>Ga0256834_1000096_pt1 | contig 58194 bp, 55 predicted proteins | sample 4281140metaG_FD_190536 | JGI IMG/M metagenome (GOLD analysis project Ga0256834, IMG submission 190536) | Hydrothermal vent microbial communities from East Pacific Rise, Pacific Ocean - 4281-140 | ecosystem: Environmental > Aquatic > Marine > Hydrothermal vents | place: Pacific Ocean: East...
CGATTTCGACGGGAACTACAGCATTACTGCCTCACCCGATGACGTGCTGGTATTCTCGTATGTGGGTTACAAAGATGCCAAAGAAAAAGTAGGAAATAGAAGCATAATTAATGTGGCGCTTCAAAGGGGAGAAAAGCTTGAAACTATTGTATTTGATATTTCCGGCGAAAAGAAAAATATAAAAACCATAACGTATGTTGTTCAAACTGTAAAATCCGACAAATTAGAAATCAGTGATATTTCCAATGCCGCCAGTGCTATTTCCGGGAAAATTGCCGGCGCTCAAGTTTGGGAACAAGCCGGTTCAAAATTAGGTTCTAAACCAAAAATTCGCTTTCGCGGACGCATATCATTGAGCTCCGATACTAACCCCCTCTATGTTGTAGATGGTGTTCCGGTCAATGATCCATCCGTTATTGATCCTGATGACATACAAACTATTGAAGTTTTAAAAGGACCTAATGCAACCGCGATTTACGGACAACGTGGTGAAAACGGAGTTGTTTATATAGCTACAAAAAGTGCTAAAAAAGGAAAGTTCGGTGTTAATGTTAATAGTAAGATTACTTTTGAAAATATAGCTTATCTCCCGAAATACCAAAACTGGTATGGACAAGGTGCCAGAAACGATGGTGATTGGCTAACTTATGATTATGCTACTTATAGCGCCATGGGCCCTCAATATCCGGAATGGGCAGATCCTGCTTTTCAAGGTGTAAGATTCAACCGCCGTACTCTTTATGACGAAAGTTGGGGACCTAAATTTGATGGCGAAGACGTAATGCCTTGGTATGCATGGATACCTGGAAGTCCTTACTTTGGGCAAACTACAAAATGGGAAGCCAAACCCAATAACGTCAAAAATTTCTATAACACAGGAGTATTTATTAAAAATAATATTTCATTATACAGTGCGACAAAAAAATACAGTGCCCGATTATCATTTTCGAATTTAAGTCAAAAAGGAACAATTCCGTATTCAACCTACAACCGTTACTATCTTAATTCGAATTTCAAATACAACGTGTCAAAGAAATTCACCGTTGGTTTGCATGCATTATATTCCCAATATAAGCGTCATGGAGACTTCAATGATGAATATGGAAACCAAACATCAGGTTCATTCAATGCTTGGTTTGCTCGCGATTTGGATATGTCCAAACAAAAAGAACTTATAAATCTGAAGACTCCTGAAGGTTATTTAGCATCTTGGAACTGGTGGGGACCTTTCTACCTTGCTTTATTACCTAACTATGGCTACCCGGTCGAACAACTTAAACGACCTGTTTTCTGGTTTAATCACTACACTTGGCTTGATAGATATGATAGAAACAGTAATGGTTATAATTTGGTGGCTAACGTTTGGGCCAAATATAAAATTAACAATGCATTATCTTTAAAGATAGCGTTTAACCGTGCGCAAAATAACGGAAATTCAAACTTTCATTTACCTTATGAAATAGAATATTCTTCTGCACATGATCTTTATACTACATGGATTAACAGTTTCGGTTTGTCAACATCTATTAGAACCGAAGATAATTACAACGGATTCCTCTATTACAAAAAAGATCTAACCGAAGATATAAATTTTGATGGATTACTAGGAACAACCTTGAGAGATGAAAACCGATATTCCTTAAGTACCTGGATGGATCCCGAAGATCCGGAAAATGGTCTTGTTATACCTGACGTATATAGATTCAGTAACACTAAAAAACCAGTTGTAGCTTCAAGAGATGAATACCATAAAATGGTTTATTCAATTTTTGGAAAAACCACTTTTGCTTTTAAAAATATGTTATTCCTCGAAATTACCGGAAGGCAAGATTGGAGTTCTGCACTGCCTGAAGATAATAACGGATATTTTTATCCTTCTGTAGGTTTGACTTGGAATTTCAGCGATATGGACGGCTTTAGCAATTCAAAAATCAGCAATTACATATCTTCAGGAAAATTCCGTATCGGTTGGGCTCAAGTTGGTTCCGATGTTAGTGCTCATTTAATTTACAGTCGTTATCCTATCCTAAGTGATGTACCTTACAATGGATATGCAACCCTATTAACACCAAGCTATACAGTCGACCCTGATTTAAAACCCGCTTTAAACTCATCATTTGAAATAGGTACAGATTTGAAATTTTTAGATAACCGAGCCGGATTGAGTTTTACCTATTACTATGAGAAACGTAAAGACGAAATTATCTTACAAGCTATTAGTGCTGCTACAGGATATAACAATTACCTTACCAACGGCGGACAATCACATCGTTCCGGTATTGAATTAACATTGGACGGAACTCCTATAAAAACCAAAAGATTTTCATGGAATCTGACTGCAAACGTTGCATATAACAAAACAATTGTCGATGACGTTCCCGGAGATAATGTTGAAATGCTTGCTCCCGGCGGAAAATGGTGGAGCGGCGGTGACACCTGGGGACGAATCGCTGTAGTTCACAAAGAACATAAAGAATGGGGACAATTGAAAGGTTATGACATCCGTAAAGATGAAAATGGAAATTATGTTCTATCATCAGAAGGATTGTATTTGCCAACAAAAGAACAGGTTTATTTCGGAAGTGTATTACCTCACATAACCGGTGGTTTCACTAATACATTCAAGTACAAAGACTTCTCATTCGTTGCACACTTCACATTCCAAAAAGGTGGTAAATTCTTCTCGGGTTCAGAAGTTTGGGGGTACTACTCAGGTCTTTATGAAGAAACCGGTATGAATGGTAAACGAGAAGACGGAGTGAATGTATCAGGAGTTGATACAAATGGTCAATCTGTATCACACAATGTAGAAGCACGAACTTATTATAAACAGTTCCATAACAATAATATAGCCGGTCCTTTTATTCATGATGCTAGCTACTTAAAATTGCGTGAACTAAGCTTGACGTACACATTGCCAAAAAGCATTATTAATAAAACTAAGTATCTAAAAGGAGCTAGTATCAGTTTGATAGGTACAAATGTTTGGCTTATCGCTGTAGCTAAGGATAATTATCACCGTTGGGATCCTTCCGAATTATCACAGATTTATGGTGAGGATGCCCAATTACCTGGAACAAGAAGATATGGTGTTAACATTAAAATAAACTTCTAATATAAACCATATTCAATAATAAAAAAATCAAAAAAATGAAAAAGATAAAATTATTTATTATAGCTCTATTGATTCTCAGCTCATGTAAAAACATGAACTTTGGAGATATCAACAAGGACCCTCTCGGACCTAATAACCCAAGTCCGAAAGATATGTTAGCCGGCGGAATTATTAACTTTTTTAACAATTCCGGCCGAAGCTACCTGACCAATCCTACCTTTTACATTCAATGGCAAACCCAGAATATATATACCTCGGAAATGCAATATGCCGATAGCCCGATTGATTGGGATCCTTGGTACGTTCAAGTACTTTCAAACTTTAAGCAAAATATCGATTTTATCGAAAATAACCGCGACGATGCAGTTATACTTTCAATGGGTGATCCCAATAACCAAATCGGAGTTAATAAGATCATGATGGCATATGTATTCAAATTCATTACCGACATATATGGTGACATTCCCTTCAGTGAAGCTCTCGATGCCAATAATAAAACTCCTAAATACGATAACCAAATCCAAATTTATCATGGTATCATTGATATGCTTAAAGAGGCCAGAGATATGTTGGATCCGGCAAAAGGCTCAATTGAAGGAGATATTATTTATAACGGTGATGTGGTTAAATGGAAAAAATTAGCTAACTCTCTAATTTTACATGCAGCACTTCAACTCAGCAATGTTCCATCAGAAACTTCTTATGCACAAAGCGAATTCAATGACGCATTAAATAATAGCGCTGGTGTCATTGAATCACTTGATGATGAAGCGTGGATTTATTTCACACATAATGATCGTGCATTACAAAATCCTTACTCAAGATTGCGTAGAGATGATTATTTCTTATCAAAAGAATTTACAGATGCTTTAAAAGGGATGGCTAATGGTTCTATAGGAAGTTGTAGCCCCAGTTATAATCATACACCAGATGACAGGATTAATCTATTAAGTAATAATCCATCAGATGATGGAAACCCATACTCTTGCGATTTTCAAGGTGGAGGCGCCAAAATGTCAGGTTTAATATGGAATCCGGATGCTTCGCTACCATTCTTTACAGCTTCTTGGGTTTATTTGGATCGTGCCGAAGCAGCAGCAAGAGGATGGACATCGGAAAACTTCGATGATATGCTTCTGAACGGTATTACAAAATCATTCGAGAGTTTGGCTGCTCATTATGATGCTGCTAACTATAGTATTTATCAGGCCTCTGGCCAAACATATGCAACTGCACGAGTAACTGACGCTAATAACGCAACATACGGCGGTGCTACTAGTGCAAGTGAAGCCAAATTAAGAGTAATAGCCGAAGAAAAATGGGTGGCATACTTCCCCATGGGATTTGAAGGTTGGGCTCAATGGAGAAGACTAAGTAATTATCTCCAGCTAGTACCTCACCCTCAACCCTTAAACTCAACTGGACAAATTCCCAGACGATATGCTTATCCTTTTAATGAAAAAACATTTAACCCCGAGGGTTATGCTCAGGGAAAACAAGATTTAACTCCTCAAGAGGATCTCAACGATTCTCGTATTCCTTGGGATCAATAATTGAAAGTAAACATAAACCTAAAACCGCTCCATTAAACGGAGCGGTTTTTTATTTCATAAACTTTATTTCGTAATTTTGTCCTTGAAAAATTTAATTAAAATGAAACTAAATAAGGAAAATGTCTTGGAAATCCTGAAGCAGGTTAAGTACAAAGACAATAATATCATTGATGGTAATATCGTTACCAAACTAAACGTTAAAGACGATATCTTCGGGAAAGAAGTGGAAGTGGAAGCAGTGATCGACTCGCCCGCTATCCACGTCAAGAAAAAATTGGAAGAAGATATTACCAACGTTATTCACAATGAATTCGGGAACGATATCAATGTTAAACTCACCACCCGTGTGGTAGTCCCCGAAAACGAAAAAATGAAACCCATCGAAAAAATCAAAAATATAATCGCCGTAGCATCGGGTAAAGGCGGCGTTGGCAAATCCACCGTTACGGCAAACTTGGCCGTTTCGCTTACCCAAATGGGATTTAAGGTAGGCATTTTGGATGCCGATGTTTACGGACCATCCATTCCCTTAATGTTCGATGTTCAAGGCGCACGTCCGGGTGCCGTCAAAGAAGGCGACAAAGTGTGGATCATTCCCGTGGAATCTTACGGCGTAAAAATTCTTTCCATCGGTTTTTTCGCCCAACCCGAACAAGCTATCATCTGGCGCGGCTCAATGGCTAATTCGGCGCTCAATCAATTAATGTTTGATGCCCAATGGGGTGAATTGGATTTCCTTTTGATCGACCTTCCTCCGGGAACGGGCGATATCCAACTCTCGGTTATGCAGATGGTACCGGTGACAGGCGCCGTAGTGGTGACTACACCCCAAAATGTAGCCGTCGCCGACGTGCGCAAAGCAATAAACATGTTTGAAAATCCGAGTATTAAAGTTCCCGTATTGGGTATCGTGGAGAATATGTCTTATTTCGAACCGGCCGAATGCCCCGGCAATAAATATTATATATTCGGTCGTGACGGAGGTAAACATTTGGCCGAAAAACTCAATTTGCCCTTGTTAGGTGAAATTCCGCTGGTTCAAAGCATACGTGAATCCGGAGATATCGGACGCCCGGCGGTTCTTCAAAAAAATACTCCCGTAGCCAAAGCCTATGTGGAATTAACCAAAAAAACCGTGGAAAAAACCGTGGAAAGAAACAAAAAACTTCCTCCCACCGAAAAAATCAAAATCACAAACCAAGCAGGTTGCGCCGTTAAATAACAAATATCATGGATTTATCGCCTCAAGACAAAAAAGCCTTGAATAAAGCACTCGAAGAAATCAGAGCCTTTCTCAGAAGAGACGGTGGTGACTTGCGTATTGTCAAAATAGAAGAAGAAACCGTTTTTATTCAGTTTTTGGGAAATTGTATGCATTGTCATATAAAAAACGTAACTTTGGAATTAGGAATAAAAGCTATTTTTCAAAAATACTTACCTTATATTAAAAAAGTCGAAGAAATTAAGACTATATGAGCACAAAAGACATTTTAAAAGAAAAATTCGGAAACCAATTCGAAAACGACCTTATTGATTATCTCGACACCATTTCACTGGCCAACCCCGTAATCAAAGGACAAAAAATCATTAGTAAAGGACAAGAACTACAATATATCGTGCTACTACTTTCAGGCATTATGAAAGTAAGCCGGACGGACGAAAACGGCAATGAACATATTTTATTCTACCTGAAGGAAGGCGAATCATGCGCAGCCACATTTGCCATTTGCGAAACTTCCGATCACAAACACAGCGAAATCGATATGGAAGCGGAAACCAACAGCATTGTATTGCTGATTCCCCGCGAATCAATGCATGAATTATTGGCCAAATTTGAAGGCTGGCGTAAGTATGTGCTCAAAAATCTGGGTGACAAAATCGTGGAATTCCTTAACACCTTGGATCATATCACCTTTAAAAAATTGGACGAACGATTACTTTCTTATCTCCAAAATAAAGCCAAAGTACTCGGAAGCAATACCATTGAAATTACCCATCAAGATATTGCCAACGAACTGGCAACAAGCCGTGTAGTTATCTCACGTCTGCTTAAAATGCTCGAGCGCGACGGTTTAATCAAACTGCATCGAAACCGGATTGAAATTTTATCGTAAAAGATGGAAGTTTTTACCCTCAAAACCCATCTCGGCGCCCGTATCGAATCCCTTAAGAACCAAGGAAAAACCATAGGTTTTGTACCCACCATGGGCGCTTTGCACGAGGGACATTTATCATTAATCGAGCAATCGATTAAAGAAAATGATTCAACGGTAGTCAGCATATTTGTCAATCCCACCCAATTCGACAGAAAAGACGATCTTGAAAAATATCCGCGCACTTTGGAACGGGATTTGTATTTACTTGAACAGACCGACAAAAACATGATCGTATACATACCCGTCGCCGAAGACTTATATCAAGGAACCGTTGAGGCAAAACATTATGCGCTCAACGGTTTAGACAAAACCATGGAAGGAAAATACAGACCCGGACACTTCGACGGCGTGGCTACCGTAGTCCATAAACTTTTCGAAGCCGTCCGCCCTCACAAAGCCTATTTCGGAGAAAAAGATTTCCAACAATTACGAATCATCCAAACATTAGTCGAAAACCTAAAACTTCCCGTGGAAATTATTCCCGTAAAAATCTACCGCGAAAAAGACGGCTTGGCGATGAGCTCGCGTAACCGGCGCTTGAAACCCGAAATGCGCCAAGCGGCTCCTTTTATTTATCAAACCCTAAAACAGGCCGCTTCCATGAAACCGAATCATTCTCCCGGCGAAATCAAAAGACAAGTCGAATTAGCCTTTGAAAAACATCCGTTGCTTCGATTGGAATACTTCGAAATTGCCGACGAAGAAAATCTACAACCGGCAAAAAAATTCGACCCACGGAAAAAATACCGCGGTTTCATCGCCGTTTTTGCTGGTGATGTGCGGCTGATTGACAACATTCCCTTGAATTAATTAAATTTGAAACATGAAAATCGAAGTGTTCAAATCCAAAATCCATCGCGTCCGGGTTACCGGTGCCGATCTCAATTATATGGGTAGCATCACCATCGATGCCGATTTGATGCGCGCAGCCAATATCATACCCGGCGAAAAAGTGCAAATTGTCAATATCAATAACGGAGAGCGCCTCGAAACCTATGTGATCGAAGGAAAAGCCGGAAGTGGCGAAATTACGCTTAACGGACCGGCGGCACGTAAAGTGCAAAAAGGAGACATTATTATTATCATTTCCTATGCATGCATGACTCCCGAAGAAGCCGAAAATTTCAAACCGACCGTCATCTTCCCGGACGAAAATACCAATCTCTTAAAATAGATTTGTGAAAAAAACGCTTCAAATTCTCCTTCCGCTAGCCTTGGGAATAGGAATTTTATGGTGGTATATTTCCGGTTTTACGGCAGACCAATGGAAATCCGTCAAAAAAGCACTTCACCAAGCCGATTACACCTTAGTGATAATTTCCTTGTTTTTGGGATTATTAAGCCATTTGATTCGCGCCTGGCGTTGGAAATATTTACTTATTCCCATCACGGGGAAAACTCCGCGTAATATCAACTTGGTTTTAGCCGTCGGCATTTCCTACCTTATTAATCTGGGCATTCCCCGAAGTGGCGAAGTGGCAAGGGCCGGCACTTTAGCCAAATACGAACAATTACCATTCAATAAAGTGATGGGTACCGTCATTGCCGAAAGAGTAGCCGATATGATTATGCTCGGCTTATTTGTTCTTCTGGGATTCTTTTTGGAAATGAAAAAATTAAGCACTTTTCTGAAACCGTATTTCTCCGAACAATGGATCTTGGGGGGAGGCTTTTTATTATTAACCGGGCTTGCAGGAATTATTTCGGTGTTTAAAGCACGACAATCCAACAAGCAATTCGTTCGGAAAACAGCCGATTTTCTTCATGGAATCCTTCAAGGAGCCATGAACATTTTTCACATGAAACACAAAAGCATCTTCCTCCTTGAAACACTCTTGATTTGGGGCCTTTATTTAATGATGCTACAGGTCGTTTTGCTTGCCTTTCCCGAAACCTTGAAACTATCCTTCGGTGCTATTATTTTTACTTTTGTAGCCGGCAGTTTGAGTATTGTTGTAAGCAACGGAGGCATTGGCACCTACCCCGTTTTTGTTACTAGCGCATTGTCTCTTTTCGGCGTGCCGCGTTCCACCGGTTTCGCTTTCTCCACCGTCATGTGGACTTCGCAAACGCTTCTACTCATCATAATGGGGATAATCAGCCTGATATTGTTACCTGTTGTTAACCGTAAACCTTCGCCTGCAGAAGCAAATACTTAATATTGGGAAAAGTTCTCAGATTACCGTTAATTTGTTCCAAATCAATCCATTCCGCCTTTTCAATACCTTCCCTACGCTGTGGCACCAAATCTTCATCACCGGGCGAAAACATACGATACCATTTGGTTATCTTCATTTTACGGCGATTTCCTTCCCAAAAAACATGATAAGTTTCTCCGGCATAATCCCCGAGCTTTAACCGCTTTAAACCGCATTCTTCACTCACTTCTCGTAAAGCCGTCTCGGCAAAATCTTCACCCGCTTCCGTTTTTCCCTTGGGTAAATCCCAAATCCCTCGTCGATAAATGAACAAAATTTTTCCTTCGGGATTGTAAACTATTCCCCCTGCTGCATAAATCACATCGAAAAATTTCAAGAAATGCTTCCATGCTACATCCGGATGAGGGTCAATAAAAAACAATCCCGGAAATTCTCCCCCCTCAAGTCGAAAAAGCAACTTGGGAACATTCGCATAGCGGAAAACATAAACCGGATATTCCTTATCCAACATCCGGTCACTGAGAATTACTTCTCCTTTTTCAAAGAAAACCTTATATAACATCCCCGCTACTTTTATTATCAAAATTACAAAAATCAAGGAGAAAAATCAAAATTTTTATAGGTTTTTAAAGATACAAAAAACGTTTTCAAGCCGAAAAAGGCAACCGGAAATCATTCAAACCATGTACCAATAACCGCGGCACTGGCGCCGGCTTCACGATACATCTCCAATAACGAAAAATCGCGTATGCCTCCCCCCACTATCACGGGAATATCCACCGCTTTCGAAACCCTCCGGACAATTTCAAGCGATACGGGAATATCGGCACCACTTCCCGCTTCCAAATAAACCGCATCCATGCCCATAAATTGACCGGCCAAAGCCGTTGCCACCACTAATTCAGGCTTATCCTGCGGCAAAGGAACCGTTTGCGTTATATATTGAACGGTAGACAAACGCCCACCGTCAATCAAGAGATAAGCCACGGATACAACCGGCATTTGCCAACGCTTAATCAAAGGAGCGGCCTTCACCTGCTGACCGACTAAATATTCGGAATTGCGCCCCGATAGTAAAGTCAAAAACAAAACCGCATCCGCAACAGGCGTTAATTGCGCATAATCTCCCGGAAAAAGCAAAACGGGCATCGAAAAATGCTTCTTCAAAAAACGAACGGTTTTTTCCGTATTGCCCCGTGATATAAAACTTCCGCCTACAAAAAACATAGAAACCGAAATCCGGTTTATTTTTTCCTTAAACCCTTCGATATCCGTTTCGTCAAACCGGTCAGGATCCACCAAAACCACCGTTTTAAAGCCATCCTTGGTAAAAAAATCCTTCATATTTCTCCGAAATGCTTAACTTTATGGCATGCAATTTAAGGATATTCAAATTCACGAACAACTCTTATCCATGTGGCAAAAAAGCTTGCAAAACAAGCGATTGCCACATACGATTCTACTATCGGGCAACACCGGATACGGCAGCTTGTTTCTGGCATTAAAGCTCGCCTCTATGATTTTATGCAAAGAAGACCCCCATTGCAAGGAACAAACCGGTAAATTCATCCACCCCGATTTGCATTTTATTTTCCCCAGCGTCACAAGCAAATACGGTGCTTCCGTATCCTCCGAAAATTATATGGAACATTGGCACGAATTTCTTCGCCGAAATCCTTTCGGTTCCTATCGAGATTGGCTCAAATTTATCGAATCCGGCGACAAAGAAGGATTAATCCGTGTGAAAGATGCCGAAAATCTGTCGAAAAAAATTTACCGGTATCCTATTCTTGCCCGAAACAAAGTGGTTTTGATCTGGTTGGCCGATAAAATGAATACCGTCACGGCCAATAAATTACTCAAAGTCTTGGAAGAACCGCCTCAAGACACACATTTTATCCTCACCACCGAAAACGAAAAACTCCTTTTGCCAACCGTATTATCCCGATGCGTTATTTACCGCGTGCCCCCGGTCGCTAAAGAAGAAATGCTAAAAAACATCCTGACATTCAACCCCGAAATACCCCGTCACAAAGCAATGGAATGGGCAACTGCCGCCGAAGGAAACCTCAATAAAGCGCTTCAATACCTCCGCGAAGAAGACCCGAACGCCGAATTCAAAAAATATTTCGTAGAATGGGTCAGGACGGCTTGGACAGCCCTTAAGCGGCCCAAAGCCATCAACGAATTAACCGATTGGACGGAACGAATCACCAGCGAATCCAAAATATTTCAACAATCGTTTTTACTTTTCAGCCTTGAAGTTTTTCGCGAAGCCTACCTCATCAATAAAGGCATCTGGACCAACGGCTTTACCGATTTTTCCCGCGAAAATTTCATGCTCAATCGATTTGCTCCATACATTCACGACCGCAATATCGAAAAACTGCAAAAACTCCTCAGCGAAACCGCCTATCAACTCAGCCGGAATACGCACCCCAAAATCACCTTCCTGAATCTATCCATCAAAATCACACGCTTATTACATCAAAAATAAAATCTATTAAAGCTCCTTCCCCACCGGTTAAACAATCAAAACTTCAAAAATTACTTCAAAAAATTCCAGTTTGTAATAACCCGAAATACGGCTAAACTCTTGTCTTACAAAAATTTATAACCAACCGACAACTGACCGCCCGCAAATTTTCCCAAGTGCAAATCGAATCGCAAATCCACACTGTTCCAATTAAAATACACACCTCCCTCAAAGGAAAACAACACGGCACTGGCTTGAACATTCAATGGATCGTCTATATCCGTGGCCACCACGGAAATCAAACCCCCGGCACTTTCATAAACGGGATAACGACCTTTCAATTGAAGTAAAGCGGAGCCCACACTCAAATTCGTCCCCGCATACAAAGTTAAAATCTCATTGGCATGCCATCCGAAATGCGTACCCAAACCTACGGAATGAAAATCCAGTAAAAATTTTTGATTGTCATAAGGTCCCGTATGCGAACCCGTCATACTTACATTCACATGAACACCCTCCGGCGTTACATTCAAATGTTCATATCCATGAAAATAACCGTAGGTCAAAGAAACACTCAAATCGTATTTTTCGTCATCAAACCAATCGAACCATTGCAACAAATCCTGCTGATAACCCGCTCTTAGCATAAACATATTCAAATCGGTCGTAGGCACTTTCACTAAAGGAATAAATCCGAATTTCGCCACACCGTACTTGCCTAAATAATAATTCATCGTCAAATACGGCAAAATTATTCCCGAATAACCACTCCCTTTCGGGGATTCAAAGGAAAATAACGGACGACCAAATAAATCCTTTTTCTTGGATACGATAGTAACCGTTTTCAGCGAATCACCCAAAATCGTTCGCGCTTCTGCATTATCCGGTTCTTCAGGTTCCACGGTCTGCAAAGACAATGCATTCAAATCGTAGGTGCGTAAACTTGAAGGCGCCTGCAAATAAATGGATTGCAAACCAATGCTCAATCGCTTATGTCCGTTTTTATTAAATACCGTAAACTGCCCGCCGGACAACGACTGGATCAAAATTTGATTGGCCGGTTGCGTGTATGCCTTAATCAAAGTGTTGGCATCTTCCAAGCCGAGCTTAACGTAAGCGGCAGAGTTTCCATAATATTGAGCCCTAAGATTTAAGAAAAATATAGCCACAAAAAAAACAAATATTTTTTTCATGATTGTTTTTTTTACAATATTACAAAAACAATTCGTCTTTTCTTGCCGCTTGTATAATAAAAACCCCGCCTAAAGGCAGGGTTTAGATTTCATCGTTTCGGATATAAAAATCTAACAAATTTCACTAACTTATTCTTCGGAAGCTGCTTCTTCGGGCCGGGATTCCGCTTCATCCTTTGCACTTTCTTCCGCTTTAATCACCTCAAAAGGAAGTTCGATCTGAACTTCGCGATGAAGACGAATCACGGCCGTATATTTCCCCAGACGTTTTACATTGCCACCGATCACTTTAATAAATTTCCGTTCAAGTTCGATTCCTTTTTCGGCCAATGCTTTCTGCAAATCGGCATTGTTAATCGAACCGAATAATTTACCCAGTTTTCCGGCCTTGGCCGAAATTTTAATTTCCAAAGATTGGATTTGTTCGGCCAACTTTTTGGCTTGTTCAATCAAATCTTTTTCTTTATGTGCTCTTTGACGGAGCTTTTCGGCCAATTCTTTTTTCGCCGAAGGTGTAGCTAATATGGCAAAACCTTGGGGAATCAAATAATTGCGTGCATAGCCGTTTTTTACTTGCACGATATCATCTTTAAAGCCCAAATTTTCTACGTCTTTCAATAAAATAATTTCCATAGCACGCTTATTTTAACATATCCGTTACAAAAGGCAACAACGCCAAATGGCGTGCCCGCTTTATCGCTTTGGCTACTCGACGCTGATTTTTCAAGCTCAGTCCCGTAATCCGGCGCGGCAATATTTTGCCTTGCTCGTTCAAAAATTGCAACAAGAAATCGGGATCCTTGTAATCCACGTATTTAATTCCCCACTTTTTCAGACGATCGGTCTTTTTAACCTTCTTCTTGGTTTCAATGTCCAGCGGAGTTAAATATCTGATTTCGGTCTCTTTCTTTCCGGAATTTTCCAAAATCGACATAAGGCTTAGGCTTTAGATTTTTGTTGCATTTTCTTACGACGTTTTTCCGCCCACTCGGCGGCATATTTATCAAGCTTCACTACTAAGTGACGCATCACTCTTTCGTCACGACGGAATTCCAAATCGAGACGTGCAATCAAATCCGGATCGGCTTTAAATTCTATCAAATGATAGAATCCGGTTTTTTTGTGTTGAATGGGGTAAGCTAATTTTTTCAGCCCCCAATCTTCTTCCCAAATGATTTCCGCACCTTTTTCCGTTAGAAAATCGCGGAATTTCTTAACTGCTTCCTTTACCTGATCTTCAGATAAAACGGGAGTTAAAATGAAAACAGTTTCGTAATGATTCTTCATCTTTTGGTTTTTATTCAAAGTTCAATTGGCGTGCAAATATACGGCTTTTTCTTTTTTTATCAAAAAGGTTTATTCCTTTAATATTTTATAGATTCCGACTTTTCCTTCGCTTTTTACCTTGATTATGTATTGTCCTTTAGGATACGATTGCATGGAAACCGGAAACACGAGATTTTCGCTGTGATAAACTCTTCGTCCTTTCAAATCATATATTTCGAAACGGTCTATGATTTTATTCGCCTTCAAATACAATTGTTCTTTCACGGGATTGGGATAAAACATAATTCCCGGAATGGTTTTCTCACGCACAGCCGTAGTATTTTCGGCAAAGGACCAGTGAAATAGGGCCGGCGTGTCACCCGAGCTGGAATTGTCGGCATTGGTGGCATTGATAGCCGCATAAAAAGTAATCGTTCCCTGACCCGACGCAGGCGCTTGCCACGTAAAATTCCATTGCGATTGACGCGTACCGGACGAAGTGTGAGCAATATATTGACCCGCATTGAGCGTTTGTGTGTTTCCGTCCGTATTGGAAAATGCACCCGCTTTTTGGCGATTGGCATTTTCGGCCGTCATCTCAAAACCATGCTTATTGGAGGCCGACGAAGGCTGAAGCGTTAAATGATAAGTCTGTCCCGGAACATAACCCGTAGCGGGAATATCCGTCGTCAATTGTGCACTTACATTATACGTATTGGCCGGCGAGTGACAAGCAGTGCAATAATGATTGTTATCGCCCGGCGATCCCGTATACCCGGACGGCGGCCCCGAATTGTATGCCAAAAATATAACCGCAGCCAAAGGAATTGACATAAAAGCTTGTAGTTTTTTTCTCATAAATGCAATTTTTGTAACAAATATATCAAAAAAATAAAACCGGCGTTTTGTTTGCCGGTTTATCGTTTGTTGAAAATTTCAGACGAAACGGTTAATCGCTTCCTGCCTTTTTTTCTGCGTCGTGCAAGCACGGCACGTCCCCATCGCGTTTGCATACGTTTGCGAAATCCGTGCGTATTTCGGCGCTTCCTCTTCGACGGCTGATATGTTCTTTTCATCGGAATAAAATTTTCAAAATCAAATCGGTTTCGGTTGGCAAAGGTAAGATTTTTTTTCCAATTCTAAAAACCGAAAGTTTTATTGCCCGGTTTTATCTTCAATCAACAAATCAAATGCTGCGGACTATATTAAAGAATTTTCTCACGCTCTCGGTAGCCGTCTTTTTCGCATCTTTCATTTGTTAAAATTAAAAGGATTTTTTTCGATAATCTCCGGCAGGAAACAAATATTTATTTCTCATATACCATCAGTTTGGCTGTGTTAGCGAATTCGTTTATCCTCAACCTTTCGGATCAGCTTTTGACAATTGATTTTTGAGCTGCTTCAGGAAGGACTTCAATTTTTCCAAATCTTCGATTATTTGTTGTTTTTCTTTAATTTGTTTGCGCTGATATTTGAGTTTTTGACGCGCCCCTTCGATGGTATATTTTTCGTCTTTAAGGAGAAATTTGATTAATTTGAGGGTTTCGAGGCTTTCCCTGCGATATAGTCTTTTGTTATTGCGTTTTACAGGTTTTATATAACCGCCGAAGGCCTTTTCCCAAAACCGGAGCGTGGAAGCATTAACACCGAGTATTTGGGCCACTTCCCCGATTTTATAATAGTCTTTGTCGGGATATTCGTCCATGATGACATTAATCGAGAGATTGCTTGGCTTGCTTGGAGATTTGAATCAAGCGCTCATAATCTTGCGCGTTGAGGTCGCGGTAGAAATAATAAACGGGGTTGACGGGCTTGCCTTTGTAGTGCACTTCATAGTGTAAGTGCGGACCGGTGGAAAGACCGGTGTTTCCCACATATCCTATAATTTGTCCGCGTTTGACTTTTTGCCCTTTTTTGACGGCCATTTTCGACATGTGTGCATAAACGGTCACGTAACCGAAGCCGTGATCTATTTTTACGTGTTTTCCGAAGCCCGAACCGCGTCCGGCATAAATCACCGTTCCGTCGCCGGTGGCATAAATAGGGGTTCCGATACGGGCGGTAAAATCCAATCCGTTATGGGGTCGCCAAATTTTAAGAATCGGATGAAAACGCATTCCGAAGCCGGAAGCAATACGTTTCAGATCTTTGTTTTCGACCGGTTGAATGGCGGGTATATGGGCTAAGAATTTTTCCTTTTCTTTGGCCAATTTGATTAATTCGTCGAACGATTTGGATTGAACGGTTAATTTTTGTGCTAAGATGTCGGTTTTTTTGTAAAGTTTTTTGATGGCGTCTTCTTCGGAAATATTTCCTAAATTATCGTAGAAATCACTACCTCCGAAACCGGCTTCACGGATATCGTCGGCAATGGGTTCGGCTTCAAATAAAAGTCGATAAAGGTTTTTATCGCGTTTTTGAATATCGGTCAAAACGCTATTGAGTAAATTCATTTTCTTATCGAGCACTTGCATGTGCAATTTCAAATCCTGATTTTCACGTTTCAAGGCTAATTCTTCGGGCGTGTCGATGTATTTGGGAATGATAATAAAGCCAAGCAACATAAAAAGCATTCCGGCCAGCACAAAAACAATGAAATCCTTAAATCGATTATGTTTTACGGGAACATATTCAAGCTTGTGATGATCGTATATGTATTTTTGTTTAGCCATTGACGGGTTTGTGTGTCTAAAAATGAAAAACTAAATTTGTCCTGCAAATTTAATAAAAATTACGTTATGTTGAAAGCCAACGAGATAAGGAAAAAATTTTTGGATTTTTTTGAACAAAAAGGTCATAAAATTGTTCCTTCCGCTCCGATTGTATTAAAAAACGATCCGACTTTAATGTTCACGAATGCGGGAATGAATCAATTCAAAGAATATTTTTTGGGCTATAAAGAGCCGGAATTCAAGCGTGTGGCGGATACGCAAAAATGCTTGCGCGTATCGGGCAAACACAACGATTTGGAAGAAGTGGGCAAAGACACTTATCACCATACGATGTTCGAGATGTTGGGGAATTGGTCGTTTGGCGATTATTTTAAAAAGGAAGCCATAGATTGGGCATGGGAATTGTTAACCGAGGTTTACGGTCTTGATCCGAACAGGGTTTATGCGACGGTATTTGAGGGCGATAAGGAAGAAGATTTAAAGCCGGATATGGAGGCTTATGAATATTGGAAAAAACATTTACCGGAAGAAAGGATTTTATTCGGTAGTAAGAAGGATAATTTTTGGGAAATGGGTGCTACGGGGCCGTGCGGTCCTTCATCGGAAATTCATATCGATTTGCGAGATGATGAAGAGCGTAAGCGGACACCCGGCCGTGAATTGGTGAATAAAGATCATCCCGAGGTAATTGAATTATGGAATTTGGTCTTTATTCAGAACGACCGGAAGGAGGACGGTCGTCTAGAACGTTTACCGGCCAATCATGTGGACACGGGGATGGGATTGGAAAGACTGGTAAGCGTTTTACAAGGGAAAAAATCCAACTACGATACGGACTTGTTTCAACCGTTGATCAAGGAATTGGAGATTATTTCGGGGAAAAAATACGGCGATAAGGAAGAAACGGACATTGCTTTCCGGGTGGTGGCGGATCATGTGCGCGCCATTTCGTTTGCCATTGCCGACGGGCAGTTGCCTTCCAATACGGGGGCGGGTTATGTAATCCGCAGAATTTTGCGCCGGGCGGTTCGATACGGTTATACGTATTTGGATTTGGACAAACCTTTTATTTATATGTTGGTGCCCGTTTTGGTGAAGGAAATGGGCGATGTTTTCCCGGAATTGAAAGCTCAGAAAAATTTGATTTTGAATGTCATTAAAGAAGAAGAGCAGGCATTTTTGCACACATTGGAACAAGGATTGCGAATGCTGGATCAGATGTTGGCAGGCTTGAGCGATAAGGTTTTGCCGGGCGAAAAAGCATTCGAATTATACGATACTTACGGCTTCCCGTATGATTTAACCGCTTTGATTGCCGGCGAAAAAGGTTATTCCGTGGACAGGGAAGGTTTTGAACGAGAAATGGCCAAGCAAAAAGCAAGGTCCAAGAAGGCTACCGAGGTGCAAACGGGAGATTGGATAGTGCTTCGTGACGATGACGAGCAAGAATTTATCGGATACGATTACACCGAAGCACAGGTGAAAATCACCAAATACCGTCAAGTCAAATCGAAAAACGGCACTTACTATCAATTGGTATTCAACTTAACGCCTTTTTATCCCGAAGGTGGCGGTCAAACGGGTGATCGAGGAATATTAATTTCGCCCGACGGTGATGTAGTCCATATTATCGACACCAGGAAAGAAAATAATTTGATTATTCATTTGGCTGAAACTTTGCCGTCGAACTTGAATCAAGTGTTCCGGGCAACGGTAGACACCGAGGCAAGAGAGCGGGCGGCGGCACACCATTCGGCTACACATTTATTGCATCAAGCTCTTCGCCATATATTGGGAGCACACGTTCAGCAAAAGGGTTCTTATGTGGGGCCGGATAAATTACGCTTTGATTTTTCCCATTTTTCCAAACTAACCGAAGAAGAATTGAAAGCGGTTGAAGATTTTGTCAATACCAAAATTGCCGAAGCCTTACCGTTAGTGGAAAAACGAAACGTCCCGATTAAAGTAGCTTTGGAAGAGGAAAAAGCGATGGCGTTTTTCGGTGAAAAATACGGAGATACGGTTAGGGTGATTCGTTTTGGCGACCATGCCGAATTATGCGGCGGAATTCATGTAAAAAATACGGAAAAATTGTGGCATTTTAAGATTTTGAGCGAAACGGCCGTAGCAGCCGGAATAAGGCGAATAGAAGCTATGGCTGGCAAAGCCTTGAAAGATTATTTGATTGCGGAAGACCGGCTTTTGCAACACCTCAAAAAAGCATTGAAAAACCCGGCCGATCCCGTAAAAGCAATCGAACAAATGCAGACGGAATTGAAACGTTTGCGCAAGGAAAACGAGGATTTGAAACGCGACAAAGCGGCCATGATGATGCAAAATATCAAAGACGAAGTAAAAGAAATAGGCGACGTTAAATTCATCGCCCGTAAAGTGGATTTGGATACTTCGGCGGTGAAGAATCTTTTATTCGGCAATTTTGGTGATAAGGATAATTACGTGGTGCTTTTGGCTACCGAAGATAAAGAAAAAGGCAAAGCCGGTTTGATGCTGTATATTTCCAAAAATTTGGTGGAAAAATACGGTTTACATGCGGGGCAAATCGTGCGCGAAGCTGCCAGGAAAATTCACGGCGGAGGAGGCGGGCAACCGTTTTTTGCTTCGGCGGGCGGTAAAAATCCGGGCGGAATTCCGGGCGCATTGAAAAAAACCGAAGATTTATTGAAAACGGCCGTTGAAAAAAAATAACCGCTAAAATTTTTTCAAAAAATCCGCTACCCGAAAAGCATTGGCATAAATGGTCCAAGTGTAAGGAACGCTTCCGCCGGTAGGCATAAAACTTCCGTCGGTGATGAAGAGATTAGGCACCTCGTGCGCTTGGCAGTAGCGGTTTAGGACCGAAGTTTCGGGGCTACTTCCGAACCTTGCACCGCCTGCTTGCAAATTGGCGGGCGGAAGGTCGGTAATATGGGAACGTATATTTTTCAATCCCATGTTCCGGAAGAGTTTTTCCATTTCTCTTGCGATGATTTCGCCGGGTTTTCGTTGTGCCGGGTGCGGATCAATATGAATTCGGGCTACCCGAATGCCGCGATAGTCTTTCTTTTCGGATAAGTCCACAAAGGCACCGTCGTGGGGAATCCAATCGGTGAAAATTTCGAATTGTAATTTTCTCACATTTCTAAAGTAATTTTTGATGACTTGTTTATAAGCTTTTCCTATGTGTATTTTTTCATTCCGATACATTAGTCGCAATGCTTTGGGGACGGGATTGGCGTGTTCAAAAAGAAAATCCACCGTGCCGCCTTTGATTTTTTTTCCGTTTAGATCTATTTCGTAGAAAAATTGAGTGCTCCGGTTAATGAAAACTCCGGGTTTTTCCACAGCTTTCCGGGTCTTTTCGTCCAGAACGGTCAAATCGATTTCGCCTTCACCGGTCCCGCCTGCCGAAAACAAAATATTTTTTCCCACTTGTCCGTGATTATTGGCCAAGCCGTTCGGAAATTCGGGGTTACGGCTGTTGAGGAGCAAACGAACGGTTTCCACCGCTTGAGCAGCTACGACAAAATACCGGGCACTAACGGCATATTTTCGGCCTTGAGCGTCGAAAAAGTGTGCTTTTTTGATTTGGTAATGACCGTCGGTTTCCAGATGGAACACGAAGGCATTGGTGATAAGCGTGAGATTTCCCGTTTCTAGAGCGGGGTAAATTAATGCTACGCGCGCACTTCCTTTGGCGTCGGATGCGCAGCCGTAGCTTCCGCAGTAGTGAGAATAATAACAAGCCTTGCGTTTACCTTTATTTACGGAAAGAATGGCACGCGGCGTAGGGATTATTTCCATTCCCGTTGCTTTGCCGGCGCGATCTATCCAAGAAGCAACAACATTTTCCCGTAGTGGAGGATATGGAAAGTCCGGCACGGATCGCGATTCCGCAAACCGGTGTTTGACCGTTTTACCCGATACTCCTATCACTTGTTCCACCTTAGTGTAATAGGGTTCCAAATCTTCATACCCGATGGGCCAATCGGCCAAATTGGCGCCGGGAATTTCTCCGTAGTGAGAAAGTAGCTTAAAATCCACCGGTTTCATACGATGAAAATAACCGCTCATGATATTGGATGATCCGCCTACCATGTTGCCGTTCCAAAAATCCCAACCGGTGTCAAAAGTGGATTCCTCCCGGGTATGTCCCTGTTCGTCTTTTCGGACGATTACATGAAATTCCTTGTAAAGAGGCGGGGTATATACACTTCGCCGCGTGGCGGTTAATTCGTCTTTGCGAAAATCAGACGTTCTGAAAAAAGGTCCTTTCTCCAGAACCAAAATTTGTTTGCCGTCTTTGGCTAGTTCATATATAACAGGTCCCGCTCCGGCACCACTTCCGATAATGACAAAATCGTAGCTTTTCTTCAGAACGGCTTCGGGAATGCTCACTTTTTGATAATTTTGAAGTAGATATTTCTCCCGGAGAGAGAGGAAAAGCGGAAAAAATAAAGCCCTTGAGGCAAATGTTTTATGCTGACAACCGAAGGGATTTTTAAATATGTTTTCATGTGTCGCCCGGTGAGATCGAAAATATCCATTCGGTTGAAAAGTTTTGGCCGGCTGATTTCGATTTTCACATCGGCTTTTGCAGGATTGGGATAAAGTTTTACGAATTGTTTCTGGATATTTTCGTCAACGCTTGTAATGCCGATAGTGAAAGGAATAGCTTCCGTATTATTGGTTTCATCGGTTTCATACATGGTGTTTTCCGGATCGGATACAAAAAGGACGTAGTAATTTCCATTGGGTAGATTCGGGACTTGAAAGCTTAGGTTTTTTTGGATGGAACCGTGTGGATCGAGCGGCCATAGGATGCCGGACGAAAGCAAGGTATCATTGCTATCGAGCGTGTTGTCTGCACTCAGGTAAATTTCAAGCAGGTTTTTATCGGTTTTAAAATCCGTATTATTGCGAATGACACAGGTGGCTTGGATGTTATCCCCCGGATTTCCGGTGGAAGGATTAAGGGCAGCGTTGCCGGTGAAAAAGTCGGGATGGGGATGATCTGTTCCACAACGGTAAATATGGCCGGGATTATAATAATGATCGGCGATGGAATCGTAGGTTTTTCCTTGTTGTGCCCAACGTTGGCTTCCCCATTGGCACATGCCGCGGCCGTGTCCGAACCGGTCATGTCCCGCACAGACAGGGTCGGGAATGCAAGGCCAATCGGTGCCGTTTCCCGAATAGCCGTCGCCGCAATTGCAATCCGGGGAATTGAGGCAATTATTTTCGGCGGAATATTCCGAAAAAGCAATGGCGCCGCCGGCAGTTTCGAGATATTGTCCGTAGGTATTGTTGGCGGCATTGTAGCAAGCGGAACTCATGTCGTCGTCCCACACTTGCTTGCAAGTGGTATTGGAAATATCGTAATTGCTGCTGATGGGACGCCGCACGTAATAGGCGCCATAGGTTCGATAGGGCAAACTTCCGGCTTTGAGGGATTCGGCTTCCCAGCTGGCAATCCATTCGTCATTCAGTCCTTTTTGGGTATAAACTTGGAGGCTCATTACCAAAACGGAAGTACACGAATTACATTGGCAATTTTGACCTACGCGAATGGAAGAAGGGAGTCTGTCGCACCGGGTTGGGATAAAGCGATGGACAAGTGAAGCGGAAGCGGGGTGTTTTTGTCCGGGAATCCGGTTGATTTTTCGGATTTTCAATCCGGGAGCGAAAGTTTTGGAAAAAGGTTTCAAATAAAAAGGTTTTACACTACCGCATGTGGGGATGCGATCCTTGAAAACGGCCGGTTCAAAGCCGGGTGCTTCAATCCGGTAAATTAAAGTATCGGTTTCGGCATATTTTTCGAGATTTAATTTTCCGGCGGATATTTCCAATTTACCTCGGGCGATTTCAAAATTCAAAGTTTTATGGTCGGGGAAAAGAATTTGTAATTGGGCGCGAGGAACAGGTTCGAAATGATTTTGCGATAAGATCAATATGGTAAAACACGAAGGATAAGTTTGAGCGAAATCGAAATTTTCGGGTTCCAATTGAAAGGTTACATACAAATCGTTTTGTGCATTGAAATAACTTTTCAGTTCACGATAGCCTCGGCTTTCGACTTTGATATCGAAGGAAGATGCGGGTAATTTTATTTTTTCATAACCGGGATGTTTTTTGGAAAAATGATATACTTTTCCGTCGGGAAGTAGAATTTGAATCTCCGCATGTTCGATATTTTGATATGTATAAGCATCTTGCAATCGTAAAAATATATGTTGGGCGGATAGCTTTTGAGACAGCAAACCGGCAATTATTAACGGCAGGATTTTTTTCATCGGGAGTGTTTTTTTATAAAGTTACGAAAAACCGGAAAAACGAAAATTATTTTTTGGGGTTTCTATAATAAGCTTGTGCGGTTAATTCGAGTTCGGCGTACCAATCTTTTCCGAATTTTCTTATCAGTGCTTCCTTAAGGAAACGGTAGACGGGAATTTGAAGTTTTTCGCCAAGGGCACAAGCGGCGGAGCAAATATCCCAGCGATGATAATTGACGGCGGTAAATCCGGTATATTCGGTCAATCGAACGGGATAGAGGTGGCATGAAACGGGTTTTCTGAAAACGGTTTTTCCTTCCAGATAGGCTTTTTCAATGGCACATCCTGCGATGCCGTTTTCGTCGAATATGGCGAAAGCGCATTCTTTTCCGTTCACCAGGGGCGTAACGTAATCGCCGTCGGAGTCAACGGTATAGAATCCATGGGTTTCAATGGCTTTTAGCCCTTCGGGACGCAGGTAATTTTTGTAATTTTCAAATTCTTGTTCGAGAATTCGGATTTCTTCCTTTTCGAGGGGCGCTCCGGATTCGCCTTCCACACAGCACATTCCTTTGCATGCCTGAAGGTCGCAGACAAACTTTTTATCGAATAAATCCGTTGAAATAATGGTTTTTCCGAGCTGTATCACCGTTTTTTTTGAACAGTTCTTCGGATGTTAAAAGCTGATGGGCATAAGGAGCATTAAAACTTCTTCATTTTCGGTTATATTTTCCATCGGCTTGAATAATACGGGGCGATTGGATGCCGACATATTGATTTCGATTTGTTCGCCGTCGAGATTGGAAACGATTTCCAGGAGTGATTTGGCATTGAAACCGAGTTTGATATCTTCACCTTCATAGTTGACGGGCAAGTGTTCCATGGCTTCGCTGGAAGTTTCTTCGCTTCGGGCGGTTAAGGAGAGATTGGCGCCTTGCACTTCCATGATTATTAGATTGGTCGTTTGACTGGCATAAATCGAAACCCGTTTGAGTGCGGCTATGAAACTTTCACGTTCTAGGATTAAGACATACGGATTATGCGTGGGGATAACTTGCTCATAAGCGGGGAATTTACCTGTGATCAAAGTGGTGGAGAGCATGAGATTATCGAAATGCAATTCCATTTTCCGGTCTGAGAATTTGACGGTGGCTTCATCATCTCCGTTTACGGTAGATTTCATTATTTGAAGGGGTTTTTTAGGGACGATGAACTCGAATTCTTCGTCGGAACTAATGTTTTTTATGGAGAAGCGTACGAGTTTATGGGCATCGGTGGCCACAATATTCGTTAAATCGGGGCGGAAGTGAAAAAGTACGCCGGTGAGAGTAGGCCGCATATCGTCGTTGCTAACGGCGAAGAGGGTTTTATGAATGGCTTCGGCTAATAGTGATGCGGGGATTTTGCGCTCGAAGACATTTTCGGAAGGTTGGGGAATCGGGAATTCGTTGCCCGGGAAAGCGGCCAAAACGTAGTTTCCGCCTTCGGCCGTAATTTTCATGATGTTGTCTTCAATAGAGAATTTCAAGGGCTGTTCGGGTAAATTTTTAATCGTGTTCAATAATTTATCGGCCGGAATAACTAATTTGGCGGTTTCCGGTGTTTCCAACGTTAATTGCGCCGACATGTGCGTTTCGCCGTCGGAACCGGAAATAACAAGTTTATCTCCTTGAAAATCGAACAAAAAGTTATCTAAAATAGGGTTTGTATTTTTGGTGTTGATAACGTTTTTAACGGCTTGAAGGTTATTAAGCAACCCGGTACGTGAAAGAATAAAATCCATAGTTTCAATCTTTTGCTTTGACAAAGATAAAGAATTTAGAAATAAGTTGGATAATGCCGGTTAAGTTCCATATTTGGATATGATTTGGAATAGCAATTTCGAGTTTCGGCTTATTTTAATACCCGTAGAGAACGGTTTGAGACGGAGGATTAAATATTTTTCAAAAGTTCTATGGCTTTCACCGGATCGGGGCTGTTGAAAATAAAACTGCCGGCCACCAGAACGTCGGCGCCTTCGTCGATGAGCTTGTGTGCGTTTTCTGCGGACACACCACCGTCTACTTGAATGAGTGCTTTGGATGCGTTGCGTTCCAGCATTTGGCGGGTTTCATTGAGTTTTTTGTAGGTTTGCTGAATGAATTTTTGACCGCCGAATCCCGGGTTGACCGACATGATAAGGATTAAATCCAAATGGCTAACGATATCTTCCAAAATGTTCACCGGCGTGGCGGGATTGATGGCTATCCCGGCTTTAAGTCCCAAATCCTTAATATGCGAGACGGTCCGGTGCAAATGGCGGTCTGCTTCCCAATGAATGGTGATGCCGTTGGCTCCGGCGCGGGCAAAGGTTTCTATATATTGAGCCGGATTTTCGATCATAAGGTGAACGTCGAAAAATTTCCCGGAATAAGGCCGTAGAGCACGAATAAAATCCATTCCGAAGGTAATATTGGGTACAAAACAACCGTCCATGACGTCCCAATGAATCCAATCGGCGGAACTTTTTTCCAGCATTTGCAAGACTTCGGCCATTCGGGCAAAATCGGCGGATAAAACGGAAGGGGCTACGAGATGTCTTTGCATGATCAAGGGTTATTTTCGGGGATTTTTTTGAGGGTTTCCAAAAGATAATTCCAGAATTTTTTTACGGAAGGAATATTGACGCGTTCGTCGGGGGAATGAGCGCCTTCGATGGTTGGGCCGAAGGAAATGACGTCCAATCCGGGATATTTGGATTTAAGGATTCCGCATTCCAAACCTGCATGGCAGGCTTCCACAACAGGTTCTTCATTGAACATTCGGACATATAAATCTTTCATAAGATGCAATATTTCGGAATTGGCATCGGGTTCCCAACCGGGATAATCGCCGGCGGTGGTCACTTCATATCCGGCCAATTCAAATACGCTACGCAGGGCATTGACGAGGTCTTTTTTTCCGCTTTCGACGGATGAACGGGTTAAATTGCCAATGCGAATTTTTCCATTTTCGGCGAAGACTTGCGCCACATTATTGGATGTTTCCACCAAATCGGGGATGTGCGGGGTCATTCGATAAACGCCGTTATGTGCACCGTAAACGGCACGCAAGAATTTAAATTGATCGACGGAGGACATGACTTGGTCTGTCGGTGCATGTGATTGTTCGATGTGAATTTCCAAGCCGGGATCTTGCATTTGATGTTCGTGTAAAATATCTTTTTTGAGTTTATCCCATTTTTCTTTGATAATGTCTTCCTTGTTTTCGTGGATAGCGACGAAGGCTTCGGATTCGCGCGGGATGGCATTACGCAAGCCGCCTCCATGCACTTGCAAAATACGCAAGCCGTCGTTTTGGACTTCGAAAAGCAGCCGGTTCATGATTTTATTGGCATTGCCACGATAAAGATGAATATCCATTCCGGAATGACCACCGGTGAGTCCTTTAACAAAAAGTCGATAAATTTTATGCTCGGGGGGCAGCGGTTCGGATTGATAGGATCCGTTTGCGGTTACGTCTATTCCACCGGCACAACCGATATCGAGTTCGCGATCGTTTTCGGTATCGAGGTTCAGCATGATTTTTCCCTTGAGCAAGCCGGGTTGCAATTCGTGTGCGCCGGTCATGCCCGTTTCTTCGTCTATGGTAAAGAGTGCTTCCAAAGGCGGATGCGGGATGTCCTCGCTTTCGAGGATAGCCATGATGGCCGCTACACCGATTCCGTTATCGGCACCGAGGGTGGTTCCGTCGGCAGTGACCCAATCACCGTCGATAAGCATATGGATACCTTCGGTTTCAAAATTATGTTCCACGCCTTTGTTTTTTTGGGGAACCATGTCCAAATGGGCCTGTAAAATGACCGGTTTTCGGTTTTCCATACCGGGAGTTGCCGGTTTACGAATGATGACGTTTCCCGCTTTATCGCGAATGGTTTCCAGCCCCAGTTTTTTTCCGAAATTTTCGACAAATTCAATGGCTTTTTGTTCTTTTTTACTGGGACGTGGAATCGCATTGAAGGCAACGAAGTTTTTCCATAAGATTTGCGGGTCGAGCCGGGCAATGGCTTCATTCATATTTTTTTTCATAAGGATTTCGACTTTTTTCAAAGGTAATCAATTTGGCGGAAAACCGAACTGTAGAAAGCGGATTTTTATAGCCGGGAGGTAAATCGGGGCAAAATAAAAGGCCCTTCCATTAAAAGAATGTATGAAAGGGCCAAGCGCAGGGTATTAATCCGGATAGGATTATTGTTGGTTTTGTTGTTCGGGTTGTTGGTTTTGAGATTTATTTTCGGTTGTTCCGGCGGGTTGAGTTACAGGTTTGACGGGTTGTTCGGTTTGTTGTGTTTGGGGTGTTACGATGGTTTCTTCCTTTTCGGTTTGCTTGAAAATAATTGTATTGGATAATAGAATTAATCCGATCATGATGCCGAATAAGGTCCAAGTGGCTTTTTCGAGGAAGTCGGTGGTTTGTTTAACGCCGCCGAGCATCATTCCGCTACCGCCGCCGAAAGTGCTGTCCAATCCGCCACCTTTGGGGTTTTGCACCATGATAACCATAATGAGGAATAAAGCGGCTAATGCAATAAGTATCAGAAAAATCAAGTATAAATTCATAATGTTTTTATTTTTGATTTATCATGGATTTGATTTCTTCAATCCGATTTGCAAAGTAACGATTTTTTTCGGGATATTTCAAACGCAATATTTCATAGGCTTCAATGGCTTGTTCAAATTTTTTTTGTTTTACAAGAAGTTGTGCCAGTGTTTCGGTCATGAGCATGCGAGGGCGCCGGATACTTTTTTCGGGTTCGGGGAGGTTGATACCGGGAATTTTTTGTCCGGGTTTTATCCGGGGTTTGGTCTCCAGAAAACGATCGATGAGTTGTTGTTTATGTTTTCGTTTGGATGATTTTAGCGGTTTGAATGCTTTGGGCGCAGGATGATTTTTGAGGAATTTAATCCATTCGATATAGGACATTTTAGCGGATTCTTCGGTTTGCTTCCGTTGATTGGCGATAGTTTCGGGTATGGTTTCGAGAGATTCCGTCACCGGAGGCAAAGCCGGCTGTCCGGTGGATTGTGTTTCGGAAGCCGAAGCCAATTGTTCCGGTTCTTCTTTACTTTCGATAACGGCAGTAGTTTTTATTAATTTCCAGTCGGTGGGATCCGCTTCTATCCATTCGAGCAATTGACTGCGGTCGGTTGTGACGGCGGCGGTTTTATAAAGTAAGGGATGGTACCGGGGGTCGTTATTGGTTTTGAGATTTTTAAGCAATACGGCTGCGAGAGACTGGAAATAGGGATAAGTTTTCAAGACGGATTTAAGCAATTCGATTTTGTCGTTATCGGCTTGAAAGGGTTGTTGCAAGAGGCGATTTAATATGTCTCCGTATTTTACCATTTGGCAAGGGTTTCATTGAATATGTCTTGGGTGATTTGTTCGGTAATGATTTCATGCGCTTCGGAACGAATATCATCAGGGAGTTTGTTAGCTGGAAATTCGTAGTAATAAGAGAAAGATTTGGTAAAATTTTCGTCGGGATGTTTTCGGTTTTTGAAATCGATTTCCACTTCCACGGTAAGCCGGTTTAATGCGGCTTGTTGATTTCCGGTGGATGCGGCGGGTTGAATATAATAGCGTGTGATTTTTCCGGCATAGATTAAATCGGCTTGTCGGTCGGTATAATCCAAGTCGGTCATATTTTGAATTTTATCCACCAGAGCGAGGCGAAATTCTTCGGCAAATCCGGGAATAACGAGCCGGGCGGTATTTTCAAAAGGTAAAACAGTGTAGGTTTTGATATCGGGTTGAATATTGACGCCGGAAAATGAATAAATTCCGCAGGAACGGAGGGTAGTGGCGAACAAGAATAATAGAAGAAAATTTCGCGCTTGTTTCATTCCAAATCGTATTGTTTTATTTTTCGGTAGAGAGTTCGTTCCGAGATACCGAGTTCCAGGGCGGCGGGTTTCCGTCGTCCGTTGTGTTTTTGAAGGGCTTTTTTAATGAGTTCGCGTTCGTTATCCTCGATGCGCAGCGAGGGTTCTTCAACGATTACGGCTGTTTGTGATTGTTCGTTATTATGGGGAACAATTAAGGTGGATTGTTCGTCCACTTGTATTTCCTGTGATTTTTCGTCGGTTGAGGGATTGTATGTATCATACACGGCGGGAGGTTGTGCCGTGGCTTGGGGTAATGCGGCCGGATGGCGTTGCATCAATTCCGATGTAACGGTTTTAAGTTTATCGATTTCTTTTTTCATTTCAAACAAGAGCTTGAAAATAAGTTCCCGGTCTTTTCCGAAGTCATAGCGTGCCTTTTCTCCACTGATGATTCCGGGCAGATTTTGTTGGTAGAGCGGCAAATATTTTTTCAGGATTTCGGGGGTAATACGGCGGCTTTCTTCGAGAATTGAAATTTGTTCGGTAATATTGCGTAATTCACGGATATTTCCCGGCCAATAATAACGTTTAATCATTTCTTGTGCTTCGGGGGTCAAGCGCACGGGCGGAACGTGATATTTATCCGCAAAGTCGGCGGCGAATTTTCGAAAAAGCAAAACGATATCGTCGCCGCGTTCGCGCAAGGGCGGCAAAGGAATTTCCACCGTATTGAGCCGGTAATAGAGGTCTTCGCGGAATTTGCCTTCTTCCACGAGGCGCCGCAAATCGCGGTTGGTGGCGGCAATGATACGGACATCCGTTTTTTCCACTTTGGAAGAACCGACTTTAATGAATTCTCCGCTTTCGAGCACGCGCAGCAGACGCACTTGGGTGGTAAGCGGCAACTCGCCTACTTCATCAAGAAAAAGGGTTCCTCCGTTGGCTACTTCAAAATAACCTTTACGCGTACTAACGGCACCGGTGAAGGCACCTTTTTCGTGTCCGAAAAGTTCGCTGTCGATGGTGCCTTCGGGGATGGCACCGCAGTTGATGGCAAAATAGGGTCCGTGTTTTCGCTTTGAAAAATGATGAATGATTTTCGGGATGTGTTCTTTTCCCGTTCCGCTTTCGCCGGATATGAGCACGGTGATATCGGTAGGTGCCACACGAACAGCTCGCCGGATAGCCATATCGAGCTTGGGGTCGATTCCTATAATTCCGAAACGTTGTTTGATACTTTGAATGTCAATGGACATGAGATTGTTTGTTTTTTGTATTGAAGGGTGTTTCCATTAATTCACCGAAAAGGGTTGCGCCTGTGCTTCCCGTGATTTTGACTTGCACGAAGTCGCCGGGTTTTTCGTTGCCGGTTTTGGGGAAAATGACCACGGCGTTTTGTAAATTTCTTCCTTTCCATTCCAGAACGGACTTCTTGGAAGGGCCTTCGATAAGCACTTCGTGAATTTGTCCATGATACGAAGTCATTCGTTCTTTGGCGTGTTTTTGTTGAAGGGCGATAATTTCATTTAATCGCCGGATTTTAATTCCTCTCGGGATATCGTCTTTATATCGTCGCGCGGCCAAGGTGCCGGGTCGTTCCGAATAGGCAAACATGAATCCAAAATCGAATTTGACGGTTTCCATCAGCGAAAGTGTTTCACGATGGTCTTCTTCGGTTTCGCCGGGGAAACCGGCAATGACGTCGTGCGATAAGGCGACATCCGGCAATCGTTTGCGAATTTCTTCAATAAGCGCAAGATATTCTTCCCTTGTATATTGCCGGTTCATCCGCTTGAGGATGCGGTTACTTCCCGACTGAAAGGGTAAATGAATATAACGTCCGATATTGGGATATTTAGCCATGACGTCGATCACGTCCAGGGTCATATCTTGTGGATTGGAAGTTGTAAATCGAATGCGCATTTGAGGGAAACGTTGGGCTACCGCTTCCAAAAGATTCGCGAATCGCACGGCATTTCGGCGGACTTTTTCGGGTTGTTTGGCAAAATCTTTTTTGGGTCCTCCGCCATACCATAAATAACTGTCCACATTTTGGCCGAGCAAGGTTACTTCTTTGAATCCTTGACTTTGTAAATTTTCGATTTCGTTCAGAATGGTTTCGGGATTGCGGCTTCGTTCCCTTCCGCGCGTAAAAGGAACTACGCAGAAAGAACACATGTTATCGCAACCACGGGTAATGCTGACAAAGGCGGAAATGCCATTGGAATTAATGCGTACAGGTTCTATGTCGTCATAAGTTTCTTCGAGGCTCAGCAAGACATTAACGGCTTTTTGTCCGTCGGATAAATCTTTGACCATAACCGGCAAATCACGGTAGGCATCGGGGCCGGCGACCAGATCGACGAGTTTTTCTTCTTCGAGAATTTTTTCTTTAAGCCGTTCGGCCATACAACCGATCAATCCCACCTTCATGTCGGGTTTGATTCGCTTAAGCCCTTTAAAGTGTTTGAGTCGATTACGAACGGTTTGTTCGGCTTTATCCCGAACAGCACAGGTATTAACCAAAATCAAATCGGCCGATTCGACTTTTTCGGTAATATGATATCCTTGTCCTTCGAGTATGGAAGCGACAATTTCGGAGTCATTAGCATTCATTTGACAACCATAGGTTTCGATATAGACTTTCTTTATTCCCGGCCGACGATTGCGTTCTTTGACGGGAATTCCCTCAAAAGCATGAGCGTTTTTGCTAAATTTATTCATACGGCAAAGATAGGAATTAATCGGAGGGTGACAAAATGGCATTAGAGCTGATATTTCATTTCATTGGAAAATGGAGCGTTTGAAATACGCACAAAAGCATTAAAACAATTATTGGTCAAATTCCGAAATTTTCGATTAATTTTGTAAAAAGAAATCTGCATTATGTTTATAATCGGTATAGCCGGCGGAACGGGCAGCGGTAAGACCACAGTAGTCAATAAAATCATGCGACAGTTGGATTCCGATGATGTGGGTGTGATTTATCAGGATTCTTATTATAAGGACTTAAGTCATTTGCCAATTGAGGAACGAGCCAATTACAATTTTGATCACCCGCGCGCATTGGATTTCGATTTGCTCTATGATCATTTGATTCATCTCAAGCGAGGCGAAGTGATTGAACAACCTGTGTATTCGTTTATTCACCACAACCGGACGCAGGATACGGTGCTTACGCATCCCAAGAAGGTTATGATCGTGGAGGGGATTTTGGTGTTTACGGATAAACGATTGCGTGATTTGTTCGATCTGAAAATCTATGTGCATGCCGATTCGGACGAACGTTTAATCCGGCGTATCCGTCGAGATATTTTGGAACGGGGAAGAACTTTGGAATCGGTGTTGAGCAAATATCAAACGGTAGTAAAACCGATGCACGAACAATTTGTGGAACCGACCAAAACATATGCGGATATTATTATTCCCAATGACCGCCGAAACGAAACGGCTATCGAAGTGATTAAAAGTGTGATTAAAAATACGCTTAAACCTTCCGTCCATTAAAACGGTTGTTAGTCATATAACGTTTATTTTTTCGCGCCATTTTTGGAAATTTTTAATGGTGCTCGGGGTGGTATGGTTGTTTTTTTTTGATGACGATTCGGTATTGTATCAATTGAAATTAAATAAACGTATCGAGAATAAAATAAGGGAAAACAAGGCATTGAAAGAAGAAATCAATCGCATCAAATCGGATTTGCAAAAAATCGACAATCCCGTTTATTTGGAAAAATATGCACGGGAGGAATTATGGTTACGTAAAGCCAATGAAGACATATATTTAATCGATGAACCGAAAAATGAATGAACATAAGGGTTTGTTTGAGGACTTTTCGCCGGTGACGGCCAAAGCATGGAAGCAGAAAATTCAATTTGACCTGAAAGGGGGCGATTATCAGGAATTGATTACACATACTTTGGAAGGTATCGATATCAAACCGTTTTATCATTCCGATGATTTTGAGCGATTGGATTTTGACGCCGGAAAACACAATTTCGAAGGGGTTTTGGTCTTGGAGAGAATTCCTTCGGAACCGGAAACGATGGAAATTTTAAAAGGGGTGGAAAAAATACGAATTAGAGCCGCCATTGAGAAAATTCCGGATTATTTATGGCAAAACGAAAACATTATCTTGGAACCGGGTGTATATTTTTTACCGGAACCGCCTTCTTTTTCATTTAAAGCTACGGTTTCGGTCAATCCGTTGACGCATTTGGCGCTGAGAGGGATTTGGCAAAAGGATGAAAAAACGGATTGGAGACTTTTTTCACAATGGTTGAATGCCGAAGAGACGGTGTATGCAGAAGCGGACGCTTCGATTTATCAGAATGCAGGTGCCAATATCGTGCAACAGTTGGCCTATACTTTATCGCAAATTTTGTATTTGAAGAAAAAATTCGGCGATGAGATTACGGGTCGAATCAGGGTGAAATGGGCTGTCGGTTATCATTATTTTTTCGAGATAGCCAAGTTTAAAGCATTCCGATATTTGTTTTCATTGCTTACGGGAGATAAAGAAGCGGGGAAGCGAATAGTTTTATATGCGCAGCCTTCGTTTAGGAATAAAACGCGTCCGGATGCCTATGTGAATATGCTACGGTCGGGTATGGAAGTGATGGCGGCCGTATTGGGCGGTGTCGATCAGGCGGGAAATTTTGCTTACGATTTTATTTATAACGATAATAATCCGGCGGCGGAACGTTGGGCGAGGAATCAATTGGCGATTTTGCGCGAAGAAGCCCTGTTAGGACGGTTAGACATGGTGGAAGGCGCTTATTATCCCGAAACCGTAGCCGTTCAATTGGCCGGCAAGGCATTGGATTTAATCAAGCAATTGGAAGCGGGCGGCGGATATGTCAAAAAATTATATGACGGAACCATTCAACGGAAAATCGCCCAAATGGCGGAGAAGGAACAAGCGCTTTTTGACGAAGGAAAACTGGTGTTGACCGGAACTAATAAATATCCTTCGGATGAAATGAAATTACCCGGAGAAAAACGCCGTTTAAATCCCGTGAAAAAAGGAGAAAAAACAATTATACGACCCATCGTTCTCAAGCGTCTTTCGGAGCGCTTGGAACGGCAATGGAAGAAAAGAGAAAGAACGCTAAAATAAGGAGAGAATGAAATTTGCGGTAGTGGATATCGAAGGTACGGACGGTAATATGTCCATCAGCCGTATTATGGAAATTGCAGTTTATGTTTTTGACGGAAACGAAATTACGGATTCTTTTTCCACTTTGGTCAATCCGGGTGTGAGTCCCAATATTTACGTGCAAAGACTAACGGGAATAGGTCCCAAAAAGCTCAAGCAAGCGCCTAAATTTTATGAAATCGCAAAACGCATCGTAACGATGACCGAAGGGACCGTTTTCACTGCGCACAATGCACCGTATGACTACGGTATGCTGCGCAAAGAATTTAAGCGACTGGGATATGATTATCGCATACCGGTATTGGATACGTTTGAATTGGCCAAAAAACTTTTGCCCGATTTATCGTCTCACGGATTGGATAATTTGTTGAAAAGTCTTCATATTCCCATAACCGACCGACACCGGGCATACGGAGATGCGTTGGCTACGGTGGAATTGCTTAAAATTTTACTTGAAAAAGATCCCACGGGTGAAATTGTCGAAAAACATATCAAGCGATATGACAATTGGTCGCAGGTCACACTCATGCGTCCGTCATTGATTAAGATGATAAAACGCTTGCCCGAAGAACAAGGGCTTTTGAAAATTTTCGACGGCCAAAATCGTTTGTTGTACATCAGCTATGCCGGAGATATCCGGCGCAAAGCGGAAAAATTACTGGCCCGGCATTCCATGCGAAGCGAGCAATTGCGCGAACAATTGAAAGCTCTGGTGGCAGAACCGATTGAATCTTACGTTGCGGCACAAATAAAAGCCAAATGGTTGAAGAGAAAACTTAACCCGCCCTTTTCGCCCTATAAAAAATGCCATTTTTATGAACGTTTGCCGTTTAAAAACGCCTTGTTTTTGCATACCGGAAAAAACAGCCAATCGCGGAGTTTTTATTTGGTCAAAAACGGCGCTTTGGAAGGTTTTGGCTTTGCTTCCTTGAATATTCAATTAAGCGATTACAGATCCTTGAAAAACCGGATGATTCGATTATATAACTGTCCTTGTGCACGAAAAATTATTGCCGATAAATTGAAATCCGGTGCATATTTCGACATCATTTCACCCTATCCCATAAATGGATAAACCGCTATTGATTAATATTACGGGCCCTACCGCTTCGGGGAAAACGGCATTGGCCATTACATTGGCCGGTCGGTTAAATACGGAAATTATATCGGCGGATTCACGTCAAGTTTACCGCGAGATGAAAATCGGAACGGCTTTCCCTTCGGATGAAGAGTTAAAGCGTGTACGGCACCATTTATTAGGCCATAAGTCCGTTCGGGATAAATATAACGTAAAAGATTTCGAACGTGAAGCACTGGAAATTATCAGCCATTTGTCACGCACCAACGATTTTATTGTAATGACAGGGGGAACGGGTTTGTACTTCAATGCGGTAAATTACGGTTTGGACGATATTCCCGATATACCGCCGGTAATTCGATTGGCATTGAAAAATCAATGGGAGCGCGAAGGATTGGCTTCATTGTTGGAAGAATTGGCGTTGAGAGATCCGGAATATTTCAAGCAAGTGGACAAACAAAATCCGGTTAGAGTGCTACGCGCACTTGAAATTATCCGGCATACGGGCAAGCCTTTCAGTTCGTTCAGAACGGGTCAACGGAAGGAACGCTTTTTTGATACGATTTGGTTCGGATTGGATTGGCCGCGCACCTTGTTATATGAACGCATTAACCGGCGCGTGGACGGAATGATAGCGAAAGGTTTAGAATCGGAAGCAAGAGCATTATATCCGTATCGTCATTTGCAAGCGCTACAAACCGTGGGGTATCGCGAATGGTTCGGTTATTTTGAAGGAAAAATGAGCAAAGAAAAAACGATAGAAGAAATCAAAAAGAATACGCGCCGCTACGCCAAGCGCCAATGGACATGGTTTCGTAGAAATAAAGAAATCCATTGGTTGGACGGTCAAAAGAATCCCGAAACATTAACGGATGAAATCATTCGTATTATAGAAGAAAAACCCTAAGAATCATTCTAAATATTTGGCAACGATAGGCATACGTCTTCCCATACCGAAGGCTTTGGGGCTGACACGCAGCACGGGTGCGGTTTGATAGCGTTTAAATTCATTCCGGTTAACCATTTTCAGGACACGGCGCACCAAAGACGCATTATAACCGGCATCGATAATTTCGGCGGGGCTTTTGCGCTGTTCGATATACAGTTTCAATATGGGATCGAGTATGTCATAGGGCGGAAGTGTATCGGTGTCTTTTTGGCCGGGGCGCAACTCCGCCGAAGGAGGTTTGTCGATAATATTTTGCGGAATAATTTCCTTTTTGCGGTTGATATATCGTGCGAGTTCATACACTTCGGTTTTATATAAATCCCCAAGCACGGAAAGACCGCCGGTCAAATCTCCGTAGAGTGTCCCGTAGCCTACTGCCAGTTCGCTTTTGTTGCTGGTATTGAGCAAAACATAACCGAATTTGTTGGCAAATGCCATAAGATAAATCATACGAATGCGGGGCTGGATGTTTTCTTCGGTGACATCGTCGGGCAAGCCGTTGAAAAAGGGTTGAAGTTCGGACAAAATACGGGCAAAGGGATTGGTAATGGAAACGATTTGATGCCTAATACCGAGATTTTTAGCCAAGGCAACGGCATCTGCAACGGAGCGTTCGGAGGAATAAAGCGACGGCATGAGCAAAGCCAATACGTTTTCTTGCCCTAGCGCTTCGGTGGCCAGAACGGCGGTTACCGCACTGTCTAAACCGCCCGAAAGTCCCAAGATGGTTTTTTTCAATCCGATTTTGCCGAAATAGTCGCGAATACCCGTAATAAGTGCTTGACGAATCAAAGGGATTTTCGGTTTCGGCCGTTCACTGTCTTTAACTGCGCGGTTGAATTGTTCCGTGTCAAAAACTTCGAAATATTCACGGAAAAAAGGAAGTTCCGTTCGTATAATACCCCGGTTATCCATCACAAGCGATCCGCCGTCGAAAATCAGATCGGTTTGTGCGCCGGCATAATTGACGTATACGATCGGAATTCCGTATGCTTTCACGTTGGCTTTCAAAACCTTAATACGTTCTTTGGCATGTTGATAATCAAAAGGAGAAGCGGACAAATTGATGATGAGGGTCGGATTTTCCTTCATGAGTTTGTCCATGGGATTGACGGTGTAAAGGGGATTTTCGTTGCCGAGATTCCATAAATCTTCGCAAACGGTGACGGCTAATCTTTGGTCTTTAAATGCAACGGTATGCCAAGCACGAGCCGGTTCGAAATAACGTGCTTCGTCGAAAATATCATAGGTGGGCAGCAAGGTTTTATATTGCCTGAAAATTTCTTTACCATTATATAGTAATACGGCGGCATTAAACAAATCCTTTCCTTCGATTTCAGGATTTATGACGGGTAATCCCACTAAAATTCCGATTTTTTCGGATAAAGGTTTCAGCTGTTCCAAGGTATCGGCGGATTTTTCGATAAAATCCTCAAATTCAAGGAAATCACGAGGAGGGTAGCCGGTGACGGTAAGTTCCGGGAAAACAATCAAATCGGCGTTTGCATCAAGGGCTTTATTGACGAACGATTTGATTTTCAATAAGTTATTCTCAAAATCACCGATAGTTACATTAATTTGGGCTAATGCTATTTTCATTTCTCCGTATTATGAAAAAACAAATTTCGGCAAAAAATCGATGTGATAAAACCGGAATTTGGCATGGTAATTGCATGTTGTTAAATGCTACTATTTTAGTGGGGGTTCTTTTCATAATTGAGTTATTTTGTTTTTTTGGGTTGTAAGCGGGCGCAAGTCGTCCGCTTTTTCCTTTATTAATAAGGAATGAATATTTTTGCTAAAAATTTTTCATGAAGAAACCTCTGCTTTTATTTTTGATAATAATCTTTCAAAAGCATTTTGCTCAAGCCGATTGTTTTACGGTGGTTGCGGGCCGTGATGTTTCGGTCACGGGGCATGTTATGGCGGCGCATAACGAGGACGATTACGGAGATTTGATTGTGAATTTATATCGAGTTCCGGAAAATTTTTTCAAGGAAACGGATAGTTCATGGATAAAAAACGATCCGTGGTTTGACAAAGCTTCGTTGTCGATGTTGTGGTTTCAGACTACGCGGCAAAATTTCGGTGATGTTTATGTCAATGAGTACGGCGTAGCGATTTTTTCCAACGCCTGTGCTTCGCGAGAAGATACGGCCACGGGCAAATTAACCCATCAATTACGAAGGTTGGTTATTCAATACGCGGAATCGGCGAGAAACGGGGTGAAAATTTTAGGTCATTTGGTGGAGAAATTCGGTTATGCTTCATCGGGACGTACCTATACGATTGTAGACAATAACGAAGCGTTTTTGGTATCGGTAGTGCAAGGGCGCCGTTGGATAGCGCAGCGGGTGCCCGATGATCATGTAGCGGTCATTCCTAATTATTACACTATAGGAAAGGTCAACTTGAAGGATACGGTGAATTTTCTTTATTCGCCGGATATTGTGAATTATGCAATCAAGCGTGGGTGGTATGATCCGGTAATGGACGGCGAATTTTCATTTCGCGAGGTATATGCCAAGCCTTCCGTTTTGAGGGCGGCTTGGAATTTGCCCCGGCATTGGGCGGCATTGAGGTTCTTGGCACCGGAACAATTTTATCCCGACGATATCGAATTTCCTTTTTCGTTTGCGCCGAATAGTTTGGTCACAAGACAACAACTGGAGCGGATTCTTTCGGACCACTATGAAGATAGTGAATTGTCCTATCCTTCCTATGCGCCTACACCTCACGGCAAACAACCTTTATCGATTTGCAATGCCGGCACCAAATTCAGTGTGATTACTTCGTTTGTCACCAAATTTCCCAATCATAAGGACAATATCGTTTGGTTTTCACCGATGAAATCCTGTATTTATCCCATGATTCCCATTTCCTTGTCCGTGATGAAAATTCCGCATGCCTACCAAGCCTACCCCTTACGAAAAGCGCTTAAACTTCAACGTCAAGACAGCATCAATACCTTTGAGCGGAACAAACACCACGCTTTTGCAGTATTCAATCGCTATCGCCAATATGTGGATACGAATTATCCCGCTCACATAGAACACTCACGACAATTGAAGAAAAAATTCGAAGGAATTATCCAAAAAACACGAAAACATCAATGCGCAAGAAAAGGAAGTTTTCTTCTGCTTAAAAAATTGCGGCGTTTTTATAAAAAAGCGATGCGCGAAATCCGGTGGGAAAATAAATCTTCATAAAAGCACCGGTTCATAAAATAAACCCTTATAACCCCGATGCTTTTCGTGATTTTTTGTTATTCATATTTTTTAATCCTTCTCCCTAGGAAAGACCAAGACAATTTTTATCGGGAATAACCCATTCAACGCTACAAGCATTAAGGGCAAAGGAAAATAGGAAACGGTTTATTTCAATGAACAGTGAACAATTTTCCGGAGTAATTTTGTTAATTTATGTAATTTTTCACAAAACCAGCGTGGTAAAAAACAAACCACTAATTACACGAATTACACGAATAAAAAAGGGAAAAATTAGAGTTATTCCCACCGGACAAGTGTGCAATTCGTGGCTGAAAAATGAACCACGAATTACACGAATTACACGAATTACACGAATAAAAAAGGGAAACGGAAAACGAGACAAAGCGGCGAAGCCATTAATCGATTCAACGGTTTATCCCTCCGACGGGCGAATCGTGTACATTCCCTTCAGCCTAATGGAATCAATTGAAATAAAATGTAAAATCAATACTCAAATGGTTGGGCTTGACCTTAAGATTTTTATCGTTCATCACGTCGCTCATGCCCATGTGATAAGACAAACCGAGATTAATATTGCCAAAGCCCACGTTATATTCCGCTCCCGCACCGAAAACAAGACTGGAACCCAATTTGTTAACGTCTCCCGTCACGATTCTGGAATCTTGTTTGGCAGAAACGTTAATATCCAAAGTAGCCCCGAAAAAGCCCAAAATGCGTAAATTATCAGCCACTTCGTTGGACCGCATTTTCAAAGCAAATGGCACTTCGACGGTGGTAATTTTCATGTTGAAAACATCGTTGTTGAACTTGCGGTTATGAATAATAATCCCCGAATGCAAATAATAATTTTTGGCAAAGCCGTAATCCGCCCATAAGCCTCCTTTAAATCCCAGTCCGCCGCCACTTAGCGAATCCGCTTGAACAAAACTTCCGTTAATATTAAGATAAGCTTTGTTGAAATTAATCGTAGGCGCTAAACTCAAGCCTATTCTAAAATCCTGCGCTTGTAATTGGAATGCGCCGGCGATAATCATCAAAATAACAATTAATCCTTTTAACTTTTTCATGACCAACGAGTTTTTTAATTTTCGATAAAGATAGAAAAAAATTAAATTGCATCTTCAAATATCATCGGATTATTTTCATGATTCGATGAAAATTGATTTACGGTGAAAAAGCGCCTAAAAAATATTATCACGGATTACAAACATTATTTGAAATTGGAGAAGGGCATGTCGGACAATACGGTGAAAAATTATTTGAATGATTTGCGTAAGTTTTTGTTATATCTCGAGCAAAACGATCAAGAAGCGGCACTGCAAGATATGAACAAAGAAAATGTATTGGCTTTTATCTATGCTATTTCGGATTATATCGGACCCCGTTCTCAAGCGCGATTAATATCGGGGTTGCGCAGTTTTTTTCATTATCTACAATTGGAAAACCTTATGGATGAAAATCCCGCCGATTGGCTGGAAAGCCCCAAAATTCCCAAAAACATCCCCGAAGTTTTAAGCCCCGGTGAAATCGATGCCATGCTTTCGGTGATTGACCGGTCGAGTTTTGAAGGTGAGCGGAATTATGCCATTATCGAAACCATGTATGCCTTCGGATTGCGCGTTTCGGAAACGGTCAATTTAAAAATTTCGGATCTTTATTTTCGCGAGGGGTTCGTGCGGATTTTAGGCAAAGGCAACAAACACCGGTTCGTTCCTATTGCGCGACACACGGAAAAAATCCTGAAAAATTATATCGAACTGGTGCGTCCACTGGTAAATCCATCGAAAAAGGCCGAAAAAATTCTTTTTCTCAACCGCCGGGGCGGCCTGCTTACGCGTCACATGATTTATCATATCGTCCGTGATTTGTCGGCCAAAGCGGGTATCAGAAAAAAAGTAACCCCGCATACGCTACGCCACAGTTTTGCTACGCACTTGCTCGAAAATGGCGCAGATTTACGTAGTATTCAAATTTTACTCGGCCACGAAAGTATCACCACTACCGAAATTTACCTTCATGTGAGCAAAAAACAAGTGGAAGAAGCGCTTTTCAAATTCCATCCGCGCGCAAAAAAATAAAAAAACCGGGAAGCAATCTTTTCTTCCCGGTGATTTTTTCCGAAACACATGATTACTAAACTTGCTCTTCGACTTTTTTGATTCCCACCATTTCTTCGAGCATGTCGGTAGTGATGGATTTCGGTCGCTCGATAGGATACATCAAGGCGCGATCCCAAATAATGTTGGAAAGTACGCCGATGGAACGTCCTATGGCGAACAACACCGTATAGAAATCGTATTCGCGAACTCCGTAATACCATTGAACCACGCCGGATTGGGCATCCACATTCGGCCAAGGATTTTTGGCTTTTCCGTGTTCTTTCAACACTTCGGGAACCACTTCATAAAGCGCCGAAACATATTGGAATAACGGATCGTCGGGAAAATGTTTCAGGCTAAACTCTCGTTGAACCGTATAACGCGGATCCGTACGGCGCAAAACGGCATGTCCGTATCCGGGGATAACTTGTCCGGCATTGAGCGTATCCCAAACATATTGACGCAATACGTCTTTCGGCGGAACTTGATTACCGTATTTTTCTTTCAGCTTAAGCAACCAACGTAATACTTCTTGGTTGGCCAATCCGTGTAATGGTCCTGCCAATCCGTTAATCATACCGGATACGGCGTAATAAACGTCGGAGAGCGAGCTGGCTATCAAATGCCCCGTGTGAGCACTCACATTTCCGGCTTCATGGTCGGCATGGATAATAAAATACATACGGGAAACATCGTCATACGGTTTGTCTTTTCCCATCATGTAAGCAAAATTGGCTCCCATATCCAATGAAGGATCGGGAAAACGATGTCCCTTACCGGGTTGATATAATTTATTGTATATATAAGCACCGATCAAAGGAATTTTAGCGAGCAAATTAGTGGCGTCTTCAAAAGTGGAACGCCAATATTCAGTTTTCGGAACGCCTTGGCGGTATTTGATATTGAATAATGACTCACGCTCCAAACTCATAACCGCCGCCGAAAGGATAGCCATCGGGTGACTTTCGCTCGGAAAGGAATCGATAACATCCCATACGTATTTCGGGATAATGCGGCGATTGTTCATGTCCAGAATCAATTCTTCCACTTCGTCCCTAGTGGGAATTTCGCCCGTAAGCAAAAGCCAATACAAACCTTCCACATAGGGCATTTCGGCGCCTTCAGGCTTGGGCAACAATTCGAATACTTCGGGCAAAGTATATCCGCGATACCGGATTCCTTCATACGGATCAAGGTAGGAAATATCGGAAATTAAACATTTGATCCCACGCATTCCGCCAACCACTTGACGGGCATGAACTTGGTCGATTACCACATCGCCATACTCTTTGGCCAATCGTTTCGTCCGCGGACGATGTGCCAAAATTTTTTCCTCCAGTTTATTCTTTAGTGTGCTCATGGTTTGATACTTTGGTTTTTTCATTTCAAAATTACTCATTTTCAACCCTTTTTTTAAAATTTATTTTTTTTAATTTATATCAAAAGTCACTTCTTATCAAACATCTTTCATTATTTTATGATATAATACATTTTATCATCAAGATAAATACGCACTTTCCGTATATTTTGTAACTTTAATTACATTTATTCTTAACTAAATATACGAAAAATTATCCAACCGTATGATTGCAATATACGGTTTTCTTTAATTATTTAAAGAATCCCCTTCTTAAGTTCCTATTCGGGTCATTAAGTTTTCGAGGATTGTCCGGGCTATTTAAGGGTTTAAAAATGTTTTCGTGTATAGCCGTCGGGGATATGGAATCGGATTTCGAACGCTTCGCCGGTTTTGATTTTTTTCATTTTGATTTCGGCTTGTGCTTCGGGGGTTTTCAATAGGATTTTTCCGGGGAAACCGTTTTGATAATCCCGGTAGACGGCTTGGGCGTTTTTGCCGTCGTATGTCATGAAAATTTCGGCTATTTTCAGTAGGGAATTGATTTTCATTTCCTTGATATTGGAAGATACGTTTCCGGTCAAGAGATAACTTCCGTCGGAATTGCGGTTAAATTCCCAGTCGTTGCTTTCTTTTAACAGCGGATAGGCGTCTCCTGTAAAAAGGGATTGCAATTGGTCGAATTGAAAGGGGATGCCGGTTTTTTGGCTGATGGCTTCGGGGGTTTCGCGGTAATAACTACGGGTGATGGTTTCATAAAATGCCACTTCTTGTGGAGTGACTAACATTTTGGCCACGGGAAAACCGAATTTGGTGAAGGTTATCAAAAGGGCACTGTCCTTAATCATTTTCAGATGTCCGGTTAATGATAAATTTTGTCCCATTCCTTTAAAATCGATATCCATTTTGGCTTTCACATAGGATTGGTCGAACCGGGCTCGTTTAAGCTCGTTGCGAAAATTTTGTATGCTCATGTTTTTATCGGTTTCCGGTTTGATTTTTTTCTTGAAGATACCGCAAGCGGATAAATTCAAGCTTAATATAATCACCAATGTTATCTTGAAAAGGAATTTGAAAGATGTTCCGCTTTTTGCTTCCATTGTTCGGCTTTATCGTATTTTCCCTGTGCTTTGGCGATTCGGGACAAAAGCAAATAGTATTTTTTAAGCAAATTTACATCGACTGAAGCAAAATCCATGCCGTTTAAAAGTAATCGATATGCTTCGTCGTATTTTTTTAATTGAAAAGCCGCATGTGCCGTTTCGTAAATCAGCCGGGCATCGAAGGGATATTTTTCCGATAGTGCACGCCCCCGGTTGTAGCGTTCTGCAGGGCTTAATTCGTTAATTCGGCTTAGAAAACCATTCGCTTCACTTGTGCCGGACGGTCTATTCTTGGCAGCGATTTTCCGGGGCGTCACTGCGGCCGGGGTTTTGAAGAGCGTGTCGGCGGTTTTTTTAAAAATTCTGTTTTCGGGTTGCATTCTTATGGCTTTTCGGATATTGATTTCCGAGGCCGTTCGGTCACCCAAAAAGGCATGATTGAGTGCCAAATAAAAATATACGGCGGGAACGGTATCGGTGTAATTCAAGGTTTCGGTAAACAAGTCAAGGGAACGTTGATAATTTTGCAGGATATATTCTTTTACGCCTTCAATAAACAAGCGGTTGAATTTTTCTTGTTTGCCGACGGGGTTTTGGGCGCCAAGCCTGAATGCGGATAAAATCAAAAAGATAATAACTGTTTTTCTCATTTTCCCATTTGTGAATAGTCGCCGAGACTAAAAATCGCTTCGCGGCCGTCTATGTCCACATAATTTCCTATCATGGAGCGGTGGAATTGTAAATGGCTGATTCGGTTGTTTTCTCCGATTAATGAATTTTTTATGGTGGCGCTGGAAATTTGCGTATTTTTTCCGATACTGACATAGGGTCCCACGGTGCTGTTTTCAATAACTGCATTTGCACCAATAAAACAAGGTTCGATAATCCGGCTGTTGATAATTTTAGCTTGCGGGGATATCAATTTTTTGCCTTGGTTATGTTCCCATTCGAGAATTTGGCGATTGGTGTCCACGGCTGCGTTTTTGTTTCCGAAATCCATCCATTTTTCGATGTTTGCCGGCATAAAAATCTTGCCTTTCTTTTGCATGTTATATAAAGCATCGGTGAGTTGAAATTCTCCCGAAGTGCGTATGTTATTCTCAATCAGATAACGGATTTCGTCACGCAATATTTCGCCTTGTTTGAAATAATAAATTCCCACGATGGCCAAATCGGAAACGAAATGTTTGGGTTTTTCTACAAAGGAAACGATACGGTTTTGTTCGTCCAGTTGCACCACACCGAAGGCTTCGGGGTTATCCACTTGCTTAACCACAATCACGGCATCGGCTTCCGTGGGCAAGACGATTTTCCCTTTAAATAAAGTGTCGGCATAAGCCACAAAAACGGGACCTTCCAGAAAAGCTTCGGCCATATGGATGGCATGAGCGGTTCCCAATGCTTCTTTTTGGTAAACAATATGCCCTTTCATATTCAGTTGTTCGGCCGTTTCCAATAATTGCTCCTCCACGCCGGGGCCGAATTCTGGCTTGATAATAAAAACAATGTTTTCCACGGGTTTGTCGAGGGAAACGGAGATTTCTTCCGCCAGTCGAGTCACCATGCTTTTGCCCGCCACTTTGATAAGCGGCTTGGGTGTAGTGAGCGTGTGCGGTCGAAGGCGTGTTCCCCAGCCGGCCATGGGTATGACGATATTCATGTGATTATTTTTTTTGTGCATGCAAAATAAGATATTTGCGGCAATTATGAATAAAGCGTCTGACAGCTTCGTCGAGCGACGAATAAATTTCGAATTGAACCGCAACTTATTAAGCGCCAAGAAAAGAAATTCATTAATACAAAGGAATATCCATAAACACCAAGCTGATTACCGGTTTTGAAAAACCTTGCACCCGTGCCACTTGGATACCGACGGGCACTGTTGGAAGAAATCCCAGCAAATTCCAGTCTCCTATCAATTGGAAGCCATAAGAATAAGCGCCAATTCTGTCCTTGTCGGCCCAAAAACGATCATAAAAAAGCTTGAGCCGGACGCGTTTGAGATTGAACAGGCGTTTAAATCCCGCATCGGGATAAAATAGCGGTGTATGCCATGTGGTTTGCAAGTAAACCAAACGGTTAGCAGGAACTATATAATTACCTCGTAATGGCATAAAGTCGTGATACAAATGGCGATTAGCGCCCGTTCCTAATTTTCCGGCGAAGATATCGTGCTTGAAAAATCCAGGCAAATGGAAGCCGAAAGCCGCATTCCAAAAATAAGCGTTTCGTTTGATTTCGTTTTGAGTCGAAAGACTAAAATTCATGCCGATTCGGCTATCGGGATCACGGTAGGAACGACGAAGAAAAACACTGTAATACAATTCGTTTTTCGCAAACCGCCGGGTGGATAACCCTAAAGTCCGCCTCAGTGTCAAACCCGTTTTAAAAGAAAAATGGCGATGCCAAATTCCGGATGAAAAATTCAACGGAATGCGCACATATATATCCCAATCATTAAAATGAGAACGGACGGTTTCCCGGTAAACATGTTCGAAGCGCACTCCGATTACGGGAAAATAGCGCTTCCATTCCCATTGGGCAAAATAAGCATATTCATTCGATATGGTATAGCCGCCGGCGCTAAAAAAACTTTCGTCCAGAATATCGGTCATAAATAGTTGTGCATAAAGCGTGGGTTTGAGTTGTTCGTTCGCCCCGGCAAGCCAAAACCAAGAGTGGGGATTAAGGTAAGATTTGAAGTGATTGAAGGGTTTAACGGTATAGTTGTTCATTACTGTATCCGTAAATTTGAGCGGTTGTTGATCGCGGGGATTGAAATAGGCGGGAATACGGAATTGTCTTTTTTTTATCGATCCGTGACGGTTGAGTGGCGTATAGCGAATTCGATAGCCGCCGGGCCCGTAGGAAGAATAATACACCCTTTGTTTTTCCGAATCGTAAAAAGGCATGGAAGCGGCATACATTTCTCCGGTAAGCAGAGATGTTTTTTTCGTTTCGGGATCGAAAAGCGCAATTTGAATGTCGGTGGAGCCCTTCTCAAATAAAATTTTATCGTCTAGATATTGCGGATATTGAATATAGCGGTTGTGTGCCGGTGGAAGGAGTGTTTTAACGTTGGCGGAGGCCAGATCGATTTCATACAGGCCGGAACCCTTTCCCGATGTAATGGCGGTAAAAACGATTTTATTTCCCGAAGGATGCCATGCGGGTTGACGGATGCTTTCGAAAACTCCGAAATGAAAAGACTTGATCAAACGCCCTGTTTGCCTATCAAAAAGACGCAGGTAGGGTTCCTGAAATGCATCATAATCAACTACGGCTATCCGCTTGGTATCCGGCGAAAGAACGGGGTTTTGGAAATTTCCTTTTGCCTGCAAATAGTGTGTTTTTCCGGTTCTAAAATCATAAATTCCGATGCGTTTATAGACTTCATTTTGCCAGCGCGGATGAGTTTTGTATTCGGTCCAAACGGCATAATGTGCCGATGTATGAAAGCGATAGGCTGCAAGTGGCTTCACTTTTCGGGGTTTGTGTTGAAAATCATATTGCCAAAGGGCGGGCGCATCATTGAAGCCTGTTCGAAGAAAAACCAAAGTGTTGTCATCCAATATTTGCGGAAACATATCATTCGTGTACGTTTGCGGCTGCTCCGGTATCACCCGCTTAACAGGCTTCGGACCAACGGATTGATAGCGCAGGTAATATTTTTTTAAATCGTGAAAGGTAAACCGGGTAAGCCGGCGGTAATTTAATCCGGTTTGTAATTGAAGCGTCCAATGCATGGCTCCGGGTAAAAAGCCCCACCATGCAGTATTGCGATAGATTCGGGCATATTTACCGGAATAATTTTGATGTAAATAAGAGGTCAGAAAATAACCCAAGTGATAATGAGAAGGATAATAGGTTTTGTAGGATCTGAAATAAAATTTATAATAATCCAAATCCTTTTCGGAATATTCGTTTACGGCGGTGATAACCGGTAAATAGAAATAGGGCGACCGGCCACGTCCCGAATAGGAAAGCAAAGTTTCGTTATAAACGGCATCGCCTTCAAAAAACCATAAAGGATAAGCCCAGAACAAATTAATCATGTGCCCGGCCTGTCCGCCTATTATACTTGACCAAAAAATGAATCCGTCGTGTGCGGCGTCGAATTGAGTGATATGGCGAAATTCATGCAATGCGAGCAATTTTTTCCATGATCCGGTGCCGAAATATAAATCGGGGTCGGGTGTAAGATTCCATTCCATTTTGCGTGGCGCCAAGCGAGCATAAGCATTGGGGATGACGTTCCGGTTATTCAAAATTACAGGCGTTCGTTTGGGTTGAGTGGACAAGCCTTCGCCTGTGGGTCGATAGGCTGATTCCAAATAACCGGCAATTTTGACGGCTTGCGTTTTGATTTTTTCGGGATAAATAATACGAAAATGGGGTGTATTCAGTTCATACCAACGGACGGAGGGTCTTGTTTGCTGTGCCGGCAGCATATAATAGAAGAAAAAAAATACTAAAGATATTTTCGTTTTCATAAAGCCGTAGGCTGATTTATTCTCAAAAATACGTATTTTTTTATGTGATTTTAAGCTTCGGGGATTGAGGAAAAACAAAAAGGCTGTCTTTTGAAGGACAGCCTTTTTTTCAGTGAGAAGGATACTTTATAATTTTTCCACTTTAAAACTTGTAGCACGTTGAGTTTCACGATCAATAATATAAACCAGGTACATCGCTTTATCGAGCGATTGCATGGCAATGCGTGTTTCGGTTCCTTCGGTTTCGGTGGAGAACACTTCATGACCGGCCATATCGAATACATGAATTTCGTAACGGCCGTATTCGGGGAAGCTGATTTGCAAATCGGTTTTCACCGGATTGGGAAAAAGCCTCACGCCATTGAGCACGGCATAATCTTCGATACCCATTATATGAGCCAAATCCGGTCCGATGAAACCTTCGGATAAGTGATCGTTTCCAACGGTATTTTCTTGCACGGCCAATTCTCCAACGGTAAAGACAACCTTATAATTACTGCTTCCGCCCACTCTGCCTGCTGGGGCAAGTGAACTTTTATACAATTCCGATTGAGCAGAAAGAGAAAAGCTCAACAGGAATATTATTAAAGCTAAACGGGTTTTCATAATTACTTTACTTTTTAAATACTACAAAATTGAAAGACGCATCTTCCAAGCTATTCGAGCTAACCCTACGGGTATAAACGGTGAATTGATTATTCTGCTTATTAACACCGCAATTGATAAAACTGGCATTAGATGTGGTCAAAACGATATATTCGTCACTATTGATGTTATTGGAAAAGCTTATTTCATATATACCGGTTCCGGTTTTTGTAACGGTAAATCCCGATGTACTGGATGAAGCTTGGACATTGCCATTGGAGTTAACATAACCGTAAATATAAGGCTTCATATCGGCGTCGTCGGAACCTGTATTGATTTCTCCTTCCAGTTGAATATCCCCGTAAAAATGAACCAAATCGGTGTCGTGGTGTAGTTTCATTGTCAAGGAAAGATCATTTACCACTCTTATGTCATTGTTGTCGTCCATGTATATATACCAGTCTTCATTATTGGTTCCGTCGAGCCATATACCTTGTTTGGAACTTGATACCATATAAGGTTTCAAAGCATGGGAATAAAGATGAATTCCTCCGGCGGTAGGTTGAAGTATTTCCGCCGATTTAGCGAGCGGAACCGCTTGGAAAGGTTCGTCCGTGACAATCGTATCCCAGGTGCTGCTCCCACCCACTTTGATATCCACCGAAATGGTATAGTTGGAATTATGGAACCACTCGATATCTTCAAAATTCGAATAAGTTCCTCCGATTCGCGTTCCTTCGCCTATCACGAGCGTACAAATTCCGTATGGACCCGAATTAATGTCGTCGTGCTGTTCTTGCCAGATCACGGTGTTTCCTTCTTTGAGGGTAATCTTAAAGTCGATAAAGTAGTTCCGGTAAGGATTTCCGGAATTATCCGTAACGATGGTTTTATAGTTAAATCCCTTCGAGGTTTGTGCATGAAGGCCTGTTAGGCTTAATAAAAAGCCGAAAACTAAGCATACAAAAATTTTTGTTTTCATAGCAAAAAGATTTTAAGGTTAATTCTTATTTCAAATTTAAGAATAAATGCCCCGTATTTATGTTAACAAAACGGGTGATTTTTCTTAATAAAAAGGGTGGTTTTTGGGCAATACTATGGTGTAATTTTAAATTTATTATTAAAAAATGATGCCCGGAAATTTTCCGGGCATCTCATTGAACCAAATATGGTTAAGAATTATTCACTGATTACACGATACTCGGTTCTTCGATTCACTTGGTGTTGAGCGGGTGTACAAGGAACGCCGTCGGAACAGTTGTTGAGCAGCCGGCTCTCGCCGTAACCTTTGGAAACGATTCGATTAGGGTTAATGCCTTTCGAAACCAAGTAATTTTTAATGGCATCGGCACGACGTTGAGAGAGTTTCAGATTGTATTGCGCCGATCCGCGCGAATCGGTGTGTGATGCCAATTCGATGCGAATGTTGGGGTTCTTTTTGAGCAGGGGAATCAACACCCGGTCGATTTCACGTTTGGCATCGGGGCGAAGGCGTGCGCTATTGGTGTCCCAAAGGATATTGAGTTTATTGGGTTTGACCAATCCGCAGTCTATTTCTTCCCAAGTGGTTAAACCGCCTTTTTTGACCAGTACTTGCTTGGAAACTTCCTTGAATTTGGCAGGCACGGTTTTTTCTTTTACGTGAGCGGGTTGATCGACTACAATTTTTTTGATGGTTCCGTAAACGGGCGGAATAGCCACTTCTTCGACCCAAGCCGGTTTATCAATGACTTGTTTTTTGTAGGTTTTTTGAACGGCCGGTTTGGTTGTTTCCACCACTTGAGCATCTTGCTTGAGGGGTTTGGTGGGGATGGTGACGTATTGAGCGTCTTTGGTTACATAGCACAAAACGCGGCAGTCGTTCGGGTCGGATGATTTACAATCTTTATATAATGTATATTTCCATTCGCCTGTTTCGGGAAACACTTCCACGGTTTCGGAACTTTGCCCGAATTGAGCGGGTTTTACGGTTAAAACTTTGTATTCCTCACGGTATGTATAGGGTACTTCCACCGTCTTATAGGTAGCGGGATGGTAAATAAACTTTTTGCTACCTTCCTTGATGAGCACTTTTTCGGTAACGGTTTTGAAAGTGGCGGGCACTACGGTTAATACTTTGTAAGCATCTTGGGTTTTAACGGTTACTTTTTCCGTTTTGAATTCGTCGTGCGTAACACACTTGACATAACATTTTCCCGGCTCGGGATTGGCCGGCAAGTTGTCGGTTTGGGCGAAAACCGTTGCGCCCAAAATCAATGTAAGAAGGGTAAGTCTAATTTTCATAAGGCATGGTTTTTGTAAAAAAGTTAATATCTTTATCGGCACAAATATAAAACAAAGTTTTGTAGTTCAAAAATCGAAGTTAATGAAGTTTAAATTTTATCTTATTGCATTATTGGGAATAACGATGCTTTTCACTCTACGTTCACAGAACGGGGATACTACAATAGGCATTACTTCCTGGATCAATGCGCCTGCAGAAAGTGATTTGGAAAAGCCCTTGATTTATGTGGATTTTTGGGCTACTTGGTGTGCGCCGTGCATCGGGTCGATGCCGCATACCATGCAACTGCAACAAAAATTCGGTAGCGATGTGTTATTTATTATCCTCACGGACGAACCGCCTGCCAAAGCCAAAGCCTTTATTGAGCGCAAACATTGGCAAGCTTTATATGCCGCATCGGATGTTTCGCGAAGCACTTTGAAGCGTTTCCGTATCAAAGCTATTCCGCACGCTATTTTATTGGATCCCGGCGGGAAGATACTTTGGCGTGGACATCCTGCGGATATGACTTATGAAAAAATGCAGGCTTTCGTACTTCGTTATCGGGGCGAAAACGGTGATCCGAAACGTATCCGGAGCGTGACGGTCGCCCTACAAAATAAAGCGTGGGATTTTTTTATTCAAGGAGGCGATACCTTGTATTATTATAAGGAAAAAAACGCTGGCAACAGAGTGGAAAAAACCGCATCTTATCTCTATGTTTCGGGAAATGACCGCTTTATCACGGGATATGCCTACAACGTGGCCGAAAAAAACGTATTACTCGGCAAAAAGCCACTGGCTTTTTACCGGTTTAAAATGAGAGGAACAAACGAATCGAAATTGAAAGATTTATTAAAAGCTTTTTTCAAACGTATATACCCGTCGGTGCATATAAAAACCAAGCGCGAAAAAGTGTTTTTATTAACAGGCGGGGATACAACGGCATTTTTAAATCCTTCGATGTATGACTTCGGCTTGGGTGAAAATACGGTGATGGAAGATGACTACGGAATCAGCATTGATAACGCAACACCGGCACAAATGGCGGAAGATTTATCGCATCATTGCCGGTTTTCGTTTGTTTATGAAGGAAATACGAACAAAATTTTCGATTGGGACATACAATATAAAAATATCGACGAATTAATCGAATTTTTGATTGAAGAATTGGGTTTTAAAGTGCAAAAAAGCGAGCGCGAAGTAAAAATACTAACTTCCGGCGGATAAGATTAGGCGGTTCTTTTGTATTTTTACGGGCAAAGAACGAATTATGCCGCGATATTTTATGGAGCTTGCATACCGGGGGAAGCAATATCACGGTTGGCAACGCCAGCCGAATGCAATTTCCGTTCAACAAACCGTTGAAGAGCGTTTGTCGTTATTGTTGCGAGAAACGATTTCGCTCACCACCGCCGGAAGAACCGATGCGGGGGTTCATGCGCTGCAGACTTTTGCGCATTTTGATGTAACGAAAGACTTTGATACGGTTTTTATGAAGAAACGCTTGAATGCTTTTTTGCCCGAAGACATTGTCGTTAAACGTTTTATCCAAGTACCTGATAACGCCCACGCCCGGTATGATGCCACGGAACGCGAATACGTCTATAAAATTATTCAATCGAAAAATCCTTTTATGTGGGATTTGGCATGGGAATTATTTGAGCCTTTGAATATGAAAGCAATGAATACTGCCGCATCGGTATTAATGCAATATGAAGATTTTCAATCCTTTTCAAAGGTTAAAACCGACGTAAAGACTTTCAATTGTGATATTCGGCAAGCCTCTTGGCGCAAAAAAGGCGATTTGTTAATATTTAGAATTTCCGCAAACCGGTTTTTGCGTAACATGGTAAGAGCGATTGTGGGAACATTGGTAGAAATAGGACTGGGAAAAATACCGCCGGAACAAATGCATACCATTATCCAATCAAAGAATAGAAGCCAAGCGGGGCCTTCGGCGCCGGCACAAGGATTATATCTTTATCGCGTAAAATATAAACCCGGTATTATCGATTAGGGAAACACGATTTTTTGTATTTTTGAAAATATTTTTATGAATAATTCTATGGAATCCCAAAGAAAAGAAGACTTTATCCGGCTTATTGAACAAGGATACACCTTTGAAGACGAATCATTTGTAATTGGCGGAGCCATGTTGGATAGCGAAACCATTCCGGGTTTACACGTTCGCATTCCATTGAAAACACTAAACCGCCACGGATTGATAGCCGGAGCTACCGGCACAGGAAAAACCAAGTCGTTGCAGGTGATGGCGGAGCAATTGTCCGAGTTGGGAATTCCCGTTTTATTGATGGACATTAAAGGAGATTTGAGCGGCTTGGCCAAACCCAGCCCCGGACATCCCAAAATCGACGAGCGAATGCAAAAAATCGAGTTGGCGTTTACGCCTAAAGGTTTTCCGGTGGAATTTTTTTCGTTGACGGGTAAAGAAGGCATTCAATTACGCGCTACGGTTACCGAATTCGGGCCCATTTTGATGGCGCGAATTTTGGATTTGAACGACACCCAAAGCGGGCTGCTGGCCGTATTGTTTAAATATGCCGACGATCACGAATTGCCTTTGGTGGACCTGAAGGATTTGAAAGAGTTGTTCAAATGGGCAATGGGCGAAGGGCGAAATGAATTTCAAGCGGAATACGGACGTATCAGTAGCGCTTCGGCCGGATCGATATTGCGTAAAATAGTGGAATTGGAGCAACAAGGAGCGGATGTATTTTTCGGCGAGCCTTCGACGGATATCCATGATTTCATGCGCGTCGATGAAAACGGATACGGAATTATTAACATTATTCGTCTGACGGATATTCAGGAAAAACCCAAATTGTTTTCCACTTTTATGCTACAATTATTGGCCGAACTGTATGCCAAAATGCCCGAACAGGGCGACAGCGACCGTCCGGAATTGGTATTTTTTATCGATGAAGCGCATTTGATTTTCAAGAATGCATCCAAACCCTTATCGGAGCAATTGGAAACCATTGTCAAATTGATTCGTTCCAAAGGTATCGGATTATATTTTGTGACGCAAAATCCGCGGGATATTCCCGGTGAAGTTTTATCGCAATTGGGACTGAAAATTCAACATGCCCTGAGAGCCTTTACGGCCAAAGACAGAAAAAACATTAAACTTACGGCGGAAAATTTCCCCTTATCGCCTTTTTACGATACGGATAAATTATTGCTAAACTTAGGTATCGGTGAGGCTTTGGTAACAGCTTTAGGAAGGAAAGGCCGTCCTACACCCTTGGTGCATACTATGATGCGTGCGCCGCAAAGCCGTATGGATATTCTATCTCCGAAAGAATTGAAGGAAATTTTAAATCGATCGGATTTGCGCGATAAGTACGAAAAAGCTATTGACAAGGAAAGCGCTTTCGAAATTCTAAAGGAGAAAATTAAAAAAGCACGGATTGAAAAAGAAAAAGACGAGGAGGAAAAAGAAAAGCCGAAACGCTCGAGTCGCCAAGAAAAAAGCACTTTTGAAAAAATTATTAACAGCTCCGTCGGACGCACGATTATTCGTGAAGTAACACGTTCGCTTTTGGGAGTATTGGGTTTGGGCTATACGAGAAGAAGAACCACTCGCCGGCGCAGATATTAATCGCATTTAAACATTCCTTAGAAAATCCTTCTCTTACGAAAAAAACTAAGAAGGGCATGAATTTTAGTTGATAAAAGAGGAAGATTTTGCGTTTTTTTTACCACGTCATCGCGAACGTATTTTTTCATGCCAGACTCCCATCCCATTCGGTTGATTCGCACATTGCATATCAATAATTCCTTGCTAAAAACAAAAAGTCGGATTTAAAACGGAGTTTAAAGGTTTGATTTCTTTTAAAAAACTGACAAATATCATTGACGGGAGGGGTAATCCGTAACTTTGTGTTACAAAATACAAAAAACACAAAACCATGAAACACATTAAAGACTTCTTACGTCCCGTTTTCTTGTTTGTGTTTGCCGGAATCGTTTTGTCCGGGTGTCAAAAAGACCATATCCCTGCCCGCAAGGGAAACCGCGAAAGTTATGTGGCCAAAACAACCTTTACGGATAAAGAAATCGAACAAATGGCGCAAGCGCATAACGATTACTTGCTGGATATGATAAACTACGGTGTACACGACCGGAATAGTTTGATTGATTATTTGTATGATAATTTCGAGGGATTCCGGTCTATTTCCCGGGATTCGATCAATACATTGTTGGATATGCAGGCCTCTTTTACCAAGCAAGATTTATTGAATCCGATCAATGACAATGCTTCGCAATTTAAGGATGCGAAAACACTAACCCGGTACTTAACGGATGCCGATCAATATCTAACAAATTTCGACATCAATTTCCTAAATGAATTGGAAAGCCAAGCCCGGACGGAACTTACGGGCATTGACCGGCAAGTGTTTTATGCTTATATTAGCGTTATGAAAAAATCCAAAGAATTTTGGGTGGATTCGGGGTATTTGGATGATTTGAATACCCAGGCGCAGGCAAGGGCTGTGGTGCAGGCGGATGCTACGGCGGCCGTTTTGGGAATATGTGCAACACTTCTTGTGGGCTTAGCGGTTGGTATTTTTAATCCTGCCGCAGGAGTTGCCATCCTAAGCAGCAAGGCCGGTTGGGCTACTGTTGCGGTTGGTGCGGCATTAACCTCCATTGGAGAAGCGGTAAGCTAAACGAGCGATTCTAAATATCTTTACCCCATAAAATTCAATGAAAAAATGAATGCACTTTCTTGGATTAAAATAATGATTTTTAGCATCTTAAACTTTTTCTTGATTGTTGTTAATACATGGGTTGGTTTATACTTCAATTACATAGAGATGTTAAAAAATTCCACAAGTTGCCATTCGGAGCATTTTTCCAAAACTTTTATTTTTCACTTAGGCATCGGTCTTTTAATATCGTTAATTTTATATTATATGTTTAGTAAAAAGATAGGAAAATACCGGCACTATAACAATTTGAATATTCTAAAAACAAAAAAAATAGCCCTTGTTACTTTCTCCGCACTTTCCTTGCTTGCCACATCCATGATCGGTCTTACATATTTTTACATTAAAATGGCATCATTAATTACACTTAACGGATGTTCGGCGGAAATGTTTAGAAATACTTTCTATGAATTCATACCATACGGGATAGGAATATATATTTTCTTTTTAGGATTATTTTTTGGGGTAAATTATTCTAACAATCCATAATATAATTTTGTAATTTTGGATGTATAAATACTTACTTTAATACTACTGGGGCATGGGTATTTGGATGTTTTGAATACCCAGGCGCAGGCAAGGGCTGTGGTGCAGGCGGATGCTACGGCGGTGGCTTTCGGGTTGGCAGCATTGGCGCTTATATCATTAGTAGCTTATACAACGGGCATTGGCGTGTTTGTGACGATAGCCACCTCGGCTACACTTGAAACCACCGCGGTTTCTATTGGAGTGGAAAGCGTCATTGCATCGGTTGCGGCAGCATTATAGTTATTTGAATTTATTCGAATAATGATATGAGAAAAATAAACCTGATATCCCTTGTATTCTCATATGTACTATTCATTAGCATACTTTTTCCATTATGTTTTTTGGTTTCCATAGAGCCTGAAACGAAATTCGATTTTAAAATCTTATGGCAAAATTCTTACGTAGGGATTTTGCCTTTTATCTTGTCAGTTATTATTATTATTTTATTGCTGGCGAAATACAATAAGTCTGATAATCTTCGTTCACAAACGAAGTATAAAGATGCATTTCTTCTGAAATTTCCTCGACATTTTTTACTGGTTTTTGGTTGGATACTATTCTTTCTCGACTTTCTGATTTTATGGATTGTAGTTATTGATTACTTTCATATTTTCCAATCATTCAATCTAAATATGGCAATCGATTATGATTTTCTGAAAGTATTATGCCTAAGTATGACTATTTTTTTCTTATTAATGGTTTTCTTTGCTTCTAAAAAAGAAAAAGAATGAAAGGTAAAACGCTGCATTATTTCCAGAAATTTTTTTCTTTATGCTCATCCGATTTTGTTTTTTATCATAATCACATGGACAGGTTATGGATTACTTGAAGTTCATTCCTATGTGAACCATACAAATTCTTGCCAATGGCAAAAAGTATTGGTGCGCTATTTTCACGGCGCTCCAAGTTTCATCATAGGCGGATTAATGTCTACTATGATTAGTTTTTTATACGGTGGAATAAAAATTTTTTCCGAAAACCACCACCTACAAAAACTTAATACAAAGCCGTCCAGCATGTAAGAAAATCTTTCTAAATTCGGTCTTTTTTATTATTTTAACGTTTATTTATTATTGTTTCTAACTTATAAAACTCCGGAAATAGTAAAAATGTCCAACAAAAATATAATTTGCAATTGGGAAAGCTTTATTTCCATATTGTACAACCGTTTCACATATGCATTTTTACTATTTGGTATTTTTCTTTGGTTCATTTTTTATTTTCTTCTCATATAAAAAACAAAACAACAAAGAAATAGTTAAATCCATTTTGCAATTATACCTGCTGCAATTACATATTATCCAATTAACTCCATTACAAAATGCCGATATGATTTTTTCAAGATTTAATATTACGGGCATTGACTGGCAAGTGTTTTATGCTTATATTAGCGTTATGAAAAAATCCAAAGAATTTTGGGTGGATTCGGGGTATTTGGATGATTTGAATACCCAGGCGCAGGCAAGAGAAGATTTAACCGTTATTCAAAAAGATGCATTGGGTGCCGTATCAGGTATATTGTTTTTTTTAGGCTCCGCCATTTTAGCAGCAACGGGAATTGGGGTTGCAGCCGCAGTGATTTCAATATCTGGCATAGAAGCCCTATATTCAATTGGATTCACGGCAGCACTTGCATCCATAGTTCCTTGGTAAATCTTAATTAAAAAGAGAATGAATAAGAAAATAGAAATGAAATCTTTTAAAGATTCCGAGACCACAATATTATTAATTTTTTTCTACGCCTTTGTTTTATCGTTTATATATTTAATTTCACTGTTGTCCGATAAAACTTTTTAGCCGTTCTTTTTTATTCATAAATGATTGAAAATCAATAATCATTTTTCATTTTTTTAATTTCAAGCCCCCCTATGGCGAAAACAGGGAATTT
>Ga0256834_1000097_pt1 | contig 58104 bp, 58 predicted proteins | sample 4281140metaG_FD_190536 | JGI IMG/M metagenome (GOLD analysis project Ga0256834, IMG submission 190536) | Hydrothermal vent microbial communities from East Pacific Rise, Pacific Ocean - 4281-140 | ecosystem: Environmental > Aquatic > Marine > Hydrothermal vents | place: Pacific Ocean: East...
CACCCCAAACTGGTCTTCCATCTGGTAATGCAATACAATTTAGTGGCCAACCGCCACTACCTGTCATAAGTTGTACAGCACTCATATAAATTTGATCGATATCTGGCCGTTCTTCTCTATCAATTTTAATACAGATATAATTATCGTTCATTATTTGTGCTACTTCTTCATCTTCAAAAGATTCATGTTCCATAACATGACACCAATGACAAGCAGCATAACCAATAGAAATTAAAATTAGTTTGTCTTCTTTTTTTGCTAAAGCTAAAGTCTCCTCATTCCAAGCGTGCCAATTTACAGGGTTGTGTGCGTGTTGTAATAAATACGGACTAGTTTCCTTAATTAAATCATTGGTATATTTATGATTTTCCATTTCTTTTTGGGTTTGGCTTTTACAACTTAGAAAAGTGATGATTACTATTAAAATTAAATATCTAAACATTTTTTATACTTATTAGTTTGCAAATTACATCAATTTTTTTAAGTAGTTTTTTTTATTACCTTTGTTCTAAAGTTCCCCCTTACTTTTTGTATTGATTATAACAGTTTAAGTGTTTTTACTAGAACAATAAACCAAGAACTAACACATGAAGAAAAAATTACTTTTTTTATTATTTTAATTACTTTGGAATTTAAATAGTTGTTGGAGACAAGAAAATTTTAATGATACTTTGATTGGGAAATATATAGCGGTACAACACAAACTACACTAACAGGTCCAGATGATGCAAATACAGGTACGTATTATTTATATACAGATTCTACAAATAAAAATTCATTAAACTATAAATTAAAAAAGAGGTTGTTTAAAAAATGATATTATCACTTGTTTAAACAACCTCTTTTCTAATTTTGTAAATCCTTTAAATTAAGTTGTAGCGAAGTAATGCCATTCCAATGGTTTTCTTCTAATGTATAAGCGATTTCAAAATCGTTACCTTTATTTGTAAGCGATAATTTTTCGCCTAAATTAAAACCAATAGCATTATAAGTTTTGTTATCCGAACCAGAAATAATGCTTAATTTTAAATGTGTTTTATCTACACCAATTTTTTTACCAAAACCATTATCTCTTAAACCTGAAGTCATAAAAACAGGTTTCATATTTTGAGGTCCAAATGGGGCAAATTGTTTTAAAATCCGATTAAATTTAGGTGTTAAATCCGATACAAATACTTGTGCATCGATACGAATTTCAGGTATTAATAAATCTGGCGGAATTGTATCTTTCACCACTTCCTCAAATTTATTTTTAAATTTTTGATAATTTTCAGGTTTCAATGTTAAACCAGCAGCATATTTATGACCGCCAAATTGCTCTATAAATTCACTACAAGATTCCAATGCTTTATAAACATCAAAACCTCTAACCGATCTTGCCGAAGCCGCATAATAATCGCCACTTTTAGTAAAAACTAAGGTTGGTCTATAATATTTTTCTATTAATCGTGAAGCGACAATACCAATAACACCTTTATGCCAATCTTCTTGAAAAACAACCGATGTGAATTTTTCTTCTTCGTTATTATCTACAATTTGTTGTAGTGCTTCTATGGTAATTCGTTTATCAAATTCCTTTCTGTTTTTATTAAATTGTTCAATTTCTATAGCAATTTGTTTTGCTTTGTCAAAATTGGTTTCGGTTAATAATTGTACTGCATGAATACCAGATTTCATTCTTCCTGCGGCATTTATTCTTGGTGCAATAGTAAAAACGACATCGGTAATAGTAAGTTCTGGTTTTTTAATTAGGTGAATTAATGCTTTAATACCTATTCTTGGTTGCTGATTAATAACTTGTAAACCAATACTTGCCAAGACACGATTTTCGCCTGTCATTGGTACAATATCCGCAGCAATTGCGGTAGCAACCAAATCTAAATAAGGTTTGATTTCATTAAAATCCTGTCCGTTTTTTTGATGTATTGCTTGTATGAGTTTAAAACCAATACCACAACCACAAAGTTCATCATACGGATACTTACAATCTGCTTGTTTTGGGTTTAGTATCGCAATTGCATTAGGTATTTCTTTGCCTGGTCTATGATGATCGCAAATGATAAAATCAATATTTTTTTCTTTAGCATAAGCAACTTTTTCTACTGCTTTTATACCACAATCTAAAGCAATAATTAGGCGAATATCGTTGTCGTTTGCAAAATCGATTCCTTGATAAGAAACACCATAACCTTCGTTATATCTATCAGGAATGTATGTGGTTACATTGCTATATATTCCGTTAAGGTAAGAATATACTAAGGAAACTGCCGTTGTGCCATCTACATCATAATCGCCAAAAATCATGATATTTTCATTGTTTTTTATGGCGTTTTCTATTCTGTTAATAGCAAGATTCATGTCTTTCATTAAAAAAGGATCGTGCAGTTCATTTAAATTTGGTCTAAAAAATGATTTTGCTTGCTCGTAAGTTTCGATACCACGCAATACTAATAGTTTTGCCAATAAAACATCTACATGTAATGCTTTAGCAAGTTTTAGTATTTTAGTTTGATCTGGTTCTTTTTTAATATTCCAAAGCATATTATAGCAATTTATACAAATGTAGGTAAAAAGAAACGAGTTAGAGTAAAGACATGCTTTTAAAATATATCTCTAAGTCATAGAGACGCCAAGGTGCATATTTAAATATATTTTTTCGCTTTAAAAACAGTGCGTTTTTTGCGACTTTGCGACTTTGCGAGAAAGTTTTATTATGTTTGTGGTATAATTATTGATTGCTTATATGCAACTCAAAAACATTCCATTTTATGAAAAATATTTTTTTAATAAGCGCCATTTTAGTATTCTTATTCTCTTGTGATTCAAAACCAGCAGAAAAAATACTAGTAGATTCTTCGGGTAGAATGAATCATATTTTAGTTATTATAAATAATCCAGATTGGCAAGGAAAAATTGGTGATACCATTAGAAAAGTACTTGCAAAAGAAGTAATTGGTTTGCCACAACAAGAACCATTATTTCATTTAAATCAAATTTCACCTAAAGGTTTTACGAGTTTTTTAACGGCAAATAGAAATTTATTTTATGTGGAATATGGTGATGAAAACGTTTTTGAAATCAGAAAAAACATTTATGCAAAACCTCAAAAAGCAATCTATATAAAAGCAAAAAATAAAGAAGGTATTATTAAATTGATTAACGATAATTCCGAAAAAATCATTGAGACTATTAGAAATGGAGATTTAAAAATCTGGCAGAAAAAATTCTTAAAAAATACTTGGCCTTCAGAAAAAATTGTTCTTTTTAAAGAATTAAATATTAAACTAAAAATGCCATATAATTATGAAAAATCTCAAGATACCAAAGATTATTTATGGTATGTAAAAGATATTGCAGATGGTTATCAAAACATTCTAATCTATTCTGTGCCAATCACTTCCGAAGCAGATGAAAATGGCGAAAATATTATTGCTACACGAGATTTAAAAGGTGTTTATATACCTGGCGCAAAAGAAGGTATGCATATGATTACCGAAAAAGCATATACGCCACAGCGAATTGAAACAACTATTGCAGGACTAAAAGCATACGAAACTAGAGGAACTTGGGAAATGAAAGGCGATTTTATGGCAGGTCCATTTTTAAATTATACCATAGTAGATAAAAAGAATAACCGCTTACTAATAATTGAAGGTTCTACCTATGCGCCAAACATTAAAAAACGAAATTTTATGTTTGAATTAGAAGCAATTTTAAAAACTTTTGAGATTGAATAAATTGTGTTTCTCTTTCAACTATATTTGCATAAATAATAACAATGAACGAATTCCTAAATTTTTTCTTAGAACCATATCAAACTGCTCCAATTAGTAATATTGTACTTGAAATTATCGCAGCAAGTTTAGGTATTGCAAGTGTAATTTTTGCAAAAAAAGAAAACGTATTAGTTTTTCCTACAGGAATTATTAGCACTTGTATTTATATTTATTTATTATCTCAATGGAATTTATTTGGGGATTTAATTATCAATATTTATTATACAATAATGAGTGTTTTTGGTTGGTATATGTGGACTAAAATTATAGATTCAAAAAAAGAAAAACATTTACCTATCTCTAGAACAACAAAAAAAGAAAAACTTATTGGTTTGGGTATTTTTCTATCTGCTGCAGTTTTTGTAATTTTTATTTACAGACATTACAATATAATGCCAAATAATTTAAATTTTACCGAAAGTGTTTCTTATGCTTTTGATAATTTAACTTCAGGTAGTTTAGAAAAGTTTAGAGATGCTGTACCATTTTTAGATACGTTTACAACCGCAGCGGCTTTTGTTGCTATGTGGTTAATGGCAATTAAAAAAATAGAAAATTGGACTTTTTGGATTATCACCAATATTGTTTCCATACCTTTGTATTTTGTAAAAGGATACGGTTTTACAGGCATACAATATACCGTATTTTTAGTATTAGCAATTTTAGGATATAGACAATGGAAAAAAATCTTAAACAACAAAAAGCAAACGTTGTAAAAGTTGTTCTGTTTGGACCAGAATCTACTGGTAAAACGACACTTTCACAACAATTAGCAAGACATTATAATACGGTTTGGGCGCCAGAATTCGCAAGAGATTATTTACAAGATAAATGGAATAATTACCGAAAAACCTGTACTAATGATGATTTAATTCCGATAGCAATCGGTCAAATGAAATTAGAAAACGATTTAGTTAAAAAAGCAGATAAAGTTCTGATTTGCGATACCGATTTGTTAGAAACCAAAGTCTATTCACAAGAATATTATGGTGGTTTTGTAGATAAAAAATTAGATAAAGCCGCTAAAGAAAATCAATACGATTTATACTTATTAACGTATATAGATACGCCTTGGGAAGCAGACGATTTACGCGATAGACCAGAACTACGCTTAGAAATGTTTAATGCTTTTGAAAATGCTCTAAAAACACATAACAAAAACTATATTTTATTAAAAGGCGACAAAGAAACCCGTTTTAAAAAAGCAACGAAAGCTATTGATAAAATACTAAAAAGTAAAAATAATTTAGATAGTTTTTCGGATAATTTAGAAGATTTAGACATGCATTTTATGCATCAAAATGATGGGTTTGATTTGTTTTAACTAACCAATTACCGTTTTAAATTAGAAAAAATATTGAAATGTTAACCAAAAAAATGAAATAGATACATTGTATAAGAAATACCCTTTTGACCCAAGAGCAAAACATCATTGCATTATTGCTATTGGTTTTGCAATTTGGATTTTTTTGTTTTTATATTTTACTGAACCATTAGATATTCGGGTTTTTACAGATAATGAAAAATTAGCATATTTACCTTTATATAGTGTTGCAGTGGCAATTACTTATCTATTAATAATACCATTACAAAAACGATTATTTTTTAAAAGTAATAAAAAATGGACTTTTAAAAATGAATTCATCACTTTAAGTATTTTTTTATTTATTAGTTTGATTGTGATAAGAATTTTATTTGTTTATGTAGTAATGTATGATGAAGAAACCTATAATTTAATTGATTTTATAGAACTATTTTTTTTACCAGCAATGATTACTTTATTTCCGATGATAATTTTAAGTCGTTGGTCTTTTGGACGTTATTTTGAAAAAAAAATTGAAGATCAAAAAATAGAAATTAAAGGCGATGGAAATTACGAAAATCTACGAATTTTATATAAAAATCTAGTTTATATAAAATCGGATGATAATTATATTGAGGTTTCGTACTTAGAAAATACAATATTAAAAAAAGCACTAATTAGAACTAAAATTTCTTCCGTTAAGGAAACATTTTCTCAATTATTACAAACACATCGTTCTTACTTAATAAATTCTTTTCATTTTAAACAATGGAATAATAAAACTGGTAAAACGGAATTACTACTTACAAATGATATAAACATTCCTGTTTCAAAAACTTATATACAGCAAGTTAAAATTGCACTAGATTTAACAAAATAATCATTTATAAAAATTAGGTGTTTTTTTACCACAAAATAACCAAATTTCGCCACAAGGCGCGTAAATAAATTAATTATGAAAGATTGCAAAAGTATTTTTGTGATATAATAATTTAAATAATTTATCATGAAAACAAAAATATTAATAATTGTATTAATCATTAGTTTAGTTAAATGTTGTCAATCTCATGAAATCATTACTATTGACAAACTTGCAGATACCACTAAAATCACAAGTCATTTAACTAACATTACTAAAACAGACAAACCAAGAAATTATAAAAATTTAAGCACATTAAACTTTGTGGCAGATTATATTTATAAAGAATTTAAAACATATGCGGACACTACTTATTATCAAAAATATGATGTAAAAGGAAACGAATACAAAAATGTAATTTCAATTTTTGGTAGTGAAAACGAAAAAACAATTGTTGTTGGAGCTCATTACGATGTTGCAGGAAATCAACAAGGAGCAGACGATAATGCAAGCGGAACAGTTGCTTTATTAGAATTAGCAAGAATGTTAAAAGGGCAAAAATTAAATTATCGTATCGAATTAGTCGCTTACACTCTAGAAGAACCTCCATTTTTTAGAACCAAACAAATGGGAAGTTACATTCATGCAAAATCTATGAAAGATAATAAGGTAGATCTTTATGGAATGGTTTGTTTAGAAATGATTGGTTTTTTTGATGATGCTAAAAATTCACAAACATATCCGTTAAGTATTTTGAAATTAATTTTTGGCAACAAAGCAAATTATATAACTATGGTTAATAAATTTGGAAAAGGAAAGTTTGCCAGAAAATTTAGCAATCAATTTAAAAGTAAAAAATTGATAAAAACTAAAAATTTTATTAGCCCAGCATCGTTACAAGGAGTAGATTTTTCGGATCATTTAAACTATTGGAAATTTGGTTATAGCGCTGTTATGATTACAGACACTTCATTTTACAGAAATGAAAATTATCATAAAAAAACAGATACTATGGACACTTTAAATATTCCTAAAATGGCAAGTGTAATCACTTCGGTTTATTTAACTTTGATAAATCTAAAATAACTCCACAAAACATTTGTAAAAACAGAACAGTTATTAAAAATAAATTTTATTTTGCAGATTCATTTGTTAATCATTTAAAATCTGCGTAAAACAAATCCCATGAAAAATAAACTAAAAGCCGTAGAAACATTTCACAATGCATTTAAAATCACTAATCGGGAAACTCCGATAGCATTTACTAATGACAAAGAAGTAAATCTTCGTTTTGAATTAATGGATGAAGAAAATAAAGAATATCTAGAAGCCGCAAAAAACAATGATTTAGTAGAAGTTGCCGATGCGCTCGGAGACATGTTATATATTTTGTGCGGCACTATTTTATCTCACGGAATGCAGCATAAAATCGAAGAAGTTTTTAATGAAATTCAAAGATCTAATATGAGTAAATTAGGTGAAGATGGAAATCCGATTTACCGAGAAGACGGAAAAGTTTTAAAAGGACCAAATTATTTTAAACCGAATTTAAAACCGATTTTAGAAAAATAATTATACGTTTATTTAAAATAACTTGTCTATCGAAAAGATAGGAATTAAAGCAAATGTAGGTATTTAAAAAACGTGATAAAATTTAAAAAGTTTGTGTTTAAATAATTACTTTTAACCAAAATAAAAACAATATGATATTTCAAGTAACAAAATTCAATCGTACAACTTTATCTTTTTTTTTAGAAGAGTTAACACCAGAACAATTATTTTTTACTCCTAAAGGATTTAAAAATAATATTTTATGGAATATTGGTCATATTTTAATTACCGAACAAATGCTAACTTACAGTTTATCAGGATTAAAAATACCAGTAGATAAGAAATTTGTAACACTTTATGGAAAAGGAACTTTTCCACAAACAGAAGTTTCACAAGACGCCATAAATGACATAAAAAAACACTTAATTACTGCCAATAAACAAACGCAAATAGATCTTAAAAAAGGCACTTTTAAAACCTATAATAAATACGAAACAAGTACAGGAATAACATTAAATAATGTGGAAGAAGCATTGCAATTTAACCTTTTTCATGAAGGTATTCATTTAGGAATAATCCTTTCTATTAAAAAACTTCTTGTGTAATCAAAACTATTTGTATTTTTGATTTTCTCAAAAAACCTAAAACACTATGGATTTTTACGCAATTGCAACAATATTAATCGTTATATCCGCAATTTTTGGTTATATAAACGTAAAATTTTTAGAATTACCAAACACCATTGGTTTAATGCTAATTACAATTGTGTTTACCTTAGCTGTTTTAATTATCAGTTATTTTGACACCACACTTTTAGACAAAGAAAGAGAATTAATTGGCAGTATAGATTTTGGTAAATTATTACTAGATGTTATGTTAAGTTTCTTACTTTTTGCAGGCGCTTTACATACAAATTTTCAGCAGTTAAAAATACAAAGAAAACCTATTTTAGCATTCGCAACTTTAGGAACTTTTATATCTACTTTTTTAGTTGGTATTTTTGTTTTTTATGGGTTAAAAGTAATAAATCTTGACACAGAATTTATATACTGTTTATTGTTTGGCGCATTAATTTCGCCAACAGACCCAATTGCAGTTTTAGGGATTCTAAAAAAAGTTGGCGCACCAAAAAAATTAGAAACAAAAATAGTTGGCGAATCTCTTTTTAACGATGGTGTTGGTGTTGTGATTTTTATAACCATATATGGAATTGCAAGTAAAGGTATGGAACATTTTTCATTAGCACATACAGGTTTAGAATTTATTAAAGAAGTTGGTGGCGGTTTAGTTTTAGGCGGAATTTTAGGTTACATAACTTATATTTTATTAAAATCGATTAATGATTACGATACCGAAGTTATCATAACGATAGCAGCAGTTATGGGCGGCACTTTATTAGCACAAAAATTACATATTTCGGCACCTTTAGCAATGGTTGTTGCTGGTTTAGTGGTTGGTAATGATACGGTAAGACAAAGTTCTATGAGCGAAGTAACCGAACAATATGTAGATAAATTTTGGGAATTAATAGATGTACTTTTAAATACAATTCTGTTTGTTATGATTGGTATGGAATTACTCATGCTTACTTTTGAAAAAGAATATTTCCTTGCAGGAATTTTAGCAATTCCAGCAATATTATTTGCAAGATATTTATCCCTTTTACTACCAATAAAATTCTATAAAAAGAAACTAGATTTTGTAAAAAACACTAATGCATTAATGACTTGGGGCGGATTGCGTGGCGGAATATCCATTGCGTTAGCTTTATCTCTAACCGATGCAATGCACAAAGATTTATTCTTGGTAATGACTTATACCGTTGTAGTTTTTTCTATAATTGGTCAAGGATTAACAGTAGGAAAATTGATTAAGAAGTTGACATAATCTATAGATACTTTAGATTCTATGGAAGTTTTTGTTTCTATTGTTGAAAAGCGGTATCAAAAGTATCTATAGAACCAATAGAACAAAAATGAGTTATAAAAAATTAAATATTTGGCAATTGTCAAGGTTATTAGTGATAGATATACATGCTATGTCTTTAAAACTACCATCTTTTGAAAAATTTGAAGTTGGTAGTCAAATTAGACGTTCTATGAAATCGGTTAAAGCAAATATTGTTGAAGGTTATGGGAGGCGACGTTATAAAAAGGACTATATTCGTTTTATAGTTTATTCACTTTCGTCTAACGATGAAACAATAGATCATTTAGAAACTTTATTTGAAACAAAATCATTAACTAATGAGTTATTATATAAAAATTTACACCTAAGGTTAAATCAATTAGGAATAAAAATTAATAATTTCCTACAAAGTGTAGAGAAAAATCACAATAAGTATTATCCACAATCAGAGAAACCATAGTATCAATAGTATCAACAGAATCCATAGAAAATGAAATTCAACACAAAAGTAATACACGGTAATCAAAGTCACGAACCAAGTACAGGAGCAGTTATGGTTCCAATTTTTCAAACTTCGACTTATGTACAACAAAGTCCAGGTAAAAATAAAGGTTACGAATATTCACGTGGTGAAAACCCAACAAGAACTGCTTTAGAAAATGCTTTTGCATCTATAGAAAACGCAAAACACGGTTTGGCATTTGGTTCGGGTTTAGCAGCAACGGATTGTGTAATGCGAATTTTTAACCCGAATGATCATATCATTGCAGGTGATGATTTGTATGGCGGATCTTATAGAATGTTTACTAAACTGTTTGCTAAATACGGTTTAAAATTTACGTTTGTGGATATGAATAATCCAGAAAACGTAGAAAAAGCAATTACTAAAGACACAAAACTTATCTGGTTAGAAACACCAACAAATCCGTTATTAAAAGTAACCGATATTCTTGCAATTACACAAATTGCTAAAAAGCACAATTTAATGACTGCTGTAGATAATACATTTGCAACACCATATTTACAAAATCCGTTAGATTTAGATGCAGATATTGTGATGCATTCAGCAACAAAATATATTGGCGGACATTCCGATATTGTGATGGGAGCTTTAATGATAAATGACGATAAATTACACCAAGAATTAAAATTCGTACAATTTGCTGCAGGTGCAATTGCAGGACCAATGGATTCGTTTTTGGCTTTACGTGGTATAAAAACATTATCGGTTAGAATGCAAAGACATTGTGAAAACGGTAAAAAAATCGCTTCTTTTTTAGATAAGCATGACAAAGTAGAAACTGTATATTATCCAGGTTTAGAAAGTCATCCAAATCACGAAGTTGCTAAAAAACAAATGAATGATTTTGGCGGCATGATTTCTTTTAGATTAAAAGATAAATCACAAGCAACTACGTTTAAAATGTTAGAAAGTTTCAAGGTTTTTACTTTAGCAGAATCACTTGGTGGCGTAGAAAGTTTGGTAAATCATCCAGCAACAATGACACACGCGTCTATACCAGAACCAGAAAGAATGAAATTAGGGATTACAGATTCATTAACACGTTTGAGTGTTGGTATTGAAGATGTAGATGATTTAATAGGTGATTTAGAGCAAGTTTTAAGTATGATTTAATTATCTTCTAAATTCACTTAATAAAATAGCAGTAGCTGTTGCTACATTTAAACTTTCGGTTTGTTGCATTTTACCAAATTTTGGTATGCTTATATTATTCTGAATAATAGTAAGGTTTTGTTCTGAAATACCATTTGCTTCATTTCCTAAAACTATAATTGCTTCTTTTGGTAATTTTTCACTGTAAATATTTTTACCATTCATAGTAGTTGCAAAAACAGGTAATTTCGTATTTTGTAGATAATTATTTAAATCGGTATAAATGATAGAAATTCTTGTTAGAGAACCCATAGAAGCTTGTATTGCTTTTTCATTAAAACAATCAACTGTTTCTTTAGAACAAACTAGTTGAGATGCACCAAACCAATCACATAGTCTAATTATTGTTCCTAAATTTCCAGGATCTTTAATAGCATCTAAGGCTATTATTAATCCGTTTTCTTTTAAATTCTCTTTAGTATTTGGTATTTTAAAAACCGCTAATATTTGATTTGGATTTTTTAAAAAACTGATTTTTTTCAGTTCGTTTGCAGAAATTAATTGCCCTAAATTATTTGGCATTTCTAAAAACGCTTCCGTATAAAATAAAGAATCTAATTCAAATTTTGAATTTAAAAACTCTATAACCGACTTTTTACCTTCTACAACAAATAAAGCGTGTTTATTACGATGTTTTTTAGTCTTTAAACTTGCTATTATTTTAATTTTATTTTTACTTAACATAGTTTTTAGACTTTGGTTTATTTATAGTACTTTTGGTTGTTATAATATCTACCAATTGATTAAACAGATTACAAAAATAGTATTAATTATTTTAGTTGCTTTAATTACTTCATGTAATGCAATAAAAAGAGTAAGTGACCAAGAATATTTATTAGATAACAATACTATTTATGTAAATGATAAAAAATCAAACAATTTAGAATTATATAGTTTTATAGTTCAAAGACCTAATCAGAAAACATTAGGACTTCCTATAGCTTTATATGTATATAATTGGGCAAACCCTAAATTTGAAGAATCTTTTGAAGATTGGATTATAAATCATCCTAAAAAAACTCATTTTTATGATAAAGGATTTTCGCGAAAACAAACAAGATCAGTTTATAATTTTAATAAAGGTTTTAATAATTGGTTGAAAAAAAGTGGTGAAGAACCGATTGTTTTAAACACTAAAAAAACCAAAAAAACGATTAACACTTTAAGAAAGTATTTTGAGAATCAAGGTTTTTTGGATGTTGAAATATCTCATATAGAAAATAAAACCAACAAAAAAGTTACCATTGATTATTTAATTAAAACTAACGAAGCTTATTTTTTAGATTCGATAAGCACTAAAATAAGTTCTAAAGTTTTAGACTCTTTGTATAAGTTGCAAAAATCCAAATCCTTTGTAAAAGAAGAGGATCAATACAATTATAGAAATTTAGAAAAAGAACAATTACGTCTTACCAAATTATTTAGAAACTCAGGCGTTTTCAAATTCAATAAAGATTATATTGTTTTTGAAGCGGATTCTGTTACAACTAAAAATAAAATAGGACTTGAATTAAATATTTCAGATCAAATTATTGAAAATGAAGATAGTATCTATGCCGTACCATTTAAAATTCAGAAAGTAAAAAAGATAAATATTTATACAGATTACTCTTTTAATACCAAAGATGAACCTTATTTAGATTCTGTTTTTTATAAAGGGTACACATTTTTATCTCATAAAAAGTTAAAATTCAACCCAAAACATTTTGTAAATGCACTTGGTATTACGCCAGATAGTATTTATAAAGACAAAGAACGTCTTCAAACTAGAGATTATTTAAGAGATCTTAAAATGTTTAGATCACCGATTTCGATTGAATATAAAGAAAATGAAGACGGTTCATTAACAACAGATATTTTTTTAACACCATTAAAAAAATATGGTATTGCAACTGAAGTAGAAGCGACACACAGTAATATAAAACCATTTGGTTTATTAGGTAAATTTGCTTTTTTAGATCGTAATATTTTTAAAGGTTCTGAAATTTTTGAACTTTCTTTTCAGGGTTCTTTTTTAAATATAGCGGAAGATGCTGCAAATCCTGATTTTAATTTTTTCGGTTTTACTGCTTGGGAAATTGGTGCAACTACTTCTTTAAAAATGCCTAGAATATTTTTTCCGATAAAGACAACTAAGTTAATCCCTAAATCAATGCGACCTAAAACGGATATTAGTTTTAATATTAATTTTCAAAAAAACATAGGTTTAGATAGACAAAATATTACTGGTAATATTAGTTATTTTTGGCAAAAAAGTAATAAAGAAAAACATCAATTAGATTTACTTAATATTCAATATATTAATAACTTAAATACAGATAATTATTTTGATGTATATGGTTCCGAATTTAGCAAACTAAATTTGGTGACACAAACTATTGTGGACCCTATTAATATGGATATAGATGGTAATATTACAAATGCTTTAGGTTATATTAACTTTATTTTAGATCCAATAAATAGTTTTAGATTATCGAATCCTACAGAATATCAAAGTGTACAAAGTGTGCAAGAAAGAAGAAATATTATAACCGAAGATGTATTAGTGCCAATAATCTCTTACTCATACACTTATGATAATAAAAAAAACATAAATGATAATCAGTTTTCTTTTTTTAGAGGAAAAATTATTTCCGCAGGTACAATAACTAGCGCTATTGCGAAAAAAAATGCGGAAGGAAGAAAAGAATTATTCGATTTGCCAATTGCACAATACATTAAAACAGAACTAGAATATAAAAAATATTGGGATTTAGGTAGAGATCATCATTTAGTATTTAGATCTTTTGTTGGTGCGGCAATTCCTTTTGGTAACTCTTCGGATATTCCATTTAGTAGATCTTATCGTGCTGGCGGATCAAATGACATAAGAGCTTGGCAAACATTTGACTTAGGTCCAGGAACTTCATTAACTAATTTAGAGTTTAATATTGGTAATTTAAAGACTATTTCTAATTTTGAATACCGATTTAAATTCATTAATAGTTTTTACGGTGCTTTATTTATTGATGCTGGTAATGTTTGGGATTTAACAAATTCTGACCTTACTGATGATAATGCAAAATTTAAAGGTCTTAGCTCCATACAAGATATTGCTGTTGGTTCTGGTTTTGGTATTCGTTATGATTTTAGTTTTTTAATATTTAGAGTAGATTTAGGTTTTAAAACCTACGAACCTTATTTAGAAGAAAATAAATGGTTTCAACATTATAATTTTAAAAATGAAGTCTTTAATTTTGGTATTAATTATCCTTTTTAGTTAATTTGTTAAACAAGAAATTATTAAGAGTTTAAAGCGTTATTTTTTTTGTATATTTGAATATCTCTAGTAAGATAAAAAGTTATGAGTACATTAGAAATTAAGCAAGAATTACAAGATATTATTAATAAGGGCGATGAAAGTTTTGTAGAAAAAATCTATGAAATGGTTCTTAATTTTCAAACTACGCTTAAAAGAGAAAAAATGATTTTAGAAGGCGAAGAAGATATTAAAAAAGGTAACTTACATAGTTCTGACGAAATAAAAAATTTCATTTCAAATTGGAAACCTTAAACAACCTTATTTTTTGGACAACAAGGTCAAAAAGAGATTTAGCAAAAATATTAAGTTTTAATACAGATCTTTTTAATTTAAAGAAAGCAAAAGAAATTGCTTATAAAATTGAAGATTGTACAAAAGTTTTAATTCGTTTTCCAAAAATTGGTGCTATTGATAACGAATTTTTACACCTTAAAATAAATTACCGAAAAATATTCCAACACCATTGTAAAATAACTTACCGAGTTGGTAAAAACAAAATATTTATTATTAGAGTATTTGATATGCGACAACATCCTAATAAAAACAGATGATTTTAATAATAAATAAAATTCTTACCCAATAAAACACTACAAATTTTCACTAATTCGTGTTTCTTTTTCCTACTTTTGTATTCCATAAATTAAAAATAGAATGACACATAACATTAAATCCGGTGTAGCAAGCGGCGAAACAGTACAGGGAATTTTTAAATTAGCAAAAGCAAAAAATTTCGCATTGCCCGCTGCAAATGTTGTTGGTAGCAATACTATAAACGCAGTTATGGAAACGGCAAAAATGTTAAATGCTCCTGTAATTGTTCAGTTTTCAAATGGTGGCGGTTATTTTAATGCTGGTAAAGGTCTTTCTAATGAAAACCAAAAAGCAGCGATTGCTGGTAGTATAGCAGGTGCAAAACATGTACACTTATTAGCAAAAGAATACGATATACCAGTTATTTTACATACAGATCATTGTGCAAAAAAACTATTACCTTGGATTGATGGTTTGTTAGATGCAGGCGAAAAACATTATAAAGAACATGGTGTGCCATTATATAGTTCGCATATGATTGATTTATCTGAAGAACCATTAGAAGAAAATATCGAGATATGTAAACGATATTTAGAAAGAATGGACAAAATTGACATGACTTTAGAAATTGAATTAGGTATTACTGGTGGCGAAGAAGATGGCGTAGATAATACCGATGTAGATGTTTCTAAATTATATACACAACCAGAAGAAGTTGCTTATGCATACGAGGAATTAAAGAAAGTAAGTCATCGTTTTACTATTGCTGCTTCCTTCGGAAATGTACATGGTGTTTATAAACCTGGTAATGTAAAATTGACTCCAAAAATATTAGATAATTCACAAAAATATATTGAAGAAAAATTTAATACAGAAAGCAATCCAGTAGATTTTGTTTTTCATGGCGGTTCTGGTTCAACACCAGCAGAAATCGAAGAAGCAATAGGTTATGGTGTTATTAAAATGAATATAGATACCGATTTACAATATGCTTTTATGGCAGGAATTCGCGATTATTTTAATGACAATACAGATTATTTAAAAGGTCAAATTGGTAATCCAGATGGCGATGATATGCCAAATAAAAAGTATTATGATCCAAGAAAATGGCTTCGTTTTGGCGAAGAATCTTTCAAAAAAAGATTAAAGCAAGCATTTGAAGATCTTAATTGCGTAGATGTACTTTAAAATTTGTTAAATCGTTTTTTGTTTAATTGTTGAATCGTTTCTATTAAACAATAAAAGATTATACATTAAACAACAGTTACACAAGTAAACAAATTAACAATTAAACAATAATATATGAGTTGGTTTAAAAGAAAAGATAAAGGAATTAGCACTCCTACAGAAGAAAAAAAGGACGTACCTAAAGGACTTTGGTATAAAACCCCAAGTGGTAAAGTTATCGAAACAAATGAGTTAAAAGAAAACTTGTATGTTAGTGAAGAAGATGGTTACCATGTAAGAATTGGTTCTAAACAATATTTTGAAATGTTTTTTGATGATAATAAATTCAAAGAACTAGATGAAAACCTTACATCTAAAGATCCTTTAAAATTTTCGGATAAAAAAAAGTATACAGATCGTTTAAAAGCGGCACAAGAAAAGACCAATTTAAAAGATGCGGTTAGAACTGCGGTAGGTAAATCTTTAGGTAAAGATATTGTAATTGCAGCAATGGATTTTGCTTTTATTGGCGGTTCTATGGGTTCGGTTGTAGGAGAAAAAATTGCTAGAGCAATTACGTATTCTATTAAGAAAAAAGTACCATTTTTAATGATTTCTAAATCTGGTGGCGCAAGAATGATGGAAGCATCTTTATCTTTAATGCAATTGGTAAAAACTTCTGCAAAATTAGCGCAATTAGCAGATGCTAAAATACCATACATTTCTTTGTGTACAGACCCAACAACTGGCGGAACAACAGCATCGTTTGCTATGTTAGGTGATATTAATATTGCCGAACCAAATGCTTTAATTGCTTTTGCAGGACCAAGAGTTGTAAAAGACACTACGGGTAAAGAATTACCAGAAGGTTTTCAAAAATCGGAATTTGTTCTAGAACACGGATTTTTAGATGCTATTTATCATAGAAAAGAACTTAAAAAACAAGTGAATTTATATATTGATTTAATATTAAATCAACCTGTTAGATCATAAAAAGGTGCTCGAAACATGAGGAAAACTCTACTAATATTAATAATTTTATTCATTAATAAGTCATTTACTCAAAATAGATTGAATGGAGTTATACTTGATTCAGAGACTAGAAAACCTATTGAATATGTAGATATATACAATAGTGCCAATTTTACTTCGGCAAACTCAGAAGGTGAATTCTTATTTGTTTCAAAAAAGGATTCTGTTAAAATAAGATTACTTGGTTATAAACCTATTTACTCAACTTTTGAGAAAATAAAAAAAGACACAATCTTTTTGGAAAGTAAGTTTGAAATGTTGGATGAAATCATTTTAGGAAATTCAAACCCAATAAAAAATGCTTACAAAGAATTACATAACAACTACTTATTTACACCATATTCTGAATCATTCTTTTTAAGATGCCTTTTAAAAAAAGATGGAGTGATTATCAGACTACAAGATCTAAATGGCTTAGTTAAAAGAGAAACTCTGTTTTCGACTTCAAAAAGACCAAGGCCTAAAAAAAATTACGAAATAGAAATTTTGAATATGCGTAAAGCAGGTATTAAAGAAAAAGATATTTATGTCTCTATGTATAATTTTAAGCAAATACTTGATTTCGGTGTTTCTATAGGAATTAACACTAAATTATATGACTTCGAAGGGGCGAAATCTGAAAATAATGAATATATAAAATATCATTTTTCACCAAAATCAGAAGAAAAATCAAAAATGGAAGGTTATTATTTAATAAATAATAAAGACAAAGCTATTTTAGAGTTTAAATTAAAAAATATTATCACTGAAAAAATATTTCAGAAAAAACGAGGAATTAAATATAGAACAACTTCTTTTGAATATTCGGCATACTTCAAAAAAAACATTGAAGAGAATATATACTTTTTAGATAAAGCTAAAATAATAGCTCAACTCGAAGTTATCTCAGAAGAAAAAAAAACAATATACGATATAGAATATTCTTGGATAACATTAAGTAAAACAAAAAAAGAAGTTGATAAAAATATATCTGTTAAGAAAGATATTTTTAAGATAAAAAAGTCTTTCAATCCAGAGTTTTGGAATAAACAAGAATATTTATTACTAACTAATGAAATGTTGAAATTTCTAAAAAAATTAGAAAACTCTAAAAAGGAATTTAAAACCGTTACGAATATAAAAAAGGAATAAACTGTAGGTAATGGTTATACTTGATTGCTTTATCCTTATATCTTTAGGCGAAGCAGTCTTAAATCTATTATCAACAACTATGCTTTCCAATTTCCCAATCATTTTTGCCTAAATATTTATTTCCACTTTCGATGGCATCATTTTCTAAGGTAGTTCCCATAGAATCATTCCAGCGGTTTAAGTAACCAAAAAGAGAAATTACACCTAACATTTCTACAATTTCACCATCATTCCAATACTTATGTAATTCTTTTTGAATTTCATCATTTACATTATTTGGTATAATAGAAGCAGCAATCGAAAAATCTAAAGCAGCACGTTCAGTGGCATTAAAAGCGTTGTGAGTTTTATATTCCCAAACATTATCTAGCTGTTCTTGATCTGCTCCATAACGTTCCGCTGCTCTAATAGCGTGTGCTTGATATAAATAGACGGATTATCAATTGCCATTTTACCAATAATTGGTCCGCCAAAAGACCAACTCATTAGTATAATTTTGTTTTCGGTGTATTTGTTTGCAATAAAATTAATTACATCTGCTTGTTTAGCAATAGAAGTTTCGGTTTTACCAAATTCAGAATAACCATAACCTAAACGATCCACAGCTACTAAATTTGCTTTTTCTTGCAAATCTACATCTTGTAAATACTTGTAGTAATTATCTAAAGAACCTGGCGCGCCATGTACAAAAATTATGGTTGGTTTAGATTTGTCGAATATTGTTCTAGAAACATAGCGTATCGATTTTCCGTTAAATGTATCGTGATAAATTTCTATATCTTGACCTATTTCTTGAAACTTTTTCACCATTTTTTTATCACTATCTCTTAAGGTCAAACAAGAATTTGCTAATAATAGTATAGCGAAAAGCATAAATAATAAAATGTATCTTTTCTTTTTGAAACGCTTCATAGATTATGTAATTTTGAAAATAGATTTTAAAAGCACTAAAGATATACTATTTTCGTTAATTAATTATAGTAGTTTTAACAACCAATTCTTACAAATGAACCCGAAGATTGTTTCCTCAAAATGGCTTAATGAACATTTAACCGATTCTAATTTAATTATTTTAGACGCAAGTCAAAAGAATAATAAGAATAAATTATCTTCAAAGTTTGAAAATCTTCACATAAAGAATGCAAGACTAATTGATTTAAAAAATGATTTTAGTGATAAAAACAGTCTGTTTCCAAATACAATTTTATCCGAAAAAGAATTTGAAATCGCTACACAAAAATTAGGAATACATAAAACCAGTAAAATTGTTGTTTATGATAATTTAGGTGTTTATACAAGTCCTAGAGTTTGGTGGCTTTTTAAAACTATGGGGCACAAAAATATTGCAGTTTTAAATGGCGGTTTACCCGATTGGATTAATGATGGTTACAAAACTGAACAAATAAAAAAGACCAATTATAAAAAAGGTGATTTTATTGCGAATTTTAATCCTGAAAATATTGCTTACTTCAAAAATATTAAAGAAAATACTAAATTAGAAAATGCTTTGGTGATCGATGCACGTTCGTCAGACAGATTTCATAGTTTAATTGAAGAACCGAGAAAAGAGTTACGAAGTGGTAAAATAGCAAACTCAATTAATATTCCTTATCAAATGGTTTTAGAAAACGGAAAATTTAAATCTAAGAATGAATTAATTAAACTTTTCAGTAGTTTTGTAACAGTAGATAAACCTTTAATATTTTCTTGTGGTTCAGGAATTACTGCTTGTATTTTGTTAATTGCAAGTGAACTTGTTTTATCACAAAAAAAATCAATTTATGATGGTTCTTGGACGGAATATGCACAATTAGAAAAATAAAACGATGTCAATAGAAATAAAAAATATTACCAAATTTTACGGAAAGCAAAAAGCGGTAGATAATGTAAGTTTTTCCTTAAAATCTGGTGAAATTGTAGGTTTTTTAGGTCCAAATGGGGCAGGAAAATCTACAATAATGAAAATAATTACCACATATATTAAACAAGATGAAGGCGAAGTTTTGGTAAACAATTCAAATACATTAACAGATGCTATTTTGGTTAAGGGAAATATTGGTTATTTACCAGAGCATAATCCGTTATATCTAGAAATGTACGTGAAAGAATATTTGCAATTTTGTGCGGATATTCATAAAGTTGAAAAATCAAAAATTGAGGAAACAATTAGTTTAGTTGGTTTACGAACTGAAAGTCATAAAAAAATAAAACAACTTTCTAAAGGTTATCGTCAGCGAGTTGGTTTAGCTTCTGCGTTACTCCATAATCCTGATGTTTTAATTTTAGATGAACCAACTACAGGTTTAGATCCAAATCAGTTAGTAGATATCCGAAATTTAATAAAAGAAATTGGCAAAGAAAAAACCGTGCTTTTCTCTAGTCATATTATGCAAGAAGTAGAAGCAATTTGTGATAGAGTTATTATTCTTAAAAAAGGAAAGATTGTTACAGATAGTTTAATTTCAGAATTAACAAAAGATAAATCTTTAACAGAAATTTTCACAGAATTAACTACTTAATCCCCATATTATCCGATAATATGGTAAAGTAAATCCCATAATATCCGATAATATGGTAAAGTAAATCCCATAATATCTGATAATATGGTAAAATAGTATTATGTTTGCAATGAAAAAATTATAACACTATGAAATTCAGATTTTTATATAAGTATTTAAAAAAGCATCTACAGCATAAAAATTATACCATAATTACAGGAGCGAGGCAAGTAGGAAAAACTTCATTATTAAAGCAATTATATTTTCACTTATTAAGTGAAAATGAAGAGGCAGTATTACTTAATTTAGAAAATAAGGAGTTATTAAAATCGTTAAATAACGATGTGAAAACGGTTTTTAACCATGTACAAATTGTTCCAAAAAAAATATTAGAAGGTGAAACTAAAAAAAGAATCTATTTATTAATTGATGAAATACAGTATTTAGATGATCCTTCAAATTTTTTAAAATTTTTGTATGATGAGTATGAATATAATGTAAAAGTTGTAGCGACAGGAAGCAGTGCGTTTTATATAGACACAAAATTTAATGACTCACTAGCTGGTAGAAAACGAATATTTCAATTATATCCGCTGTCATTTAACGAATTTTTAGTTTTTAAAAGACAAGAAAAAATAACATCAGAAATCACATATCAAGTTTCTGAACCATCTTATGTGTCAGATTATGCAACAAATACTTATACTTTATTATTAGAATATCTTACTTATGGTGGTTATCCTGCGGTAGTTTTAGAAAAAGATAAAGAAGAAAAGAAATGGTTGTTAAACGAATTAAAAAACTCTTATCTAAGGCGCGATATTATAGAGTCTGGTGTTGATAAAGAGAATAAATTTTTAATGCTAGTTCAAATTTTATCGGATCAAATAGGTAATTTAGTAAACAGTAAAGAATTAGGTAATACATTAGGTTTAGATCATAAAACAGTAAAAAGATATTTATATATTTTAGAAAAATGTTTTCATATAGATTTGATAAAACCATTTTATAGAAATTTAAGAAAAGAACTTACCAAAATGCCAAAAGTCTACTTTAATGATATTGGTTTGCGCAATGCTATTTTAGGTAAATTCGACAACCCTATGAATAGAATAGACAAAGGTGCTTTGTTAGAGAACTTTGTTTATAATCAATTACGAATAAAACATAATCAATCTCAAAATTTAGGTATAAAATATTGGCGAACAGCAGACGGCAATGAAGTAGATTTTGTTATTGAAGAAAGCTTTAACACAGGTTACGCTTTAGAAGTAAAATGGAATTGCAAACAATTTAAACCTACTAAATATAAAAAATTTAGAACTGCGTATCCAAATTATGAACTAAACTGTTTAGATTCTAAAAATATAGAAATACTAACTTATTAAAATTGTAAAGACGTTTTGCAAGAGTAAAAAGTAAAGAGGTTTTGGTAAAACGTCTTTACTTTTGTGTTATCTTTGCGAAAACTTTACAAAATGAACTTAGATTTAATTCCAAATATTAAACATACAAAATCGGGTAATTTCTTTTTATTAGCTGGTCCTTGCGCTATTGAAAGTGAAGAAATGGCTTTTACAATTTGTGAAAAAATTCAAGAAGTAACTAATAAATTAGAGATTCCGTTTATTTTTAAAGGAAGTTTTAGAAAAGCAAACCGATCTAGAATAGATAGTTTTACAGGTATTGGCGATGAAAAAGCATTAGAAATTCTTAAAAAAGTTGGGCAACATTTTAATGTACCAACGGTAACCGATATTCATGAAGCAAGCGATGCTGCATTTGCAGCTAAATATGTAGATGTTTTACAAATACCTGCTTTTTTAGTTAGGCAAACTAACTTAGTAGTTGCTGCTGCAAAAACTGGTAAAGTTGTCAATTTAAAAAAAGGACAATTTATGAGTGCAGATGCCATGCAACATGCGGTAAAAAAAGTAACCGATTCTGGTAATAACAAAGTTTGGATTACCGATCGTGGAACTATGTTTGGTTATCAAGATATGATTGTTGATTTTAGAGGAGTTCCAACAATGCAACAATATGCACCAGTAGTTTTAGATATTACACATTCTTTACAACAACCAAATCAAGCAAGTGGTGTTACTGGCGGAAAACCAGAATTAATCGAAACCATTGCAAAAGCAGGAATTGCTGTTGGCGTAGATGGGATTTTCTTAGAAACACATCATAATCCAAGTATAGCAAAATCGGATGGTGCAAATATGTTAAAATTAGATTATTTAGAAGACTTATTAAGTAAATTAGTTGCTATTCGTAAGACTGTTAATTCTTTTTAGGTTCACGCCACCACAAAGACTCTAAGTCAGAAAGATTCACCAAGAAAATAAAGGTTTTTAATTTTAGTATTCGTAACAAATAATGTAAAAATTCAAAGCGTAAATAAGGTTAGTGAAACTTTGTGTCATTGTGATTTTGTAGTAAAAAAAAAGATAAATTATGTACAAACCAATTTCACAAGAAGAAGAAAGAATAGGTAAAGTCGTAGTCAATGCTGCTTATCAAGTTCATAAAGCATTAGGTCCTGGATTGTTGGAAAAAGTATATGAAGTTTGTTTTTGTCATATTTTACGAAAAGAAGGTTTTAATGTAAAACGACAACAATTTATCCCAATTGTATTTGATGATTTAGTTTTTGAAGAAGGTTTAAGGTTAGACGTTATGGTGAATGATTTAGTTATCTGTGAATTAAAAGCATTAGATAATGTCAATCCTGTATGGGAAGCACAATTATTAAGTCATTTAAAACTTACAGATAAAAGACTAGGTTTTTTGATAAACTTTAATGTACCATTGATAAAAAATGGAATTAAGAGAATGGTTTTCTAATATTGCCACAAAGAAAGATTGAAATTAGTGTAACTTAGAGTCTTTGTGCCTTAGTGGCAATACATCAATTTATTTCTTCTTAAAAGTATTCCAACTACTAAATTTACTTCTTGCAGTATCTGATGGAAAAGCCATTTTTATTGCTTTCTCTTTACTTTCTACCTTCATTTTTAATAAAGTAATCGAGTCTTTTGAAACATTTTTAAAGAAAATAACATAAGGAGTTTCACCACGTTTACCAATCCATCTATTGCTTTTTGATAGAAAAGCATCCTTAACTAAAGTGTATTTCATAACCATTGGTCCGTTCATGATATATTGAATACTATCTTGAAAAACGGTATACGTAACTTTTGCATCTACACCTTTTCCCATAGTAAAACTACGTGCCCAAGTTCCTGAAAATGGAATTTCATTTACTTTTTCTACTTTAGATTTTATAACTTTTTTAGATGTATTCTCTTTACAACTTGTTGCAAATATTAAAGTTACGATTATAATTAATATTGAATTTTTCATTAGGATTAAATTAGTTTAAAAAAACAAAATTACATAATAAAATCAAACATAAAAGGTTTTGAGAATAACCTTTTAAAAACTTAAGAGTTACTCTAACAAATCATATCTAAATTTAGGAAAACCTCTTTGACCTAAATTATCTGTTTCTGTTCCTAAAAATGTAGTAAACTCTATTTTATATACATTATCATCTGTATCTTTTAATACATAAAATCTTTCGGCAGTAACAGTTCCGCTAAAAACACTTCGCCAACTGTTACCAATTGTAGAATGATTAAAACTAAATTCGTTATTATTTACATCATCTAAATTAAATGTATCATAATCTCCATCGACTAAATAAATACTGACGTTAGATTTGCCATTTGTTAAAACGATGTCGCTAAAAAATATAAACCCAAAAGAATTGCCACCAACAAAAAATTCTTGATTAAAAGGCGTAAAATGTAAATCCCATTTATCTTTTTCAGGTTCTACGATTACTTCTGTATTGGTTTCAAAATCGAAGAAATTAAAGTTGTATAATTCGTTTTTTGAAATTGTAACTTCTTGATGTGTCGTGTCATTTAAGTCAGCATATTGTAAAATATAATTTTCGTTATTACGTAAAACTCTAATTTTTTTCCAACCTTTTAAATCTCCACTAATTGCAGCAGAACCAATTTCTGGAGTTACATTAGATAATGCAAAACCTAGATTAACGATATAAACTTTATTATCACTTTCATTTTCAAATACTTCGGAAATAACCAAACCATCTAAATCACCATTATCCGTATCAAAATATGGTACATTTGTTCCATCATTTGTAGAAATTAATGCTAAAGATTGAATGGTTTGTACTTCGGTATCTAAATCGGTAACAGCATCGATATTATTAGTTGTTAAAACGCCTGCGCCCATACCGATGGAAGAATTTAATAATACTTTAAATTCATTCCCTGAATAAAATCCTAAATCCCAAATATCACGCTTAACAACAGTTTCTTCCTCTAAACTTAAATCTATATAAACCGAATTATTTTGATTTGGTCCACCTGTATTTGGCGCTAAAGTTGTACCTGAAGAAATAGGATCTACAGATAAACTAAAAAAAGTTATTTCATTATCGGTATTTCCGCTAATCACACTATTGCTATGTGTGTTTTCTTCAATGGTAAAAGTTACTATTTTATCTAAACCTTCAAAAGCATCTATCAATTTTGAAAATGTAAAATTCACTTCCAAATCGCCAATATTAAAATTTAAAACGATTTTATTATTTTCATTTATTGCTGGTATAGTCGAAAAATCATCATGTAAATTAATATTTTCATTTCCTAAAACATCAATAGTAATAGTACCTTTTTCAGTTGCTGGTTTATTAAAAACTAATAATAATTCTTGTTCTGTTTGTAATTCTTCTAAAAAAAATTCACTAGAATCAAATGCTGCTCCAAAGATGTCTATAATTTCTCCGTCATCTTCGCTACAACTATATCCTAAAAATAAGATGCTTAATATGAGTATGATTTTATTTGTAATTTTCATGGTTATATGTTTAAATTGTATGCTAGTTTAAAATAATAAGATGTCCCATAAGCAAAGTCTACATCAAAAACAGTTGCACCATTTAATTTGGTTTTAATAGTTTTTTCATTTAATAAATTACGAACGCCTATGGTTGTAGTGATTTTATTGTTGTAAAATTTCTTCTGAGCCGAAGCGTTTAACCAACTAAAGGAATCTCTTTCGCCTTCTTCAAAACCATTTATTGTTTGAAAAAATACAGGACTTTTGCCAGTTAGTTTATAACTTAAATTAAAATTAGTATTCCATTTAGGTATGGTGTAAGCTAATGAGGAATTAACTTCTAGTGCATATAAAAAATCATCGTTAGCATTTGTTTCACTATCTAATACTTTTGAAGTACCTGAATATGACAAACCTAATTTTGCTTTAAACCTTTTATAATTTATAGCGTTATTTAAATTAATACCAAAATATTTATACTCATCAATATTAATGTATAAATCTCTTCTTGGTGTAACTGTAAAATCAACGGTAACTAATTCAATTCTGTCGTTAACATCTAGATAAGTAACTGTTAATTTATTAGTTAGTTTTACAGCATCGCCAAACCAAGTTTCTTTTTTTAAATGTGTAAAAAAGGAATAACTTTTTTCTGGTATTAAATTTTCGTTACCTCTTACATTATGTTGTGCATCTACAAAAAATGTAAATAATTCTTCAAAATTTGGTGTTCTATACGCTGTACCAATAATATTTCTTAAAGTTAAACCTTTGCCGAAGTCGTATTTTGTACTTAAGGATGCTGCAAACTGATTATCAAATTCTGATTGAAAAGAATATCGGATTCCAGGTTTGAAAGATAATTTTTCGTTTGGATGATACACTGCTTCCGTAAAAAAATCATAATTAGTTAGACTATGTTTAATATTGTTTCCTGGAATATTACTTACCGAAGCATCTGCAAATCCTTTTTGATTAGACAACTCATAACCAACCTGAAAATTATATTTTTTGCCTTTAATAAAATTACCAAACGTTGCTTTAGAATGAAATGCATTTAAAGACAAATATTCTGCCGTTTCGTTATTAGTTTCTTGTAATTGATTGATGAAAAATTGGTAAGTTTCTACATCTCTTGTCAATTCTTGATAAGAAGCAGAAGCATTATACAAAACACCATTTTTAAATTTACCATTGGTATTTATTTGATGAGAAATTCGGTTGTTTTCAAAGATAGAATCTCTCGAAAACGGATTGGGAATAGTCGTTTGAGGATGTATATTTTGTACTACAATTGCACTAAATTGATCTAAATTTTCATTAAAAACAGCTAGTTTATAAAAAATATTAAAATGATTTTTTTTATATTTTAAAATAGTTTTTATATTTAATTGCTCTTTCGGTAACCATTTATAACCACGACCAACTTCGTTTAATTCTGTTAAATTTTCTACGGTTTCGTTAAAAAATTTACCTTTTCTGTTTTCTAAAAAACCATCAAATTCATTTCGACTTAGATCTAGACTTGCATAAAAATTATCATTTATATTATGTGCAACTTTAAACGTTTGAATATGTCTACCTTTATTACCTAACTTATATTCTTCTCCGACAGTTTCCTCTTGTAAAGAAGCGACAATTTCCCATTTATGTTTAGATGATTTTTTAGTGATAATATTAATGATTCCTGTTACTGCATTTTCGCCAAATGTAACTGCCATAGAACCTTCTACAATTTCAACTTGCTTTACATTTTCTAAACTTAACTGTGTTAAATCTACATTATTACCTATGCCAGTATCGCTTACAATAGGTACGCCATCAATCAAAATTTTAAAATATTGACCATCTAAACCAAATAGCGAAACTGTTGAACTGCCTCTACCAGTATCTGGAGTTATGGTTAAATTTAATTCATTGGTTAACAAATCGGACATATTACTTCCTGCTTGTCTTTCGATATCTTTTTGTGAAATTACTTTGACTTCAAAAACCGATTTTTTAACCGATTGCGGTGAAAGTTGTCCAGTAATTACAACTTCATCTAACTTATTTGGTAAAATGCTATCTTGTTTTGCTTCTTGTGCATGAATTTTGAAAGAAAAAAATATCAAAAAAAGCACTATTAAATGTTTGTTCATTTTAATTTATCTAAATAATATGGGCAAAATTAATAGAATAAAAAAGTTAAAAATATCCTTATAAGAATTTAAAACATCGAAGGAAATTAAAAAACATTATTAATATAATGTATTGTTATTCAATATTTTAAATGCATTATTTAATAACGTATTTCGAATTACACTATAATTTAAAATCAAAAACAACGATTAAAAAACAAAAAATATCGCCAAAAGAAAAACCGAAATGATTAAAACATCATTTCGGTTTTTTTAAATTTAAAGTACAATCTATCTTTCTATATTTAGAGTATAAAAACAGCACTTTTTTAAACTTACATCATATATATAATAAAATCAATCCTTTTTTAGTAATTTTGAGGATTACTAATTAATTATCAAATTATATAAAATGAAAAAAATATTTATTTTAAGTTTCGTTTTTGTTTCTTTATTATTTACTTCATGTAAAGAAGAAGTTAAAACTGAAAAAAAATCAGAAACTAAAAAAGTCAAAACAAGTACTAAAAGTACCTTTGTAGAGCAATTTGCAGATATTAAAGTATTGCGTTATCAAATTCCGCAATGGGATAAATTATCGTTAAAACAGCAAAAATTAGTTTATTACTTAACCCAAGCAGGTTTAAGTGGTAGAGATATTATGTACGATCAAAATTATAGACACAACTTAACTATTAGACGTGCTTTAGAAAATGTATATACTAATTATAAAGGCGACAAATCTTCAAACGATTGGAAAGCATTCGAAACTTATTTAAAAAGAATATGGTTTGCAAACGGAATACATCATCATTACGCAAACAGTAAATTTAAACCAGCATTCTCTAAAGAATATTTTAATACCTTATTAAAAGAAACAAATACGACTTTAAAAGGTAATGCTTATGAAGTTATTTTTAATAATAAAGATGCTAAAAAAGTAAATTTAGACACCAAAAAAGGGTTGATTTTAGGTTCCGCAGTTAATTTTTACGGCGCAAATGTTACTGCAAAAGATGTGGATAATTTCTACGGAAAATTAGCAGATAAAAATGACAAAACTCCAGTTGAGTTAGGTTTAAATTCTCAACTAGTTAAAGAAAATGGTGTTTTAAAAGAGCGTGTTTATAAAAGTGGTGGTCTTTATGGAAAGGCAATAGATAAAATTATCTTTTGGTTAGAAAAAGCAAAAGGTGTTGCTGAAAACGAAAAACAAGCAGAAGCATTTGCTACGTTAATTGCGTATTTTAAAACAGGAGATTTAGAAAAATGGAATGACTATAATGTACTTTGGGCAACAAATACTGAAGGCGATATTGATTATATTTTAGGTTTTATTGAAGTTTATAATGATCCTAAAGGTTATAGAGGTTCTTACGAAACTATTGTGGAAATTAAAGATTTCGAAATGTCTAAAAAAATGGCAATTGTAGCAGAATCTGCACAATGGTTTGAAGATAATTCTTCTATTATGAAAGCACACAAAAAAGCAAATGTGGTTGGCGTTTCTTATAAAACGGTTAATGTTGCTGGTGAAGCTGGTGATTCTTCGCCTTCTACACCAATTGGTGTTAATTTACCAAATAATAATTGGATTAGAGTTGTGCATGGTTCAAAATCAGTTTCTTTAGGTAATATTATCGAAGCTTACTCAAATGCTGGCGGATCTGGTAGATTAAAAGAATTTGCTTTTTCTGATGAAGAAGTAGAATACGAATTAAAATATGGTGGTTTAGCTGATAAATTACACACTGCATTACACGAAGTTGTTGGTCACGCAAGTGGTAGAATTAATGACGGAATTGGGCAACCAAAAGAAACCATGAAAAACTACGCATCTACTTTAGAAGAAGCAAGAGCAGATTTAGTTGGTTTATACTTTTTACCAAATGAAAAATTAGTTGAAATGGGTATTTCGCCTTCTGCTAAAGGAATTGGTAAAGCAGCATTCGACGGTTATATCCGTAATGGAATGATGACACAATTAATTAGACTTAATTTAGGCGATGATATCGAAGAAGCACACATGCGTAACAGACAATTAGTTGCTGCTTGGGCATTCGAAAAAGGAGCAAAAGATAAGGTAATCGAAAAAGTGAAAAAAGACGGTAAGACTTATTTTGTAGTTAGAGATTACGTAAAATTGAAAGGTTTATTTGGCCAATTACTTAGAGAAATTCAACGAATAAAATCGGAAGGTGATTATGAAGCAGGAAAAAATTTAGTGGAAAATTACGGTGTAAAAGTAGATCAAGAATTACATAAAGAAATTTTAGAGCGTAATAGTAAATTTAAATCTGCACCTTATAGTGGTTTTGTAAACCCAGTATTAGTAGCAGAAAAAGATAAAGATGGTAATATTACTGCTGTTAAAGTTACGCAACCAAATACATTTTCTGATCAAATGTTAGATTACGCTAAACGTTATACGACTTTACCTAATGTGAATTAATTTTTAAAAATAAAAGTCATCAATTTAAATTGATGACTTTTTTTGTTTGAGGACTTCTCAATAGGTTATACATTTGTAGACCTTCAAGGTTTGTTTTTACCTAAAAATTTTATTCTAAAAGTAATTCTCTAATAAGTTCTAGATTTATTTTTTTACTTTTTAAAACGTATTTTAAATTCTCAACGGAATCAAATAAATTAATAACTTCTTCTCTTTTGATAAGAGTTTGTCTATTTGAAATCAATGCTTTATACGAAGAATAATTATATTCAATAATGTTATGATGTGTTGGATTAATATTTACATAAATTATTAGATTTCTTAAATAATTTTCATCTTTAATTAATATCCTTTTAGGACTTTTTTGAAATAAACTACCTGTTCTTTGTTGTTGTTTATTAAATGCTTTTGCATAAGCGTTGAATAAATTTGAAAATGGTTGATATATTTTGGTTTTGTTATTTTTATAATTTTCAGGTAAAATATTTACTGTCTTTTATCCTTAAAATTAAATGAAAATGATTTGGTAATAAACAGTAAGAATATATATATCTGCTATTGGAACTAAATATTTTCTCATCAATTTTAAAAAATGAAAATAGTTGTCTTTATTAATAAAAATAGTTTCTTTATTATTACCTCTATTATAAAAATGATAATATTGAGAAATTTCTAAAGGTTCTAATTTCATAATATTTATTTTCAGATCTTCAAGGTTTTAAAAACCTTGAAGAAAAAAAATCACTTCTTAACCAACATTCTCTTAATCTCATTAAGTTTCATAAGTGCTTCAATAGGCGTTAAAGTATCAATATTAACAGCTAATATTTCTTCTTTAATTTCTTCTAAAAGCGGATCATCTAATTTAAAAAAGGAAAGTTGTACATCTTCTTCGGTTGCTTTTTTTAGTTTTTCTTTAATATCTTCGGAAGCATGACTTTTTTCAAGTCTTTTTAGCATTTTATTGGCTCTATGAATTACTGGGTTTGGCATACCTGCTAATTTCGCTACGTGAATCCCAAAACTATGTTCAGAACCTCCAGCAACTAATTTACGTAAGAAAATCACGTTGTCTTTTAATTCTTTTACTGAAACATTAAAGTTTTTAATGCGTTCAAAAGATTCGGTCATGTCGTTTAATTCATGATAATGAGTCGCAAATAGCGTTTTTGCATGAGTTGGATGTTCGTGCAGGTATTCTGCAATTGCCCAAGCAATTGAAATACCATCATACGTACTTGTTCCACGACCAATTTCGTCTAATAAAATTAAACTTCTATCGGATAAGTTATTTAGAATACTTGCCGTTTCATTCATTTCTACCATAAAAGTAGATTCGCCCATAGAAATATTATCACTTGCACCAACACGCGTAAAAATCTTATCAACTACACCAATTTTTGCTTGTTGTGCTGGTACATAAGAACCCATTTGCGCGAGTAGAACAATTAAAGCAGTCTGACGTAAAATAGCCGATTTACCACTCATATTTGGACCAGTAATCATGATAATTTGTTGTTGATTTCGGTTTAAAACCAAATCATTTGCAATATATTCTTCGCCAATTGGCAACTGTTTTTCGATTACAGGATGACGACCATTTTTAATGATTAAATCGGTAGATTCATCTATTGTTGGTCTAACATAATTATTATCTATCGCTGTTTTTGCAAACGAACACAAACAATCTAATTTTGCAATTTGTTGTGCGTTTTGCTGTACTTCTTTTAAATATTTTAACAACGAAGTCATTAATTTCTGATAAATCTCTTGCTCTAATTTTGCAATTTTTTCTTCGGCGCCAAGTATTTTCGTTTCGTATTCTTTCAGTTCTTCGGTAATATATCTTTCGGCAGAAACCAGCGTTTGTTTTCTAATCCATTCTTCTGGCACTTTGTCTTTATGCGTATTTCTTACTTCAATATAATAACCAAAAACGTTGTTAGATGCTATTTTAAGCGATGTAATTCCTGTACGTTCACTTTCGCGGATGAGCATATTGTTGAGGTATTCTTTTCCGCTATTTGCTAAACCTCGTAATTCATCTAATTCAGTAGAAACTCCTTCCGCAATAGCGTTACCTTTAGAAATATGCACAGGCGAATCGTTATTTAAAACGCGATTTATTTCATTAATAATTTCGGTACATTCGTGTAGTTTTTCGCCAATTTCCTTAAGGGAATTGTTGGTACTTGCTATTGCATTTTGCTTGATAGGTAAAATTGCTTTTAGCGAATCCTTTAGTAGCACAACCTCACGCGGATTTATACGAGCAGTCGCCACTTTAGAAATCAAACGTTCAATATCACTAATCTGATTTATTTGATAAGTTGCAGTTTTGAAAAAGTCAGGATTATCGATTAAATATTTAACAACTTCGTGTCGTTTTTTAATACTTTCTACATGTTTTAAAGGTAATGCTAACCAACGTTTTAACAAGCGCGAACCCATTGGCGAAATCGTTTGATCGATAATATCTAAAAGCGTAACGGCATTTACTTGTGTAGAAAAATACAATTCTAAATTACGAATGGTAAACTTGTCCATCCAAACATACGTATCTTCCATAATTCTTGTAATGGAAGTGATGTGTGCTAAATGATTATGCTGTGTTTCCGATAAATAATATAAAATCGCTCCAGCGGAAATAATACCGTTTTCTAAGTCATCAATTCCAAAACCTTTAAAGCTTTTAATTTTAAAATGATTTTGTAAAGATTCGTTTGCGTAGTCGCTATTAAAAATCCAATCGTCTAAATAAAAAGTATTGAAAGTATCGCCAAAAATGTCATTAAAATCTTGTTTAAATTGCTTTTGGACTAAGATTTCGCTTGGTTGAAAATTCTGTAATAATTTATCGATGTATTCGGTATTTCCTTCAGCAGTTAAAAATTCACCTGTGGAAACATCTAAAAAGGAAACTCCTATTTTTTTTTGTAAACCTTTTCTTGTTTTTGCAAAATGTACTGCAGCCAAAAAATTATTCGATTTACTTTGTAAAACATCGTCATTTAAAGAAACGCCAGGCGTTATGATTTCGGTAACACCACGTTTCACGATGGTTTTAGTCATTTTTGGATCTTCTAATTGATCGCAAATCGCAACACGCATTCCTGCTTTTACCAATTTTGGTAAATAGGTATTTATAGAATGATGCGGAAAACCTGCAAGTGCGGTTTCGTTTGGTGAACCTGCACCTCTTTTAGTTAAGGTAATGTTTAAAATTCTCGCTGCTTTTACAGCATCTTCAGCAAAGGTTTCGTAGAAATCACCAACTCTAAACAATAACATTGCATCAGGATATTTCGCCTTAATACCATTATATTGTTTCATTAATGGAGATACTTTTTTTGGTTTTGCCATGTTGTACTAAAAATAGATGTTAATACTCATACCGACTTAAAGTTACGTGTGAGTTAATTTCATTGATAAGCAAATATAAATGTTTTAGAAGTTTGATTTTTAAAAATTGTAAATACTTTTAAACAAGTGATTTTTAGTCTTATTTAATTCATACGATGACTCTCAGAGTATAGCAAAATCTAATTTTATAGAATTTATTACTTAAAAAAAAATGGTAAAGACGTTTTGACAAAACGTCTTTACTTTAACAAAAGACAAAACATCTTTATATTTTATAACTGAGATTAAATTTTCCCCAAATATTTTTTAGGTGTTGTACCAAATTTCTTTTTAAAAGCGGCAATAAAATGACTGGAAGTACTATAGCCAATTTGCTGGCTAATTTCGGATACATTATATTTTTTAGATTCTAATAATTTACGTGCAAAATCTAATTTATAATCAATTAAAAAATTAAAAACGGTTTCGCCATAGATTTGTTTAAAACCATCTTTTAATTTTTTTAATGTGAGGCCTATTTCATTTGCTAATTCATTTAAACTTGGCGGTTCCGCCATTCTGTCAATAATAATTTCTTTGGCTTTTTTTATCTTCAATACATTGTCTTCATCTTCTAAAAACGGGCATTTTTCATCTTCATCATTAGTTAGATTAAAATATAGACTCAGTAATTCAAAAACCTTACCTTTACTATATAATTTACCTAAAGATTGATGAATTTTATTGGTGAATAATTCATTTAAAACCACAATTTCTTTAGGCGATAAATCTTTAGCAGAATAAAATTTACGATTTTCGTTTTCTATTTTTAAAAAAGAAATGTGTTTGGTGAATTCAGAGAAGAAAGAATGAAATTTTGAAATTTTAATCAATAAAATTACCACTTTTGATTTTGGTAAAACATCGATATCAATTGCCAAACTTTTTTGAGGATTAAACATTACTAGCGATTTATTCTCTTCTACATTAATGGAATACGCACCATTATTATAATTTAATTTACCTGTGTTTTTTAAACTAAAAAACAATTGAATGTAAGTAGTATTCACTTCTTTTGAAAAAGACATAGGTTTTGCTGAATCATTATGTAATTTAATAATTTCAAAACCATCTTCTATTTGTAAAATTTCACTAAACCTTTTATCGTTGTTTTTCATTGTAAAATAAATAAAACTCTTTAAAAGAGGGCAAATATAGGTAATTTATTTGTAATTTTTTAGCGTAATTTTAGTCTAGTTCGTGAAACTCATATTTTGATTTTAATCTCGCAAAGTCGCAAAAACGCAAAGAAAAAAAGAGGTTATTTAAGTTACTGTTTATGTTTACAGAGCAAACATTTTGCGTCTTATGAATTGTAACAACCTTTGCGTTTTTGTGACTTTGCGAGAAAATATTTTAGAAGAATGTGTATATTATTTTCTGTTTAATTTTTTCGCTTTCTTTTTAAGCATATATACTAAAAAGAAACCATACACAGAAGCCATAATTATTCTTGGAATCATAAAATTAGCAGATACTATTTTACCTAAAATAATCTCTGTAGATTCACCTGAATTTAAAGAAAACAAAAAAGTTGCAAAACTAATGATTAGTAAAAAAGCAAGTGCTGCAAAAATTCCTATTTTAATATAATTTGGTTTTTTTTGACTCATTTTATTTTAATTTTTGATTATTGTGATGTCTATTGTGATCTCTATCTGTTCTGATTTTTAATTTGTTATCGAATGCATTTTGCAAATCGATTCCTGTTTGGTTTGCTAAGCATAAAACTACAAATAAAACATCTGCTAATTCTTCGCCTAAATCTTTATTTTTATCCGATTCTTTCTCACTTTGTTCGCCATAACGCCTTGCGATAATTCTGGCTACTTCACCAACTTCTTCGGTTAATTGTGCCATGTTTGTTAATTCGTTAAAATAGCGAACGCCATGTTTATTAATCCAATCATCGACTGTTTTTTGTGCGTTTTTAATATTCATTATCTAAAAATTAAGATTTGTTTCAAAAGTACAAAAATTAATTGCTTAAATTTGTACTGTATTTTATTAACCATCATTTAGAAAACTAACTTGAAAATCCCATTTTTAAATACCGTAATCGCTTGGACACTTAAAAAGAGAAAACACCAAATGGAGTTTTTTTTAAAATATCCTATAGAAGTTCAATACGAATTATTAAACCGATTAATAAAAACTGCAAAAAACACCGAAGTTGGTCATAAATTCCATTTTTCTGAAATTACCGATTATGAATCGTTTGTAAAATCTATTCCGATACGGAAATACGAAACAATAGAACACGAAATAGAAAAAACCAGAAAAGGAAAGCAAAATATTTTTTGGAATACAGAGATAAAATGGTTCGCAAGATCAAGCGGTACAACTAATGCAAAAAGTAAATTCATACCTGTAAGCGTAGAATCTTTAGAGAATTGTCATTATAAGGCAGTGCGTGATATGTTGTCGATTTATGTCTGTAATAATGAAAATGCACGAATGTTTGCAGGTAAAAATCTGCGCCTTGGCGGTTCGAGTGAAAGTTACGAAGATAACAATACGTATTTTGGTGATTTATCAGCAATAATTATTGAAAACTTGCCACTTTGGGCAGAATTCTCTTCGGTTCCTAAGCAAGAAATAGCATTAATGAGCGGTTGGGAAACCAAAATGGATAAAATTATTGATGACACTTTAGATAAAGATGTTACCAGTTTGGCTGGTGTGCCGTCTTGGATGTTGGTACTTTTAAATCGGGTTTTAGAACGAACAGGCAAACAGAACATTTTAGAGGTTTGGCCAAATCTGGAAGTCTATTTTCATGGTGGCGTTAATTTTACGCCATACAAAGAACAGTACAAAAAAATGATTCCTAAAGCAGATTTTAAATACTACGAAATCTATAATGCAAGTGAAGGTTTTTTCGGAATTCAAGATCAAAATTATAGTGATGAATTGTTGTTAATGTTAGATTATGGTATTTTTTATGAGTTCATTGACATGGAAGAATTTGAGGAGGAGAACTCGATTGCAATTCCGTTAGAAAAAGTTGAACTAGGTAAAAATTATGCTCTGGTAATCACTACAAATGCTGGTCTTTGGCGTTATTTAATTGGCGATACCATAAAATTTACTTGCTTAAAACCTTACCGAATAAAAATTACTGGTAGAACGAAACATTTTATAAATGCTTTTGGTGAAGAACTAATTATTGATAATGCCGAAACTGCTTTAGAAATTGCCTGTAAAAAAACAAATGCTACAATTTTAGAATATACTGTTGCACCGATTTTTATGGAAGGCAACAAAAAAGGATCGCATGAATGGTTAATTGAATTTTCTAAAAAACCAACCGATATTTCTTTTTTTACAGAAATTTTAGATACCAATTTGAAGGCAATAAATTCCGATTATGAAGCAAAACGTTATCTAAATATTACATTAGAAATACCTAAGATTACTATTGCTGAAGATGGTCTGTTTTATAAGTGGTTAAAGAAAAACAATAAATTAGGTGGACAACATAAAATTGTTAGATTGGCTAATAATCGAGATTTTATGGATGCTTTACTAAGTACAAATTTTTAGTGATGCCACGAATTATACTAATTTTCACTAATTAATATTATGATTTAATGCGGATTTGTAATTCTGTATTCGTAAAAAAAATCCGTGAATATCTGTGTTTCAGTTTAATTAGAGCGAGATTCAGAAGTTTAAATTTCCTGCTTCCAATAATATTTCTTTCAAAACGTTAACATCCACACTTTCTAGTGAATGGTATTCAATAGATTTCACCATTTTTCTATTTCTTGTTGCCTTTAAAACTCCCTGTTTGTTTGATAATTTAAAACCTTTAATAAAACATAAATCTACATAATTGGTATTTTTCAAAATGTTTAAATAACAGACTCCTTTTACGTTAGCATAGTAAAAAGGTATTTTCCATTTGTATTTTTCTTCTACATTCGGTAGCGTTTCCAAAATAATTTGTCGTACAAAAAGCATTATGGATTGTAGTGGTTCTTTTTGGTTTAGTATGTAGTTTTCTGCTGGGTTCATTTTAGTAAATGGGTAAAATAATAGGTCCAAGATAATGCATCCATAAAATAAAACCGTTAATTCCACCAATAAATCCACTTAGAATAAATGTAAACCTTAATTTTATTGGAATTATTTTAAAAACAACAAAAAATGAGATTAAAAAACCGACTAAACCAAGAAGAATAGAAAATGTACCAGCATATAAATTTAAATAATTTGAAATATGTAATTCATCTCCACCAAAATAGTTTTTATTAAAAAATAATCCGTGAATAAGAGCAGTACTTAAATTAAAAACTTCTCTTAACCAAAATAATGATAGAAATATACTTAACCAATCTATTATTTTAAACCCAAATTGTTGTCTTTTTTGTTTTCTTAGATAGAGAATTAACAAGCCAACAAATCCTGTTAATATTGTTTGTATTGGTCCGCCAAGTGTGATTAAAAAACTATTGTACTTACTTTTATTTTTAAGTTGCTTAAATAATATGTCATTACTAAATTCTAAATTTTCAAACCTTTTATTTAATTTCGGATTAGTATAAGTCATGCTTCCGTAAAATAATTTTGTATCGTAACCTAAACTTTTAGCAACAAGAATATGACCGTATTCATGTGTAACTGTTCCGATAGCGGTAAATAATACAAAAGAGATAGTGATATAGAATAATTGTTTATAGTGTATTTTGTAGATCATATTTGTTCAAAAGTATAAAATTTATTTGCGCAATCAAAAATTATTTATAACTTTGCAATTCAAAGTACTTTTAATTATGAGCGAAAAAGATTATTTACAAGACATTACTGAGATTAAAAATATTATGAATAAATCATCTCGTTTTTTGAGTTTGAGTGGTCTATCAGGAATACTTGCAGGTATTTATGCTTTGGTTGGTGCTTATTTTGCACGAGTTCTTTTATTAACAGCAAATTATGACCAATATTCTTACACGTTAAGTGAAACTAATATTGAATATAAGATAATCGGAATTGCATTAGCAGTTGCTTTATTATCTATAATAACAGGTTATATTTTAACAAGAAACAAAGCAAAAAAACAGAATGTAAAAATTTGGGATACTACAACAAAACGATTGTTGTTTAATTTTTTAGTTCCGTTAGCAACTGGCGGAATTTTTGGTTTAATAATTTTAAGTCAGGGAATTTTTTTATACATAGCACCTGTAACATTAATATTTTATGGTTTGGCATTATTTAGTGCAAGTAAATATACAATTGGTAATGTGAAATATTTAGGCATTGTAGAAATTATTTTAGGTCTATTTGCATTATATTTTATTGGTTACGGTTTTTACTTTTGGGTAATTGGTTTTGGCGTTTTTCATATTATTTATGGAGCAATTATGTATTTTACTTTAGAACGAGAATAACCACGAATTTCACTAATTTACACGAATTAAAAATAAATGACATCAGAAAAATTAAATAAATTAGGACTTAAAACTGCACTGATTTCCTTTTTAATAGGAATAGCTATTTTTTTGTTTTACTATTTTACCTCAAATTTTTATATATTATTTTTAGGATATTTTTTTACTGGTATTGCTTGTATTTTTAATCTTGTTATTTTAATCTTAATTATTCTAGAAATATCTAAGTATTGTGAAATAAGGAAAAAATTTATTTCTACAAGTTTAATAATGTTATTTAATATACCAATAATGATTACTTTTGTTTGGTTAACTTTAATATTAATTAATACTATGAGAATTAATTTTAAAAATACAACACAAACCGCAATAACTGATATTGAGATTATAGGTTGTGATCTAAAGCATATTAATAAACTAGAACCAAATGAAAGTATTACAATTTGGATTAAGATAAACAATGACTGTTCAATACAAATGAACTATTTGCAAAATAAAAAAAGAGAAACCGAAACTGTTGCTGGTTATATAACTGGTGGAATGGGACAAAAAATGAATTATAATATTGGTAGTAAAAGTGAATTGGTATTTTAATAAATTACCTTTTGTTTTCTTTTGTGCCTTGTGGTAAAAGTATATGAGCATCATAAAAAACATAAACAAAATATTCAATAACCGAGTTAGACTTGGTATTATGTCTGCGCTTATGGTTAATGAAAATGTAGATTTTAACACATTAAAAGAATTGTTAGATGTTACCGACGGAAATCTTGCAAGTCACATAAAAGCATTAGAAAAATTAGATTATATTTTAATTATGAAGTCATTTATTGGTAAAAAAACAAACACAAAATATAGTATCACTAAACTGGGTGAGTTAGAATTCAAAAAGCACATAAGTGCACTTGAAAAACTAATTTCACAACAGAAGTAAATTTTTTTATATTATTACTTTGAAAAACAAAGTGCTTTTAAATTAAAGCGAATAATAGAGAATAATAAATAGAAGAGAGCAAGCATTCAAATCTAGTATACATTTGAATAAGAAAACTAAAAATGAAGAAATTTAAAAACATAAGAATAACAATTATTCAATGGATTTTTGAAAAATCGATAGGTTTTTACGCAAGAAACTTTAAGAAAAACAAACCTGTTTGGAATCTTACTAAAGCAGATTTAAAGAAATGTGCTAATGAGACTTTAGGTAAAGAAATGTTTTTGTTTTTAAATCGTAATAATTTAGAGGTAATTCCGAAATCTGAAAATCACGATTGCTATCATGTGTTAACCAATTATCAAGCAAACACAATTGATGAAATCGCATTACAATATCTATGTTTCGGAAACGGAAAACGTACCATAAATCTATTTCTAATAATTATTGTTGGCACATTATTTATTCCTGAAGATCTTTCGTTTTATATAAAATCTTATCGAATAGGTAAACAAGCAAATCGGTTTTATGATTTAGATTTTAAAAAATTACTAAAGGTAGATTTAAGAGCAATTCAGTTCGTAATTTTTTCAGAAAAACAACTATTCAATTTATATAATAATAACATAATCTTAAATAAATCACATGCAATTACTTTTTAAAAATACAGACAGAACAGGTAGAATAGTAACTATACTTTCGTTTATAATAGGCACAATATTTCTTTTATCGTACATAATTCTAAGAGATTTAAATATCGCTATTTTAGGTTTTTATTATCTAATTATAGCAACAACAATAAACCTTATTATTTCGTTAATATTTTTAGTGTTAGCTTTTTATAATACTAATAAAAAAAGAAAATATTTAAAAACAATTTTAGTAATGCTTATAAATATTCCTATTGCAACTGCTTACTTTTTTATTGTAGATCTTTTATTAATTTTTTAATTATAATCATGAAAAATGCCTTATTATTTTTAGCATCTTTAATTTTTAGTCTTTTGTTTTACCAACAATATATTGGTTTAAATGTTGTTCTATTTTCAATTACAGCAATTGCAGTTTTATTTATTTTTAATCCTAAAAAATTTAAAGAAAAAGAAACAATTTTAAAAGCAAGTATCTTAATTTTCACCTCTGTATTTGTTTTTATGCATCATTCGTTAATATCGTTAATTGCCACAATAATTAGTTTTGTTGTTTTGGTAGGAACGATTTCTAATACAAATTCATCCATTTATGTAAAATTTTTAAATGGACTTTACACAACTATAGTCGCTGTATTTTCTAGATATTTTGAACGAGATAAAAACAGTGAATCTACAAGCAAAAAGCAAAAAATAGATTATTTGTATTGGTTAAAAATCATTGGTATTCCGTTAGTGATTGTTACCGTTTTTGTGTTGTTATATCGTAATATAAATCCTATTTTTAACGATATAATTTCAACATTAGATTTAAGTTTTATCAACATGTCTTGGTTATTGTTTACAGGTTTAGGTTATTATTTATTCTACAATATATCACAACCAATAAGTATTGAACCAGCTACAGAATCCGATTTACAAACCGATAATATTTTACGAAAAGAAGATTTAAAACAAGAACCCGAAGAAAAAATTAAGCAAGAAAATCAGCTTGGTGTCGTATTAATGATTTCGCTAAATGTATTGTTGTTATTTTTAATAATAACCGATTTTGTGTATTTAAAACAGCAATCTTACGATGTTTCATCAACCGAATTGAAATCGCAATTACATCAAAGTGTAAACGCTTTAATTGTTTCAATTATTTTAGCAATGAGTATTATTGTTTATTTTTTTAGGGGAAATTTAAATTTTTTCGATAGAAATAAGTTACTTAAAAACACCACGTTTATTTGGATTTCACTAAACATTGTTATTGCCTTTATAACTGCGTATAAAAATTTCACTTACATCACAAACTACGGAATTACCTACAAAAGAATTGGCGTTTATGTGTATCTTTTTTTAGTAATTACAGGGTTGATTTTTACATTTATTAAGATAAGTTCTATTAAAAACATTGTGTTTTTATTCCGTAAAAATATGCAAGTAGCTTTTATAGTTTTAGTCTTAGCAACAACTATTAATTGGGATGTTTTCATTACAAAATACAATTTATCTAGTAATCATAAAAGTATCAATTACTTGTTGAAATTATCTAATAAAAATGCCTTCTTACTAAAAGAGTATTCAGATAATAACAATTTAAGTATCGATGAAAAAGAAAAAATAGATTTTAGGTATAATGTGTATTATGAACGTTTAAAGAACAATTCTTGGCAAGAAAAAGTATATCAAAATTTCAAAAATAATTAATAATGGAAAATCTAAAAATTGGTAAAACTAGTTTGAAATGCGCTTTGTTTTCGAGTACATTTTTTATACTATTATTAGCGTCTAAAGAAGTTTAGAAGTATTGCCATTTTGGTTTATAGGTTTTATAATTACATTTATTATTTCGTTTATGATGATTGTTGTTACTATTGTTCCTATTTATCAGATTGTTAATTCTAAAAGTAAAGAAGATTTCTTTAAAAAATATTTTCCGATATATGCTATTATATTTTTTATAAGTTGTTTGGCATTATTAATTCAAAATAAATTTAATGAACTAAGTATGCAAATGATAACTACTGCTTTTTTAACGGCAATGTTAAGTTGGGTTTGGTTGTTTAAAACTGAAAAATAAAAGAAAAACATGAAAAATAAGATACTAATCACCTTAAGTTTATATGCAATTGCGCTAATCATTTTTAGAGTTTTCTACACAAAATCAGGTTTTTATATCTTTTTAGTTTGGAACTTATTTTTGGCAGTAATTCCGTTTCTAATCACTAATTATTTGAAGTTAAAAAGCAGTAAAGTAAAACTGATTTTGTTGTTTCCTATTTGGTTTTTGTTTTTACCAAATGCACCATATATAGTAACCGATTTGTTTCATTTACAAAAAGGAACTGCAATGCCAATTTGGTTTGATTTGCTATTACTAATTACGTTTTCGGTTAACGGAATGCTTTTGTTTTTCATTTCATTAAATGATATGTTTACTATCCTAAAAAAATGGTATTCAAGAAAAACAGCAGCAATTACAATCTATTTTACTATTATTTTAAGTGGTTTCGGAATTTGGTTAGGTAGGTATTTACGTTTTAATTCTTGGGATATTATTCAAAATCCAATGTCTTTGGTGAAATCTGTTTTTGAACCCATTTTGCATCCAACACAACATCCTAAAACTTGGGGAATTACTATTGGTTACGGTTTGTTGTTTGTAATTTGTTTTTTGCTTTTTAAAACGTATTCTGAAATTGAAAAAAAATCTATTTGATTTTAACGATTTTTTATTAATTCAATACACATTTCTTTAGCAATAACAATAGCATTTTTATCTTGCTGTAAATGACTTTCAACTAAAGCAGCATTAAATAATAAATATACTTTTTCGGCGAATGATTTATTTTCTCTTTCGGTGTTTGAAATATATGTATCATTTACTGCTTTTTTAATTACTTTGAACAACTCGTTTTGTTGTAATTTTATTTCATCTCTAATTTTAACATTGTTTTTTGGTAATTCGGACACCAAATTTATAGTCGCTGAACCATTAAATTTATCCGATTCAAAATAAAAATCGATAAAATTAAACAACCTTAAAATTTTGTTTTCTTCAACAGAATCTTCTTGTATATAATTTATAATACTCTTTAAAAAAAAGGCATTGTAATTTTTTAAATAAGCAATACATAAAACTTCTTTTGAACTAAAGTGATTGTATAAAGTCGCTTTTGCAATATTCGACTTTTCTATTATTTCATTTATTCCGGTACTATTATAACCATTTTGATAAAATAAATCTGTAGCTATTTTGATGATTCTTTTTCTAATTATGAGGGATTTCATATTACAAATATAGAATAATTATCTAAGATAGACTAGTCTGTCTTTTCTTAGAATATAGCATTTATAATTAGACTTATAAAACCCCAAAAGGTTGCGTAAAAACTAAAGTGACTTCGATAAAAATCAAAGCCACCTTAGTTTCTTACTGTAAAATAGTTTTATTGCTCTAAAAACGGATATTTATAATCGGTTGGAGCAACAAAAGTTTCTTTAATAGTTCTATTAGAAGTCCAACGTAATAAATTCCAAACCGAACCTGCTTTGTCGTTTGTGCCAGAACCTCTTGCACCACCAAAAGGTTGTTGTCCTACAACTGCTCCTGTTGGTTTATCATTTATATAAAAGTTACCAGCGCAATTCTCTAAAGCATCAGTAGCATAATCAATTACATATCTATCTGCACTAAAAATAGCGCCTGTTAATGCGTAAGGCGAAGTTTCATCTAAGGTTACTAAGATGTCTTTCCAATCCTTATCTTCGTATACATAAACCGTTAAAATAGGGCCAAATAATTCGGTACACATTGTTTTATAATCTGGTTTATTAGCTAAAATAATAGTTGGTTCTATAAAATAACCTTCCGATTTATCGTAATTTCCACCAATAATAACTTTCGCATCTGGATCACGTTTTGCATCGTCAATAAAGTTTGCTAATTTATCGAATGCTCTACTGTCAATCACTGCATTAATAAAGTTAGAAGTATCTTCTGGACTTCCCATTTTCATGGATTTCATTTCTGCTTCGACATGTTTTTTAACGGCATTCCATTTAGATTTAGGAATATACGCTCTAGAAGCAGCCGAACATTTTTGACCTTGATATTCAAAAGCGCCACGAGACATTGCGGTTGCAACTTGCTCTGCATTTGCAGAAGGATGCATCCAAATAAAATCTTTTCCGCCAGTTTCACCAACAATTCTTGGATACGATTTATAGATACCTTTTCTTACGTTTGTACCAATATCATCCCAAAAACTATTAAAAACGCCTGTAGAACCTGTAAAATGGATTCCTGCAAAATCTTTGTGATTTAAAATAGTTTCGGTAATCATTGCAGAATCTCCTGTAACCATATTTATTACGCCATCTGGTAAACCAGCTTCTTTGAATAAATCCATGATGATTTTAGCAGAATACACTTGTGTTCTTGCTGGTTTCCAAACCGTAACATTACCCATCATAACTGGTGCAGCAGATAAGTTTGCACAAATTGAAGTAAAATTAAAAGGTGTTATTGCATAAATAAAACCTTCCAAAGGTCTGTATTGCATTCTGTTCCAAATTCCAGGTGAAGATATTGGTTGGTTTTGATAAATTTCCGTCATAAATTGCACATTGAATTTAAAGAAATCAATCAATTCACAAGCAGCATCAATTTCTGCTTGCATTACATTTTTAGATTGTGCAATCATTGTTGCAGCATTCATTTTTGCTCTGTATGGTCCAGCAAGTAAATCTGCAGCTTTTAAGAAAATTGCTGCACGAGATTCCCATGGCATTTTAGACCATTTTTTTCTTGCTTCTAATGCTGTATCAATTGCTAATTCAATATGTTTTTTGTCAGCAGTATGATATTTACCAACATTATGTTTAATATCGTGTGGCGGATTTATATCTCTAGTATTACCAGTTCTAATTTCTTCGCTACCAATATATAGTGGAATATCTACTTTTTCGGCATACATTTTTTTGTATTCTGCTAAAAGTTCAATTCTCTCTGGACTATTTGGTTTGTATTCTTTTACTGGTTCGTTAATCGCTGGTGGTACATTGTAAAATCCTGTTGCCATTTGTATTATTTATTTAAAATATTCGACTAAATTTGTTGTTGCAAAGTTAGTTAAATTTTCGCGTTAAATAACTCTTCAAGAGTTTAAAACCCTTGAAGGGTTAAAAAGACAAAAGCATGAAAAAAATATCATTAGAAGAAGGAAAGTATTACCACATATACAATCGTGGTAATAACGGCGATGATTGTCTCGTCCTAAAATAGGTTGACTAAAAATTAAACAATTAAATTAGTCACTTATGAAACAACAACAAGCAACCTGTCGAAAAAAAACGTATCAAAAATTCAGTTTTGATTTAAAACTTTCCGTCATTGACCAATGTTTCGGGATTAGTAAACAAGCGTATTACCAAAGAGAACCATTCAAAGATAAAAATTAATTTAAACGTTTACATCTATTTACAAACGAAAGCAATCATTTACTAACCGAATAAAATTTGCAAGTAATCATTTCTTTGCACTGTCGAAACGAACCAATGACTTTTGACACCATGCTAAAAAGCTTGGTAAACGAGAATAATCTCACAAAATATTTAATACTTATCTTATGAATACGTTAAGAAACAATGTACAGTTAATTGGAAATTTAGGAAGTAAACCAGAAATTAAACTATTAGAAAGTGGTAAAAAAATTGCAAAGTTTAGTATTGCAATAAATGAAAAATTTAACAATGCTCAAGGCGAAAAAGTGGAGAAGACAGATTGGCATAAAATTATCTGTTTTGGTAAAACCGCAGAACTTGCTGAAATGTTTTTAGATAAAGGAAAACAAGTAGCAATAGCAGGTAAATTATCTACAAGAAATTGGGAAGATAAAGATGGCAATAAACGTTATATTACTGAAGTAATTTGTAATGAATTAATGTTTTTAGGTGCTAAATAAAGTATTGTTTAATAATAAATAAGTAAAGACGTTTTGCCAAAACATCTTTACTTTTTATATTATTTTTTAGATTAAGATATTTCCTGTTTATATTTTGAAAAGCAACTATTTCACATCTAAAAAACCATAACAATCTTTTGCGTCTTAGCGACTTTGCGAGAAAATATTTTAGAAAAGTATGCGTTTACTATGATTGTTTCATTCAAAATAAATCACTATTTTTGTAGTGATTTTTTTATGCTATGGAAACTAGATTAATAGACAATTTCGGGAGACAAATCACCTATTTACGACTTGCCGTTACAGATCGTTGTAACTTACGTTGTCAATATTGTATGCCTGCACACGGAATTGATATCGTTGATCGAAAAGAATTATTGACCTATAAAGAAATGTACCGAATCACTAGAATTTTAAGTGAACTAGGCGTAAATAAAGTGCGTTTAACTGGCGGCGAACCTTTTGTGAGAAAAGATTTTGTATCCTTTTTAGAATCACTTTCTTTTAATGATAAATTAGAAGAAATAAATATTACTACAAATGGTGCGTTAATTTCAAGTCATATTGAAAAATTAGAAAGTTTAAATATTAAAAATATCAATCTGAGTATAGATAGTTTAAACGAAGAAAATTTCAACACAATTACTCGTAGAAAAGTTTTTAAAGAGGTTTACAATACTCTAGAGAAATTAGAAAAAAGTAGTTTGAATTTAAAATTAAATGTGGTCGTACAAAGTGGCATTAATACACATGAAATTAACGATTTTATAGAATTAACTAAGTCTAAAAAACTATCGGTTAGATTTATAGAAGAAATGCCGTTTAACGGAATTGGTTTGCGAAAAACTAAAGAAAATTGGAATTTAAATAGAATTTTAGATAAAATAAAATCACAGTATAAAGATATTATTGTTTTAGAAAATGTAATTTCTTCAACATCTAAAAATTTTAAAATTGATGGTTATTTAGGTTCTTTCGGAATCATACCTGCATTTACAAGAACTATTTGTAATGACTGTAATAGAATACGTATTACCGCAACAGGTTTATTTAAAAACTGTTTATTTGATGATGGCGTTTTTAACATTAGAGATTTTATTAGAGATGGAGCAAGCGACGACCAAATAAAACAGTTATTTATAGACACTATAAAAAAGAAACCTAAAAATGGTTTTATTGCGGAAGCAAACCGAAAAGAAGTTACCGAAAGTATGTCTACTATTGGTGGTTAACCAAATTAAATTTGGCTTTAGTTTAGTATTGTATTTTTATTATTTTCTTGTGTAAAACTTTATGAACCTTGCGGTTACATTTTTTGGTTCTACTCTTATTTTAATGGATACTTTCAATGTCAGTTCAGGTGTTCCTAAAATTCATACAAACTTTAACTTAAAAATATTTTGTACCTAAAGACACAACTCTATCAATTCTTTTTTCATTTTATTACTAATATTAAATCCCTAAAGGGATTACTAAGAACAATATATTAGTAAAATAATCATACATCTTAGCAAAATGTGCCTTTAGGCACAAAATACAAGTTGTTTTTAATATTCAAAAAATAAAGGTAAAACCAACGAAACTTCGTGGGAAATTAAAAATATTTATCCATTAAAATAAGGTAGAGCCAATTTTTTTTCTAAATTTTAACAGCACGCATCATTTCGCGTTTACAAAGTGGTCCAGGAACTTTTTCTACTTTAAAACCAATTTTTTGCATTGCTCTTCTAGCTGAACCTTTTGCAGAATATGTAGTTAAAATTCCGTTTGGTTTTAAAGCATCATACATTTTCTGAAAAATATTTTCTGTCCATAATTCTGGCTGTACTCTAGAACCAAAAGCGTCAAAATAAATTAAATCAAATTTATTTTTATCGGTAATATCTTCAAATTTTTGTTGGCGTTTTTTGAGTTTGAAATTATTTGTAATTTGATGGTATTCTTCCCAAGAAACTTTATGAATAGCATCAAAGTTCGCCTTATATTTTTGTGCTTGTAATATGTCTATATAATTTAAGTTTTTTGACTCCTGATAAGTTACAGGATATGCTTCTACGCCATCATAATTTATTTGCAAGTTCCTTTTTTCGCCTTCTAAAAATGTAATAAAGCAATTTAAAGCCGTACCAAAACCAATTTCCAATAAATTAACTTCAGAATTATCCGCGAAAGCGTCTAAACCGTATTTTATAAAAACATGATATGCTTCTTGAACAGCGCCATGTTTAGAATGATATTGTTCATTCCAATCAGGTAAGTTGATACTTGTGGAACCATCTGCGGTTATAAAAAATTCTCTTTTCAAAATCGTAAGTTTTTAGGTAGAAATTTGACTAAATAGATAACAAAAGTACAAGATTTTTAAGTTAATAACTACAACCAATTTATCTTTTAATAACGTTTTAAAATTCGTACTTTTGCAAAACACACATATATTTATGGAAACAGCGATTTTAAGCACTATGAAAATCAAAAAAGTACAAATTTCTAACCTTGATAAAACCACATTAAATGGTCGAAAATTTGGTTCTACATTTACCGATCATATGTTTATTTGTAAATATAAAAATGGTAAATGGCAAAAACCTAGAATAAAACCTTATAAAGATTTAAAATTAGCACCTTCTGCGCGTGTTTTTCATTACGGACAAGCAGTTTTTGAAGGTATGAAAGCATATAAAGATACCGAAGATCAAATTTGGTTATTTAGACCCGAAGAAAATCAAAAAAGAATAAACGCTTCCGCTAAAAGAATGGCAATGCCAGTTTTTCCGAAAGAATTATTTTTTGAAGGTTTAGAAACATTATTACGTTTAGAAAAAGATTGGATTCCTACTGCGGAAGGAAATTCACTTTATATAAGACCTTTTATGATTGCGTCTGGTAATGGGATTTTCGCTGCACCATCCGAAGAATATACTTTTATGATTATATGTTCGCCTTCAGGTAAATATTATTCTAAAGATGTAGAAGTTGTTATTGCAGAACGTTTTAGTAGAGCTGCAAATGGTGGCGTTGGCGCTGCAAAAGCTGCTGGAAATTATGGTGCGCAATTTTATCCAACACAACTAGCAATAGAACAAGGTTACGATCAGATAATTTGGACGGATTCTACTCATAAATTCTTAGAAGAAGCTGGAACAATGAATATCTTTTTTAGAATAAATGATACTTTAATTACTGCGCCAACAAGCGAACGTATTTTAGATGGTGTTACAAGAAAAAGTATTATTGCCATTGCAGAAAACGAAGGTATTAAAGTAGAAGAACGTAGAATCTCAATAGATGAAATTGAAAAAGCAGCAACTAACGGAACATTAAAAGAAATGTTTGGTGCAGGAACTGCGGCAGTTGTTACAGCAATTACACATTTTTCGCATAAAGGAATAGACTACAAAATATCAGATGTAGCCGATAGATATTCAAAACGTTTCAAAAAAATATTAACGGATATTCAACAAAATAAGTCGGAAGATATTTTTGGTTGGCGTTATAAAGTGTAACTTTAATAGTTGTATTTTAAGAATGATACAATTTTAAAAAAATCCTAAAAGGCACAAAAGAACATATTATGACTTTTGTGCCTTTTATGGTTAAAAAAAAGGGTTCTATCTCTAATTTAATGGTAATATACTCTGAATGTCATTCCTGCGAAGGCAGTTCCGAATTGTCGGAATAAATAACAATTAATAAGATTCCTTCCTTCGCAGGAATGACAATTTTGTTAGAAAATAAATATAAATCAAATTTACCATTAAAATAAGGCTAGAACCAAAAAAATAATTATGCTAAATAAACTTCTTTTTAAACAAATAGACAATTCGGCTTTAATTGTTTTTAGAGTTTTTTTTGGATTACTATGTTTTTTAGAATCTATTGGTGCAATTTTTACAGGTTGGGTACATCGTGCTTTTATAGCGCCTAAATTTACCTTTACTTTTATTGGTTTTGAGTGGTTGCAACCTTTACCTGGCAATGGTATGTATTTGTATTACGTTATCATGGGTGTTTTTGGTTTATTTATAATGCTTGGTTACAAGTATAGATTTAGTGTTATTTCATTTACCATTATGTGGTTTATAACTTATATAATGCAAAAATCATCGTATAATAATCACTATTATTTTTTGATTTTATTAAGTAGCATTATGGTTTTTCTACCTGCAAATAAATATGCTTCTTTAGATGTAAAATACAATCCAGAAATCAAAAAATATTCTATGCCTAATTGGTGTCGTTTGGTTTTAATAGCACAAGTTTTTATTTTATATACTTTTGGTGCTATTGCCAAACTTTATACAGATTGGTTAGATTTTACCTTTGCAGAAGTTTTATTAAAAAGAAAAGCAAATTACCCAATTATTGGTAAATTATTACAGCATGATTATACACATTATTTTGTTACTTATGGTGGCATTTTGTTTGATGGTTTAATCATTCCGCTATTGTTATATAAACCGACACGTAAAATTGCTTTTTATGGTGCAATTTTCTTTCATTTATTTAATTCTACTGTGTTTCAGGTTGGTATTTTTCCGTATTTATCTCTAGCGTTTGTTCTATTCTTTTTTGAAGCGAAAACCATTCGGAATATTTTCTTAAAAAAGAAACCTCTATACCTAGAAACCGAAATTATAATACCAAACTATAAACGGTTATTAATTGTAGTGCTTTCTGTTTATTTTGTAATTCAAATAGCATTGCCTTTAAGACATCATTTTATAAAAGATAACGTACTTTGGACTGAAGAAGGACATAGAATGTCATGGCGAATGATGTTGCGATCTAAAAGTGGTTATGCTAAATATAAAATAGTAAACCAAAAAACTGGCATAACTACAAAGGTAAAATTAAGTAATTATTTGTCTTCAAAACAAATCCGTTTGGTTTCTACCAAACCAGATGCTATTTGGCAATTTTCTCAACATTTAAAACGTGAGTATGCTAAAAAGGAGGAAAATATTTCTGTTTTTGTAAGTTGTAAAATAAGTGTTAACGGAAGACCTTTCAAAGAATTAGTAAACCCTAATATAGATATTGCCAACGTTTCTTGGTCTGTTTTTAAACACAACGATTGGCTATTGCCATCTGATGATTATTTGGAGGCTATAAAATAACTTATTCCGTATCTAAACGCTCTTCTTCTTTATTAGTTTTTGAACGGTTATTTTCTCTTAATTTATTATTTCCGAAACTATATCTAAAACCTATTTTATAAAAATGCGTATCGGGTTTTGTAAAATATTGAATATCTTGATTCTCATAATTAAGTGTAGATAATTGACCTGCGTTTTTAAAAACATCATCAATCCCAAATGTTAAAACTGCTTTATTTTTAAATAAACTTTTTTGCAAACTAAAATTAGTTTGTAAATAACGACTAGTTTCTATTGCATTATAAGTATTGTCTTTTGATATGTAACTATATGTAATATTCGCTTTTAAACTTTTGTCTTTTAACAATGTAAAATTATTTACGATTTTAACAAAATAACTAGCTTTAGATTGTTTAATAATTTTATTATTAGATTCTATGGCAATAAAGTCATAAAACCTATTCACAAAAAATAATTGTGTGAAAACAGACCAACGCTTGGTAATATCATTTGTGCCTCCTAATACTAAACCAACACTTTCGGCGGTATCTAAATTTGTAATAATATCTCGAACAATATTATTTTCATTATCCTGAAAACTTATTTCTGAAAATCGATCTTTTGTATGCGAATAATATAAATCTGCTGAAAATTTACTTTTATAATAATATTTAAAATTTAAAACCTGACTAATTTCAGGCTTTAAATTAGGATTACCAACATTTGCTGCAAAATCAGAAAAGAAAAATTGAAACGGATTTAGTTGTTGGTATCTTGGTCTATTAATACTTTTTTTATACGAAAGAATAAAGTCATTATTGCCATTGGGATAATAATCTAAATAAAAATTCGGAAAGATTTTAAAATAATCATCTTCATTAATTTCATTAGTATTTGTAGTTTTTGAACTTCCTTTTATTTTAGTGTATTCACCTCTTAACCCAATTTGGTAATAGAGTTTTTTACTTTCTTTTTGGTAATTTGTATAAAAAGCATAATTATTTTCATCATAAGTAAATACATTACTTTTATTAAGATCTAAAGTGAAATTATTATTTATAAAATCGAATTGTAGAAAATCATTTTCGGAAGCAACAGTAGAAAATTTAATTCCTGTTTCAAATTTTGCTCCTTTTTTAAGTGGTAAAACATAATCAATTTTACTAGTAAAAATCTGAATGTCTTGCTCTGTAGCAATATTGAATTTATTCTCTTTAATAAAGACAGTACTTGGCAAGAAATAATCGGTATCTACTAATTGATTTACTTCTTTTTTAAATAGACTATGGCTTAAAGCTACTGTTATTTTTTGCCCTTTATCATTTAAACTATGTGTAAAATCTAAAACGTTCGATAAAAAATTATTATCTCTACGTGCCTTGTTATTTGCTACATAAGTAGAGTCTAACACATTGGCGTTTGAGAAAATAGAGCCGTTAGTTGTTACATTATTATTTTCTTTATCTAACTCACTATATACTGTACTAAGAGTTACGCTGTTTTTTTTATCAAAACTATAATCAACATTTAATAAACCGCTATATTTTAAGTTGTCGGTAATATGATCTGCCGAAGAAAACCAATTAGAAGTCAATTCGTTTTGTGCATTAAAATACTTAAGTCTTGTTGTTTCTTCTATAATATGTTTATTATTAGAATAGTTTAAACTAGCAGTAATACTCAATTTATCTTTTTTATAAAAATGTGTGGTACCAAGAGAATATTTATCAAAAATACCAATTGTATAGTTCGCATTTACAGTTCCTTTATAATTATTTTGCGCTGTTTTTTTTAACACAATATTTATAATAGAACCGCTAGAGGCATCATATTTAGCCGAAGGATTCGCAATAACTTCAATAGATTTTATAGAATTACCATCTAAATTTTCGAGAAAAGATTTGAGTTCGGTTACTGGTAAACCTACCTTTTTATCATTAATGTAAATACTTGCAATAGTAGATTTTACCATTATTCTATCTTGATTTACAAAAACACTTGGTGTATTATTTAAGATACTCCAAGAATCTTGATTGGATAAAATGGTGTTTTGAATATTAAAAATAAGTCGATCTGCTTTTTGTACAATTGTTGGTTTTTTATAAACTATTTCTACTTCATTTAAAGCTTCGGAATTTTCTTTTAAAACAATTACAGGAATTGTTTGATTAGTAGTAATTTCAATATTTTTTGAAACATTTTTATAACCAAGAAAACTAATATTTAAAGTATACGTACCAACAGTTAATTCATTAAAAGTAAAAAAACCATTACTGTCCGAACTGGTTCCTTGTACTTTGTCTTTGCTTTTTAGTGTAATATTTGCAAAGGCAATTACTTCACTTTTAGAGTCTGTTAAACTTCCTTTTAATGTTGCGTTTTGGGTGTAACTTAGTGTAGTTATTAGTAATAAACTAATTAGTATAATGATTTTCATGCAATTTTTTTCGTAAATTTTTTCCCCTTGTTACGAAAGTTACACAAACCTACAAATAAATATTTAACTTTCTGTAATTAACTTTGCTACATTTTTACTTGCGCCATTTCTGCCTAGTTTTGTTTCTAATTCAAAATAATCGTTAAATAATTGTTCTCTTTTTTTATCTTCTAAAATTAATTCTAATTCCTTTTGAAGATTTTTTTCATTAAAATCATTTTGAATTAATTCTGTTACAACCTCGCGATCTAATATTAAATTCACTAGTGAAATAAATTTAATATTAATAATACGTTTTCCTATCTGATAAGAAATCCATGAACCTTTATAACAAACCACTTCTGGCACTTTAAATAATGCTGCTTCTAAAGTTGCTGTTCCTGAAGTTACTAATGCAGCATAACTTACCGATAATAAATCGTATGTTTTATTATTAATAAATGCCACATTATTATTTTTAATAAACTGCTGATAAAAGGTGAAATCTTGACTTGGTGCGCCAGCAATTACAAACTGATAATCTTTAAATTTAGCCAGCATTTTTAACATTACCGATAACATTTTTGTGATTTCTTGCTTTCTGCTTCCTGGTAAAAGTGCAATGATTGGTTTATCGGATAAATTGTGTTGTTTTCTAAATGTTTTTTCATCGATTTGTTTTCTGCCAGCAATAGCATCTAATAAAGGATGCCCAACAAAATTGACTTTATAATTATGTTTTTTATAAAAGTCTTTTTCAAAAGGTAAGGTTACAAACATGGCGTCAATATCACGTTTAATATCTTCCACTCTACTTTCTCTACTTGCCCAAACTTGCGGCGCAATATAATAGTTTGTTCTAAAATTATGCTCTTTTGCCCATTTTGCGATTCGTAAGTTAAAACCTGAATTATCAATAAAAATTAGTTGATCTGGCTTGTATTTTGCAATATCTTTTTTACAGAATTTTATATAACCTAAAATTTTTCGAAGATTAAAAAGAACCTCAACAAAACCCATAAAAGCACGTTCTTTGTAATGACTTACTAAAGTGCCGCCAACTGCTTGCATTAAATCGCCACCCCAAAATCTAAAATCTGCTTTTGAATCTTGGTTTTTTAACGCTTTCATTAAATTGGAAGCGTGCAAATCTCCCGAAGCTTCGCCTGCGATGATATAATACTTCATAGTTTTGTGTTTTTACAAGACAAATTTAGAAATTAATATTACTAAAGCAATCAATATAGTTGCCATTAAAACACCTTTTGCTTTGTAGTCTTCTTTACGTTTTGTAAACACGAAAAATGCTAATAAATTCGGAATTACAGAATAAATTAATATTAAATTAAGTTGTTTATCTTCAAAAATTAATCGTTTTACAAACTTCATCGAGAAATTATTAAATACTTGTGTATAAAAATAAAACCCTATAGCAGTTGCTAAAATTCCTACTAAAAAACCTATTAAAACTTGTTTTTTTATGTGACTTTTTTTCATAATATGTTTTTAAAACCAACTATTCAAATTCTGAATAAAATGATGCGCTGTTAAATCAAACTTTACTGGCACAATCGAAATATAATCTTGTGCTAGTGCGTGTTCATCGGTATCTTCGCCTTTATCTAAATTTACAAATTTACCTGTTAACCAATAATATTCTTTTCCTTGCGGATTAGCACGTTTATCGAATTCTTCTACCCAATTTGCTCTTGCTTGTCTACAAATTTTGATACCTTTTACTTCTGTTGTTTTCGGAAAATTTACATTTAAAACAATGCCATCTGGCAAACCTTTCTCTAGAACTTGTAAGACTATTTTTTTAATATGGTTTTCTAAAATTTCGAAATTTGCTTTCCAAGAATAATCTAATAATGAGAATCCTATTGCTGGTATACCTTCGATTCCTGCTTCTACAGCAGCACTCATTGTACCAGAATATACTACATTTATAGAAGAATTTGAACCGTGATTTACACCAGAAACACATAAATCTGGCTTGCGATTTAAAATCTCATTCACTGCAATTTTAACACAATCTGCTGGTGTGCCAGAACAACTATATTCTATTTGATCGCCATCATCTATATTAACAGGATTACATTCTAAAATGGCATCTAACGTAATTGCGTGACCTTTACCGCTTTGTGGAGAATCTGGCGCAACTACCACAACATCACCTATTTGGTTCATTACTTTTATTAAAGTTCTAATGCCTGGTGCAGTTATTCCATCATCATTGGTAACTAATATTAGTGGTCTTTGGTCTTTCGTCATTGGTCTTTAAAATTTAAGTGTAAATATAAGCTTATTTTTCTGTAATTTTATGTGTAAATCGATTCATCAATTCTTTCATTTTAGTATCTAAAAGTTGGTATTTTAACTCTTCTTTTCCTAAGTAAATAAACATAAAAATGTATTTATTTTCTAATTTTTCATACAGAAAAGGTTTATTTAATCTGTAGGTTTCTCTTAATAAACGTTTTATTCGATTTCTATCTACTGCATTTTTAAAATTCTTTTTACTAACCGTAACTCCTGCTTGAATTAAATAATCGGAATCGTGCTCAATCTTTAAATACAATAGCATAATCGGAAAAACAGTTATTTTTTTTCCGTTTTCAAAAAGCAGTTTTATTAATTTTTTGCTTTTTAATTTTTCTTGTTTTTTATAGGTAAATTGCATTAATGCAAAGTTAGGTTTTTTTAAAAAATAAATGTTGTATCTTTAGGAACAAAATAAATTTGCTATGAAAAAAATTTACACTTTAACTTTTATCTTATATTCTATTTTGTCTTTTGGGCAGCATCCTGACTTAACATCGCAAAGATGGTTTGTTAAAAACATTACAATTAATAATGTAACTACCGAAATTCCAAACGACCCAATTACTTTTCCGTTTATAGATTTATATTTTTATAGTGGTGGATCAAATTTAATTACTTCTTCAAATACCGTAATAGTTAATGATTGTCAAATTGGTTTTACTGGTCATATAGATTTTAATTCTACTAACAGATTTAATTATAATGATTTTACGCCATTTTCTACTACAACTAATTGTGGCACACCTATAATTGATTTTACAAATCAATATGTAACTTTTTATAATGATGAGATTACAGAGGAATTCACTTATATTATCACAAACTTAATAGACAGAAAAACTTTAATTGTAACAAGTAATACGGGTAACCAAATTGAATACACTAGTAAGGTTTTTGGAGATATACCAACATATATTGCCGACATTAATTGGGTTTTAGATGAGTTAATTATAGATAATATTTCTCATGAAATACCAAATAATTCCGAAGTAAATTCAATTTCTACGTTTTTTAATTATTATGAAAGTCAAAATTTTTCAACAGCTGTTTGTGCTGGTTTATTTGGTATTACTAATTTTATTGAAAATGAAAATCAGTTTTATTTGTATGAACTTATAACTACATTAAATGATTGTGGAGGAAGTGAAAATCAAAATTTTCAAAATTTATATTTAGGTTTTTTTATGGATAATTTATCAAATCCATTTACTTATGATATGACATTTTCTGGTGAATATTTATTAATTACAGATATTTTGGGGAATACCGCACAATATCGTAATGCAACAGCTTCTGTTGAAGATTACTCAAATTCATTGTTTACTATATATCCAAATCCTGTAAAAGATATTGTTACTATAGAGGAAAAAACTAATGTTAGTATAGAAAATATAAGTGTTTATAATTATTTAGGCAAAAAAATATTTACAACTAAAAACAAAAAAATAAACATGCAATCTTTAAAAACAGGTATGTATCTAGTTAAAATAGAATTTGAAAACGGTAAAATTGAATTAAAAAAAGTTGTTAAGTCCTAAATTTGTTTTATTTTATTTTCATAAAACAAACATTTAATTCTACTTTTCTATTCCTATAATAACGCCAAAATTACCATCTAATTGTATCTGATTTTTTGAAGGTAAATACGTTTTGGAAACAAAACCGTCTAAATATAAGGCGCTTTTACAGGCGTTATTTTTAAAGAACATCGCAAAATCATAAAAATTTATTTTTTCTTTAGACATTGCA
>Ga0256834_1000098_pt1 | contig 57802 bp, 70 predicted proteins | sample 4281140metaG_FD_190536 | JGI IMG/M metagenome (GOLD analysis project Ga0256834, IMG submission 190536) | Hydrothermal vent microbial communities from East Pacific Rise, Pacific Ocean - 4281-140 | ecosystem: Environmental > Aquatic > Marine > Hydrothermal vents | place: Pacific Ocean: East...
TCAACGATTTCTGGTGGCTCTAGAGAGGGGGAAACGCCTTGTTCCATTTCGAACCAAGAAGCTAAGACCCTCATCGCCGATAATACTGCAGCTTACTGTTGTGGGAATGTAGGTCGCTGCCGGATTTTCGTTTTCTTACTTCTTATTTATTACCTTCTTTAATTATAATCATTTAAATATTCTGAAAAATTATAAATATAATTAAAATACTCTCTATTGTTAATATTGATAAAGACTTTCAATATTAACAAGTATTTAAGTTTACTACTGATAAAATCTCTCTTTAATTGGAGTTAGGTATGTATGAATAATATAAATGTTGCACTTGTTGGTCAGCCAAATGTTGGCAAAAGTATGCTTATAAATACTATTAGTAATTCTAAGCTAAAGGTTGGAAATTTTTCTGGTGTTACGGTGGATAAAGCTGAAGTTGATTTTAAATATTGCGACGAGAAAAGTTGCAAAGATTATAATATCCACATCATAGACCTTCCTGGTACTTACTCTTTGAGTGAATATACAATAGAAGAGAGAGTGACTAAAAATTTTTTACAAAATGGTGAATATGATGTTATTGTAAATGTTATAGATTCTACAAACTTAGAGAGAAATCTTCTCCTTACTATGCAACTTTTAGAGCTTGGAAAAAAAGTTGTTGTGGCACTAAATATGAGTGATGAAGCTGACCGTGAAGGTATTGAAATTGATGAAAAACAGTTAAGTGCGATTTTGGGTGTGCCTTGTATTAAAACAAGTGCGGTCAAATCTTTGGGTGTGGATGAGTTGAAAAGTGCAATTGTAACAGTTGTGGATAAACACAAAAGTGATTCAAAGGTAGTTTATAGTGATACGATTGAAGAAGAGATAGAAAAAATTGTTTCATTTTTAAGTGAAAAAAATTATAAATCTGATCTATGTTATGAAAAATTAGCTGTTAAGCTTCTTCAAGAAGATGTAATTATTTACAAAAAAATGCATGATGAACCTATTTGGATTGAGCTTTTGCCTATCATTCGTGGAGCTTTAACTCATATTTATCTTCATTATGAGACAAAAGACTTAGAAGATATTTTTGCGGAGGAGAGACACTCATTCGCAAGAGGAGCTACTCTTGAAGTGCAAAAAGTTAAAATCACTATAAAAGAGAATTTGACTCAAAAGATAGACTCTATTTTGATACATAAATTTTTTGGTATTCCTATATTTTTATTTTTTATGTGGTCTCTTTTTCAGCTTACATTTGAAGTTGGTTCAATTCCTATGAATCTGATTGATAAATTCTTTGTGGCACTTGGTGATGGTGCTATAGCTATATTTGGAGATGGAGAGATTGGCTCTTTGATCTCAGATGGTATTATTGCTGGTGTTGGTGCGGTTGTGATGTTTTTGCCAAATATTATGATTTTATTTTTAGGAATTGCACTTTTAGAGACTACTGGTTATATGAGTCGAGTTGCATTTTTGCTTGATGGATTTTTTCATAAGTTTGGACTTCATGGAAAGAGTTTTATACCGCTTGTGACTGGGTTTGGTTGTTCTGTTCCTGCATATATGGCTGCTAGAACTCTTAAAAATGAAAAAGATAGACTTTTGACACTATTTATCATAGGTTTTATGAGTTGTGGTGCAAGACTTCCTATCTATGTTCTTTTTGCAGGTGCATTTTTTGCACAAGAGAGTGCTGGAAATATACTATTTTTGATTTATATCTCAGGTGCACTTTTAGGTCTTGTCGCTGCAAAAGTCTTAAATGTAGTGGTTTTTAAAAGTGAAGATGAACCATTTGTGATGGAGATGCCAAAATACCGTTTGCCATCTATGAAATTAGTTTGGCACACGGTTTGGAATAATGCTTGGATGTATCTAAAAAAAGCAGGTACTTATATACTTGCAGCTTCTATGCTTATCTGGTTTGCTAGTAGTTATCCAAAATATCCTCTAATAGAAGAGAGTTATCAAACAAAAATAAAGCTTGCATCTAATCAAGAGTCTAAAAAAGTTTTAGAAAATGAGATGAATTTAGAGCTTTTGGAAAATAGTTATCTTGGGATTATTGGTAAGGCTAGTGAACCTCTTTTTGCTCCACTTGGTTTTGATTGGAAAATGACTGTGGCACTACAAACAGGATTGGCAGCAAAAGAGGTTGTTGTATCAACTTTGGGGGTTTTATATGCACTTGGTGATGAAGTGAGTGAAGAAGATAACTTTCTTGTTGAGCAGATAAGAAAGAATATACCATTTGCATCTGGTGTAGCATTTATAGTTTTTGTTATGATATATCTTCCTTGCCTCGCTGCTTCTATGGTTTTTGTTAAAGAGGCTGGTGGATGGAAATATTTAGGATATCTGTTTGTATTTACGACGGTGACTGCTTGGATACTTAGTTTTATAGCTTATAATATCGTAAAAGGATTTTCTTGAATTTAGCTGAACTTGAAAAAGGAACAATTGGCACAATATTAAAGATTAATGCTGGAAAAGATTTAAAACAGAGACTATCTTCTTTTGGCATCTATAAGGGGACAAAATTTGAGCTTAAAGCTATCTCTTTGGGTGGGAATACTTTAGAATTAAAAGTAGGAAATTCACTCATAGCCTTAAGAAAAGGGGAAGCACAAAAGATAGAGGTTGAGTATAACTAAATAAGGAAAAAATCCTTATTTAGTAGCTTGGATTTTGATAGATTCTATTTTATCATTTCCTTCTAAGCTATCTAGTACTGCTAAGCTTTGGCTATCATCAGATGCAATTCCTCCAAAAACTGTATGCACACCATCTAAATGAGGACATGGTACAAAGCAGATAAAAAACTGACTTCCTCCTGTATTTGGCCCAGCATGTGCCATTGAGATTGTTCCTTTTTCATGTTTATGTACATTTTTGTTACATTCACACTCAATAGCCCAACCTGGACCTCCAGTTCCAGTTCCACTTGGACAACCGCCTTGAGCCATAAAGCCTGGAATTACTCTATGAAAACTTAGATTATCATAATATCCATCGTTTGATAAACTTGCAAAATTTGCTACAGTATTTGGAGCTTCATCTTTATATAGTTCTAGTGTAATAACACCTTTATTTGTTGTTACAACAGCATAGTTAAAGTCTTTTAGTGCTTCGTCTGAGCAGTCGTATTGTTTCAAATCTTTCATTAAAATTTCCTTTTTATATTTGTAAAAAGGGATTATAGCACAAGAATTATAAGCACTGCTATTGTAGAATCAAGTGGAAGGATGTCTAATGTTGCTTATTAAAAATTGTATTGTAGTTTCAGAAGTTGGTGAGAGAAATGTTGATGTTAAAATCAAAGATGGAATGATTGAAAAAGTTGATAATGTTATTTCAGATGCAAATGGTTATAAGCTTTTAGATGCAAAAGGACTTTATCTGTTGCCTTCAATTATTGATTTAAATATTCGCATCTTAGATGATACTTTTAACATGCCAAATTTGAAAAAACTTTATGAGAGTATGAAAAAGGGTGGAGTTGGTTCTTTTGTACTATCTCCTCGTTTCTTTCCACTAGTTGAAAATCAAACCTTTATGCAACTTCTTGGTTTTGAATTAAATAAAAATTATCAACAGTTAGTACCTGCTATAAAAGCACTTAAAAATATAGAGTTAACAAAATTAAATGATATAGCAACACTTAGCAAATATGGTATAAATATAATTCAAGAAAACTCCAACATAAATGGAAATTTAATTAGACGAATTATGCAGTATGCAAAAATGAATGATAGTATATTTTTTACATTTTGTCAAAATCAAGATCTTAATGATAGTGGGGTTATGAATGAGGGGGAGGTTTCATTTAAACTTGGTATTCCTGGAATTTCAAAAATTGGAGAGATAAGTGAAGTTGCTAAGATGGTGCAATTTAGTCAATATTATAGGGTAAAAACACATTTTCAGGCACTTTCAACTAAAGAGGCTTTAGATATTGTACATATTGCTAAAGAGAAATTTAAATCTATTTCTAGTGAGGTTTCAATTCATCATCTTATCTTGGATGATACCTATTGTGATGATTATAATACCTATGCAAAGATAAATCCACCTCTTAGAGAAAACTCTCAAAAAGAGGCACTATTAACTGCTCTAAAAGAGGGTAAGATTGACACTATAACATCTTTACACTCTCCTAAATCTGTGCTTTTTAAAGATGTAGCGTTTGCAGAGGCAATGTTTGGTATAGATGTAATAGAAGATTTTATGGCACTTTGTTATACATATTTGGTTAAAGATGGAGTCATTTCACTTTATGAACTTACAAAACTCATAAGCCTAAATCCAGCAAAAATTTTAGGATTTGAAAAAGTTGGTGTTGTAGAGGAAGGGTATGAAGCAAACTTTATGATTTTTAATCCAAATAGTTTAAAAACTATAGAAAACTTACAAACTCCATATAGTGGGAAAATTATACATGGAAGTGTGGAAACGATAATTAATAAAGGTGAAATTGAAATAAGTTATCAAAATGTGATATAATTATGTTTTTAAAAAATTAAAATAGAGGGGATTAAAATATGCACGGGGAAGTATTTCAACCAAATAAAGATTTTGCAAAAAATGCAAGAGTTAAAAGTATGGACGAATATAGAGCATTAGTAGCTGAAGCAGATGCAGATTATGAGGGATTTTGGGCAAAAAGAGCTGATGAGAAGATAGCTTGGATAGCACCTTATACAAAAGTATTAGATGAGAGTAGTGCACCTTTTTACAAGTGGTTTGTTGATGGAAAATTAAATGTTTCAAATCAATGTATAGATAGACATTTGGCAGATAAGGGTGATAAAACTGCTATTTTATTTGAGGGTGATAGGGGTGATGTTGAGAAAATTACCTATAATGAACTAAGCCAAAGGGTTAATAAGTTTGCTAATTTATTAAAAAATAGGTTTGGTGTTACAAAAGGTGATAGAGTAGTTTTATACCTACCTATGATTCCAGAAGCTGCTTATGCAATGTTAGCATGTGCTAGGATTGGGGCAATTCACTCTATTGTATTTGGTGGATTTAGTTCAGAAGCTCTGAGGGATAGGATTGAAGATGCTAGTGCAAAGTTAGTTATAACAGCAGATGGGGCATACAGAAAAGGAAAACCTTATCTGTTAAAACCTGCGGTTGATAAAGCACTTGAAAATGATATAGCTTGTGTTGAAGCTGTTTTAGTGATTCAAAGAAATAAAGAAGATGTCACTTGGAAAGAAGGAAGAGATTACAGCTACAACGAACTTATAAAAGATGAATCTGATGTTTGTGATTTTGAAGTGATGGATAGTGAAGATCCTCTATTTTTACTTTATACTTCTGGAAGCACAGGAAAACCAAAAGGTGTACAACACTCAACTGCTGGTTATATTCTTTGGGCTCAAATGACTATGGAGTGGGTTTTTGATGTACAAGGAGATGATGTTTTTTGGTGTACAGCTGATATTGGATGGATTACAGGACATACATACATAGTTTATGGGCCATTGGCTGCTGGAACTACAACTTTGATGTTTGAGGGTGTTCCTACTTATCCAGATGCAGGACGAGCTTGGAAAATGGTGCAAGACCATAAAGTAACTCAGTTTTATACAGCTCCTACTGCCATAAGGGTGCTTCATAAAATGGGTGAAAATGAACCTGAAAAGTACGACCTTAGCTCTTTAAAAGTACTAGGAACTGTTGGTGAACCTATAGACCCTCCTGCTTGGATGTGGTATCACCAAGTAGTAGGAAATGGAAAATGTCCGATTGTTGATACTTGGTGGCAAACAGAAACTGGAGGACATATGATATCTCCACTTCCTGGAGCTACTCCTATAAAACCTGCTTGTGCGACATTTGCACTTCCTGGAATCATTGCTGAAGTTATTGAGTCTGATGGAACTCCTAAAAAGATAGGAGAAACTGGTCTTTTGTGTATTACAAAACCTTGGCCTAGTATGATTAGGAATATTTGGGGCGACTCAGAGAGATTTAAAAAAGCCTATTTTGGGGATGCAAAAAAAGATGGTAAACCAGTCTATTTTTCAGGTGATGGTGCTGTGATTGATAAAGATGGATATATCACTATAACTGGTCGTGTAGATGATGTTATCAATGTATCTGGGCATAGAATGGGAACGGCTGAAATTGAAGCTGCGGTTAAAGAAGATGAGCATGTGGCAGAAGTTGCAGTTGTAGGTCGACCTCACGATATCAAAGGAGAATCAATTTTTATCTATATCGTTATGAAAGAGGGCAAAGTCAATGATGATATTAAGTCTCATATAAATCAGGTTTTATCAAGTGAGATAGGAAATATTGCAAAAGCTGATGATATCGTAGCAGTACCAGGACTTCCAAAAACAAGATCGGGAAAGATTATGCGTCGGATTTTAAGATCTATTGCAAAGGGTGAAGAGATAACACAAGATATCTCAACACTTGAAGACCCTGATGTTGTTTCTAAAATCAAAGAAGCTGTTAAAAATAGTTAATATGATACTTTTTGTAATTTTGGTGAAAAATTTTATTTTTTACCAAAATTTATAATCTTTAATCTTTCTTACATCTTATAAAAGAGATTATCAAATTCCCCAATTATTTCACTTTTTTTTATAAATGAAATTTCTCTATCTTTTTCTATATTGTACGATATTCTTAAAATGTAAAGAATAAAAGGAATAGTATTGGATATCAAAAAATTAAAAAGCATCACAAAAAAATTAAATGTAATATATATAGAAGATAGTAGATGCGTAAGTAAAATTAGCATGGAGCTTTTTGAAGATATCTTTAACAGAGTTGATTTAGCTGAAGATGGTATGAGTGCATTAAAAAAATATAAAAGTTCAAAATATGATCTTGTAATCTGTGATATAAATTTACCTAAAATAAATGGTTTAGAAGTAATTAAAAAGATTTTAAAGATTGATGAAAATCAAGCTATAGTCATAATTTCTGCTTATAGCGAACTTGAATATTTTTCAATAATGCAAGAGATGAATATCAAATATTTCCTAAAAAAACCAGTTAACTCAAAAAGTCTATTTAAGACAATTTATAAAAGTATTGAACATTTGGAGGATAGAGTAGATGACAGGTTAGTCTTAGCTAACTAACCTGTTTAAAGTAGAAGTTATTTAGATTGAAACACCTAAAGCTTTTATAACAGCGTGTGTAATACCACCAGTTGCTAAGCCTTTTTTAATTTGATACTCTTTTACAGCTGCACGAGTTTGGCTACCTACGATACCATCAATTGGTCCGTGATAATGCCCCTCATTTTTAAGTGCTGTTTGAAGAGCTCTGATTGTACTTGACGTGATACTTGATTGACAAACAACTCTTTTCCATTCAACTTTACTAGGAGTTATCATCTCTCTTTTTGTAATTGTTCTATAACTCTCAGGAATTGCTGTTCTTTTAACTTCTGCAGGTTTTACTATAGTTGTTACTTTTATAGTTTTGTATTCTGCTGGAATTTGAATCTCTTTTGTTGATGGAGGAGTATCAACTACAGTTTTTGTAATTGTTTTATATCTCTCTGGTGTAGAAGTTTTACAGATTTGATGACCTGTATATTTACCTGCACCTTTTTCACCAGATAGTCTCCAGTTAAATGTTGAATCAGCAACCTTTGCAGTTCTTGTATAAGTAGAAGTTTGCTCAGGAATTGCAACTCTCTCAACTCTTGCAGGCGTAGCTAGTTTTTTAACTTTTACTGTTTTATACACTGCTGGAATTTCTACAACTTTTGTAGTAGGTGGGGTTTTTACAACTCTTTTTGTAATAGTACTATATCTTGCAGGTGTAGTAACTAAACACATAACACCACAATCATCGTTAGTGCCGTTACATTGTGATTTTTTCCACATTGTTTTTTCAGGCTCAACAAGTACTTTCTCAGTTACTGTACCATAAGTCGCAGGGACTTTTACCAATCTTGTTGAAGCTTCTTTTACTAAGACTCTCTCTTCTGCATATTCATAAGTTGCAGGAACAATTTTAAGTCTTTCACTTGCTTCTTTTGAAACAAATGTTACTGTTTCAGTATTATATTTTTCTGGTGTAAAGTATTCTCTATAGCAACTACCATCTGCCATAGCATCTATATTGGCTCCACCAGCTTTTGCTGCTGCTAAAATTTCAGCACTTACAGGAATAGAACCTTTTAAGCTTGTTTTCCAGTTTGTTCGTGCATCTCTAATAAGTACTTTCTCAGTAACTTTTTTAAAAGTTCCTGGAACTATTGTAAGTCTTGAAGAAGCCTCTTTTACAAGTATTTTTTGGTCAGTTGTTCCGTACTGTGCGGGAATTACGGTAAGTGTCTCTGAAGCTTCTTGTGATAAAACTTTTTCAGTTTTTGTCTCATATTTTGCTGGTGAATGTACCTTTGCATAACATTCCCCTGGTTGTGCATGTGGTAAAACCACGCTCTCTACTGCATCTGCAGTTAAACTTGATGTTGCTGCAATTAGTGAAGCTGCAACGACTGTTGAAATTTTGTAAACTTTCATAATCATTTCTCCTTAGTAAGAATTTTAATTTTTCAATAACTTGCAAATTATACAAATATATATTTCTAATATCAATTAAATTTTATAATACTTGAAATATTTAAAGTATTATTAATTTATTGATAATTTGTGAAATATACTTTAATTATAGCTTATCTAAAATTTATTGAAAATTAAGCCCTCGTATAATATAGTAAGAGAAAAAGGTGAGTGGTGATTTTAAAGAAAAAATTGATAATTATGTTGTTTATTATTTTTTCATCATTCTCTAAAATATTTGCCATAGAATTAGAAAAAGCAGATATATTATCTGAGAGTTATTTTATTCAAATTGGGGTATTTAAAAAAAATTATAGTGTTAACAAAGCAAGAAAAGACTTATCTAATGAAGATATTTACATTGAGCAATACAACGGTTTGCATCGTATTTATGTTGTAAATATTTTAAATAAAAATGATCTTAAAAAGAAATTACAAATAGTTAAAAAATATTATCCAGATGCATTTGTAGCAAAACGACCAAAATTAACTTTTACTAAAATGAGCACAGAACCAATCATGGAAGAGTCTGTTGAAGATTTAAGGCAATTAGTTGAATTACCAATAGAAAAAATCAAGAAGATTAATAATAATCCATTAAATGAACCTAAATTGGATTCAATATCTATTTTAAAAACAAGAAAATCATTCTTGTAACTCTTATAAAACTTCAAAGTTACATCTATTATTAGAGCAATACCAAAGTTAAGTTTAAGTAAAATCAATCAAATTTATAGAAGGATTTAACTGTATGGCAATTACTGTATATTATGACAAAGATTGTGATTTAAATATCATAAAAAGTAAAAAAGTAGCGATGCTTGGTTTTGGTTCACAGGGGCATGCACATGCTGAAAACTTAAGAGATAGTGGAGTTAATGTAGTTATTGGGCTAAAAGAGGGCGGAAGCTCTTGGGGTAAGGCATCGGCTAAAGGTTTTGATGTCTATTCTGTGGCTGAGGCTACAAAAATGGCAGATGTAATTATGATTTTACTTCCTGATGAGATTCAATCAACAATATTTAGAGATGAAATAGCTCCTAATTTAAATAAAGGCGATACAATCGCATTTGGTCATGGGTTTAATATTCATTATGGACAAATTATACCACCAGCTGGAATAGATTGTATTATGGTTGCACCTAAAGCTCCTGGACATACTGTAAGAAGTGAATTCACAAAAGGTGGAGGAATACCAGATTTAATTGCCATTTCACAAGATGAGAGTAAAAATGCATTAGAACTCGCAAAAAGTTATGCAAGTGCAATTGGTGGCGGAAGAACGGGCATTATAGAAACAACATTTAAAGATGAGACAGAGACTGATCTTTTTGGTGAACAAGCAGTTCTTTGTGGCGGTGCAACAGCACTAGTTCAGGCTGGTTTTGAGACATTAACTGAAGCTGGTTATGCACCAGAGATGGCATATTTTGAGTGTCTTCATGAGTTAAAACTTATTGTTGATTTGATGTATGAGGGCGGAATTGCAAATATGAGATACTCAATCTCAAATACTGCTGAATACGGCGACTATGTGAGTGGTAACAGAGTTATCAATGAAGAGAGCAAAAAAGCTATGAAAGAGATATTAAAAGAGATTCAAAATGGGGTATTTGCAAAAGATTTTGTTCAAGAAGGTCAAACAGGTTACCCTAGAATGAATGCAGAGAGAAATAATGCAAAAGCATCTTTGATAGAAAAAACAGGTAATGACCTTAGAGAGATGATGCCTTGGATTACTGCTAATAGAATTATTGATCAAGATAAAAACTAAAAAAAGGTTTTAATAGATGGGTGAAGTCATAACAGTAACTTCTGGGAAAGGTGGAGTTGGAAAATCAACACTTTCAGCAAACTTAGCAGTAGGTCTTTCTGAACTTGGAAAAAAAGTAGTAGCTATTGATTTTGATATAGGGCTTAGAAATCTTGATATGATTTTAGGCTTGGAAAATAGAATAGTTTATGATGTTGTTGATGTTATGGAAGGAAGATGTAACCTTTCTCAAGCACTTATTAATGATAAAAGGTCTAAAAATCTCTATTTTTTGCCAGCTTCACAGACAAATGATAAAGATATCCTTGATAGAGAGAAAGTTAGAGAACTACTTGAAAAACTAAAAAAAGATTTTGATATTATTATTCTTGATTCCCCAGCTGGAATTGAGAGTGGTTTTGAACACTCTATATTTTTAGCTGATCGAGCTTTGGTTGTTTCTACCCCTGATGTTAGTGCTGTTAGAGATGCAGATAGAGTTATAGGCATTATAGATGCAAAAAGCCAAAAAGCCAAAGATGGTGAAGAGGTTAAAAAGTATGTTATTATCAATAGATTAAAGCCTGAAATGGTTGAAACAGGTAGTATGTTAAGTGTTGATGATGTTTTAAATATACTTGCACTTCCCCTAATAGGTGTTGTTCCAGATGATGAAAAGATTATAACTTCTACTAATGAGGGAGAGCCAATTTATTATGATAAAGATTCACAAGCTGCTGAAGCATATCGACGAATTGCTAGACGAATACTTGGAGAAGAGGTAGAGTTTTTAGATCTTAGTGTTAAAAAAGGTTTCTTTAAAAGGTTATTTGGATGACCCTATTTGAGAAATTTTTTGGGAAAAAAAAGGCTTCAGCAAATGTCGCTAAAGATAGATTAACTGTTATGTTGGCACATGAAAGAGCTGAATGTGCTGTACCATACATTGATGATCTTAAAAGGGATATTTTAGAAGTTTTAAGAAAATACACAAAAGCTGGTGATGTAAATATAAAAACAGAAAAAAACCAAAATATTGATATGTTGGAAATAGAGATACAGTTAGGCAATTGATGGGTATACACCCTCCATATTTTAAGATTGTAGTTGCTTTTTTAATTGTATCTGCAATCTTTATAGGATTATATTTTAATAATTTTGTGGCACATATTTCTCAAAAAGAGATTAATAAGTCAATAGAACATAAAAACAAACAAGAAGTAAAAAAAGCATCTATTGTTTCATATGAAGAAAACAAATCTTTAGATGCAAAATACAAAAGTGTAACTTTACAAATTGAAGAGTTTATAAGAAAGCAAAAAGCAAAAGATTTAAATAAGACTATAGCTATAATTGAAGAGCTAAATCTTTCTAAGATAGAACATCAAAGTAAGATAACCCCTACAAAAAAGATCGAAATAAATGAACTCAAAAAGAGACTTCCAAAACTTGCAATAATTATGGATGATATAGGTTATCTTGAGCAGATTGAAAGTATAAAAAAGATTCCTTTTCCTATAACACCGTCCATTTTTCCTCCAAATGGTCATTATCCAGATACCAAAGAGATTGCTAAAAACTTTAAATATTATATGGTCCATTTGCCAATGGAAGCTTATGATTATTTAAATGTTAGAGAAAAAGCTATAAAAGTTATAGATACAAAAGAGATAATTGAGCAAAAAATCAAATTAGTAAAGCAAGATTTTCCAAATGTGATTGCTATAAATAACCATACTGGTAGTAAATTTACTTGTGATTTAGATGCAATGAATCGTTTTTTTATTGTTTTGAATAGATATAATATAGCGTTTATAGATAGTCGTACAGATGCTAAATCTAAGTGTTTAGAAGCGGCTAAAATGAATAATAGAGAAGTTATGCAAAGAGATATATTTTTAGATAATATTCCAGATGAAGAATATATCAAAGAGCAGTTGAAAAAAGCTGTTAGGATTGCCAAAAGAGATGGTCAAGCCATAGCCATTTGTCATCCAAAAGAACTAACTTTTCAAGTTCTTATGAATGCCAAAAATATTCTTAATGAAGTAGAATTAGTTTTTATAAATGAGCTTATGTGATAGAAAAAATTGAGCAATTTAGCTCCCTTAAAAAACCACCTAAAATACTTTATTCTATCGGTGATAAATCATTACTTGATACTAAAATGGTCTCTATTGTAGGTACTAGAAAGCCTATCTCTTATACCAAAGAGTCAACATTAAAACTTTCAAAAGCATTCTCTAGTATTGGATATACAGTTGTAAGTGGTGCTGCTATGGGTGTAGACGCTTTAGCACACATTGGTTCACTTCCTCGTACAATTGCTGTTATGGCAAATTCACTTGATATTTATTATCCTAAAGTAAATCAGAAGCTTATAGAAAAGATTTATAAAGAGGGTTTGGCTATAAGTGAATATCCAGAATGTACTAAGGCAACTAGATATAGTTTTGTGATTAGAAATCGTATAGTTGTTGCACTTGGAGAAGTACTTATAATTGCTGAAGCAGATGAAAATAGTGGAACTATGAGAAGTGCAGAAATTGCGAAAGAGATGGGTAAGAAGATTTTTGTTTTACCTCACCGTTTAGGACAGAGTAAAGGAACTCAAAAGTTATTGGAAGATGGAGATGCCAAGCTTATAACTGATATCGATAAATTTGTTTCAAGATTTGGAAAAATTGAAGATACTTTGGATGATGAATTTTTATTTTTTAAGAATATTCCAACATTAGAAGAGGCACTTGTAAAATTTGGAGATAAATTGTATGAGTATGAGCTTGAAGGAAAAATTGAAATTAGAGATTTGAAAGTTTATCTTTGTTAAAAATTGCATCTATTGATATTGGACTTAAAAGAGTAGGGTGTGCTATTTGTATTGATGAAAATATAGTTTTTCCCAAAGATGCGATAATTCGTAAAAATAGAAATCAAGCTGCAAGAGAAGTTGATAATTTTTTAAAAGATAGAGAGATTGATACTTTGATAGTTGGCATCCCAAAAGGTGGACAAAGTAGTGATGAGATGCAAAGAAGAATTGAGCATTTTGTTTCACTTTTGAAGTATGATAAAGATATCTTTTTTCAAGATGAATATGGAAGTTCGCAAGAGGCTAAAGAGCAGATGAAAGGTATCACTAAACAGAAAAAAGATGGTAAAATTGACTCTATGGCCGCTAAAATTATTTTAGAACGATGGCTAGATTCTCTTCGTTAAACCCTACAATAACTTCATTGTTATGCTCTATTATTGGTCTTTTTATTAACATGTTTTCTTTTGCAAGCCATTTTGCTTTTTGTTCGTCATCTAAATTAAGCTCTTTTAATTTTAATGTTCTATAAGTTGTTCCTCTTGTGTTAAAAAGTTTGTCGATACCGTTTTTTTTTAGCCAAAAGTTTATCTTTTTTTCATCAACTGGTGTCTGTTTAAAATCAACAAAATTGTAATCTAAATCTTTGCTTTTTATATATTTTATAGTTTTTCTTACACTATCACAATTTTTTATTCCGTATATTGTCACTGTTATTCCTTTATAGTATTAACATCGCATCACCGTATGAGTAGAAGCGATATTTTTTCTTTATAGCTTCACGATAGAGAAAAAGTGCTTCTTCAACTCCTACAAAACTAGCAACTAACATCAAAAGTGTAGATTTTGGGAGATGAAAATTTGTCAATAGATGATTTACTCTTTGGGGTAGATTTTTTGGATGTAAAAAGAGATTTGATTTGCCAGATATTTTTTTTATTCTTTGATAATATTCAATAGTTCTAGTTACTGTTGTTCCAACTGCTAATATACTCTTATTAGAATCCAAAATCTTTTGCGTATCTTTGGGAATATTGTAAAACTCTTTGTGCATGATGTGGTTATTGATATTTTGATGCTCTACTGGCTTAAAAGTTCCAGCTCCCACATGAAGGGTTATAAAAGCACTATCATATTGTTCTTGCATCTTAGTTAAAAGTTCTGGTGTAAAGTGAAGAGATGCAGTTGGTGCTGCAACTGCACCGATATTTTTTGCAAAAAGTGTTTGGTAGTTTTTTATATCCTCTTTGTTATCTTCTCTTTTTATATATGGTGGGAGAGGGATATGTCCTATGAGTTCTAAAATATCATTTAACTGTTCAAAATCTATTTCGCTATCTTTTTGATAAAACTTTACTACTCTTGTTCCATCTTCATTTATTTTTAAAATGCTAGCTGTGAGTTCTTGAGTAAATATAAGTTTAGTATCTTTCTTTACCTTACCTTTTATATAAACTAAAAAATTGTTATCTTTAAGTGGACTGTTTATAAGTAATTCTATCTTTGCTCCACTCTCTTTATGTCCAAAGAGTCTTGCTTTTATCACTTTTGTGTCATTCAAAATTATAGAGCTATTCTTTGGAATGTGAGTTAAAATATCTCTAAATATAGTATGAGTTAGTGATTTGTCTTCACGATTATAGACTAAAAGTTTTGCACTATCTTTTGGGTTTGCAGGAGATGAAGCTATAAGCTCCTGTGGCAATTCATAATCATATGAATCTACCAAAAGAGGGTTTAAATTACTTCTCATTTGTAGTTTCGACAACCTCTGGATTAACCTTTTTTGCAATCAGTATAGAAGCACCATAGAGTAGTATCATAGGACCTGCCATCAAAAACTGTGTTATTAAGTCAGGAGGTGTTAAAAGAGCTGAAAGTAAAAAGATAACAACAATCGCATATCTAAAAAAATCAATCATTGTTCTATCTGTTACCAGCCCCATAGAAGCTAGAAAAAATGTAATTACAGGAAGCTCAAATGCTAACCCAAAACCAAGTAAAAGTTTTGTAAAAAAACCAACATAATCCCCAATACTTGGAAGTGCGGTAAAGAGTTGTGCTCCAAAATTTATAAGAAATTCATATCCAAAAGGAATTACAACATAATAACAAAATGCAGAACCCATTAAAAACATAGTAGTTGCACCCACAACAAAAGGTACTACCATCTTTTTCTCATTTTCGTAAAGTCCAGGTGCTACAAAAAGCCATAATTGCCAAAAAATGATAGGAAGAGCGGCTATAAAACCTGAGAAGAATGCTACCTTTATCGCAGTAAAAAATGGTTCTTGAACTTTTGTAAATATAACACTGCTTCCTTCTGGCAGTACTTCAATTAGCGGAGCTATCATCCAGTTAAGTATAGGATTCCAAAAGGCAAACATTATAAAGAAAAGAACTATGATAGAGCCTACAGATATTGCCAATCTTTTTCTAAGCTCCGCAAGGTGCGGTTTTAACTCCTCAAACATCTTTTTTGTCCTTCTTATCTAGTTTTGTGACGGACTCTTTTATGTCGCTTATGCCCTCATTTAGGTCATCTATTATATTGACATCTTTTTTTACATCATTGACTGATTTTTCTAGTTCTTCTTTGTACTTTATCGCACCATCTTTAAGTTCAGCTAGATGCATCTGGTGTTCGATTGTATCTTTTGCTTCATTGATACTGCTTTTAAAGCTTTTGAAAAATTTGGCAATTTTCATCATAGCTTCAGGTAATTTTTCAGGTCCTAAAAATAGTACAGCGATAATTGCTATAACCAATATTTCTGCGAAACTCATTCCAAACATATAGGTATGTCCTTACAATATTTTGAATAATTGTATCGAAATTTGTTTATTAAAACAGGAGAATTTAGTGAAACTAGTAAAAGAATTTTTAAAAACTGTCGATATACTTTATAATTTGATATGAAAATAAGTAGAATTTTTAATGATTTTGATATAATGTTTTCTAATAATTTGAGTTATAGTCACTCAAAAAATCAATTAATTACAAGGGTAGGAATATGAAATTTGTTGGACTATTATTGACACTAGTTTTAACAGTATCAATAAGTGCAAAAGAGAGTACAAAATTAGTATGGCCTTCTCCTCCAGACCCCGCTAGAATAGAACTCCAAGGGGTTGTTACAAAGCCTGAAGATTTACAGATAGAGAAAGGACTCTTTACAAAGGTATGGGAATTTTTTGTAGGGTCTTCAAAAGAGAGTTTGGTTAAGCCATTTGGTCTTCATGTTGATGAGAATAGAAGAGTTTATATCACCGATGTAGGTTTAAGAGCAGTTATTATTTTAGATCCAACCAGAAATAAAAAATTGATTATAGATGGTTCAAAAGAGTATAAGCTTTTATCTCCTATGGATGTAGATACGGATGCTAGTGGAAATATATTTATAGCAGATTCAGAGCAGGGGTTTATACATGTCTATGATAAAAATGGAAAATTTTTAAAAATTATAGGGAAAAAACGACTTCATAGACCAGTTGGTATTGCAGTTGATTCGAAATCAAATCTAATTTATGTGGTAGATACTTTAAAGAGTAAAATTCAAGTTTATTCAGTAGATGGAAAATATGTAAAAACACTTGGAAAAGTGGGAGCAGGTGATGGAGAGTTTAATAAGCCTACATATATCGCATTAGATGCGAATGATGGCTATCTTTATGTTAGTGATTCTATGAATCATAGAGTTCAGGTAATTGATAAAAATGGAAAATTTATTAATAAATTTGGACAATTAGGTAATACAATGGGCTCTTTTGCAAATCCTAGAGGTATAACCATAGATAAAGAAGGTCATATTTTTGTAACAGATACTACTTTTCATGCTGTACAAATATTTAATAAAAAGGGTCAGCTTCTTTTGGCATTTGGAAGTTATGGAGATCATAAAGGAGAATTTGCAATTCCTGAAGATATAGTTATTTCAAATGATGGAACTATATATGTTGCAGATTCATATAATATGAGGGTACAAGTTTTTAAATTATTAGAAGTTAAAACAAAATAGGGGATAGTAGATGAGAGAATTAAATAAAATTATTATATTGCTTTTATTGATACAAAGTGCAATTTTTGCGATAGTTGATAATACAAAGCATAATTTATCTGTAACGGGACCGGGCAGTGTTAAGTCACTTACTGAGACAGAGATTTGTGTGTTTTGTCATATTCCTCACTCTGCTCAATCTGGACGGCCTTTATGGAATAGAGCAATGCCAAGTGGTTCATATACTATGTATGAAAGTGATTATCTTGACAGATTAAATTATCCAAAACCAGCAGGACTAGGAGTTGCAAAAGGGACTCCTGGTTCTCTCTCTAGGCAGTGCTTAAGTTGTCATGATGGAACTATTGCAATAGGTTCTGTTTATATGGTTAGAGGAAATATTTTAGGAAATACACTTATAAATATGAGTGGTGTAAATGCAGGAGGAATGATGCCTGCTGGTAGTGCAGGTGACATAGGTACAGATTTATCAGTTCATCATCCTGTAGGATATGAATATAATCCAAATGTTACTGTAAATTTTGGTGAAGGAAATAGACCTAGTGAACTTAAACTTTCCCCAGATGCACCAATAAGACTTTATCAATTAGGCTCTAAAAAATATGTAGAGTGTTCTACTTGCCATGACCCGCACAGTGAAAATAAAAAGTTTTTAAGAGTGAAATCTGGAGCAAATCATGGTCAAAATGTTCGTGATACCTGTTTAGCTTGTCATGATAAAAGTGGAGGTGTCCCATGGCCTACTACTCATGAAGTTATAGGTATGCCTTATAGAGATTCTGAAGTTTTTAGCAAATATGGCACATATAGTCCAAGTGATCTTTTTTGTGTTAATTGTCATACTCCTCACAATGGAGAAGGTAAACCATATCTTTTAAGAAAAATTGAACAGCAGACTTGTTTTCAAGGGGCCGCTTCGTCAGTTAGTTTATCATCTTGTCATGGATCAGGAGCTCCTACCTCTGCTCCAGATATTGAGTCAGTACTTTCAAGACCTTATGGACACCCAGTAATGGAGATAGATGGAGTACATACAAATCTTGATGTTTTATATGGAACAGGCGTAGCTAGAAATCCATCTGGAAGTAAAGGTTTAAGCTGGAGTGATTCAAAACATGCAGAGTGTATGGATTGCCATAATCCACATAAACTAGGGAGTAAAAATCATGTAGCTGATGGTCAATGGTACCCTTCAATCCCTACAAATAATGTTTCCCAAGTTTTAAGAGGTGTTTCTGGGGTTGAACCAGATTGGACACCTAGAGGAATTCAGCCAACATCATTTACTACACTTGAAACTGCAACTAAAGAGTACCAAATATGTTTAAAGTGCCACTCTTATTGGGCATTAGGTAGTGCTCCAGATGGCGTTTCCTCTCATTTTCTATCCGAATATGGTATAAATGCAACTGATCAAGCTTGGGAGTTTAATCCAAATAATCGTTCAGCTCATCCTGTTGTAATGCCGTTAAATCAAATGACTGGAAATTATGCACCAAAAGCACTCCACTCTTCTCAGATGAAGCCACCGTGGAATACAAATGTAGGAAATCAGACAATGTACTGTTCTGATTGTCATGGTTCTGATAATGAGATAGGAGGGGATGCAAGAGGCCCTCATGGTTCAAACTATAAGTTTATGTTAAAGGGTGAAAATAATCATTGGCCATTAAAGCCTGATGGGTCGTATTATACAGTATGGGGTGATGTAGATTGGAGTACAAACAATGTAAATGATGGACTTTTTTGTAGAAATTGTCATAATATATATGTAAATGAACCAGGTGGTGCTGGCTCTCATAAAATGTTTTTTGGTGGTATGGGTGGACCTTGTGTAAATTGTCATATAGCAGTTCCTCACGGGTCTCCTGTTTCAAATTTATTGGGTTATAGAAGTTTTCCTGAACCTTACAATTATAAAGATGAACAAACTGGTGAATTGATGTTAAAAATTGATGGATATAAAAAGATTGGGGCAAATTACTCTACGGTAGATGTTAAAAAAGTTTATTCTACTCATCCTAGTTGTAGTGGTGGTAGTACTCACGCAGCTCATTGTCATGTGACGAATACAGGTGGCTATGATAGTTATCCATAAAATGAAATTTTTATTTGTAATTTTACTTGTGCCTTTTTTCTTAAATGCACAAGTTGATAATAGAGATATAAAAAAAGTCATCATAAGTTATAATCAAGGTATTATAAAAGCAGCAAAGACAAGCAAAACAGAGCATATGAAAAGCTATGCAAAAGAAGATATAGTAAAAAAATTTCATCTTTGGATAAAGTCTTGGCATGATAATAATCTCTTTATGGATGCAAAAATTAAAGATATAAATTTTCAAAAAGTTGAGATAAAAGATGGCAAAGCAAAAGTTACAACAAATGAAGTTTGGATATATAGATATATTGATATCAAAACAAGAAAACAAGTTTTAGATGCGACTTTAATGACTTATAATATGAATTATATATTATCAAAAGAGAATGATAAGTGGATTATTGAAAAAATAGATGTAATATTTGAAAAGAAAGAGAAACTTAAGTGAAGAATTTTTTTTTTAGTACGATATACAAATAAACAGGGAAAATATAATGAGGAATATTTTAAATAGAAAATATATTCTTACTATTTTATTAATGTTACCAATGGTTGCAAATAGCGGTTCTGTAGTTGGTTCAAAACATGATTTAAGTAATAGTAACTTTTATGGGGCTTTTGCTGGTTCAAGTACTCAAGTGTGTGTTTTTTGTCATACACCTCACTCCTCAAATAGTGGACTAGCAGATGCGGGAGGTGCAAATGCTCCAATATGGAATAGAAGACTTACTAATTTAAGTGCATTTACACTATATGATTCAAGTGTAGGAACACCTAGTTCAATTTCTCTAGCTTGTCTTAGTTGTCATGATGGTGCAAGTGGTATGGGTAGAGTAAGTGCAGTAGGACCAGTAGATGCACATAATGTAATTAATGCATCTGGTACTGGTTTAGCAGGTGATAGTGGTAATGGTGGTGAGACTCCAAATTGTGCTGCTTGTCATCCATTTGCTCGACCAAGTGGTGGTACTACATATCCTAGTACTACCTGGCAAATAGGAGCTGATTTAACAGATGATCATCCAATCTCTATAAATTATGCTGCTTCCTTTGCCCATAATCCTGATGAATTTCTTTCTCAACCAGCTAATGGGCTTAAGCTTTTTAATGGATTAATAGAGTGTGCAACTTGTCATAATGTACATGATAATGACAATGGACTCTTTTTAAGAACATCAAATATGGGAAGTGGGGTATGTAAATCTTGTCATATTAAGTGATAAATAGAGCTATTTCATCAGATAGAAAATAGTTAGTATTAAAAAAGCGGTCATTTAATTGAGTTAATTTTTTTTCTTTCAATAGAGTTTCGACATTTTTGTATTCACAAGATGTGAGAATATCTTTTGAAAACCCAACTATACTTCTAAGTCCTAAAAGGATTTGTTCACTTTTTATAGCTTCATTATTTAGCATCTCTTCATCAATTAAAAGAGGGTTCTTTATATATGATTCAATATTGTTATCTGTATAAAATCTTCTATTTTCTAAAAATCCAACTGCACCACTTCCTATGCCTATATAATTTTTATATTGCCAATAGCCAAGATTATGTTTTGATTTTTTTTTGCCAAAATTTGAAATTTCATATTGTGGGAATCCTTTTTTTTCTATTTCATTTATAAACCAGTAGGCTAAATCTTCATCATCATTTTGAACTTTTGGGGTATTTATAAAGGGAGTATTATCTTCAAGTGTTAGCGAATATGCACTTATATGATCAATCCTTAGTGAAATAGCTATTGTTAAATCTTTAAATAAAAGTTTTTTAGTATCTTGTGAAGTTCCATATATTAGATCAAGTGAAATATTTTTAAATCCTATCTTTTTTGCATTATTTATAGCTTCAATTGCCATCTTTTTTCCATGGTTTCTTCCAAGCATTTTAAGTTTATCTTCATCAAAGCTTTGTACTCCAAAACTGATACGATTGACTCCTAACTTTTGCATCCCTTGAAGCCAAATAGCAGTTGCACTATTTGGATTGGCTTCGGTTGTGATTTCTGCATTTTTTTTTAGATAAGGTTTAATGAGTGAAAAAAATGGTTCATAAAGTTTTGGTGTAATGGTAGAAGGAGTGCCACCTCCAATAAAAAAGCTTTCTATGCTATTTTCTAAGAGATTAAATCTTTTAATCTCATTTGAGAGTTGAGTTAAAATAGTTTTCATATATTGCTCTTTTAATTCAAATTTATCAACATATGAGTTAAAAGCACAATAGTGACACTTACTATCACAAAAAGGGATGTGTAGGTATAAAAGCATATTTAGAGGTCACCTTAATCTTTTTTAGATATTATAGCAGGTTATAATAATTAAAGGAAAGAGTTGGCAAAGCAAAAGATTTATAGACCAAATGTTGCTGCTGTTGTTTTGTCTGCAAAATATCCTCATTTCTGTGAAATTTTTATTGCAAATAGAAGTGATATCAAAAGTGCAGTATGGCAATTTCCTCAAGGTGGAATTGATGATGGAGAGACACCAGAACAAGCACTATTTCGAGAATTAGAAGAGGAGATAGGAACAAGGTCTGTTGAGATAATTAGTGAGTATCCTGAGTGGCTTAGTTATGATTTCCCAAATAAGATATCAAAAAAGATGTATCCATTTGATGGACAGAAACAGAAATATTTTCTAGTAAAATTAAAATCAGATGCAATTATAAATTTAGAAACTAAAGAGCCTGAATTTGTAGATTATAAGTATGTATCATATAAAAATATATTTGACCATATTGCTCATATGAAAAAGCCGATATATAAAAAAGTATTAGAGTATTTTAAAAAAAATGGATATATTTCTTAAGGGGATGAGTATATAAATGTTAATTGTACAAAAATTTGGCGGTACTAGTGTTGGCGACTTAGAGCGTATATCAAATGTAGCAAAGCGAGTGGCAAAAACAAAAGAGCAGGGCAATGATATAATAGTAGTAGTCTCTGCAATGAGTGGAGAGACAAATAAGCTTATTGAGTATGCTAAACATTTTAGTAAAACTCCAGCTTTAAAAGAGATGGATATGCTTCTAAGCTCAGGAGAGAGAGTAACAAGTGCATTGCTTGCTATTGCTCTTTGTGATATGGGTTATGATGCCATTTCTTTGAGTGGTCGAAAAGCTGGCATCCATACAGACGAGATGCATACAAATGCTAGAATTTCTCATATCAATACAAAAAATATGAAAAAGTCTCTTAATGAGGGAAAAATTATTATTGTTGCTGGATTTCAAGGAATTAATGAAAATGACGATGTATCAACACTAGGTCGAGGCGGCAGCGACTTAAGTGCAGTTGCAATTGCTGGGGCTATGGGTGCTGATGTTTGTGAGATATATACAGATGTTGATGGAGTTTATACAACCGATCCTAGAATTGAGAGAAGGGCTAAAAAGATAGATAAAATTTCTTATGATGAAATGTTAGAATTTGCAAGTCTTGGTGCAAAGGTTCTTCAAAATAGATCAGTTGAGATGGCAAAAAAGTTAAATGTAAATTTGGTAACAAGAAGTAGTTTTAATGAAAATGAAGGTACATTAATCACAAAGGAAGAGAATATTATGGAAGAGCCGATTGTAAGCGGTATAGCATTAGATAAAAATCAAGCTAGAGTAACCTTGAGAAATGTTAAAGATGAACCAGGAATTGCTGCACATATCTTTTCAACGCTTGCAGATAATAATATAATAGTTGATATGATTATCCAAAATGTAGGGCATGATGGCTCAGCAAATCTTGGTTTCACTGTAGGTGAAAATGATCTTGAGAGTGCAAAAAATATAATGCAAAGGCTTAATGCTGCTGAAAATTTAGAGTTTGATAATAATATTTCTAAAGTCTCTATTGTTGGAGTTGGTATGAAAAATCATACAGGAGTTGCAAGTCTTGCTTTTACAACTATGGCGGATAATAATATAAATATTGAGATGATAAGCACAAGTGAAATTAAAATTTCTATGATTGTTGATGAAAAATATAGTGAGTTAGCTGTTAGGTCTCTGCATGAGGCTTATAATCTTGGAGATAGAGAGTAGATAATATGAGTAAAGATTTTTCCTCATGGACACTTGAAAGAATCCGAGACGAGGGAAATTCCATGAACTGGATGGAAGAGCGAAGATATGATTGGGTTCCTTTGGCTGCAACTGCAATTGACAGACTCGTTAATGCTCAAACATTTTTAATCATAACAGATAGAAGCAGAGAGTGGTTTTCTCGTTATATATTAAGTCGTTTAAATAAGCACGATGGAGATAGACCACTTTTGCCTATTGTATCATTAGGTACTGTGTTCCCACATATGGATAAGCTCAAAGATGAAGAGCAGATGAGTATTTTAGAAGATATGCTTAGTTTATCTTTCCCTGCTGGATATACTTTTTTTTATATTGGCAAAGGAAGTGATCCAAGAGCTCAAATAGTAAAACGAAAAGAGAATAGTTTTATCTGGCTTCTTGATGAGCAGATGCAAAATAGCTTTTATCTTAACTCAAAAGATGAAAATCTTGATATCAAACTTATACAGCTTATTACACTTTTTGATAAGAGTATAGATGCTATTTTATTTTCAGAAGTAGATTTACAAAATGCTTTATGAGACCAATGATTGAATCAACTATTATCGCCTCGCTTGATTTTGAGTTAGCTAAAAGAAAGGTGCTAGGAGAGATTGACTCAAAACTTGTCAAAACTTTTTATGTTGATGAGTTCAAAGTTGAGGATGCTAGAGAGGTTATAAGAGAGGCTTATATAGCAGAAGAGAAACCGAAATATCTCATATTAGCAGCGCTTACTTACAATATATATGCACAAAATTCACTTTTAAAATTGCTTGAAGAACCTCCTAGAAATATTGTTTTTATCTTAATTGTAAAATCAAAAACTTCTCTTTTGCCAACAATCCGTTCAAGAATGAAAATAAGATATGAAAAGAGCCAAAAAGAGTCGTTAGATTTGGGATTGAACTTGTCAAATTTTGGTCTGAATGAACTTTTTTTATTTTTAAAAAATCGTAGAAATATCTCAAAAGATGAGTTAAAAGAGATAGTACAAACACTTTTAACAGAGATTGTTAAAAATGATATTAGACTCTCTGCAACTGAACTTGATATGTTCGATAAAGCGATGGAACTTTCACAATTAAATTCAAGACCACAAAATATACTCTCATATCTTTTACTTACAATTCATCAAGCACAAAATCGAAAATGAAAGTTATTAAGCTAAATTCACAGATAGAAAGAGATTTGATTTTGCAACAGATTGGCTCAACAACTGCTGGTAATAAAATTTTAAAAGATAAGATGCAGACAAAACTTTTCTTTTTAAAAGGTATAAAAACACCAGCAGCAAATATCTTAAAACAAGACGCCCTATCAATTGGTGCTGACTTGGCAGTTCCTAAAAATACGATACTTTGTGCTGATGAGAAGATAGATGCACTTTTGATAGCAAATGATAAACAGATAAAAATATTAAGCAAGAAAGAGTTAGCACAACCTTTTGGATTAAAAGAGTTTGCATCTGAATTAAATAAATATAAAAAAGTTAATGAATTTTCACGAGAGATTATGGGCGTGTTAAATATCAATGAAGATAGTTTTTATGAAGGGAGTAGATTTATAGCTAAAAACACTCTAGCAAAAATTGAGAATATGATAGAAGAGGGTGCAGATATTATTGATATCGGTGCCTTATCATCAAGACCTGGAAGTAAAAAAATTAGTGCCAAAGAGGAATTAGGTCGTATAAAGAGAGTTATTGATGAAATATATAAAAATTCACTCTATAAAAAAATAGTTTTTAGTATAGATAGTTATGAACCTATAGTTGTTGAGTATGCACTCAATTGTGGCTTTAGCATAATAAATGATATCACAGGGTTAGATAATGATGAGGTTTGCAAAATTGCATCTAGATACAAAGCTAAAGTTGTCATAATGCATATGAAAGGTACTCCAGAGGATATGCAAAAAAATCCTCACTATGAAAATGTTATTTTGGAAGTTGAGGGTTTTTTTAAAGAGAGAATTCAAAAAGCGAAAAAATTTGGCATTGAAGATATTATTTTAGATGTTGGGATTGGTTTTGGAAAAACATTAGACCATAATTTGATGTTAATTTCCCACCTATCTCACTTTAAAAAGTTTAATCTCCCATTGCTTGTAGGAGCGAGTCGAAAATCTATGATTGATAAGATAATACCGTGTGATGTAAAAGATAGGCTTAGCGGTACTTTGGCTTTGCATCTGAAGGCAGAGTCTGAAGGTGCAAGTATGATTCGTTGTCATGATGTAAAAGAGCATATTCAAGCTTTTAAAGTTGCAGATGCATTAAAAGCGACTACTGTATGAGAGTAGGATTAGTTCAACAAAAGTTTTATGGTTCTAAGGATTTGACAATAAAAGAGAGTTTGAAGTCTATTAAAAAATTAAAAGAGCATGGTGCTGAGCTTATTGTGTTACAGGAGCTTCATCAAGATAGATATTTTTGCATAAATCAAAATATAGATAATTTTGATTTAGCAAATAGTTGGGAAGATGATTTACTTTTTTGGTCAAACATTGCAAAAGAGAACTCCATTGTTTTAGTGACATCTCTTTTTGAAAAAAGAGCTAAAGGGATTTATCACAATTGTGTGGTTGTTTTTGAGAAAGATGGACTCATCGCTGGAAAATATAGAAAGATGCATATACCAGATGACCCTGGTTTTTATGAAAAGTTTTATTTTACACCTGGTGATTTAGGATTTGAGCCTATTGAAACAAGTGTGGGAAAATTAGGAGTTCTTATCTGTTGGGATCAGTGGTTTCCAGAAGCTGCACGACTTATGTGTTTAAAGGGTGCTGATATTTTAATTTATCCTACAGCAATTGGTTGGTTTGATGAGGATAGTGATGATGAGAAACAAAAGCAATTAGATGCATGGATTACGGTTCAAAGGGCTCACTCAATCTCAAATGGAATTCCTCTCATATCTGTTAATCGTGTTGGAAAAGAGTTAGATAACTCTTGTGTAATTGATGGAATACGGTTTTGGGGTAATTCATTTGTTGTGGATGCACAAGGATCTTTTATCTACAGAGCAGGAGATAAAGAGGAGAGTGTGGTCATAGATATAGATTTAGCTCAAAATGAAAATATCCGAAGAGTTTGGCCATTTTTACGAGATAGACGAATTGAAGATTACAGTGAGATAACAAAAAGATTTATTGATAGTGTGTAAAAAACTGACTTTTTAATACTTTTTTATCAAAAAACACTAAAAAGTATATAATTTCTAACCTTTGTGTCGATTATATGAGTATCTAAAATAATAAAAGGGTACTAATATGAAAAAGATAATTCCAACAATTTTACTTTGTGGAACAATTTTGGTTGCTTCAAGTTTTGAAAAAGGAATGAGTGCATTAAATAAAGGAGAAGAACAAAAAGCATATGATGCGTTCTTCTTATCTGCTAAAAGTGGTGATATTGATTCTCAAATGATATTGGGAGAGATGTATTTAGATGGTATAGGAGTTGAAGCTGATCACCAAAAAGCTTTTTTTTGGCTCTCAAAATCTGCAGCTGCTGGAGATATGGAAGCACAATATCTTTTAGGTTTTATGTATGAAAATGGTTTAAATGTTGAAACAGACATCAAAAGAGCAGTTAAGTGGTACACCGAATCTGCTATACAAGGTGATATATTGTCTCAGTATAATTTAGCAGTTATATATAAAGAGGGTAAAGGTGGGATTGATAAAGATATGAAACAAGCATTTAAATGGTTAAATATGGTTCAAAAAGCAAGAGAAAATATGGAATTTGTTGCGATAAAATAAGTGATTAGACGAGTCAATATCGTCTAATCAGGAGAGGTTAGGTTAGTCCATTTGCCGTCTTAAAAATGTAGGATAATCTAAATCTTCATCTTCTAAAATATATCCTCCACCACTTACTGCTCTTCCAATATTGGGATTTTCTATGTTTGGTCTAAATATTGGTTCGGCTGGTTTTGTACTAGGATTGTTTGCTGCGGTATCTTTTGGTATATTTTTGTTGTTTTCTTTAGCAAAACCTGTTGCAACAATTGTAATTTTAAGCTGATTTATACTCATTTTCTCGTCAGTTGTTGTTCCAAAGATAACATCAGCATCTTCATCGGCACTATCATAAATAATATCCATTGCATTTTGTATTTGCACAAGAGGAAAGTCAGGATGCAAATTAAAATGTACAAGTACACCCATTGCCCCATTTATTGATAGATTATCAAGAAGTGGTGACTCAATTGCATTTTTAACAGCTTCTACAGCAGAATCTTCACCTTCAGCTTCTCCTACTCCTAAAATTGCCATACCCCTATGACTCATAATAGTTTGAACATCTGCAAAATCAACATTGATATCATTGTCACCGCTTGAAAGTACAACAGCACTCATACCACCAACAGCACGACTTAAAATATCATCTACAAGTTTGAAACTCTCCTTTACTCCTAAGTCTTTATCCACAATGGAGAGTAATTTGTCGTTTGGAATGATAACAATAGAGTCACTCTCTTTGCTAAGTTCTCCAATACCTACTTCTGCAAGTCTTGATCTCTTTCTCCCTTCAAAGCCAAAAGGTTTTGTTACAACTGAAATAGTTAAAGCACCTACCTCTTTAGCAGCTTGAGCGACAATTGGAGCAGCACCAGTACCAGTACCTCCTCCAAAGCCAGATGCGATAAATACCATATCAGCCCCCTCTAGGGCCTCTTTGATATTATCAAAACTCTCAAGTGCTGAATCTTTACCAATTTCTGGTTTCATTCCTGCACCTAAGCCCTTTGTTTTTCTTTCACCAAGTTGAATTTTTGTAGGTGCTTTTGATGTTGACAATGCTTGTGCATCTGTATTTGCAACAAGTAGGTCTATCCCGCTGATTCCTTCTGTAATCATATGATTGACCATGTTTCCACCGCCACCACCAACGCCGATAACTTTTATCTTCGCACCTATTGTAGTATTATTTGACATTCTCTCTCCTTTTTACTTATTAAAATAGTGTTGTAATTCTGTTCCAAAATTTTTTGAAACCACTCTTGATGTTTTGGTCCTTTTCAACAAAAATATCGTAATTCTTATCATTTCCAAGATTATTTAGATTTAAATCATCTTTAAGTATAGTTGCATCTTCATCCTCTTCTTGATCAATTATATTGTGAATATCTGGGCTTGGGTCAATTCTTTCATCTTTGTATCTTAGTTTTTTATTTGAATCCATTTCATATGGGGTAAAACTCCCAACTCCATATGAAATAAGACCGATTGCAGTAGAGTACTCTGGACCTTTTAATGTATCAAACATTCCTTCTATCCCAGATTCAATGGGTTTGGCTATGCGTACTGGCATATTGTTAAAAACAGCAGAAGCTAGTTCCCTTAAACCTTCAAGCCTTGTCATACCTCCAGTTAGTACGACTCCTCCTCCAAGTTGATCTTTGAAGCCACTATTTTTAATTGATTGAGCAATTATAAGAAGAGTCTCTTCAACTCTTGCATAAATTACATTTGTAACAATCTCTAATGAAACTTCATGTGAGTTCCCTTCATCTCCAATTGCTGGGAGGTTTATTATTTCATTGCTATTTAACTTTAGAGAACCATGGTCTATTTTTACTCTCTCTGCTGCATTGATTGGGGTATGTAGTGCCATAGAGAGGTCATTTGTGATATTGTTGCTTCCAATACCTAGAAAATCATTGTATCTGATAGAATTGCCTAGATGAATTGCAATATTTGAAGTTGCACCTCCAAGGTCTATAACAGCCACACCAAGCTCTTTCTCATCATCTCCAAGAACTGCTATACTAGATGCATAGCTATTTAAAACTATATTATCAATTTCTAAAGAGGCTGATTTGACAGCTTTTTTGAGGTTATTTAAGCTTGATTTTAAAACGGTAATTATGTGTACTTGCACTTCAAGTCTAGCCCCATTCATTCCAAGTGGATCATCTATATGTTCGTGGTCATCAACTTTGAAATTATAAGGAAGGATATGAAGTTTTTCATACTCATTAGGAATATTTGAATTGTGATCTGCCATTTGCATAACTCTGTTTATTTCTGTTATGCCTATTTCATTATTTGGAGCGTTTACTACTCCATAACTATCTACACTCTTAGTATATGCTCCTGAAATGGAAACTATAACTCGATCAAAATGTGTACCTGCAACTCTTTTTGCATCATTTATGGCATGTTTTATTGAACGAGATGCGAGTTCGATATTTGTAATAATACCTTTTTTGACACCTTGTGATTTTGAGATACCAGCTCCGAGTATTTTCGTACCAGAGGAGTCTTTTTGAGCGATAATTGCACAAATCTTTGTCGACCCGATATCCACACCAAGTATAATAGTACTCAAGTTCTATCCTTTATTATATTTTACAATTTTATATTTTTTTTCAAGCTTTTCTATTAACATACTTTGTGCGGTATTGCTTTTTAATGCCTCTATGCTTTTTATTAAGTCCTCTTTGTTGGTTTCTAACTCTTTTGTTGATGAGAGTTTTTGGTCTATTATCTCATACACTATCGCTTTATCAGCAAAAATATAATAACCCTTTTTTTGTGAGCTTAAGAAGAGCTGCTCTAAAAAAACTTTAGCTTCATTTTCGCTAAGCACTGTTACTTTATCTGCATCTTCTCTTGAGATAAAGTCCAATACTTTTCCATCTTTTAACTCTTTAGCTTCTAGTTTTGCTTTAGCCTCTAAAAGTTCTAGTTTTTTCTCTTTGAAAAGATTGTCTCTTACATTATCCTTTGCTTCCTCAAACTCAAGAGGCTCTGGTTCATTAATCGCTACAAGTTTTACAGTCATATATCCATCTTCTAATTCAAGTGCTTTGATGTATGAGCCAATTTTCAGACCAGCAATTTGCTCTAGTGGAATATCGCTATTTTCTACACCAAGTGTTCTTTTTTCGCTAGGAGCAATTTTACCTTGTTTGAAAGAGAGATATTTTTTAAGAATCTCTTTTTTTGCTTTTTTAAGTTGTACTTTTGCTTTTACCCGCTCTTTTGCATCTTCAAACTCTAAAATTTTATCATCGTCATCTTTGAAAAGATATTTTTTATCTCTATAAAACTCTTCTAGTTCGGCATCTGTAACTTCGATATTTGATGAATTAACTTTAATAAGTTCTATTTCATAACTTTTATCACTTAAAAAATCTGTTCGATTTTCACTCCAATAAGTTTTCATCGCCTCATCACTGACATTAATATCGCTATTTTGTATATCAATTAGTTTTACACTTATTTTATCTTGTAAAAATAGTGAAGCGCCGATTGTTTTCAATTCAAGCTCAGTGTATGGTAAGGCAAGGGCATCGTTTAGTTTGTTTATAATAATTTCTCGCCTAATATCCCTTTCAAAATCTTTTACTTTTTTATTAACAGCCTTTAGAACTTTGAAATAAGTCTCTTTATTAAATGTGCCATTTTCTTTAAAGTTGTCGATAGAGTGTATCTTCATAGCAACTTCTTTCTCCGATGCACTAAGACCAAGGTCATCAGCATAATTTAAAAGAAGTGTCTCTTTGATAAGTTGGTTTAGAGCGACATCTTGAAGTTTCATCTCATCTGCTTTTTCTTGAGTTAGTTTTCCCTCAAGAAGTTGATTGTAGTAGTTATAGATATTATTATATGATGATTGCAACTCACCTTGACTTATCTCTCTTTCACCAACTTTGGCAATATTACCTTTTTGACCTCCTCCAAAGCTATATGCTCCCCAGCCTACAAAACCAGCTCCTACGAAAGCTATAGTACTAATCCAAATAGTAACGATAAGATATTTTCTGTGTGTTTGCATCCATGAAATCATTATAAACCTTTTTAATATACAATATTAAGACAATTATATTCTAAAAAGGTTAAAAATAATTAAAGTTTCACTGATTGCAACTTGAATTTTATAAATTAAAAAATAAACCCAAAAATTAATCAAGGTGAATTGGGAAATTTCTATGTTGATTAATAGTCGAATTATGTAAAAGTTTAGCACTATTTTCTAAAATTGCGATTTTTTTTACCAAAGTAGTAAGGTCTCTACTATAAGCATAAACTCCATAACCTTTAATAATCATTATATCTGTATCTTGTTCTTTTAAATAACTAAAAATTTCTATATGTGCTCGTTTATACCAAGTTTTAAAACTGCCAGGATTGTAAATATTTTTTTCACCAAGAATTATATTGCCAAAATAGTCTTTGGGAGTAATCTTATTATGCTTAAGTGTGTAAGCTGTTATAAATGGTGGCATTGTATAGCAGACATATTTTGCTTCACTAATATTGTTGTAAATATTTATATGTATATTACAATCTTTGCTTGCACTATTCCATCTGTAATCTTTTTTTGTATAAAGTTCTATAAAATCGCTATCTTTTAGTTCATCGAAAATAGAGTCAGCTTTGTTGATTACAAATAGATTGTTTTCTATTTTTGCAGAGAGTGAACCGTGAAAAATACCCAAAAAGTTTTTTCTAAACATAGACAAGGAGACCGCTTTTAACTCATTTACAAGGTGTTTTTCTAACACATTATCTCCTTTAATCTTTTTCTTAGTATTATATCTTTTATTCATAAAGGATTGATTTGAATATACCTCATATACCAGTTTTACTTGATGAAATTAAAGAGATATTTTCGCATGTTAAAGATGGCGTCATAGTTGATTGTACAGTTGGATATGGTGGGCATAGTGAAGTAATTTTGGAGTTAAATCCAGATATAAAAATGATTTGTGTTGACCAAGATAAAGAGGCCTTAGCGTTTTCAAAAAAAAGATTACAGAGGTTTAAAAATAGAGTAAAATTTCATCATGGTAGATTTTCTGATGTGATTTGTCAAATCGAAGATTTGGGGCAAATTAGAGGAGTTTTAGCCGATATTGGTGTCTCTTCACTCCAGCTCGATAAAAATGATAGAGGATTTGGTTTTGACTCACAAACACTCGATATGAGAATGGATCAAAACCGAACTCTTAGTGCAGATGAAGTTGTAAATAGTTATAAAAAAGAGGATTTAGAATATATTTTTAAAGAGTATGGGGAAGTTAGAGAGTATAAAAAAGCTGCCTCATTGATTTGTCAGCAAAGAGAAATTAAGCCATTTGAAAGTTCTTGTGAGTTAGCAGAGTTTTTGGCAAAACGACTCTTTTCTAAAAAACTTCATCCTGCAACTTTAATTTTTCAAGCAATCCGAATAGAGGTCAATGACGAGCTTGGTGAATTAAAAAGATTATTAAATTCTATAAGAAAATTAAATATAAATAAGTGTTTAGTCGCTATAATCTCTTTTCACTCACTAGAAGATAGGTTAGTTAAGAGCTATTTTAGAGATTGGAGCAAGAGTTGCATCTGTCCAAAAGAGATTATGAGATGTATGTGTGGCAACAATAACTCTTTTGGAAAAGCTGTTGTTAAAAAAGTGATAACACCAACAAAAAAAGAGATTAATGAAAACCCAAGAAGCCGAAGTTCAAAACTCAGAGTTTTTAGAGTCGATTAAAGGCAGACTAAATGCCAGAGATGAACTTTTAAATGATTATGATGATGAGCAAAATAGACAAAAAGATTTATCTCTAAAAACGCTATTTATAACTTATATCTTTGTTTTTTTAGCACTTTTGGTACTTTTGCCAAAAGTTTATATAAGCAATCAAATCTACTATAACTCAAAAGAAATAAATAAAATGTATCATAAGTATACAACACTCAAAGAGGAGCAGGCACACCTAAAAAGAGAGCTTGAGAAGCTAAGGTATCAAACTCTTATTATTGATGATATAGATTAGGGATTAAAGATTCTTTTTTCTCAAATCTCCATTATAGACTATGTCTGAAGCTTTGATTGTATCGTCATTAAGCATTGGTGGTACAACGGCACCATTTTCTAGTTTTTTTATTTCTGCGTCTAATTCATCTTCACTGTAGCTCATCATCATATCAGCGGCAATTACATGTTGTACACTTTGAATAACTTTTAAATTTCTTATCTCATCATCAACGCTTTCGCCCTCAACTGTAACGATGATTTTACCTATATTCTTATCATGAAAGTGATAGTCGCAAAACTCTGCATTTTGTAAAACCTCCAAAACATCATCTATATACTTTGGTAATACTTGTACTACAATACTTGATATATTCATCTTATTTTAATCTCCATTTCATTATATAATTGTCATCACTCCCTGAATAGAGAGTATCATCATCATAAAAGATGATGCTATTTAGGGTGCTTTTTTGTCCTTTTAAATTGAAGATTTTGCTATTTGTCTTCAAGTTAAAAACCGCTATTTCATTATCTGTTCCAAAAGAGAAAGCTACTAATTTTGCATCTTTACTAAGTGCAGTTGCATAGACCAAAAATGGTGCATCAAAAGTTTGCACATTGGCATTATTTATATCATAAACCGCACCTTTTCTATCTTGCCCTGCTGTTGCAACTTTGCCATTTTTAAAATCTACTTTAAAAACATTGTCTTTGTTTGCTCCTTTTAGCTCTTTTATTACTTTACCATTTTTGACATCTACTAGGTAATTAATACCTGACTCACAAGAGATGACAGCTTGTGTTTTATCCTCATTGAGTGCAAAATCTGAAAATTTTGATTGGCTTAGTTGAAAAAGATAGAGAGGTTTTTTTGCTTTTAAGTCATATAAAACTATTTCATTTGATAAAAGTCCTAAAAAAACTCTATTTTTATCAATAAATCTTGCTTTTTGCATTACTAATTTTGCTTCATTTGTAATAATTTTTGTAGTAGTGTTATTTTCGTTGATATAAAGTTCTCTTGCACCTTTTTCTCCTTGTGCGAGAAGAAGCTTTTTATCTCCTATTACATCGACAGAGTAGACTTTTGGATTCATAAAATCACCCATAAAATCATGAATTTTTTTGAGTTGTATTTTTTCTATGAAAGTATCGTCTTTGATATTATAAGTCTCTAATGTGCCTTCATCTGTGCCTATATAGAGTATATCATTGACAATTTTTAAGTCCATGACATTACCTTTAGTTTGTATCTCTTTAATAGGTGAGATATCACGAGCTATTAAGATGTTAATGAATATCAATGATAATAAAATAAGCCTTTTCATTGCCCCTTACCTCCTATTGTAGTTGCAGAGATTGCAAATGAGGGGCAAACTCCTATGCAAAATCCGCAATTTGTACAGTTCTCATAATTTATTTCAGGTCTAAACATCCCTAGAAACTTAATTGCCTTATCATAACATACATCTGAACATGAAGAACAAACTACATCTTGCCATGCCACGCATTTTGTTATATCTAACTCTATATGCGCGTCAATTAGCTCTAATTTTTCATCAAAAATAAGTACACCCATTTTACAAGCCTTCACACACTCATCACAGTAGGTGCAACCTCTCTTTGTAAAGTCTAAATAGACTGTATTATCATCTGAAATTTTTATAATTTCTTCGTCACAAACACTAACACAAGGCTTCTCTTCACACCTTATACACTCTTTTTGGAAAAGAGACGCATCTTTGTTATATGGTAATCTTATTGGCTTATACTCTTCTATCTCATCTACAAATGGAGTGGAAAAAGATTTAAAAAATCCTCTTCTACTTTCATCCATATTACTCTACACCATCATTGATAACATCAATAAGATTTGACTTTTTAGCACCGTTTTTACTAAAGTCAGGTGTAAATGTATTTCCCACTAATGGAGCTTGAGTTGATTGAGGTGCATGGCATTGTGTACAGTTAAACCTTGCAGAGCTTAGTTTAGTAAGTTTGTGTATAACGGTTTTAAAGTCACTTGTATTATTTACTCCTGCTCCCTCTTTTGTTATTCTTCCATCAGCCCCAATAGCAGTATTTGGTCTAAATGAAGCAAAATGTGATGCAGGGATAGGTGTTGCTTTCATATCAGCTGCAACTTCAGGTAAGTGGCATCCCGTACAAGCATTGTTTCCTATTTTGATAGGTAGCATTCCATCTGTATTGTGAGGAATCATTGGAGGTGCATTTTCAAATGCTCTTTCAAATTTTTCTGATTTTCCAGCTTCTACTTTACTATAGTCTGTTATTTCGCCTGCTGTATCATCTTGTTCGACATAGAGATTAGTTTTTCTAAGTCCTAATGACTCTTCAGTAACTGTACCAGCTATAGTTGTAACTTCTTCAGGAATACTCTCAGCTACAGGTTTGGTTGCCACTTCTGTTGGAGTTTTAGTAGCTGTAGCCTTGATATCTGGCAGAGGTAGTGCGATATTTTGACCAGATTTTATCTGTTGTGCTAAAGCATTAACTCTATCCATATCCATAGCATTTAGTGATATATGAGTTAAGAATCCAACAAGTATAAGAGTGTATATGTCTTTTTTAACCATTTTTCAATCCTTAAAGAAAATTTTTTGTAGAGATGCCCTTAGATGTGCCACTCTAAAAAAAATTTAAAAAGAAGAGAGTTTAAAAGCTCTCTTCAATGTTTATTTATCTATTGAACTCCCTCATTGATAACATCTATGAGGTTCGATCTTTTAGCACCATTTTTGCTAAAATCCGGTGTAAATGTATTACCTACAACAGGTTCCTGTGTAGATTGTGGTGCATGACATTGAGAACAGTTAAACCTTGCAGAGCTTAGTGTATCAAGCTTGTGTGTAACAGTCTTAAAGTCACTTGTATTGTCAACCTCTTTACCTTCTTTTGTAATCCTTCCATCTGCAGCAATAGCTGTCTTTGGTCTAAATGAAGCAAAATGCGATGCAGGGATAGGTGTTGCTTTCATATCAGCTGCAACTTCAGGCATATGACATCCTGTGCAAGCATTGTTTCCTATTTTTATAGGTAACATTCCATCTGTATTGTGAGGAATCATTGGAGGTGCATTTTCAAATGCTCTCTCAAATTTTGTTGATTTCCCAGCTTCTGCTTTATTATAATTTGTTGCATCACCAGTAGTACTTGTTTCAGTGTATAGATTGGTTTTTCTTAATCCCAGCGACTCTTCACTTACTGTGCCAGCACCTGTGGCACAACCCGCAACGATAATCGCTGCTAAAGAGATTAAGCCAACCCATGATTTTTTAATTCTCATTGTTGCTCTCCTTTAACTTTTAAATTTTTTATACTAAATCCAAGTGCATTGTCATCACATACTTCAATGCACCGCCCACAGTTGGTGCATTCTGCATCCAACACTTTTATACTTTTTTTGCCAATCATATGAAGTACCTGACTCTCTGGACAGATATCTTTACATTTCATACAAAGGGTACAGTTTGGCTCATTGTGCAATACACTCAATGGTGCATATTTACCAAGCAAACTATGAAATCCGCCAAGAGGACAGACATGTCCACACCAGCCATTTTTTAGTACAAACAGATCAAAAAAGAGTATAGCAACTACAAGTGCCATACTCATTCCCATTCCAAACACGACTCCTCGGTTTAAAATGGTTATAGGTGAGATAAATTCAAATGCCGCAACACCTGTAATGATTGAAACAACAAAGGTTAATCCCAATACCCAGTAGCGAACATTTCTACTCATCCACACTTTTCTTTCTATATCATTTAGATACAGCTTTCTTCTCAACCAATTTGCAAAATCTGTTACCATATTTATAGGACAAACCCAAGAACAAAATGCTCTTCCTCCAACAATGCCGTAAAATAGCATTATTAAAACTGCACCTATCAAAACATCAATACCCAAAATTGCACCTGCTGCAAACATTTGAAGCACAGCAAAAGGGTCAGCTAATGGTACAATACCAAATAGTGTTGATGAACTTAGAGTTCCTGTTAAAATAGTCCAGCCATAAGCATTTGCACCAAAGTAGAGAAGAAGCAATGAAATCTGCGTAAATCGTCTAGCAATCAGAAATCTATATTTACTCATACGAGATTCCTTCATTTAAATAATCAGCAGGTTTTTGCTTGCTTCTTTCTGTCCTAGTTCTTGTATCGGTTGAAACTCCTTCTAATCTACTCTCATCTTTTTCATCCCAGCCTCTAATATAGTGGCTACCAACATCACCTTGTGCTACCTCATTTGGCAATACATAGATTGCTGGTTTTTTTGTAATGCAAGCAAGTTCGCACAAGCCACAACCTGTACAAAAATCACTATGTACCACTGGTATCAAAAAGGCATGTTTACCAGTCCTTTGATTCCTTCGATACTCTAAAGTAATTGCTTCATCCAAAAGTGGACAAGCTCTATGACAAGCATCGCATTGGATACCCCAAAACGCAACACAAGACTCTTCATCAACGACGGCAAGTCCCATCTTTGCTCTGTTTATATCTAGCTCTTCTTTCTCATTTTGTACCAGTTTTTTATCCAAAGCACCAGTAGGGCAAACAGGTACACAAGGTATATCTTCACACATATAGCAAGGTACATCCCGTGGTATAAAATAGGGTGTACCAATAGGCATATTATCTCCAGCTTTTGCCATAAGTAGTGTAGATTTGCTAGGATTAGGATTTATATCCCTATTCTTGCAAGCCTCTGCACACTGTCCACACTTAATGCACATCTTTAAAAAGTCATCTTCATTTACAGCACCTGGAGGACGAAGGATAAGAGGAGCTGCTTTTGCTTCTTGTACATATCCTGTCCACACAAGTCCGCCTAGTGCAGTTATACCTACACTTTGTGCCATCAGAGAAATAAACTTCCTTCTCTCACTGATGACTACTTTTGACTTTTTCATCTATATCTCTATCTATGCTTTATAAATTTTTACAGCACATTTTTTAAAGTCTGTTTGTTTTGACATAGGACATGTCGCATCTAAACATACTTTATTGATAAATACTTTTTCATCAAACCATGGTACAAAAACAAGACCTTCTGGAGTTCTATTTCTTCCTCTAGTTTCAACTCTAGCTTTTACTTTACCACGACGACTCTCAACCCAAGCCAATTGTCCCTGTTTTAGTCCTAGTTTTTTAGCATTGTTTGGATGCATATAACATAGAGCTTCAGGAACCGCACGATAGAGTTCTGGAACTCTCATAGTCATTGTACCACTATGCCAGTGTTCTAACACACGACCAGTACATAACCATATAGGATATTTGCTATCTGGCATCTCTGGTGGATCCATATATGGTCTAGCAAATATTTTAGCTTTATTTTTAAGAGCTTTTTTACCAAGAGATTTATCAGGACCACTTAAATCACCTTGAAGAAGATTTTTAGCTAGTTTACCATAAAACGCAAAGTCACCAGTATTTGCTTTTTTTGCATATGGGTCATATTTAGCGTTGAATCTCCACTGTGTCTCTTTACCATCGACTACAGGCCATTTAAGTCCTCTAACTTTATGATAAACATCAAACGGTGCCAAATCATGTCCGTGTCCTCTTCCAAAGTCTGCATACTCTTCAAATAGGTATTTATGAATAAAAAAGCCATAACCTTTCCATTCTTTACCATCTGAACCGATAACTTTTCTGCTATCTCCATTTGTATCACTATCATCAAAACCTGCACCAATTGGATCATTTGCTTTGTATGATTTTGCTCTATCATTTGCAAATAGGATGTCATACATAGTTGTGTTTTCAGTATATCCCATCTCTTTTGCTTTTGCTACAACATCAGGAAGTCCTTTAGGAGTACCATCTTTGTTTTTACCTCTTAATGGTTGTGCACCCCAGACATCTTTAACTGTAAATCTTTTTGATAGTTCAACCCATTGCCAAGTATCACTCATAGAATCACCTACAGGTAGTACTTGTTGTCTCCAGTGTTGAGTTCTTCTTTCAGCATTTCCATATGCTCCCCATTTCTCATAAATCATCGCTGAAGGGAGAATAAGATCAGCAACTTTTGCTGAAATTCCAGGATATCCATCAGAGCAGACGATGAAGTTATCCATCTCTCTTGCCGCTTTTATCCAGTGATTTGCAGATGCAGAATCTTGATATGGATTACATACATTTACCCAAGCAAATTTAACAACACCATCTTCAATATCTCTATGAATTTTCATGATATGTTGATTTCCTACTGGGTTTAGAGTACCACTAGGTACTTTCCATACATTTTCAACGATTTTTCTATGTTTTCCACTTTTGACCATCATATCAGCTGGAAGTCTATGACAAAATGTTCCAACTTCTCTTGCAGTTCCACAAGCACTTGGTTGTCCAGTTAGTGAAAATGCTCCACTACCAGGTCTTGCTTGTTTATTTAGCATAAAGTGAACATTATATGCAAGTGTATTTACCCAAGTACCACGAGTATGTTGGTTCATACCCATTGTCCAAAAGCTTACAACTTTTCTATTTTTTTCTATATAGAGATTAGCTAATGCTTGTAGTTTTTTCTTAAAACTATCAATGCTTTCATTTGGATCACCTTTAGAAATCTTTGCTACATAATCAAGTGTATATGGAGCTAAAGATTTTTTATACTCCTCAAATGATATATGCCAGTGTTTTAATCCAGCAGGTTTTTGAACCATTTTGTCGCCAGCTTTGTATCCATAAGGAGCAAGTGCTGGACCCTCTTTTTCAGAGACAGTTATCTCCATCTCTTTGTTTATAATCTCCATCTCAGCAGCACTATATTTGCCATCTTTGAGTGATTTCTCACCTTTTCTTCTCATACCATAACCCATATTCACAGGACTTGCACAAAAAACGATATGTTTTTTTATAAAATCCCAATCAATAGCTTCAGGATGATTATAAACTATCTCTCTAGCGATGTAGTTCCAAAGAGCTAAATCAGTATTTGGTGAGAATATAATCTCAATATCAGCAATATCAGAAGTCCTATGAGTATAAGTTGAGATATTTACAACTTTAACACGATCTGGGTTTGATAATTTTCTATCTGTAACTCTTGACCACAAAATAGGATGCATCTCTGCCATATTTGAACCCCAAGATACAACGGTGTCTGTAAGCTCTATATCATCATAACAACCAGATGGTTCATCAATACCAAATGTTTGGTAAAAACCAACAACAGCAGATGCCATACAGTGTCTAGCATTTGGATCAATTGCATTTGATCTAAATCCACCTTTCATCATCTTTTGTGCAGCATAGCCCTCCATAACAGTATATTGACCAGATGCAAATACAGCTACACCTTCAGGTCCACTAGCTTTTAGTGCTTTTTTGATATTGACTTCCATCTCATCAAAAGCTCTCTCCCAGCTAACAGGTGCAAATTTACCTTTTTTATCAAATTTGCCATCAGCACCAACTCTTAAAAGTGGCTGAGTTAGTCTATCTTCACCGTACATAATCTTGGCATTAAAATAACCTTTAATACAGTTAAGACCTCTATTTACTGGAGCAGCAGGGTCACCTTTAACAGCAACAATCTTACCACCTTTAGTAGCTAACATGATACCACAGCCAGTACCACAAAATCTACACGCAGCTTTATCCCATCTCCACTCTTTCTGACCAGCAACCGCTGCTGCTTCAGCCTCTTTAGGAATGGATATACCAACAGCCGCTGCCGCAGTTGCCGCCGCCGTCGTCTTCAAAAAATTTCGTCTTGAAATTGACATTTTTCCTCCTTGTCCAATTTTATCGCTATTATGCAATACTAAAATTGTAACATTTTATAAGCAAAAACAAGTTGATATAAGTCAATTTAATAAGAAATATTAGTTAAATCACTTCTATTCTTATAAGTTCGGGATAGTTTTGATAGTTAATTAGTATCTCTTCTACTCTTGATTGCCACAAAGTTCCAAAGAGTTTTTTCTCCTCTTTATCAGCACTATTTTGCATCATCTTTTGCATTAATGGCATCATTGATGGATCCCCAGATACTACGGAAGGGTTATAAAAAACATCTACGCTTTTGTTTGAATCAGTTCTTGTAAATCTTGCATTTGCTGATATATCAGCTTCAAAATCCATCAAAGAGTGTCTGGCAAATTTACCACCAAGCCCTTTAAAACCACTCTTATCAGTTGCTCCAGTAATATTTGATATAACATTTGAAATCACTCCAGCAACTCCATCTTCTAACTGTTCTTTAAACTCTACCTTTATCTCTCCTCGAACAGGTAATGAGTCTCGATAGAGAGCTTGAAGTGCTTTTAAAGTCATAAGATATGCACCACCTACAGTAGGACAGCTATGTCCAGAAAATTGTACAATTTGCATATAAGAAAAGGTAATTTCACCATTTTGGAAACTTCCTAAAAACTCAGCTAACGGGTCATAAAGTGTGATATTCTCAACTTTGTCATAAAAAAGTGGATATTTCATAATTATACTCCTCCTAATTTCTTTTTTACATCATCATTTGCCATATTTGGAGTCCAAGGTGGGTCAAATGTAAGATTAACTTCAACAGTTTTTACACCATCTACTTTGAGTACTGCTTCTTTCGTCCAATTTAGCATCATCTCATGTAGTGGACATGATGGGGTAGAGAGAGTCATCGTGACTTGAACATTATCATCCTCTTTTAGTTCTACTCCATATATGAGTCCCATTTCCACGAGGTTAAATCCAACCTCAGGGTCTATCACTGTGCTAATTGCGTCATAAATATCTTGCTCGGTATAAGCCATTTTTATCCTTTGTACTTAAATATATATATTACATTTCCTGCTACTAAAAGTGAGTTTATTATAAATAATATTTTTCCTAATATAATTAGAATATCACTATGAAAAAGTATACCAATCGTTAAAAAAACAATAGTTGCTAACTTGGTGTAAAACTCTATCAAGCTTCCTTTTTTGTGAACCATATCGGAGAGCATTGGTACTTGTTGCTCTCCTACAAGTGGTGCAAACTTTTTGTTCCAGACTAAGAAGGGGACAATTTTATAGATATGACCTACGATAAAAGAGCTTATAAATCCTAAAATCAAAAAGACCATAAATAGTTTTAATACTTTTTCATCATGCAAAAAAGGTATCAATAGTGCTAATAGTATTAAAAATATACCACTTGTTATCATATCTAGTGCATAAACATCGAGATATTTTCTCATCCGTTTTGTAAAGATGTCATATAGTTGAAAACTAAATGCCAAAATTGTAGCAATCATAAGCATCTGTGCTAATGAAAACCATCCAAATACTGTACTTATGGTTGTTGCAATTATGCCAAAAAGTAGATAATTGCTTATTTTTTTATTGAAATTGTGAGAAAGCATAAACATAGGAAGAAGTACTGTTGCCATAATGGCAATCAAACCTCCTGTAAATCCAAAAAGAACTAAAATAATATGTTTATGAGCTAGATTTATGCTATTAAATCCCAAACTATTATGTACTAATCCTAAAGATGTCAGAAGTCCATAAGTGACGCCAATAAATAAAATTATATGAGATGTGATGACAAAATATGCTTTTATATCTTTTTTCTCTACTTTTTTAACTGAAAAAAAGATATTTGTTAGGTAGAGCATAAATGATAGATATAGTAAGATTGAGCCATATCCTAAAAATTCAAAACTATTACCATTTAAAAATGAACCTAAAAATGGTATCAAACTTACAACAAAAAGCCCTAGATGCATATAAGCTATTTGATTTGAGTAGAGTGGAATTTCTAAAACTACTGAGATGAGTTGATACATTGCACCAAAAATCACACTCATCATAAAACCTAGTAAAAATATATGGATAAATCCTACAATCTTTGGATCTAAATAGTGCATGTTTAAAAAATCAATATTAAAAAAAGCAATGGATGCGATAAGGTAAAAAAATGCACCTACAATAAAAAAAGATGTTACAAGTTTTGAAGGAGGTGCAAAAGTAAAGTTTAATGCCAAATTTATACCTTATCCGCTACATTTGTTATCGTCAAAGTTTGTTGAAGTTTCACCTTCATCTTTGCGAGAAAAAATTAGCTTTATTTTTCCATCTTCCATCTGCTCTTCTTCCCATTCAAAGTCATCTCTTATTTTTGGAAAAAGTCCCATAGGCATTTTCATATTTATCATGACAAGTTTTTTATTTGGTGAGTCAATTAGTTTAAGCCCACACATTGCATTTACCATAGGTCCTGGAGGTGTGCAGAGACTAGAGTCAAATTCATAATATGTTATTTCATCTTTTTTATAAGTGAAAAATGGCTCAGTAGCACCCATCACTTCTATTTGTTCTTTATTCATTTTTTATCCTTAATTTTGAAAATCTACTAAACATCTTGATGTATGAAAACCTCTTTCATAATCATCAGAGACAAAGATGTCATTTTCAATCCGCCAATTTTTACTTTTTTCAATTAAAATGGTTCGTGACATTTTTCTCATTGCTCTACTTTCACAAATGATAACTTTGTTATTTTCAAAAGCTTCTTGTACAGTTTGCATTCGTTTAGTAGTCACATAATAATGCAAGGCAATACCAAGTGCTAAAAATACAAATACTACTGGAAAGATTTTTTTGAAAGTTCCTTTACTCATAAATGATCGAGTTGTCACAAAAGCAGTGATAATAAGAAAAAAAGCAGCAATGGCAAGAAAACCGCCTTCTAGTGTTAAAAAATTATCCATATAGTATCCTCTAAACTTTTTGATAACTAAATTATACCAAATATTACTATTTAATAGTATTGACTCTTATCAATCTTGTATCTTAAATATCTTTCTTGTAAGTGTAATAAATTTTGATAATCTTTTTTCTTTGAGTTGTAGTTTCTTGGCGATTTGTGGGTTTACGATATGGTATCCAAATCTTACAGTGACTATATCTCCACTTTTAAGCTCCTTATTAAATTTTAACTCTCTTTTTTCAAAAGCTTTGATAGTTTTGTCTGTGATAATTTCATCAGCTATCCAAGGCATAGTTGGCTTACCATCTTTTCCTATAACTTTTATAAAGATTACATCTTTTAGTTCTATGATTTTATCTTCTCTTTGTAAAGAGACTTTGAGTTTTGATAATCTTAAAGGGTGAGGTGTTAGAGTATGGTTTGAACCATTTTTTACAGTTATTACAAAATTCTTGTTTCCCTTTTCTAAAGAAAGCTTGACATGTTTTGATAGTAAAAATGGTTTATCTATGAGTGCCGTTGCCCCGTGAAATGCATGTGTTTTAGTATCTTTATGATTTACAAAAGATCCTGAAACTTGAGGCATATGACAGGTGATACAGTTCTCTTTAAAATCACTTTTACCTTTTTTGATTTCAAAATCACACACTTTGAAGCCATGATCATTTTGTTTATGAGAATGGCAACCTAGACACATATTGCCGTTGTAGTAGTTTTCATTTGAATAATTTATATCATGATAGGGAGAGCCAACCATCTTTGTTAAGCTACTTTGCGGTTTAAACTCTAGCATTTGCCCTTTTTTATCAATATTTCTTGCAAAAATTGTCTTCTTTTGGGTAATTTGAATATTTGTATTGCTTTTTGCATGTTCTTCTATGCTTTTTATTTGATGGCAGTATTGACAAGAGATAGGTTCGTGTAGTTGGATGCTATTTTTTGACAATTTTGTTTCACCGCTTATGAGTTTTTTATCTGATGGTGTGTGACACTTTGCACATTTGAAGTTATTGGTTTTAGAGAGTGGGTGTTTTTCCCAAACTGCACGAAAGATTTCATTTTTGTAAATAGACGCTTTTGCATGCATCGAACTTTGGTACTCTTTGTAAATTTTGGGATGACAAGCCTGACATATGTGAGTCTTTAACTCCTTACTTGCATAAGTGTTAAGTGTCGTAAATAATAGTATGCCTAAAGTGATAAATATCTTCATGATGCTTCCTCCTAGCTAGTTTAAAATTGTAACTAAATAGGAGTAAAGCTATCTTGACTTATGTCAATAATCTTTAGCTCTTTGTTGTAACAATATCCTTCTGTTTCTGTTTTCTCATCTGATCTTTTTCTACAAATAGAGGCTTTCTACTCCACGGATCCATCTCTGTATAGTACATAAGTGTTGAGTATGTTGAAGGTGTGGGGATAAAAACTTGAACTTGTTCAGGGTTTAGTCTTAGCTCTTTATTGGCAAAATCTTTTAAGCTACTCATATCTTCCATCTGGCTTCCTGGGTGTGCTGCTATGAGGTAGTAAGTTAGGAACTGTTTTTTTCCTGCTTTTTTGTTAAGAGTGTCAAAGTTTGATTTGAAGTTTAGAAGAGTTTGTTTGTCTGGTTTTCCCATCAGTTTTAGTATCTTGTCCTCGGTATGTTCGGGGGCTATTTTCATCTGCCCTGATATGTGGTGATTTACTAATGTTTTTAGATACTCTTGTCCATGTTTTTTATCTTCGTTTATTAAATCATATCGGATGCCACTGTTTACAAAGGCTTTTTTAACATGAGGCATATCTCTTATCTCTTTTAGCATCTCTATTTGAGGTTTGTGGTCGGGTTTCAAAGCTGGACAGACAGTTGAACTTGTACATACAATGTCTGTGCAAACTCCACTTTTTAGTTTTTTGTTACACTCATATCCGTACATGTTTGCAGTCGCTCCTCCTACATCGTTTATGATTCCTTTGAAGTCTTTATGATTTTTAAACTTATCTATCTCATCAACGATAGACTTTTGACTGCGACTTCTGATAGTTCGTCCTTGGTGTACAGATATTGCACAAAAGTTACACTCTCCATAACATCCGTGATGGGTAGTGACTGAAAATTGGATAGTTTGCAGTGCTTTTACTTCTCCTTGTGATTTATAGTATGGATGCACATCTCTCTCATATTTGAGATCATAAACTTTGTCTATCTCTTCCTCTTTCATATAATCTTGAGGAGGATTTTGGATAAGCCATCTAGTATCGTGAAGTTGGCAAAGCCCCTTTGAAATCATAGGCTCATTGTTGTTATAAAACTGATGAAACATATTGATAAATTGTTTTTTATCATCTTTGCACTCTTGAAATGTCGGTAGTTGTATAAAACCCTCTTTTGGTTCTTTTGCGATGTAACAGAGTCCTTGTATATCTTCTATAGGTTTTTTATCTCGATATGCATCTGCTAACTCTATGATAGTAATTTCTGCCATCCCATAAACCAAAACATCAGCTTTTGCATCAAAAAGAAGTGATTTCCTAATCTTATTTGACCAATAATCATAATGAACAACTCGCCTCAAACTTGCCTCTATGCCACCAAGCACGATTGGAACAGTGTTTTTAAAGTTTTTTCGTATGATATTTGCATACTTTATACTCGCTCGGTCTGGTCGGCGATTGTTTATCACTCCTGGTGTAAAATCATCACTTTTTCTAAATTTTTTGGTTGCTGTATAGTTTGCCACCATGCTATCAACTAACCCAGCACTAACTCCCCAAAAAAGTTTTGGTTCTCCAAGTCTTTTTATGTCATCATCATTGTCCAAATTTGGTTGAGCTATAACTCCAACTTTATAACCTGCATCTATGAGTATCTTACCGACAATTGCGATTCCGTTGTAGGGAGTGTCTATGTATGTATCGCCACTTATGAGTATGACATCAAGTTGTTGCCAGCCAAGATTTTTTAACTCTTTTTTGGTTGTTGGTATGAACACTAAAATCCTTTGGGTTTAATTTTGTTATAGTATCTAAAAATTATTCAAGGTATAATGCACCCCAAAATTCAAACCAATAAAACCAGTATTTATATTCCAAAATGTTAAAATAAAAATAGAGAAGAAGGGATAGAAGGGAGAGTACAACATGTTTACCTACAATTTCAAAAGATTACTAAACCTTATAGGGATAGTTCTGTTTAAAAAACTAATAATAGCCATAAAAAATAACAATTTAAGCCAAATAAGAGAAGAAATAGAAGCATATATCTTGCTATCTAAGCTTTATATGACTTATTTTTTAGAGAGAAAATTGAGTGTGAAATTACCTTATTTGGGATTAAGTTCACAGTCTCCCTGTTTTGTTATATCTAAGGTTTTTTTCGGTTAAAGATATCCAAGATTTCGATAACTTTTTCATCAGGTTTTATCTCATAAATAATTGTATATTTTTTAAAAGTCATATCTCTGACATCGCTATCTTTAAAATAATATGAAGGAGGACACATGTAAGGATTATCAGGTAGTTTTTTTTATCTTCTCTTTAAGTTTTTCTTTGAAATTTAAACTCGCTATTGGTTTATCATTTGCAATATATTTTAGAGTTTGCTTCAATGCTTTATAAAAAGTAGGATTATGGATTATTTTCATTTTTGTAAAGTGTCAACATAAGCATCTATATCTTCCCAAAACTCTACATCTTCAATCATTTTAGTTTTACCATTTTTACTGTCAGTTCTAATTTTTTGTAATCTATCTCTTCTCTCATAAAAATATGGATCATACTCTAAATTTTTATCTTTTTGAATTGTTATATTGTCTTTAGCTGTTTCAATAAACTTTATAACTTCATTCATGAAATCATCTTTGACATTGATGGTTAATGTTTGCATAGTTATCTCCCAAGTTTTTATCTTTAGTGATTATAGCAAAAAATTTGATGCTTTTGTTTTTCTTAGAGATTTTTGTGCAACTTTTTTTAAAAAAGTTGCGGAGAGTGGTAGTAAAAGTTGCGGATTTTAAGTGATAATGTATTATCAAAATTGACTCTCACTTTTTTCTTTAAAGTGGCTTTGCAGTCTAACACGCAGGCTATGTACCCATTAAGTGTGGGTGAATTAATTTCGCCCCACACTATGACCTAATAAATCCTTGGAAGTAATATCAGATTCACGATCAAGCATACGCATCCAGCCTAAATAATTTTCCAAATATTTTGTAGAAACACCATGAAAACGAACCATCCATCTTTTTAATCTGCTATCGTAGGCATTTACATTTTGGATATGATAAGCTCCTTCTACGACATGCTCTCCATCACTTGCGTTTATATATTTATGTGTAAAATCAAACATATTGGCAAAACTTTTATAACTGCTTTTACTATCGCTACACAAGAGTACATCATAGTCTAAAATTGGAAGCATTACTTGTGCAATAGAACCATCATCACTATGTTCTAATATAAAATCTGCTGTATTGCCGTTTCTATCTCTTGCAATAAGAACAGGAGTATACTCTTTTAGAGATAAACCTTGTTTTGCCCAACCACCACGCTTATGGGGTTTACGATCAAGATGATGATTTCCTTTTTCTGATTTTAAAAAATAAGTTTCATCGAATTCTACAATTCCTTGTAAATGTTTTGCTTTTATATCTGCTGGTATTTTTAAAAACCTATGTCGCCATCTAAAGCTGGTATTCTTTGATATATGACAATGTGTTGCACTATCTCTAACACTTTTACTGTCAATTAAATCTTTGGAAAAATCATTCCATTTTTCTTTATATCTTAGGTGTGCCATTGGTGTTTTAGTTAGTACATTAAAAGTCTTTTTACAATCCTTACATTTATATCGTTGGATATTTGAATTTAATCCCCATTTAATAAAATTACTGCTACCGCAATAATGACAATGGTCAGTTGTATTTAAAACATCTTCAACTATCTCGGTATTATCCATCTTTTTAATATTATCTAGTGCTTGTTTTCTCTGTGTTGGTGTAAGTTTGGTAATTTGAGCTAAAAACTGTTGAAATGCTTTGGTTCGCATCTTTCTGCCCTCCAATTCTGACCGTATTATACTCTAAATTATTTTTACCCACACTTAATGGGTACATAGCCTGATTCCAAATTATAGCAATAGAGTCTTCTCTTTTGAACAAAGATATAAATGCACGATTTGTAAAAAAAACCTTTTTTTGATTGATAAATTATGTCCTTTTAGGAGTTAACGATTGACTATATCGATTTCTAGATTTTTATTTTTTGTGATTTTTACATTATCTTTAAATTTTTCAAGAGCATTCATTACTTCTGCTACTAAATCATCTTTAACTTGTATTGTTATGGTTCGCATGATTATCTCCAATGCTTTTATCTTTAGTGATTATAGCAAAAAATGTGACACTTTTGTTTTTTTTTAAAGTTGCAGGAATCGGTAGTAAAATATGCGAATTTTTAATGATATTTTGTCATCAAAATTAACCTAAATATTTTTTCTCCGTTTTGTTGTATCTAACGCTTGTTTTGGTTAAAGATATCTAATATTTCAATAAGGTTTTTTTGAATGTTGATTTTATAAACAATAGTATATCCCTTAAAAACCATATCTCTAATATTTTCATCATTAAAATAAATTGATTGTCTATTTTTATATGGGAAATTTGGAAGATTGAATATTAGTTTTTCAAGTTCATTAGCAAAGTTTACACTTGCAATAGGCTTGTCTGTCGCGATAAAATCAATAGTGTGAAGTAAGTTAAACTCAAAAGTTTCTCTATAAATAATTTGCATTAATTAGATTGAATTTTTTCAAGATGCTTATGAACATTGTTCCATAATTCATCATGAGTTATCATCTGCTTATCGTCATCTAGTATTTTTTGTAAACTTTTTTGTCTTTCATAAAAATATGGGTCAAGTTCTAAATTTTTATCTTTTTGAACTACAATGTTGTCTTTTGCAGTTTCAATAAACTTAATCACTTCACTCATGAAGTCATCTTTGACTTGTATTGTTAATGTTTGCATGATTATCTCCAGTGCTTTTATCTTTAGTGATTATAGCAAAAAATATGACACTTTTGTTTTTCTCTAAGATTTTTGTGCAACTTTTTTTAAAAAAATTGCAAAAAAATTGCAAAAAAAAGTGTCAGACTGCAACTCTTAACTTTTTTAATATCTTGCTAACCCCTGCACCAGTCAATCCTAAAAACTTTGCAATCTCACTTTGCCTAAAACCATCATGATAAGCTTTTAAGATAGCTTCATTTCTATTTTTTTTGCTCATATTTTCATCAAAATAATCTTCAAGTTTCAGTTCTTTTTCTACTCTTTTTGGATTTGACTTATAGGTTATGGTATCTTTTTGAAACTGTTCTATTTTATCAAACTCTGCTTCACTCATCTTTATACCGACTGCTTTTAAAAGCTCTGTTGTACTGTCATACCACTGTAAAATAAAACTATTTCTCATGCAAGGTCTGAGAGTATCGTTCACTATATCATGGAGTAAACTGTAGCCATACTCAGCAATTTTTTTAGTCATCTTTGCATCGATAGGGTTAAATTCAAGATACTTGAAAAGTACAAAAAGATAGTTTTCATCAAAGATATACCATGATTTGAACCGACCTTGCCAAATTCACAGTCTCTATGTTTTGTTGTGTTCAAACTTTCAAACTTTTAGAACTTGATGTTAGTTTATTACCAACTTGATATTTAGAATTTTCTAATTCAGGATATATACTTCTAGTGGCTATTATAATTTGAAATTTACATTTAATTGAATCTGTTTCTTCTTTGATTATTTTTTGAAAATTTCTTGATCTTGCATCAGACATACCGCCATTTTCTATACCATCAAGTATAAGTAGTCTTGGAAATCTAATATATTCTTTTTCCGTAGATGCTATTAATATAGCAACATGAAATAAGTTATTAAGCAAGTACATAGAACTTTCAGAAAATGTAGATTGACCATCAACAATGATTGCATTTGATGCAAAATCATATTCAACTTTTCTTGCAGTTTTAAATTTTTCTTCTAATTCTTCATTTGATTCAGCTGTTGTATCTTTTTTCAATAGCCTACACATGATTTCTGAAATTAATAATTTTAATTCATGTTCTCGTGTTTTTGCAATAGCTTCATTTGAAGTTACAAGTTTTTTATATTTTTCAACACTTTCTTCTTTTTCTTTTGTTTCTTTTGTTAATCTTTTAACTTCATTATAAAGAGAGTGCAGTTTGCCATATGTTTCAATTCTTTCTTTATTTTCACCTACTTTTTGATATAAGTCAAAAAGTTCTTTTTCTCTCGAAGTATTAATTGAAGAGTAAGAAGGAGCTAATGATAAAATATTTTTTTTCAATTCAGCCTTATACTTTTTTAATATCCTTTTATCTTTTTCTAGATTATCTTCTTTTTTCTCTAATAATATTAGAGACTCTTTTAACTGTAATTGTAACTCGTTTTTCATACGAAGTAAATTTATATTTATTTTCTTTTCAGGACTTTTTTTACCACATAAATTACATTCATCTGTAGATATATTTTTTATTTTACTAAAACAGCTTGGACATATTTCAAAAGGGATATTTGAAACTATTTGTTTTGTTTCTATTGAATCAATTATATCTCTTAATTTATTTTCTAATTCATTTATAAATAGTTTTGAGTCTTCAATTTCATATGTTAAATTATTTATTTCACTTTCTTTTTCAAACAATTGGTGTTTAAGTTCTATATTTTGTTTTGTAAGAGTATTAATTGTTTCATTTTCTTTGCTATATTCAAGTAATTGATTTTTCTTTATATCATCAATTTGTTTATAAACTTTTTTGTTTTCGTCACTAAGGTCATCAAGACAAGCTTGAACATCATCAGAATCATCTATAATATCTGATTTCTTTAATATATTGTGCATTGCACGTAATTCACTATTTAATTTATCAAATTCCTTTTCAAACTTATTTAATTTAATTTTTGCATCAAATAATTCATCATCATGGATACCAAGTAAATAGTTTCCAATTATTTCTCTTTTTAATGCAGAATCCCATGATTCATTATTTAAAATATACTTTGCTGGGTTTGATTGATCACTATAAATAAGTCTAAAAATTTGATGCAATGTTACATTACTACCACTATCATCAAATTTTATTTCTGGCATTCCTAATAAATCAAATATTTTTTGTGAAAAGCTTTCTTTTGCTGAACTAATTTTATATGGATACTCTTTCCAATTATCATTACTTGTATCAATGGCTTGTACAAGTTTCATAAAACAAATTTGTAAGCTTTGTTGTCCTGTGTCTTTAATTTTTCTTCTAAAAGTAATTATAGAGCCATTCAAGTCTACTTCACAATATACATAGTCACAAGAGACAGCTTCAACTTTCCAATCTTTAACATCATAACCTAAAGCATAAACTAAAAGTTGCATTATTGAAGTTTTCCCACCTCCATTTGAACCATATAATACATTTAACCCATGATGAAATTCTTCATTATATACAATACTATCTGACTTCATTACTATTAAGTGTTTTACTATAATTGTAGGGTTAAACTGAATCATATTTAGACTCCATTAAATTTGTTCTATTTTTTAATCCATCTTTACCATATAAACTTATATGATTTAATTCATTAGTTAATAATTGCAAAAGATTTTTATCTAAACTTTTTGCATTTTCAATCAATTTTAAAAAATCACTTGAAATATATATTTTTTGTATTATAAACTCATTCTTATTCTCTATTTTTTTTAGAATTGATATTTTTTCTAAATATAAAATGATATTTTCCTGTATTGACTTCATTGTATTAAAAGAGTTTTTAGCATCATATTTATTATATTCATTTATATACTTTTTAAAAGTATTTTTTTGTTTTGTTAATGATTTAGGAAGTCTTGAATAACTAATATGTAAAGGAAAAGCTAGGAGAAAATCATAAATTCTTAATCTATCATATTCTATTTTTGTATCTTTAGAAAAAAAACAAATAGCTACCATTCTAAATAACATATGGTATGGATCTAAAACTTTATTATACAACAGCATCATTTTTCCATTGAATATGGCAATTACCAGTTAAAAAATACATCATACCATTTATTTGTCTATTATATATTTCTAAAACATTTTCACCTAGTTGATCTTTAATCTCATTTTCAAGATATATTCTTAATATTTTTTTTAACCTTATTTCATCTTTTATTGTTGGTAGTTTTGGTTTGATTTTACTTATAAAAATTGATTCAACTTCAGATAAAATATAAGTAATAATTTTTTGAGCTGATCGATAATTTTGATGTTTAATTATCATTTTAGAAATTAGTTCTTTTAACTCTATGGCTTCATCAATAATATATTCAAAACCTGCTTCACAAAGTATAGTTGATAAATCTTTTTTACATTTAGTGTTACTATTATAATGATGAAGTTCATCTATAACAGTAGTAATCTTGTTGTCATCTATGATTTCTTGTTTATAAAGTTCATTTAATTTATCTATTTGTGTTGGTTTAGGTAAAATATGATTATCTATTTTATCATTACCAACAAAATCACGACCAGCAGTTATATTTTCAAATGAAGGAGACATAAATAAAAACTTTATTTTTTATCTCTGCCAACAACATCACGACCAGCAGTTATATCTTTAAATGATGAGTTTTGTATATTGGATTTATTAAAAGATTTACAACTAAAAAAACCTCCAACAAGACCTATTATAAGACTGATTATACTTGCAAGACTTCCGAAATCAGAAAAACTAAAATTATCCATTTATACTCCTCTTAATTAAATAAATTTTTATATTATACATAAAAATTAAATAATTGTTGTATTTTTATATAAATTATATTATTTAATCATAATTTTATATTTTGTTTTTGGGCACTTTCTTTAAAAAGGTGTAAGGGCTTTAGGTAAATTTATGAATTTTGAAAAAATCTAAGACTATTGGTCTCCTCGTAGTTGTTAGACAACAAGTGTTTCTATTCGTTGAATCAACTTGTTATTAAACTCTTTATTATATTCAGTTTTATCATTAATATGATTTATTACCATATCAACCAAGTCATTTTTATTGTATTTCAAGTTATTTAATTCAATAATATCCCCATTGATTTCAATATTGCTATTGTTTGAACTAAATATAGTTTCTATAATTTTTGTTGGGTAAAAATACTCAATGCCATTTTTTGACCATACAATTATATTTTCTTTTTCAATTCCCATTTTTTCAAGTGATTGAGGCAAACTTTTTCCATGTATAGAATCAATAACTGCAAATATTCTATCTCTGTATGGTGACTTTTGTATATCACCAAAAAGATCTTTTGTTATACTAAATACTTCTCTAATTCTACTATCACTATTAGCCTGAATTATACTAAAACGAGTATTTTTAAATTTTGTATTTAATACTCTTTCTATGTATTTGTAGTCACACTTACCTTCAACAATTATAATTGCAGATGGCATATATAATGTTTCAAGTCTATTTCCTAATAAAAAAAAGTGTATTTTATTGATATCTGCAACTGAAGACGCTTGTTTAATATCAATTATATCACCTTGTTTTTCTGTGAAATAATTATTATTTATATTAATTCTATCCAAAAACACTGTTGAATGTGTTGCTAAAACTAAAGTTTTTATATGTCCAAAATACTTTTTACGTTTGCTTAAGTCAAAAAGAAAATCAGCAAAGAAGCCTTGTGCTTCAGGGCTAATTCCTAGTTCTGGTTCATCAATTAAAAATGTATTATAATCTTCATTTAATAACGAAGTTATCAATGTAATAATTAATCTAAAACCTGAACTAGTAAATGAAATATTATGCCCATTAACCGAAATGTATTTTTGAGACATTGAGTTATTTGGTACTGTATGTAGTATTTCCATATCTGAATTTAGTAAGTCTTTTACAATAAGCATTAAATTTATTCTTTTTTCATCGCTTAACTCAGCAATTGCTTGTTGTAAATTTAATGGAGAATTATCAATGTTCTGTATGCTAGTATCCCATTGCTGCACAAATTGACTGAATTTTTGGGAGCGTTGATTCTTTTGAGGAGAATAAGGACTCAGCATATTGAAATTTTGATATCTAGCTGGTCCAAGATATGATGCTGTTTCTCCAAGTTGTCTTGCTACTAGTTTTAAAAAATATGATTTTCCACAATTATTTCTACCACATATCACTGCATAATTAGACTGAGTTATTGTTGATAATAGTGTTTGGGATGATTTACTTAATTGTGTAGATGGTTTTTGGTCATATTGATACAATATATTTACCTTTTAATGTGTTACTGGTGTCTAACTATTTATTAAACTAACATCATACCACAAACTACTCCGAAATCCAAAGTTAACTAACAGCTAAAATATACATTTAATCATGTCAAAAATAAAATAATATTTCAATTTGAAATATTATTGGTATAAAAGTAAAGAATATATTATAATACTCTAAGAATACCTGTTGTCATTTAATACGGAAATTGCCGTTAATTTTGCATGGTGTTAAGTTAATTGGCATATACGACATTAAATGTACATAGTGTTTGTTTAATTATGGAGATTATTATGAGTGTGAAAAGAAAGCTTTTGGGTGTGGTTTGCCAGAAGATAAGGTTGAAACATTATAGTATTTCGACAGAAAAAAATACATTATATATCATAATAAAAAACATCCTATAGAGATGGGAAAAGCTGAATTCGAAGATTTTTTAACTTATCTTGCGGTAGAGAAAAAAGTCTCACCGACAAAGCAAAATCAAGCATTTAGTGCTATTTTGTTTCTTTATACGCAGATTTTAGGTATTCTTCTAAAAGATGAAAATATTTAAGCTTTGTGGGCACTAGAGAGAAAACATATACTGGTAATGATGACGCGTCAAGAAGTAAAAAGTGTTGTAGAAAACCTTACGGGGGTTTATCAGCTTATTGTTTATCTCATGTATGGTTGTGGTTTGCGGATGAGTGAAGCTTTAAAGTTGCGTGTTAAAGATATCGACTTTGGATTTGATAAAGTTTATATTTGGGATAGCAAAAGTTTAAAAGATAGAGAATTTAGCTAAAATTTTCTTTTAAGAAAACTAACTGATTTAGATTCTGTCCAATATGTTATTTTTTTTTGCTACTTTGAAAACTTAACTAGTTTTTTGAATTAACCTACCTGTAACATACTGGTGCAGAACACTTGAAACCAAAGTTTGATATGGTAATCCAAGTTCAATAGCGGTAGCCTTTAACATCTCTAAATCTTTTGAAGAGAGTTTTATATTTATTCTCTTATCCTTTTTCATTGTGTTTTTTGCTATTTTTTTATGCTCTTTTAACTCTTGGTCTAAATTTTCTACAGATTGCCACTCATCGTTTTCTAATGACTTAAGAAGTTCTAACTCTTCATTGTCAAGTTTATCATCAACCATTGTTACCTCCAAGATATTTTTTAGTATATTTTTTGCTTGGTATGATAGTTTTTAAAAATCTTTCGTTTTTATTTTCAATAAATGGTAGCACATTATGTGCTTTATGTCAATAAAATAGAATTGGACTCATTGGTTACCTTCTTTTTTAACTCACTATATAAAATAGCTTAGGACAACCAGTCGATTTTGATTTGATTGGTTATAATAGTCAAAATTTATCCAAGGGAAATAGATATTGGCAAAGGTATATTTGACAGGGGCTGGTCCGGGAGATCTTGAGCTGTTGACGATAAAAGCTCTTCGTGTGGTGAGAGAGGCGGATGTTATCATCTATGATAGGTTGGCAAATCCTGAGATTTTGAAAGAGGCTAGGGATGATTGTCAATTTATCTATGTGGGTAAAGAGGATTCAAAACATACACTTCCACAAGAGGAGATAAATGAGCTCATCTATCAATCTGCTTTGAAGTATGAAAATGTCGTTAGGCTCAAAGGTGGGGATCCTGTGGTTTTTGGTCGTGGTGGGGAAGAGGGGATTTATCTGAAAAAAAGAGGTATAGAGTTTGAGTTTATACCTGGGGTTACTTCTGCTATCGCTGTGCCTGAGTGTGCTGGTATTCCTGTGACACATCGTGGTGTTGCTGTCTCATTTCGTGTGGTGACTGGACACGAGAGTAGGGGTAAAAAAGATTCTCAGATATCTTGGGAGGATTATACTACGGATGAGACTATCATCTTTTTGATGGGGTTTCATCGTTTGGAGTATATCTGTGAGATGCTTATGAAGGTTGGTAAGAGTAGAGATACTCCTGTGGCGGTTATCAGTAAGGGGACTACAATTGACGAAAAGGTAGTTGTTAGTACACTGGAAGATATTTTTGAGAGGGCAAAAACTCTCTCTTCTCCTGCGATTATAGTTGTTGGGGAAGTTGTTAGGTTGAGAGAGGAGTTGTAGAGGTGTATTTTCCTGCATTTATAAAGCTTGATGATTTGAAGGTTTTGATAGTTGGTGGAGGTGCTGTTGCCTCTGATAAGCTTTTGCATATGCTTGATTTTACTAGAGATATTTGTGTGATTGCACCGTGGGTTTCAACTCAGATGCAAGATATGATAGAGAAAAATGGGCTTTCATATGAGGATAGAGTTTATAGGAATGGTGATATTGACGGTTTTGGGATAGTTATCGTGGCGGTTGATGATATGAGAGTGCAAAGAAGTATCTATGATGAAGCGAAGATAAAAAAGGTACTTTGTAACTGTGTTGATTTAGTTGAGTATTGTGATTTTATCTTTCCTTCATATATTAAAAACGGAGATTTGACAATCGCTGTTTCTACCTCTGGGGCTTCTCCTGCGGTTGCTAAATATTTGAGAAGATTTTTGGAGAAAGTTATACCAAATTCTATAGCAGAATTTCTTGAAGAAATGAAAATTTTAAGAACTACTATACCAAAAGGTAAAAATAGAATGAAATTTTTAGATGAGAAAGCTAAGAACTATTTTGATGACAAATAATTAATTTATTAAAATATTATGTTAATATAGTAAATAGATTAATTATTAAGGGCATATATTGAAAAATAGAAAAACTATAATTACATAT
>Ga0256834_1000099_pt1 | contig 57607 bp, 42 predicted proteins | sample 4281140metaG_FD_190536 | JGI IMG/M metagenome (GOLD analysis project Ga0256834, IMG submission 190536) | Hydrothermal vent microbial communities from East Pacific Rise, Pacific Ocean - 4281-140 | ecosystem: Environmental > Aquatic > Marine > Hydrothermal vents | place: Pacific Ocean: East...
CTTCTCAGTTGCAACCTTCTCAGCTGCAACCTTCTCAGCAGCAGCTTTCTCAGCAGCAGCCTTCTCAGCTGCAACCTTCTCAGCTGCAACTTTCTCTGCAGCAGACTTCTCTGCAGCAGACTTCTCTGCAGCAGACTTCTCTGCAGCAGACTTCTCTGCAGCAGACTTCTCTGCAGCAACTTTGTCTGCAGCGGCTTTTCCTACGACAACAGGGATCACTTCCTGTTCAATCTGCTCATTCGTATCTACAACTGGCGCACCATTCGCACTTTCTACATCCTCCTCAGCAGAACTGTCACCACTGACCAGGGTCTCATCCGTCTCTGATTCAACATTCATATCAACCACCGCAACTTCTTCAACAGTCGACAGGTCTTCGTCTTCAATCACGCTTGCACTCTGGTCAGAAACAACCAGATTCTCATTAGCTTGAGGCAGGATGAAATCATCAATGAACCAAGCTGAAGCAGGATGTGGGAAGAAAAAGGTGGCCAACAGGAGAAGTAAGAGGTACGGCATGCGGTGAAGCTCCCTAGGGAAATAGACGTTGCATCAGTGCTGCCAAATCTAATGAATCATCTGCAACATTGTACGAGAAATTATAGTTCAGAGCAAGAAAGGCAAGGGAACACAGATTTGTAGCAAAAAGGTCATCAGTTTTCTCCAGTTTATGACTTTGCAAGAAAAGGCCGATAGCCTCCAGTAGAACTAGATTATTTACCTGGCTTTTACTACTTCTACAAGGTAGCCGTCCGGATCAGAAAGGAAATAAAATCGTGCTCCCTGACCAGGCAACCCCTTGAGCGGTTTTGGTGCAAGGCCCATTCCTACATGCTTCTTATGCGAAGTTTCGAGATCAGTCACACTGACGGCCAAGTGAGAATATCCATTACCAAGTTCGTATGGCTCAGCCTGATCATGATTACAGGTTAATTCTAATTCAAAATCACTACCCGGAGAACGCAAGTAGCTGAGGGTGAATTTGAACTCCGGGAAATCCTTTCGGCGGTCAATTTTGAAACCAAGAGCATCCTGATAAAACCGCTCGGATTTCTCCAAATCCATGACCCTGATACATGAATGAATCATCTGGTAAGACATAGTCACTCCGTCTCTTTATTTTTCTTTCTACCAAGTTCAAATGGGTGTGCTTGGCGACTGACAATAAAATCAGCGAATATTTTCAACCAGAGTGTCACACCGGCAATGGAGCTCCAGGTCTTGTACGGGGAAAAAATATTTGGTAAACCAGCAAAGGTCAGCAGAACACCGATGATGGTGACAAGTGCCGTGCCACCTGCCAGTAGATTAACAATCCCGGTCGCAGGAGCCCATTTCTTTGGATTGGGTGGAACTTCACCACGTTTGAGAGCAACTTCGGAATAATTATGTTTGATGAAAATCCGCCATGCCCTCCGTAGCCAAAAGAAGGCCATGGGAAACATCGCTAGGAACAACATCAATGATATAGCAATACTTATGTCGAAAACCATTCAATACTCCCGGTAGCCCTTGCCGCGTCCTGTAAAAAACGCCGAGGCAGGCCATTGATAAAGTAGCATTATCTTTTACCTGATGATACAGGGGCAAGCAATCAAAATCTGCAAAAAAACCCCGCCAGACTGGCTGGCGGGGTCAAGTGATCAAGCATAAGCCGGATCCAATTTAAATTTAAGCTTAGTATTAGTGAGCAGCACCATCAACAGCTTTGGAACCACGTGGGACACGCACGTTCTCGACCATTTCTGTGATGTGAGCAGGGCATGCCGGAGTGATCTTGCTGACCACGTAGGCAACTGCGAAGTTAACCAGGGCACCAATCGCACCAAATGCATTTGGCTCAATACCCATGAAGAAGTTCGCCTTGCCACCAAACATACCGAGGAACGAGGTACCTTTGATGAAGAAAATCCCTTTGTGGGCAAAGACGTAGAACATGGTGACGCCGATACCGGCGAGCATACCTGCCATGGCACCTTCTTTGTTCATCTTCTTGTTGAAGATACCCATCATCAGAGCTGGGAAGATCGAGCTTGCGGCAAGACCGAAGGCGATTGCCACGGTACCGGCTGCGAAGTCCGGAGGGTTGAGACCGAGATAACCGGCGACCACAATGGAACATGCCATAGCAACTTTACCGGTCATCAGTTCAGACTTCTCACTCATGTCAGGCATAAAGATGTTCTTGAAAAGGTCATGCGAGATTGCCGAAGAAATAGCCAGTAGCAGACCGGCAGCGGTCGAAAGCGCAGCAGCCAGACCACCAGCAGCAACCAGAGCGATAACCCAGTTAGGCAGATTAGCAATTTCCGGGTTGGCAAGAACCATGATGTCACGGTTAACTTTAAGCTCACTACCTTTCCAACCAGCAGCTACAGCACCAGCCGGAGGATTCTTGTCATTGTAGTACTGGATACGACCGTCACCGTTCTTGTCTTCGAACTTGAGCAGGCCGGTAACTTCCCAACGTTTCATCCAGTCGGGACGCTCATCGTACTTTATGCTTGACTCAGGGGCAAACATCGCCGCCTTACGAAGCTCATCAGTGGCATAATCCATTTTGACGGCCTTGTTAACAGAAGCATGCAGGTTCAAGCGAGCCATAGCGGCAACACCAGGAGCAGTCGTGTAAAGGATTGCGATGAAAACCAGCGCCCAACCGGCAGATGCACGTGCGTCCTTAACCTTGGGAACCGTAAAGAAACGCATGATAACGTGGGGCAGACCGGCAGTACCGATCATCAGTGACATGGTGTAAACAAACATGTTCAGCGTGCTGATACGAGTCATCGTGGTGTACTGTGGGAAACCGAGGTCCATAACGACCTGGTCAAGCTTGCCCAACAGACTCATGTCGGTGCCGACAAATCCGCCGCCCAGACCAAGCTGAGGAAGGGGATTACCGGTCAACTGCATCGAAATAAAGATTGCAGGAATCGTGTATGCCAGGATCAGGACACAGTACTGAGCGACCTGAGTATAGGTGATACCTTTCATGCCGCCGAAAACTGCGTACATGAAAACGATGCCCATACCAATGAAAACTCCGACATGGTTGGAGACGCCCAGGAAACGGGAGAAAGCAACGCCAACACCGGTCATCTGACCGATGATATAGGTGAGAGAAGCGGCCAGCAGACACAGAACCGCCACAATACTTGCACTCTTGGAGTAATAACGGTCACCGATAAACTGGGGCACGGTGAACTTACCGAACTTACGCAGGTAAGGTGCCAGCAGCATTGCCAGAAGAACGTAACCGCCGGTCCAGCCCATGAGGAAGAGACCGCCGCCGTAACCCATGTTGGCGATCAGGCCAGCCATCGAGATAAAAGATGCTGCAGACATCCAGTCAGCGCCGGTCGCCATACCGTTCAGAACGGGAGGAACGCCGCCACCAGCAACATAGAATTCACTCGTGCTACCTGCACGAGCCCAAATGGCGATACCGATGTATAGAGCAAAGGTAGCACCGACAACAAGATAAGTCATAGTTTGAAGAGTCATCAATATCTCCTTTAGTCTTCGTGAACGTCAAATTTTTCGTCGATTTTGCCCATAAAATGCATATAGACAAAGATAAGGATGACGAATACATACATCGAGCCCTGCTGTGCGAACCAGAAGCCCAGCGGGTAACCACCAATACTCATGCTGTTAAGAGCATCTGCGAACAAGATGCCGCAACCGAACGAGACGAAAAACCAGACAGCCAGAACCTGGGCTACCAGCGTCAACGTTGCTTTCCAATATGCTTCTCCACTTTTGTCCATGAATAACCTCCTTCAGGTTAGTAAAAAAAAACACTTTAAAATAGATACGGTAAAACTTTAAGCTCTCCCACCACCTCCTTAACTGACCGGGCTCGCGCCCGATACTGTGAGTGTCCCCCCAGACTACAGTTTAAGGAGACAAAGTTTTAACTTCCTAGTTACGATGTTTGATATCAGGGTCTATATCCAGCTGTTAAAAGCTGCCAAACAAAACCTTCTAGAAGACTAAATCAATCAGAATTTAGCTATCATTCCTTATTCTTGCAACGACTAACCATCAACCTAAACAGGTTGATGGAGAAGATAGCTTGAGACTCACAACTGAGTCAATAAAAAAATATAACGTTGTTTCGTTCACGCCAAAAAGCATCTGAAACATACGTAAAACCAACAGCTTCCAAGGCCCCTGTTTTTCATTCCAAGTCCCATAACAGTAAAACGCGAGTTTGCCAGTAATCGGTCTATTTTACTTGTTATATTATCATTTTTCATTAACGACTACGTCTGCAACGATTAGTTGCATAAAAAGCCAAAACTATGGACAATAACGTGATTTCATATGCTTTGCTTGGAGTTTCTATGCCCAACAGCAACTACAACGAAGAGAGCTTCTATTTCCTGCATATCGACAGCGTCTGTCGCAGCCCTGCGATCACCTGCTCTGCCAACATCAGCGTGATTGATGCGGCCCGCCTTATGCGCGAACAGAACATCGCCGGACTTGTCGTTGTTGCAGAGGAAGCTCCGATCGGCATTCTCTCAGTAGGCGACTTTCGCGACCTGATTGCCACTGCAGGGGAGAATCTTGCCGGGTACAAAGTCTGCGATATCATGCATGTCGGCGTCATATCGGTTCGTCGACAATCTTATGTTTTTGAAGCCATCTTCAAAATGGCCCGGAACAACATTCATCGCCTGGCGGTTATCAACGATGAGCAACAACTTGTAGGCATAGTCAACGCCACCGACCTACTCAGCCAGCAGACCCGCAGCCCGCTCTACCTGAATCAGGAGATGGAAGCGGCTGATTCAATTGATGAACTCCAGAAGATCAATGGCCGTATTATCGAAATGGTTAGAAGCGCCATGAGTGCAGGTGCCGACACCAGAAGCCTGGTTCAGCTGATTGCCCATTTCAACGATGGCTTCACACAACGCATTATCACCCTCTTGGAAAATTTGGAAGGTATCTCCTTGCCAGCCAAAGCTGCTTACCTGGCGCTCGGCAGCGAAGGCCGCAACGAGCAGACGTTACGTACTGATCAGGACAGTGCCATGGTCTACGCCGACGATATTACACCCGCTGAGCTTGACGAATGTGCCCGCTTCGCAGACAGACTTGTTGACACACTCGATTTTGTCGGCATTCCCCGCTGCCCCGGCAACACCATGGCAAGTAATCCACAATGGCGACACAGCCTGACAGAATGGCAACAAATCCTTGAACATTGGATCTCTGTCCCCAAGGGAGAGAACATGGTCAACTTCGGCATGTTCCAGGATTTTCGCACAATTTACGGTGACGATTCGCTGGAAAAGGCTTTGCACAAATTCATCTATGCGTCAACTCAGAGGACCAAGCTCTTCTTTCCGTGTGTCGCCAAGAACATCGTTCGTTTCCAGGTCCCGCTGGGGGTGTTCGGTCGTCTCAAGGTTGAACACAACGGCACTAATCGTGGCAAGATCGACCTCAAAAAAGCTGGAATTTTTGCCATCACTGAGGGAGCCAGCTTGCTTGCATTGGAGAATAATATCGACAGGGGGACTACCCTGGACAAGCTGGGGATGCTTGAACAGCTGGGAGTACTCTCAACCGATGACAGCGAAACCATCAGTGAGGCATTCATATATCTGGTCAATCTTCGCTTACAACGTCAATTAAGCGATCTGGCCACAGGCGAGACACCCGGCAACGCTATCGATCCACAGCGCCTGCCCGGAAAATCACAAAAACAACTTCGTGAAGCTCTGCACGGTGTCAAACTATTCCTGCGCATCATCCACAATCACTACCAGCTCGACTTCATACCCAACTGATAACTAAAAAAGGGCCAGCAAATCAGCTGGTCCTTTTTTTATAATATTCGAAATAGAACCTCCACCTACAACTATTGGCTGGAGGGATCAAAGAACCAGACTGTCTGTTTCTTGTGCCAACCCTTCTGCCACATACAGCTTTCATAGCTAACCCTCTCCTGGCCAGGAGGGATACCTTTGCTAGCACCACCAGTCTCTGCCTGGCAATCCCTGTCATCAGCATAAAATTCAGAGGAACGCTTGGTCGCATGCTCCCAGCGGGAAGCACAGCCGATCAGCAAGAGGACAAACAATCCACACAAAACCCAACGCATCATCACCAGACCCCCAATCAGAAAAACTATGCCAGTATTCGCATCCATTCAGGAGATTCCGAGTGAATACGGTATCGTTTTCATATACTAATATAGCCCATAACATCCACTGCAGCAATTAAAAGCTGCCCTGCACATAATTCCAAGCAAGAAAAAAAACTTGACCTACGGCATTAAATTGCATAAATTAGCAGTTCTTTAATTATGGAACGTTAATTCAAAGGAGAGAAACATGAAGAAACTGATTATTGCTGTCGTGCTGATCGCATTCACCTTCACCATGGCCTATGCTGCCGACACCGTGACTTACGAAAACAAGAAGGGGAATGTCACATTTAACCACAAAGCTCATGGTGAGAAAATGGACTGCACAGCCTGTCATGAAGGCACTCCGGCCAAAATTGAAGTCGACAAGAAATCTGCCCATAAAGATACCTGTAAAAGTTGTCACAAAAAGGATGGCGGGCCGACTAAGTGTAACGACTGTCACAAGAAATAAACCCATTTTTATGCAATTTCAAAAGCCTCCCATTTTCGGGAGGCTTTTTTTATTTCGGGACACAGCAAGGTGGGTACACTCACTATTTTCACAACAGCTTACCAAAAGACATGTTTAGTCATAAATTGCGAGCTTCCAATATTATGATATAATCCCGGACAACTATTAACCCTTTAAGGAGAAAGAAATGCCTAAATTAAATGAAGTATACAAGTGTGAGTTGTGCGGCAACATTGTCGAACTCGTGCACGGTGGTCCAGGTGCCCTGAGCTGCTGCAGTCAAAAGATGGTTCTTATGACCGAGAACACGACTGACGCCGCCCAGGAAAAACATGTACCTGTCATCGAAATCAATGCTGACAGCATCACCGTTAAAGTCGGCAGTGTTCCTCATCCCATGCAGGATGAACACTCTATCGAATGGATTGAGTTGATTGCTGACGGCAAAGTCTACCGCCAAAACCTTCAACCTGGCGGGGCCCCGGAAGCCACCTTCCCGGTGATCGCTCAGCAAGTTACTGCTCGCGAATACTGCAACCTGCACGGACACTGGTCAGCTAAAAACTAATCCGTCAATCGACAAAAGGCCCCCGGAATCGGGGGCCTCAAATCAATAAACAAGCTCAATGAATGGACTGCAAGTTCAGACGAATTCAAGCACCTCAATCTCAAAATGCAGGTCCTTGCCAGCCAGCGGATGATTGCCATCAAGCACCACGACGGCATCCGAGAGTTCCACCACCTGAACCTCCAGGGTCTGGCCCTCTTCCATACTGACTTCGAGCATACTGCCAAGGATCAGTTGTTCATTGTCAGGGATCAAGTGTCGCTCAACCTCGACGACCATATCCGGCACATGGATGCCATAGCCATCTTCCGGAACAACCACCACCTTACAACTCTCGCCTGGTTTTAAGCCAACAACCGCGCGATCAAACCCGGCAATCACCTGTTCGGCACCGACGGCAAATTCCAGAGGTTCATGACCCTCGGAGGAGTCGAAGGTCGAGCCATTCTCAAAACGACCGACATAATTGACCCGGATCTGATCACCGTTGGCAACCACACGATCCTTCTGGTCACTCATCAATTTTCTCCCTTTTCTACACTGATCAGCTCCACATCAAATATCAGGGTTGCATTGGGGCCAATATCCTGACCGGCACCACGCTCGCCATAAGCAAGGCTGGCAGGGATAACCAGCTGCCATTTCGCTCCAGGCTTCATCATCTGCAAGGCTTCGGTCCATCCGGCGATGACACCACCCACAGGAAAAGTTGCTGGTTGGCCGCGATCATAAGAGCTGTCAAACTGTGCACCATCAATGAGGGTGCCGCGGTAATGCACGGTCGCAACATCAGCCGCTGCCGGTGAGTCACCCTCGCCTGGCTCGAGTACTTTGTACTGAAGACCGCTCTCAGTGACCACAACCCCTTCTTTTTTGGCGTTCTCAGCAAGGAAGGCTTCTCCATCTGCCTGATTCTTTGCCGCAGCGGCTTCCATCTCGGCAACCATCTTAGCTTGCATCTTCTCTTGGAAAGCTTGGATTTCACTGCCCATCTCCTCATCAGTGAGTCGCAATTCTTTACCGGTTAAGCTGTCTTTCAAACCCATTAACATAACATCAGTATCGATATCCATCTTCTGGGTGTTGAAATCCTGGCCTATATTCACACCGATCGTATAACTGATGCGGCTTTTCGGAGTATCCAACTTCGTCTCTGGAGCGACCTTGACCTCCTCGGCAGAACAACCAACAACAAACATCAGCAGAAACATCACGGAAAACAGTCTGAAATACATACAAAGTCCTCTCTTTAGAATGATATTAAGTAACTATCCAGTTTACGATTAAAGATTGTCATTCCCGAGAGTGTAATCGGAAATCCAGACCTTAAAACATGGATCCCCGATAAAACCATTCGGGGATGACATACATTTTACAATAGTTCAGATTGTGCTGAGCCGTTACGATATTAGTAGAATGAGCTGATAAACATAACCACGCATCACAGCCGTGTCAACACAAACAAGCAAAAGACAGACTGGAGCAAGCGAAACCTCACTAATCGGTATGCAGGTCTCCACGTATCGAAGCTGCCATACGCGAGAGGTGCACCGCCAGCAGCAGCGCAATCACCAGCACAACAATTAATGCCGCGACAAAACCACCCCAACCAAAACCTCGATATACATAGCCGGGGAGATAAGAACCCACTGCACCACCGCCATAGTAGAAAGCAACATACAGGCCATTCACCACCCCCTTGTACTGAGGCATGTAACGGTTCAGATAACCTGTGGCCGTGGCATGGGTTAAAAACGAGGCACCACAGAGCAAAAACATGCCGCAGACCAGAACTGCAACTTGCGGTACAGCCATCACCATAAGGGCCACTATAAATAAGGCCAGGCCACCAACCATCGCCCGTTCCGCACCACCACAACGTTGGTGGATACGCACCGCATTCAGTGAAACAACAATGCCCATCAGGTAACCTGAATAAGCCAGGCCAATACGAAATTCATTGGTGTTGGGGCTCAACTCCGTCAAACGGAACGGCAGGTAGTTCATCATGGCAGCGAAAGCCATGAAGAAGCAGAAAACCATGGCATAGGCAGTCCGCACCACGGGGTCAGCCAACACTTCGCCAATGGCCTTCAAACTTGGGCGGGTAACCCGCACAGAACCAGCCTCAGCAACCCGACCCAGCCAGAACCAGGCGACCAGCAAAGCAAAGCCGAGAAAAAGGAAGCTGAAGCGCCAATGCAGCAGACTGGCAATTAACCCCGAGAAAGCTCGTCCGGCAAAACCACCCATAATCGTCGCAGCAATATACCAGGCCATGGCCCGGGCTATATCACCTTTTGCCGCAACCTGAGAGGTATAGGTCATTAACGACGTCAACATCGCCGGTATCAACAACCCCTGGATCAACCGCAATGCCATTAACCCGGCGAAAGGCTCGACAATAAACATCAAACCCTCGGTTATTGCTAGAAGCAACACAGCCAAACGCAACATGCGCCGCGCTGAGACTGTTTCGAGCAGGACACCGTAAAAAAGTGGCGCGAGGCTTAGGGGAATAAAGGCGATGGTGGTTAGCAGAGCAGCCGTTTCCCGGGCTACACCGAATTCTGCGGTCAGAACCGGCAATAACGGCTGGGGAAGATAAAGGGCGGAAAGTGCCAGGATTGTAGTAAAGAGAATTGCGGCCATGATCTTCTGTGCAGCTTATATCCAGCGAATAGTCGGGCTATCAATAAACCTCATCCACCACGATCTCAATGCTCTCAAGCACTTTACCGGTAATGATTTCTATCGAGTGGTCGGCAGAACCCTGATAACGGCCGTAAAGTTCTCCCGGAGCAGGTGTGCCGCCGAGTTCACTTCGAGCAGCAATATAGTAGCGCCCTCCCTTGGGAAAAGATAACTGGTAACTGCCATTATCACTGGTTTCCCGAGAAACAAAGAGCGGCCTGTTGAGCATCATTGGATCCTCATAGAGCAGGACCTTAATGCCGGCGACCGGTGCCCCCTGTGTGTCGAGAACACGTCCCGTAACCAACGTGTTGCCAAACAAACTGGCGGCATGACGTTCAATCTTTACAGGCACCTCGATCAGCGGGATATGCACCCTGGCCAGCCTCTCTGCCGTTAAAACCAGAGGATTATACGGCAGGTAGCCAAACAGATCACCAGCCTTGAGTGGCCCTACCATCTGTCCGCTCTGACGCACTCTGACCACCAGGTAATAGGTCCCTGAGGACAGCGGCAGTTCGAAATACCCCTGCCGGTCAGTCGGTGCCGCCATTCCCAAGCCCATACCCTTCAACTGACTGGAAAGATCTGTATAGACGGTCACTATGGCATTTTCCACCGGCTGGCCATCAAGACTCACACGACCAACAATCCCGGTTTCTATTGCCGCCTCTTCCTGCGGCCCGGCAAGATTGTCAGAAGTCAGCAGGAGGTTGACATTATCCAGGCCTTTCTCCGGTACGGTAATCGGGTTACGACCGTAATAAGCAGACAACTCCTTGCCTCTGGCTAACAGGTAATATTGGCCCTCTGGCAACTCCAGAGCAAAGAGTCCGTCGGTGGCTGTTGCCGCAGAGATGTGAGGAGCTGGTGGATTGAAAGTCAGTAGCTTGGCAGGATAGGCCATGACCTCTACCCCTGCCACCGCTTCAGCATTGACCGTGGCCTTACCTTTTATGATCGCCGTATACGCGGTGGGCGCCAGCAGCGAGCAGGCAACTGCTAGCAGCAAACAGACTTTCGAAAACTTGTTCATAGAGATACCCTTGCAGCCTGTCGGACAATCAGGGCTGAAGTGAAAATTTGGATGTTTGAGACCAGATTTTGGCTCATTTGAGAGTAATAGCCATAGCTATTGATAGAAAAGGAGCTGAAATATGGGCCAAACAGGCGAATTTGCAGCCAGCTCATTGATTGTCCGACAGGCTGCTTGGGAACGACAATATTCCATGCACCCGAATAGTAGCCTCTTCGCGTATAACCGGTCAACAACTCTGCCGGACCACATGATTAAATCAGCAAAGAGATTAAACACACAGACTGGATTCAGGTATAATGCAAAAACTTTATCAGGAGCCTGTCAGACAAGCCATCAAAGGAAGAACGTCCAATGCGCTCACTATTATTTGCAATACTTTGCCTCACGCTGTTTCTTGCCACAGGTTGTCAGGAGGAGCCTCATCAAGCCGTCAAAAGCCCTCCACAGTCTACATTGGATGTCAAGAGTAGCACTAAAGATCAGAAAACAACCACAGAGGAGAAGCCAGCTCAGCAAGAGCCCTCAGGGCAACAAGGGCAACCAGAACAGAAACCACCCGAACCACCTGTCTTTGAAAACTTCCAGGATGTTCCGCAGCTCTCACTCTTCCCCCGCGCTGGCGACTTTCGCCCTGCGAAAGATAGCGATCGCCTGCCCTACTGGAAAACCTTTATCGAGCATCTGGTTAAAGTCACCGGGGTTGCCGAGGAAAAGACGACCGGCAGTCGTGCCTGGGTGTTCCGCAGCATCAAATCAATCGACTCCCTGGCCTACTTCTCACCACTTGGCGTTGAGCCACAGACCACATATCAAGTTTCTTTCCAGCTTACAGCAGAACTCCCGGAAGGCGCGTCGGCCGGTATCGGCATCCTGGAATTCAACAAATTTCTCTGGATCCCCGGACAGTACACCGAGGAGACCTTTAAACAATACTTTAGCGGCTCTCATGAAGGCAAACGCCTGACCGGCACAAGCAAAGGAGAACATACCTTTACCTTCACCACCGGTCCCGAAACGCGCATGATTCACGTGGTCCTCTTTCGTGAGGGAACACATGATCGCAACCGTGTAATGTTTGATGATATCAGGATCGAAAAGATGAAGGATGAAGGGTAGAAAACAAAAGAGCCAGCTTTCGCCAGCTCTTTTGTTCTACTTTAGCAGGGATGTACGTTACTGCTCCCTACAACTCTTGGCTTTTGATACTTCTTCATAACAACCTCCTCTGTTTTGGGACTGTCCATTTGCGAACTCGCCCCGTCTTGCGGTTTATGTTGACGATTCCAGCAGCCTGTTATCTTATTCCGTAATCTCCAGGGTTTGACCAGCCTTGACGGCCACACTCGCCTTACCCCCGCCGGGAAATCTGATCTTGGCAGTGTAGGTCTTGCCAGCTTTGACACCAAAATGTACCACCGAAGGCTCTTGGGCACAGAAGCCGGTAGCCGACTTGACTTCACGGGTAGCGACCAGCTGGTCGCCATCGTAAAGGGCAACCTTGGCACCGTACCCCAAACCGGCGATTTTCAGCCAATTACCATCATTCTGGGTGTTTTTGTAGAGTTTGTTTTCGGCACCCCAGTTAATCACATAGAGATCAAGGTCACCGTCGTTGTCGATATCGGCAAAAGCAGTGCCCTTGGTACGCACGGTAGCACACTGCAGCTGTGGCTGATCGTCAGCCACATTGACAAAGTTGCCTTTGCCATCGTTCATATACATCTGGTTAGCCCGCTTGCAGTCACCTTCGTAGAGATCGAGGTCACCGTCATTGTCGACATCACCGAAGGTCGGGCCCTTGCCCCAGCCTTCATCGCCAGCAGCAATCTTATGGCTGGCCTTGGTAAAAGCTCCCTGACCGTCGTTCAGGTACAGGTTGTTGCCACCAATATAGTTGGAGACAAACAGATCCTGGTCGCCATCATTATCGATATCGGCGAAACTGGCACCGAGACCCCAATTGGCATCATTAATACCAGCGGCAGCAGCGCCTTCAGTAAAGGTGCCGTTGCCGTTATTGACAAAGAGTTTGTTCGGCTCACCGGCAGGATAACGGCCATTGACAACATAGAGATCAACATCACCGTCATTGTCGACATCAGACCAGATGCCCATCCAGCTCCACGATTTGTCACCCACACCGGCAGCGTCCGTCACGTCGGTAAAGGTGCCATCACCGTTATTGGCAAAGAGCACGTTCTTGGCACCGACACCGTAGTTGGCGCAGTAGAGGTCGAGATCACCGTCGTTGTCGTAATCGACAAAAGAGGCCGAGTAAGTGAAAGCCTTGAGACCAACACCAGCAGCAGTGGTCACTTCGGTGAAGGTGCCATCGCCGTTATTGGCGAAGAGACGATTGGCTTCGATTTCATACTGACCACCTGTGGCCAGATAAAGATCGACGTCGCCGTCATTATCATAATCACCAAACACACTACCCATAGTGAAGCCGGGAGAATCAATGCCTGCCCCAGCTGTGGCGGTGACATCTTTGAAAGTGCCATCAGCATTATTGAGGTAAAGTTTGTTGCTTCCACCTTTATTCGATACATACAGGTCGACGAAGCCATCGTTGTTGATATCAGCAAAGGCAACACCTTTACCCAGACCGTCATCAGCGACGCCTGCCTGCCTGGAAACATCAAGGAACCCCTGACCGAGGGCCGGACCAGCCGCTAAGACAAGCAACGCAACGCTTGTCAGCCAAATACCTGCCTTTTTACTCATGGCCTTCTCCTTTTCACCGACATTGCGATTGCAAACCATACATCAGGAGCAATTCTGTACGCATTTCACGCAAAACAGCCACACTGAAAAGCTCTTCTAATATAGCGAAATATCAAAACAAATCAACCTGAAACACTACAGACAACCAGGCCTTATTGTAATTTAATCAAACAACGTAAAATCTAACTGTATTTATTGCCTGCAAAACACGCGCCCAAACTCGCAATCGACACTATATCTAAACCTCTTCAATCTATGGATAAATTCCTTGTTCTCGATTATGATGCCTTCACGATAAGTTACCAATGGCAAAGAGAAACTCGGGACTTAAACTTTTTATGACAACTCTTGCAGAAAGAGGAGGTGGGGTGCGGCCATGCTAAACACTGGATACATGCCAAACGCTGGATATGAACTCATCCATCACGGCGCACGTCACAGCGTGACCGGTTCATGCCATGAACTTCGTCTACCAGCAGGCAGCGGCCTGCTGGTTGATTGTGGAATATTTCAGGGAGAAGAGGACGGCACGCCACTGGAAATCGATTTTGCTGTTGACCACCTGTGTGGCCTGGTTCTCACCCATATCCACATCGATCACGTCGGCCGCCTCCCCTATCTGCTGGCTGCCGGTTTCAAAGGTCCAATCTTTTGCAGCCAGGCCTCGGCCCTGCTCCTGCCTACGGTCCTGGAAGATGCGCTAAAGATCAGCTTTACTCGTGATCGACAGCAGATCGCACACTTCCTCAAAATCGTTGCCGGGCAACTTTTTCCACTCCCTTACGGGAAAATGCAGCGCGTTGAGGCAAACAACGGTGACTATCTGCAGATCCGCCTACAGCCAGCCGGGCATATCCTCGGCTCCGCCTACCTTGAGTGTCACTTCAAAGATAATACCGGCAAACCACAACAAGCTCTTTTCTCCGGCGACCTTGGCGCACCCTACACGCCACTGTTGCCTGCTCCCAAGCCACCATATGGCGCCGACCTGGTGGTACTGGAAAGCACTTACGGCGACCGTCTGCATGAAGGGCGCAAACAACGGCAAGAAAAATTGCAACAGGTCATAAAACTGGCACTCCAGGATCGTGGAGTCATCCTTATACCAGCCTTCAGCATCGGCCGCACCCAGGAGCTACTCTACGAAATTGAGGAACTGATTCACCGTAACCAGCGTCGCTTTGCCGCCTGCAACCTACCATGGGAGGAATTGGAAATCATCCTCGACTCACCGCTCGCCAGCCGCTTCACCAAGCTCTATCGAGAGTTGCAACCTTTCTGGGACGCCGAAGCACACGTCAAACTCAAAAGTGGGCGTAAGCCTCTAGCTTTTGAACAGTTGACAACCATCGACAACCATCGGGACCATCTGCACACAGTCGACTACCTGAAACGTAAAGCCCGGCCCTGCATCGTTATAGCCGCATCAGGAATGTGCAGCGGCGGACGTATTGTCAATTACCTGAAAGCGATGATCAATGATCCACGCACCGACATCCTCTTCAGCGGCTACCAGGCCGTCGGCACACCGGGACGCGCCATCCAGAGATACGGCCAGCAAGGCGGCTACGTCGTCCTCGACAGCAAACGCTACGACATCCGCGCCCGCATCCACACTATCTCCGGTTATTCTGCCCATGCCGACCAGAAAAACCTGGTCAATTTTATCAAACGTATGCGTAAACGCCCCAAACATGTCCGCCTGGTCCATGGCGAACCTGAGGCGCAACAGGTGTTGCGTCAAAAGCTGGAACAACTCGGTATCATCGTCGATTAAACATATTTAGAAGCCCCTGCCAGCGTCCCGTCGGACCAATAATTCAGACCCTCTATCCCCCTTGTTTTACAGGGGGGAAGCGAGTAATGCGAGCAGGGGGGTGTTCTTAATGGTTTAAGTATAATATGCTGGATAGCGACCATAAAAATGGACTTTCCGGGAGGTGCAGCAGGTCCTAACCTCCAGCCATCCGCGATAAGGTTTTCAAGGGGTTGTCGATCTGAGAGCAATAAAGAACGAGATCAGGCTCATTTTCACAGCACTTTTAAGCAGTCAGATCAAACAATTGAATGTCCAGCATTTTGGATGTTTTGGGGCTAATGCCTGGATAAAGTTGTGTGATAATAAGTGGTTGCGTGGTCAAGCCTCAATGATCGGTGAGAATGGCAAAGGATGAATCACTTACATAACTTGCCAGCGTCGGATAACTTGCCAGCGTCCCGTCGGATTTTCTCCGGCGACCTTGGTGCACCCTACACACCACTGTTGCCTGCTCCCAAGCCACCATATGGGGCCGATCTGGTGGTTTTGGAAAGCACTTACGGTGACCGTCTGCATGGAGGGCGCAAGAACCGGAAAGAAAAATTGCGGCAGGTCATAGAACTGGCACTACAGGACCGCGGTGTCATCCTTATCCCCGCCTTCAGTATCGGCCGCACCCAGGAACTGCTCTACGAAATCGAGGAACTGATTCACCGCAACCGGCAACGCTTTGCCGCCCGCAACCTGCCCTGGGAGGAATTGGAGATCATCCTCGACTCGCCACTCGCCAGCCGATTCACCAAGCTCTACCGGGAGTTACAACCTTTCTGGGACGCCGAAGCGCACGTCAAACTCAAAAGTGGGCGCACGCCACTCGCTTTTGAACAGTTGACCACCATCGACAATCACCGAGATCACCTGCATACGGTCAACTACCTGAAACGCAAGGCCCGACCCTGCATCGTTGTCGCCGCCTCAGGCATGTGCAGTGGCGGACGCATCGTCAATTACTTGAAAGCAACGATTGGCGACCCACGCACCGACATCCTATTCAGCGGTTACCAGGCAGTCGGCACACCAGGCCGCGCCATCCAGAAGTACGGCCAGAAAGGCGGCTACGTCGTCCTCGATGGCAAACGCTACGACATCCATACCCTCTCCGGCTACTCCGCCCACGCCGACCAAAGAAACCTGGTCAATTTTATCAAACGTATGCGCAAACGACCGAAGCATGTCCGCCTGGTCCATGGCGAACCGGGAGCACAGCAGGCGTTGCGTCAAAAGCTGGAACAACTCGGTATCATCGTCGATTAAACATCATTCGGGGGCATCCAATAGGGTTGCATTTTAACCCGCAGGCAAGACTTTAATTTTCTTTGCTTGCAAGGCATTAAGAGTATTAATCACCGGTGGCGCATTCATCATCTAATTACGGTGACACACACCATGTGTGTTACCGGTTTCCCCATACTCTTTTCTGCTTGTGTGGTGTGGACTGACATTTCATAATACACTTTATGCAACCCAACAGATTCATTCAAAATATACTGGCCTTACTTTTCGGCTGCATCTTAGTGATTGTGGTCGATCTGTCGCTTGCGCTGTTCGGGGTTATGCCTTTATCTAGTCAGGATACGTTGGTTGGCTTTGAAGGGAGCGATCCGCTCTTCGTGATAAATTCGAAGGCAGCAGACGGCAGACAAATCTACGAACGCAATCCGTCCAAAGAACGCTACTTTAATTCACAATCGTTTGTCATGCCTAAACCATCTGGATCTTTCAGGGTTGTCAGCTTTGGTGGTTCAACAACCTATGGCCGTCCATATCTCGACGCTACGTCATTTTCCAACTGGTTTAAGGAGCTTTTAGCCCGCTACGGGAACCGCCCCGATGTGGAGACAATTAACACAGGCGGCATCTCCTATGCCAGCTATCGCGTACTACGTGTGATGCAAGAGATGGTCAATTACCAGCCTGATTTATTCATTGTTTATTCCGGGCACAATGAATTTCTCGAGGCACGAACCTTTGCAGCACAAAAAGATGAGACTCAGATAGTGGGAGCTGTCCGCGGCTTGCTCCACCATTCGCGACTCTACACTCTATTAAAGAAGAGTATTGACGCCATAGACAAAGTCGACACCAAACAACCTGAAGGCCTTCCTGAAGACGAGGTGGTTGCCCGCCTTGAGCAGGTTGGCGGCGTAGAGCTATATCACCGCGACGCGGATTTTAGCGCCAATGTGGTTCGCCAATATCGTCAGAGCATTGAGGCGATGGTGGCCTTGGCCCGCGAACGTCAGATCCCTATCATCCTCTGCACCCTGCCCTCGAACTTGTCGGGCGTAAGCCCGTTCAAGTCGGAGCATCGAGATAATTTAACTGATGATGAATTGACCAGCTGGCAAGCTGCTTTTAATAAAGCTTTACGGGCCATGGATGAGCAAAACTGGACTCTGGCCATAGAGTCATTCAGCATTGCCGAGCAAATTGATGCAAGCTTCGCTGACCTGCACTATTATAAGGCACAAGCTTATGCGCAGCTCGGCCATAGCAACGCAAGCCTTCAGTCTTATATACGTGCCAAAGAAGAAGATATTGTGCCATTGAGAGCACTCGAGACATTTAACGATATTCTGCGCGAGGTTGCCCAACAAGAGAAAGTTCCTTTAGCTGACGTTGATAACTTTGTGCGGCGAATTTCTCCGGGCGGCATCCCGGGCAATAATTTGTTTGTCGATCACGTTCATCCGACAATCGAAGGACAGCAGTTGGTTGCTTGGGTGGTTCTTGATGCCGCAGTTAATGCCAACCTGGTTCCACTCGACAGCACCAAATGGCAAAGAGAGCAGCCCGCAGCACGGAAATTTCTGCGTGAGCAGGACCAGGCGATCTCGCCTCGGTACAGGGCTATGGGTATCTGGGGTGTCGGTCGGCTCTACTATTGGGCTGGCAAGTTCCCCGAGGCCTATTTTGCACTACGGCAAGCCTGGCAGACGGTCAAGGATATTCCGGAAATTCCACGCAAACTAGGGCTGCTTGAAGTAACGCGAGGCAACGGCCAGAAAGCATTTGACTACTTCGCAGTATCACAACAGATGGAATCTGACCACCCGTGGACGTTACTCGGTATGGCTCAGGCCTATAACCTAACCGGCAACCCTAAACAAGCTCTGGCTACTCTGGGACGGCTTCCGGCAAACCGTGAGCAGGACCTGGGCTATCACACGGCACGGGGGCAAGCCCTGCTGCAGCTCGGCCGCAACACAGATGGCATCGAGGCGCTTCAAGAGGCGTTGAAGCTTGCCCCAGAGGTTCCAAAAAGTGAGTTCACACTGGCTATGGCTCTAAATGACACGGGACAAAGAGCAGCAGCAGAAAAACATCTGCGCAGATTTTTACAACTGCGACATCTACCAGTAACACCGGAAACCATCAAACGTTGGCTGGAACAACCAGACACCGGCGCGAGAAGGGAGCAACAATGAAAACCCGCTGCAAAAGATTTCTCGAACGACTCGGCCACTTTCAGGCGATGTTGCTGTTGACTGTAATGTTCGTGATCTTTCTCACCCCTTACGCGTTGCTGCTGAGGCTCTTCGGCCAGGGAAAACTTCCGCCAGGTGAGTGGCAAAAGGTCGTAGAACAGCAAGCAGAACTGTCCCGCCTACGGCGGACTTTTTAACCATGAATGTACTTGGCATTTCTGCCTTCTACCACGACAGCGCCGCAGCTTTACTGGTCGATGGTCACCCGGTAGCAGCCGCCCAGGAAGAACGCTTCAGTCGCATCAAGAACGATGCGTCCTTTCCGGAGCAGGCTTGTGCCTTCTGTCTGCAACATGCTGGCATTACCAGTGCCGACCTTGATGCTGTGGTCTTTTATGACAAACCACTGGTTAAATTTGAACGTATTCTGCACACTTTTCTTAATCGGGCTCCACGGGGCTTAAATATGTTTCGCCAGGCTATGCCTGCGTGGCTCAAACAGAAACTCTGGATTCCACGCATGTTGCACCAGCAGCTTCCCGGAGCCACTGAATACCTTTATTCCTCACATCATTTTTCCCATGCAGCCAGTGCCTTTTATCCCTCCCCTTTTACCTCTGCTGCCATTCTCACTGTCGATGGCGTTGGTGAATGGTCAACCTGTTCTTATGGCGTTGGCTGTGACGATGCTTTTGAACTGCACAAGGAACTTCACTTTCCCCATTCCCTGGGACTCCTTTATTCATCGTTTACCGCATATCTCGGCTTTCGGATCAATGAAGGTGAGTACAAAGTTATGGGATTGGCTCCCTATGGTGAGCCGAAATATCTTGACTTGATTTTTGATCAGCTGGTTGATCGTCATGCCGATAGTTCCTTTGCCCTCAATCGAAAATATTTTGGCTATCTGGATCAACTTTCGATGACGTCACCCTCTTTCCATGCTCTCTTCGGTGGCCCTCCGCGTCAACCGGAGGCAACACTGGAACAACGGCACATGGATCTGGCGGCGTCAATTCAGAAAGCAACGGAAATCCTTATGCTAGATCTGGCCAATGAAGTTCATCGTCAAACCGGAGAGGAGAATCTCTGCCTAGCTGGTGGCGTGGCACTGAACTGCGTAGCCAACGGACGTCTGCTTCGAGAAGGTCCGTTCAAGCGCATCTGGATTCAACCAGCGGCTGGTGATGCTGGCGGTTCACTGGGTGCTGCCTTTATCGGCCATCTTGCTCTTGGTGGTCAACTGCCACACAAGGACGGTGACGATCTGATGTCCGCAGCACTCCTCGGTCCCGACTTCAACGATACTGAGATCATTCAGGCCCTGGATGCAGCTAATCTTGACTATACGCAAATGGAGACGCCTACCTTGTTGAACACTGTGGCGGCTGAGCTTGCTGGTGGAGGTGTCGTCGGCTGGTACCAAGGGCGAATGGAATTCGGCCCACGCGCGCTGGGGAATCGTAGTATTCTGGCCGATTCACGGCAGACCGATATGCAGCACACACTGAATCAGAAAATCAAGTTTCGCGAAGGTTTTCGCCCCTTTGCGCCGGTGGTTCTGGAAGAGCTTGCCACTGAGTTTTTCGATCTCGATGTACCCAGTCCCTACATGCTGCTTGTGAGCCAAGTTGCCGAGCAACAAAAGCTGCCGGTAACGGACTCAGGAACCGGGCTCGCAATGCTCGACACTCCACGCTCAACCATCCCGGCGGTGACCCATGTTGATAACTCAGCACGAGTGCAGACGGTCAACGACAGACAAAACCCTCTCTTCACGCAACTGTTGAAAACCTTTGAGCAGCAGACCGGCTGTCCCGTTCTTGTCAACACCAGTTTCAACATCAAAGACGAACCGATTGTCTGCACGCCACAAGATGCGGTAGAATGTTTTCTCAAGTCGGGCATCGATGCCCTTGCCATCGGTCCCTTCTGGATCAAAGAATGTGGGGAATTATGAGCTGGATGACAACCATTAAAGACCTGTTTGCTTTCATCCGCGAGCGCAAGAAATTTGTGTTGGCGCCACTGGTGATTGTGCTGGTGCTGATGGCAATTTTTATTCTGCTCGCTGAAATCCCTGTCCTCACACCTTTCATCTACGCGCTCTTCTAAGAGATGGTTGGAAACCGGTTTTAAGGACTCTTGATCTTTTCTGCAGCGTCTAGAATTTCGTCGAGGTAACCGGGAATCTGCCCGTGGTAGATAGTAGACCATGGCAGTTTTTTGAGCTTGGCCAGGGTTTCTATCAGTTGTTCAGCATACCCCATGCGGATCAGAATTTCAGCTTGGCCTATTTCCAGAAAAGGGTTATCAGGAAAGAATGTAGCGGCTTTTTTCAACATCCTCAGCGCACCGTCCGGGCGATTCTTTTCCAGTGCGACATCGGCCAAATCAAGATATTCCATGGCATAGGTCAGATCCTGATTTGCCGCCAGGTCGAGATGCTCAAGAGCTTCGTCGATCTTGTTAAACTGCCGTAAGGTTTGGTAAAGATCGTAGTGAGCGGAGGCATCTTCGGGGTTATTTGCCACCATTTTACGGTGGAGTTCTAAAACCTCTTCTTTTTTGAAGAAATTGCCGAGATAGAGCGCCTCGTTGCGCAGGGTCGCGTTGCCATTGAGTTTCTTGCCGAGCAGAGTCGGATCAATCATGATGCTGCGGATATAAGAGCCGAGAAAACGTGTGCGCAGCGAAACATCTTGAGTCAGGTTCGAAGCAGAGATAGTGACCGCTAAAATCTTGATGGCCCTGGTTTTCAACTCTGAGAGGAGCTTGTCGGTATGTTTGTAGAGAGGCGTTTTTATTTCATTCTTATAATCGGCACCAAGAAAGCCGAGATCAAGATGGAGAATGACAGGCTCTGGAATTACTGGAATTGAGGATTTAAGTACCACGGTAAAGGGTACGCCTCTAACCACACCGGAAAATGCGGCGTCACCTCCAGCAAAGCTATCCGCTTCCTCTTGGGTAATATCTTTAAGCTCAAGCAACTGTTTGCGAAAAGCTTCCAGAGTTACTGAAGATCCCGGTAGCACAGGCAGAACCCAGATAACGCGTGAGAAAAAGCCAGCATCAAGAGCTGCGCTCAAGGACATATTAGGCAACATGACTGGTGACACAGCCGAGACTAACGCCTGCTGACGAAAATCATCAATCTCACCCTCCTTGGCTAAGGCCTTGACCTGCTCATACATTTCCTTCGGGATCGTCTGCAAGAGCGGATTCTTCGCCATCAGCAACAGTGCCGGCTTGGAAGAGGAGTACTTGCGCCAGGTTGGCAGAACTTCTGCCGGAGTTTCAACAAGAACAGTCTCAGAAGCATCCACAAGGAGAACGCTGGGCTGCATGATAATGGGCGGCTGCTTGCCTGAGCTGTTGCCGGGAGTTGATGCGCTTTCTTCTTTTTTTCTATCACACCCGGCGAGACTCAGAACAAGGATTACCAAATAAAACAGATGTTTCAACATGTCTATCCTCAAGATCGGGGACACGGAAGGTACCCATATCAGCTATTATTTTGGTGGAATTTCTGCCGGAACTTCGTTTGCATCAAGGATGAGACGAAAACCAATATAATTATTGGTTGTTTGCGGCGGAAAAAAGTCACGACTGAAAGCTCTTGAGTCTTTCATACGCTCTATCCAGGAACCGCCACGGACAACTTTATTGCTTGGTTTTGCTGTAGATGCTGGGGAGCCATCCTTCGGTGTCGCAGTGTAATCCTTCTGGTAATCATCCACGACCCATTCGCTGACATTACCGACGGTGTCGTACAGCTTCCATGAGTTTGGCGAAAACTTACCGACGGGCATGGTTCCCTTAATGCGCTCTTTGCCGCAATTTCTACAATTGGCAGCCTCTTCTGGGAGGGTGTCACCAGTCCAGAATTTTGTTGTTGTACTGGCACGTGCGAAGTACTCCCACTCAGCTTCCGTTGGCAACCTGAACTTCAGACCAGCTTGGCTGCTGAGCCAGTCAGCGTAAGCAGTGGCATCGTGCCAAGAAACATTGATGACGGGCCGTGTGGCGCGTCCCCAACCTTCGTCTGCAGGCAGTTCACATTGAGGAACCGCATTGCAGTACTGATCATATTGGGCAAAGGTCACCTCGTACATACCGACAAACAGGTCATCTACTGTGACGCTATGAATCGGCTGTTCATCAGGCAACACAGTGGATCCCATCTGAAAGCTGCCGCCCTTGATCTTGACGAATTGCATGTTGACCACATCAACAGTGTAATCTGCTTTGGCTGGCGGTTGCAGGACAGCACAACTTGTCATAACAAATAATGTGACAACCAGAAGCAGGCCTCTGCAAAAATACTGTTTTGAATACAACATAGAAAATATTCCTTTCTGCCTTTGCACCATCGTTTATAGCATTCACAGCATAACAAAGACTTCCAATTTAACGAACCCTCCTTCTCTTGTCATCAATTGTATCAAATCTCGCATAAAAGAATATAAAAAGGGCCGGATTGCTCCGGCCCATGCGATTAGCTCTGGTTTAATTGGTCTGATCAGCAGGGGTGAACGTTGCTGCTGCCGACTACTTTTGGTTTTACGTACTTCTTCATATCTGCTCTCCATATTTAATCCAGGGGCACTTCCAGCAGAAGAGCCCCTGTGCAGTTAATTACCAAGGGGTAACCTTGTTCCAGCCTGGGCCGAAAACGGTACCGGAACCGGTTGCGCCTGTTGCCTCCGCCGGGCCGCGACGGTGACAGTTCTGCGCCGCGAGCCAGTTAGACAGCCGCTCGCCATCTGTAGTGCCACCAGAACCATCGACTTGGTGTACATCCTGCCAGGTATTGTGGTTGTTGTCGAGGCAGTTGGTAATCATCAGTTTAGGCAGACGCGACGCATGCGGGTTATGGCACTTGCCGCAGTTGAAGGTATGGTACTGCGATTGGGTGGTATTTTCGTCAACTGTCAGTGTAGAGGTTCCAGCGGCGACCTGAGCCGTGCTGCCACCGGCACTGACCCCCCACTCAAATGCCTCAAAGGCATAGGGACGATAAGCTGGGTTAGTGTTTGGAGTATAGTTGTAACCGACAGAACCACGATAACTGAAACCACGATTGGTTTCCTGCGCCAACCCCATGGAAACATCATTACCGTTTGTCCCGCCGGTATTAGTTGTTGGTGTTGCGTTACCACCCCGCAGAGTATTGCGGAAAATATTTGCGGCCGCCGACCCGGTACCGCCAATAACCGCATTACTATGACCATTGGTACCGACCCAGAGACCTTCACTACCGGCATTACCTTCACCGGCGGCAACATCCATATTATCAACAATATCGGCATCAGTTGTGAAGCCCTGACTGTGGCATAGTTTGCACAAACCCGCAGTAGTCGCCAGGGTCTCACCGTTGTTCGGGTTGCCGCTGTTCTGATCGATCCAGTAGCCGCCGACACCGCCATTGTTGGTAGAACTGGCGCTACCACGCGGTACCAGACCATAGGTACCGCTACCGCCATTCTGACTTTCGGTCCAGCCACCATCATGTGCTGTTTGCGGCGCCCCATCCTCATTATAGGGGTTGCCTTTCCAGGTGCCACGCAGATAAGGCTGACCGGAGACCGCATCGCCACTGGTCAGGTTACGGTCGTGAACGTCATGACAGTAGGAACAGCGGATATCTCCAACAGCATCCTGCGCTTCTGTCATGCCGCCAACAGAGTACGCAGTACCACTGACCACCGAAGTACCTGCAAGATTCGCTGAGTGAGTCGATTTAATGACACCGTTCTTGTAGCTGAAGTCGGTTTGATTGGCGCTTGACCAGGTCGCAGTGGTCCAATTAGAGGCACTCAAACTACCGTAATCATAGCCCAGGCCACCGGTATTGGCGTTGTTATTCACGCCCCACTCCGAAACCGGCGTACCTTGGGCATCATGACAAGACCAGCAAGTCTCAGCCTCAGTGGCATTGGTTATCGTCTTAATGGTCTTGAGCAGATGAATACCACCGGAATTATAGTCGATACCGACCGTAAGATTATTGGGAATCAGTATCGTTGTTGCAGTGGTCCCCTGCGGATGACCAGACTCGTGACAATGCTCACAGTTGACGCCGGTGATGCCGCGACTATCGGTCACATGGCCAGGATCGACGCCGCCGAAACCATGGCAATCATTACAATTAAATGTATTGGCTGGATTCCATGTGGTATTGCCGTGACAACTGTTGGCATCAAGGCTGCCACAACTGCCACCCGGAGCAACGTTGACCCCGGTGTCTGTCCAGGTCGCACCCAGACCGGCAGCAGCATCAAAGTTGACTTCAACCGTACCATTGGCATGATTAGCCGTACCGGTACCGGCACCGCTGTGACAAAGGTTGCAGTAGCTGTTTGGCGTGGTATTAGAGAAACTGACATTCAAGTGTTTCTGATGTTTACCAACCTCGTAGGAGCCACTCAGCCCGGCAAGATCGACCGGCGGTGCACCATCGCGATTATCACCAAAGGTGCCGGAGGTACCGTGGCAGTCACCACAAGCAACGGTACCAGTCGCACCCCAGGTCGGGGTGCCAGCACCGTGGCAGGAGACAGTAGAACAAGAACCGTAACCGTTGCCAGCAGGATTGGGACTCTGGCTGTAGCTGCCACCGATGGCAGCGGCAAAAGTTACATCAATATTTTCATTGGCATGGTTGATGGTTTCATCGCCAGCACCGTTATGACAGGTTGTGCAGCCATAGGCGTTATGTGTGACATGACTGCCGGTGGTCGGACGACCAGTAACGGCCGCACCATGACAATCGCCGCAGGCGACCGCACCACCCCAGGTGGGGGCCGCGAAGGTTGGCGACACAACAGTACCACCATTATTCTGTACATCACTGTGACAGTAGACATTAACACAACTGTCATAAGTGGTTGGCGCCGGGCCAGCGCTGCCGCTTGCGGCACCGGCATAGGTCGGAGTACTGCCGCTCAAAACGGTGACATCCCAGGCCACCAGGCCGTCCATATGGGTATCACCCAAGACCGGCACGCTACCGTGACAATTATCACAGGTCAGGTTGAGTTGGTAAGTAGCACCTGTCAGGTTACCAGCATGGCGACCATGGCTGCCAAGAGCGCCGGTCTGCATCTGCGTGGCGGTACCTTTATGGCAATCGCCACAGGCGATGGTAGCGGCATCATTCCAGACAGCAGTGGTAGTCGTGCCACCGATCGTATTACCGTGGCAGTAGATGGCACAGGTCAGTGCGTCACCAGTGGTAACAGATGTCCCTGTACCAGCGTCAGCGTTATAACCGCCACCACCGGCGCGGCCATCATAGGTACCACCGTTGTTACCCGGGGTGACAATACCGATATTGATATTGCCAGCTTTTGGCATCTCACCAGAACCTTCCCAACCGGTGTGACAGGTGTTACAGCCATAAGCCTTATCAATAGCGTGTAGCTGGTGCTTACCTGCCGTTGCAGAACCGGTCCCGACCGAGTTATCCAGACCATCGGGTCCGCCGAGGGTATTGACAACAGGCGGATTACCATGACACGCGTTGCAAGAAGCACGGAAGCCCATCTTGTGCTCATGACATTTAATGCAATCAGCATCAATATAGTGGCTCTGGTTTCCAGCGCTGGCACCGCTCATGTCGTAGCCGTGAAAACGCACACCAGAAGTCGGTGTAGAAACATTCGGGTCGGTGGCACTGTAAGTATGACAAGTTTCGCAGATTTTGTTTGAGGTTGCATGAGCACCATTTGTGTCACCGAGATCAGAACTGCCGTCCACTGCAGAAGTGTATGTAATATTAGTTACAGCACTACCAGGAATGCCTGCCAGAGGCACCTGGGTAATGATACGTTTGATATTACCGGTGTTCTTCTCGTGGCAGGTAGAACAGAGGATTGGACCGTACTGGGTAGAACTATTGGTCCCCCAACCACCGGTATAGCGACGGTCTTCGTTCCAACTTCCACCAGCTGTGGTACATGCTGTGGAAGTGGTAATTGTTGTGCCATCGCCAGCCAGTACGCTACAAGCGAAGCGCAGGGAGTTGTGTAGCAGATCGTTATCGGCCCAGGCAACCAGTTGCACCTGAAGAACCTGTGGATCGGCGTTGCCATTGTGATCTATACCTGTGTCGATATAGCGTACGTTGATATCAACAAGAGCCCCAGAGGTCAGACCGCTTAAGGCAAAGGTCTTCGGGCTGGTGTTGTCAACATCAATTTCTGGAGTCGACCAAGCGTTAAAACCGCCTGCATTCTGTTGATACTGGTATTGGAAGGTTGCATTCGCATCTTTATCACCCTCATAAGGCATGGTGATCGTGATGCCAGTGAGTCCTTGCTGAGTGGCTGAGGCAGGGAGGACGACCAGATTGGTGGTGCGGGTATCATAATTAACCGTGATATTTGTCGCCGTGACTGCCGTACCACAAGTACCATCAACTGCCCGGCCCATAATTGTCGCTGTTCCTTGAGCCTGGGCACCTGGATCAAAAGAAGTTCCACTTGCATTCCATATGGTACCACCGTCAGAAGACCACTCAGCCGAACCAACCTGAACGGTAGGAGTATCCTCGTTGATCGTAATGACTGAGGTACCGCCAACCGAGCTGATGGCCGAAGGGGTTGCAGTAATTGAAATCTGCGCGGTGGGCGTACACGCATCAGTGGTTGCGTTGGCAATAGCACCAGCAGACTGGTTCCCCAGCGTATCGGTCGCACAGACGCGATAATACCATGTAGCATTGGGGCTCAAACCAGTATGTGTGTAGCTGAGCACGGTACCGGAATAAATGCTGAGGGCAGCATTATTGCAATCTGCAACCACACTGGTATCAGCGTGCAGGTCGTAGGAAGCAGCGCTGCTGGTGGCATCCGTAGCGGCCGTCCAGCTCAAGGCGATCTGAGCCGAGCCACCCGTTGCTGTCAGAGTGCCATCGACCGGCGGGGTGCTATCCACTGTTACGCTTAACGGCGTGCCATAGACAGCGGACACATTACCAGCAGCATCTCTGGCCCAGGGGTAAAGAGTTTTAGCTCCGTCGGAGGCCACAGTGTAGCTGGTGACACTTACTGCCCATGCAGCATCGCCAGCCCCTGGCTGCGCGTTACTCTCAGTGATCATGTAGTGCGTCACCGCGACATTGTCTGTAGCAGTAATACTGAGTCCGGAGATAGTCAGATTGGTGCTGGTGGCCGGGCCGGTAAATGCTGTTACTACCGGGGCCGCCATGGTGCTGAGATTAACTGTCGCACTATCTGTCAGTGTGCTGCAGTCACCTGTGCCCTGAGCATAGAAAGTCACAGATGCCGTACTATCCTGCGGTGGCACATAGGTCCATGGTGAAGTCTGCGTTGGCGGAGTGGTATCACTAACCAGCATGCTGGTTGCATTGCTACCTGCTGTCACCTGAATCGTTGTACTTCCAGTGATTGGGTTCGCGATGGTATCGAGGGCTAGAGTTTTGGTTTCGGTGCAAGCATTCCAGGTGAACGTCTGTGAAACAGGTGTGGAAATAATTGGGGTTCCACAATCGGGATCAGTGCCACGGGAATACAGGACATAATTACCATTGTTGTAATCACCACATAGCGAACCACCAGCTGTCGTTGTAGGAATTGCAGCGGTACCAGTCCAGTTAGTACAGGTAATTTCACTGGTGACAGGAGCGGTTAGTCCAGAACCGTGCAGATTCAATGTCGCACCCCAATTGGTTCCAGTGTAGGGTGTACCGGTCGTATCTCCAGTAGCATAACGCATGGCATCTCCACTGGTAATCTGTGCTACGGCGTTGTTAGCACCAGTGAATACACCTAAAAACTCACCAGCAACTATTGGCAGATTAAGTCCGGTAAACTGATGCGCCCCGACAGTATTAGTAGCAACAGTTACAACAACAGAATTTTGCGGTGTCACTGTAGTGCCGTCCCAAGTTGCAGTAAAAAATTTAAGCGTAGATCCTTGAACCGCTGCCGTCAAATAAACGTCAATCGTATCGATTGTACCACTTCCGGTTGCAGCAAAAGTGACATCTATATCTGTTTCATTCGTATATACCGTACCTCCAGTCCCAGGTTGGAAAACTGGCCCAACTGAAATAGGTGTACCCGGAGTAGTCTGTTGCTGAGTAACTTGGTATTGCAACGACAGGTTGGCCGCAGGGTCACCGGTAGTAGTGATTAAAAGGCTGGCATCATAACCGTCGCCAAAGGCCGTTTGGCCTGTAGGAATTGTAATGGTTGAAGGATCAGGATCAACACATAGAGTATCATAGGTAGTATTAACCGGGGTCGGATCTGTAATCGTACCGCAGAAGCCAGTCGCCTGAGTTTCGATAGCAACTGTGCCACTATTGTTAACATGTGGCGTATAAGTCGCACCACTGGCCTGCCAGCCACTGAAAGCACCGCCATCAGTGCTCCAGCGAACTTGTGGAGCACTACCACCCGTACCGCCGAGGGTGGCGGTGATAGCGGTCGCTGCGGTGATGACGCCGGGGTCTACTGCTGCAACGGTTGCAGTTTCAGTACAAGCCACAGTTTCATCAACCGTAAAATAGGCTGTTGTTTGATTACCAGCATCAGGCCATTCATTTAGACCATTAGTATCCCATGTAGTGGCACCAGCAGTTGCATTGGCAACAATGACAATTCCCCATTTGTTACCTGCTGAAATAGTCCCGGTAAGCCCAGAAAAATCTATATAATCAACATCGCCACCTGTCAAGGTAGCAATTATTGTACTGCTCAAAACGCCAATCTGCGTGCCGGTGCTACTATATTCACGAAGCTCGGCAGTAACATCAAGTCCACCGGTGGTATTGCGATCTTTCATAGTTAACAAGTTACCAGTCGCCTGACTAGTAACAGTTGTATTCGAAGCCACAGTGTTCGGACTAAGGAATACCAGCATATCTATCGGCCCACCACTGATAGCGATTCTAGCATCCTGAGGATTAGTACAATTGGCAGGTGTCGTAACGGTAAGATCTACAACCGTTCCAGCAGCGGTTATTTGTCCGCCGTCACAAGGAACACTGTTTACATCAACATAATAGGTAGTAAGCGCCGCCTCAGCACTCCCCACAAACCCAGCCGCCCCAAACACCATCGCCATCAAAGCCACAACCGCAAACCGCGCCACACGCCAGCTACCACACGCTTCCCCACGCCGACAAGCCGGACCACCTGCATCCGTTCGACAAGTGCCACTTAATCTCATCATTCTCGTCATCTTCTCAACTCCTGTCAGCATGTGCGCACTCCACTTTTTCATGGGGCTTATTCCTACGTTTAAAAACAGTAATCAGTATTCAGTATCTTGGCTTGTGGTTTTTCGTTATTTTTTCGGGACGACCCCTTAATGTCTCGCTATGTTTTGTCATCCCCGAAGTGCTTCTATCGGGGATACATCTCTTGAAATCTGGATTCCCGATTACACCCTCGGGAATGACAGGACTTGTTTTTATCAGCTGTTCTGGAGCAGTCCCTTAACTTCCTACCTTTGCCTTACATGATAAACTTTTTTAATCTGCCCCTTAAAAGATGAATACCGGCCCCGAGTTCAATCGGGACCGGCGTCTTCATGCCTGCGAGCCTAGCGGGTAAAGCTTACTTCGGCAGACTGGTGTGGCAAGCCATACAATCATTAGTCGGTGCCGCCCAGGTTGCATCATTATTGTTGTGACAAGCAACAGTGGAACAGGTTGCTGTACCGCTCGTATAAGTAGGTGTTGCAAATGCGGCCTTGGGTTGATCGTAATCAGTCGCACCCTTATAACCGGTGATGCGGTTCCAGATGGCGGACAGAATGCTGATTCCATCATCGGCATCACTCAAGTTATCACGCAGCTGAGCCTTGGATTTATAGAGACTCAGATCAGCGAAGGTAACATCCTTGGCACCGTTGAGGTGAACCGTGCTGCTCACCTGGATACTGGCTAGTTCATCGCCAATCAGTGCATTGCCAGTCCTGCTGTTATGACAAGTAACACAAGTGCTATTGGCCGAGTTGGCGCTGTTAGTCACCGTGCCGTTATGACAGGTGAAGCAGTTGATTGTGGTGGAGACGTCAGTGTCACCATGAGCCGCGCCGCTACCGACCGTACCAGACGCTGTCAAGAGACCCGGAGTTGCCGGATCGTAGAGTTCGGCATAGTGAATACCGACTTCGTGGACACCGTGAGCAGCGGTGGTCGGGCTGTTGCCATGGCAGTCGGCACAAGTCAGATTCTCAGCTATACCACCCCAGGTGGGAGGCGTTGCATCGTAAGTACCGTTACCATCAGAGTGACAGTAGACTGCTGAGCACTGGCCAGTGACCTGGCTGTAACTTTCACCGGTATTCCCACGCTTGGCATTCGGTGTCGGAATAAGCTGAGTCGCTGAATTCGGATCAAGCTGCATATCAACAACTCCACTCAAGTGGAAAGTAGCCTGATCATCGGAATGGCACTGGCCACAACCGGCAACCAGACGACCAGTTGCATCATAAGTAACGTCGAACCAGCCTTTAGCTGGATCACCGTAATCGCCAGTGGTCAAGCTCTTGCCGGCGATGAAAGCATAGACATCGGTATGATCAGCGTGATCCGGATGGTTGAGATTCGGGTCCTTGTATTTACCAGCACCGTGACAATCGATACAGGCATCACCACCATCAACCTGGACGATACGGTCGATATGCTTGGTGACATCAACGAAACCGTTGTTAGTTGCATTGACATGGAAGTGACAGCTGTCACAGCTGGTACTGGTAGGATGCTGAGCACCAGACCCAATATCACCTACTGGCGGGAAGCCGTGGCAGTAGTCACAGGTTCCGTTAGAGAGATTACTTCCCCAAGTCGGGTTCACTGCCACATTGTAGAGACCAGCGGTCTGGTCAATAGTCGAGAATTTCAAGCTGTCACCATGGCAGTAGGTTGTGGCGCATGAACCATAAGCCGTGCCCTTGGCCTTACCTGTGAGGTAACTACCACCAAAGTCACCGGTAGCAGAGTTATAGACATTGACCCAAGTGTCCAGATGCTCGATCGGTGCCGTGGTGTCTTTAACGGCGCTATCGTGACAGTTACCACAACTGATAGCGGTATTGTTAATAGCTGAACCAAGGTGATTATTGTGACTACCACTGACCATGTTAGAGAGATGACAAGAAGCACAACCACCTGTGGTACCCCACTGTGGAGTCACGGCCAGGGTTCCAGTGCCATCATCATGACAACTAGCTGTGCTACAGGTGCCATAACCATTACCAGGTACACCACCGAGGGTGTAAGTGTTGGCAACATCAATCAATTTATTTACATGGTTGCTGCTGTTATAGGCCGAGGCATCGTTAAGCGCACCGGTGTGGCAATCAGCACAACCATTGACACCGGAAGTGCCAAGGTGAGCAGCATGACTTCCGGATGTAAGCCCGGTGGCTTCGGTAACCTTGTGACAGGTACCACAGGCAGCGCTGGCCGGAATAGCCCAGGTCACCGTATTGTAAGTCGGCGTAGCTGAGTTACCATTGCTGGTAGACTGACCTGTAGAGTGACAGTAAACCGCGTCACAGCTACCGGCATAGGCACTGTTACCACCGTCGAGAGAACCAAGGATCGCCACATTGAGCAGGGTATTGACGTGTACGGACTTGTTGCTGATCGCCCGGTCGGTAGCATCCACGGTGGCGTTGTGACATGACTGACAGGCTTTGCTGGCACCGTTGTTGGCGTTGTTAATGTGTTTGGTGTGAGCCCCGCTGACCATGGCGCTGCCAGAGGCGACATTGTTGTTATGACAACCGGTACAAGTAGCAGCCAGGCTGGACGTCCACTGTGGCGCGGTTGTGTTCGGTGCACCTTTAGCAGCAGTACCGTCGTTGTGACAGTCGTTAGTGCCACAAGTACCGTCGGTAAAGGCGAAACCACGATCAGGCGAAGCCGCTGCCGCCGTTACGTTAGCGCTGTAGCTGCCGGAACCGGCCAGGTTGACTTCAGCCGCTTGAACGGTACTTACTGCACCACCGGCATGAGTGGTTGCATTATGACAGTTACCGCACTGGAAGATGTATCTACCAGCTGTACTGTTGTTGTTGGCATTAATCGCCGTAGCCACCGTTGCACTGTTGTAATGTACACCATGGCTGTTAGCCAGGGCGCTGCTGGCGCTATGGCATGAGTCGCAATTGAGAGCCGGACCACCCCATTGCGGTGTGCCACTGCCATGACAATATGTTGTAGAGCAGGTATCGGTAGCACCATCGAAGCTGCCGGTCTGCTTGAAAACAACATCGATAGCACCATCTACATGCAGAGCAGGTGTAAGGCCGTCAATACTGGTTCCGGTCTTACTGGTATCGGCATGACACTCTTCGCAACTGATCAAACTGGTTTCAACGTGCTCTACGTGAGTATTGGCACTGGTCGCAGCGGCACCGTTGCTGGCATAAACCGGGTGGCTCTTGCTGGTATTGTCACCATGACAGTTGAAGCAATCGAGGGTATCTGTAGCAAAGTTGGGATTGTACTGCACCAGGTCGGCACCGAAGTTACCATTGCTGTGACAGACGTTGGTCGCACAACTGGTGACATCGACACCACCATTCACATGCAGGGTGTAATCAGCAATTGTAGTGTTATCAGAGACCGTAGTGGTATGACAATCGACACAGCCAAGAGTCTTGCCGATAGTCGTGCCGGCTGAAGCAGTCACAGTGTGCTCTTCGTGAGCACCGGAGAGGTTAGTTGCTGCGGTTGCACCTTCGTGACAGCTGACACAATCGTTGATAGTGGTGCCCCATGTCGGGGTACTGTCTACACGTCCACCACCGGTCTGACCGTTACTGTGACAGTAGACAGTGCTACAGTTACTGTAGGCATCACCCGGTACGGGCGTACCATTATAGTTACCGCCCCAAGAACCGTTGATGCTGACATCAACGGCAAAGTCGGCATGTTTAGCGGTGCCGGTGCCTGCACCCTGATGACACTGAGTACAACCGATAGCATACTTGCTGGCAGATACGTGATCGGAGTGAGAGCCAGAGGTTTGTTCCGTGACGCCGCCAGCAGGACCGGCATTGTGACAATCGCCGCAGTTGACTGCACCACCCCAGTTGGGGGTCGCAAAGGTAACCCCATTGTAGCCACTTGGTGGTGATGCCTGGACATCAGAGTGACAATAGATGTTGTCGCAATTGCCGTAGGGCAGAGAACCAACATCTGCCTTGACACGGGTTCCGGCGTTACTGCCGCGATAGGTTGAAGATGTAGTCAGTTGAGCTTTGCTTGCATCAAGGTGCCAGTTAAGAGACTGATTAACGTGCAGTGATTTATCAGCAATGCCACCTGTAGAGTTGACGGCTGTGGCACCGTGACAGACGTCACAATTGATACCGATATTTTTCACATGAACATCGTGAGCACCGCCATCCATGGCAACTGAATTGTCTGCATCATGGCAACTGCCGCAAGCACCACTGGCGGCACTGCCCCAGGTTGGGCTTGCCGCATTACCGTTGCCACCAAAGTTACCGTGACAATAGAGGCTGGCGCAAGTGGCGTCTGAGTAGTAGAAACCATTATCGGCAGTTTCACCGCTGCCAGACGTGTAAGTAGCGCTGGTATCAGCAACTGTACCGTCAAAATTAACTTCTGCAGTCAGTCTTGGCACAGTGCTCCTAACCCATCCACCTGCATGAGTGATACCAACAGTACCATTAGTGGAATGACAGACACCGCACTGGATAATGTAGTTACCTGTCGTTGAACTATTGGTCTCATTCGCGTAATCACCAACCGCAACCGCATTATAGTGGGCAGGATGGCTCTGGGCTAAAGTGTTGTTAGCTGCATGACAGCTGCCACAGGCGACGGTGCCGCCCCATTGCGGGGTGCCAGCGCCATGACATACGGTCGCCGAACAGGTTGTACCATCCCAGGAGTTAATTTTTGAGCTACTTACATCAATCTTCTGGTCAACATGTGTACCGCCCAAAACGACCGAAGTGCTATCCAGGGTGGTCGTCACGTGGCAATCCTGGCAAGGTATATTGCTCGACCCAACATGTTTGTTGTGAGAGTTGGCATCTGTCGAACCAGCACCACCATCCGCATAGGCAGGATAGGCCTTGTTGGTCGCATCATCACCATGACACTTATCGCAGGCATTGAAGGTTCCTGGCGTGCTATCTGCGAGCGTCCAGGCCGGGGTGTTGTTCTTCGGGTTGGCTGTTGCCACATGATCAGTGACACTGCCCAGATTACCATCACTATGGCAGAGGCTGGTCGAGCAGTCTTGAGCAGGATCGATCGTCACCGGCATTGCCACATCAACCTGACCGTTCACATGGAAGGCAACAGCAGCAATCGTGGTGTTGTTACCGGCGTTCATCGTGTCGTCGTGACAGACTGCGCAATCGAGGTTGCGGCCTACGTTCGAGGTTGAACCATTGACATGAGCGGCATGAGCGGCAGTCTGGTTGGTCCCCGCCGTTATGTTATGACAAGAGTTACAGGTCAGTGGACCACTGCTGGTCCAGGTGATGGACTTATAGACACGGTCGCCAGGGACGGCATCCTGGCCGGTGCTGTGGCAGTAAACCGCCGAACAGGTCACATTGCCAGGGCCGCCCCAAGGGTTGGCACCGTGAGCAACGTTGGCACCACCAGCTTTGAGTGGACTGGTCTCGTCAAAGACAACGTCGATAAGCTGGTTCATATGTTTGACGTTGATGGCACCGGTCTGCAGGGCAGTACTGCCGCTCGCAGTATCAACATGACAAATATTACAGGAGAAACCTTGCCCAAGGTGAGCCTGGTGAGTCACTGAGTTATTGCTGCTGGTCATAGTGGCAGAATCGTTGCCATGACAGGAGCTACACTCATTGGATTGGCCGACAATAGTATCCTTGGTAGCGTTCCAGCCTGGCGTAGTGAAGTTAAAGGTTCGTGTACCAGCACCATCGTTGACCCCACCGTTACTGTGGCAATATACGTTGTTACAATTGGCTGCAGCGTCATTGTAAACTGGGTTAGCTGCACCTGAAGCCACCGACTTGCTATCATAGGTGTAGCCAGCCTCAAGTACGTCACGGAAAGAGGTATTATCCTTATTGTGCGTTCCTGCAAAGTCAGTAATATGCGTATTGTGGCAAACCTGACAGGAAAAACCGTAGCGCGACGTGGTTCCGGCATGGCTTACATGTGGAGTTGTAGTCTCATCTTTGAAATGGCCAGAATCGTTGAGATAGTCATATTGCACAGCTGAGTTACTACCGTTCGGTGCCCAGGCATAACCATTAAGCACATAGCCCGCGGCAGCAACATTACCAGGGGCATTAAACTGCGGCGGCGAACCGTGACAACCATCGCAGCCGACCGGCTTGGAGAAGGCGCCTTCAGCGTGGCTTCGGTGACAAGTCGAACAGTTTTCACCTTGGGTATGTACCCGAGTCGCATTAAATGGCGGATCAGCCATATCACCATGACAGCTTTCACAAAAGCCGTCGACGACACCTACCTGTGTACCACCCCAGAGATCTTCACGCTTCGCAGTGCCACCAAATTCTGTGGGCAGCTCTGTGTAGTTCTCATTCAGCATAAAGTATGAAGGGTTGTTATTGTTATAGTTATGTCCACCATGACAGCCCATGCAGCCCATGTCGACAGTTGCAGAACCGTGCATGGAGGTAACAGGGTCCGAATTGTGACAGGTGGTACAGAAAGTCGTCGCTTTGGCCGGGTCGTTGACAAACTGGGGACCATCACCGCGCAGCATCAGACCATCACCATTGGTTGCGGCTCCAGGGCCATCAGCTGTAGAGCTATTCGAATCAGTGAAGTGCAGATTATGGCAGGAGAGGCAACTGACATTACCATTAACTAATTGGATACCATTGGCATAGGAGTCAGGAGCTGTGGCCGAATCGTCTGTGACCAATTTATAGTCTGCACTGTTGTTGCTCTGAAAAGTTGCGTAATCGGTCACCAACGGATGGCTGAGCAAACCATGGTTCGCTGGCACGGAATCACCAAAAGTCTTATGGCAGGCCAGACACATCTCGTCGGGCGTCATCGGCGTGACACGGTCCGCCTTGGTTTGCATCAACGTCGGGTTGGTCGCGTATTCACCGTGTGGATTATGACAACGCGAGCAAGCCACCTTGCCGGTCGTGGTTCCATAGCGACTATAGAAGCTGGGGTGTAAAGTCCGGTTCGGCTCAGCTGCGCCAGCCGCAGGGTTGGTCGAGGTCGCGGCCCAGTTGTGCGAGGTCTCTGCTCCAGGAGCAAGATTATTGCCGTACTGATTACTGGCATCGCCGGTGACAAAGCCTATGCTGGGAATCGCTGTGGGCGTTCCTTGTGGAGCACCAGGGTTCAGTGCGATTGGCACCGGACTCTGGTTATGGCATTGAGTACAAACATTATCATTGCCCAGGGTATTGGCCGATGTCCCTGTAAGGTGGCATTCCTTACAATCGAAGAAATGCACTCCGGGTCCGGCACCTATGGCGAGGTGCGGGAGGACCAACAGCAGTGCCAGACTTAGAAGGACGAGTGAACCTTTAGATCTCATGATGCCTACTCCTGAGAGTAATCAATTTGGGAGCAATCAATTTACTATTAGTCATCAAATATCACTTATTTATTGTGGCAAGACAGACAGAGGTCGCTGCCGGTATTGGGCCTGATCAGAAACGGTGTGTAGTTATTGCTGTTAATTCCACTTACATAGTCAACATGGGGGTCGTGACAACTCGAACACTCGACCCGGTCGTTAGTACCGAAGAAACGTATTCCTTCACCCTTGTAGGTCGTCGCAGCGAGAACCGTACGCAACTCGTTCTCCTTGCTACCACCAACACCGTACGCCGGATCGGCCAGAACGTCACTGTAACTGAATGAAATCGGGTGGTCGTCGGTGAGATCACCGGTACCGCTTGTATTACCAGGCGCAGCACCTATGCGTGAGCCTACCCCACCAAACAGATCGATAATCTCGGTATCAGGATCATTATTGAACAGGGTTTCAATCGGAGTCGTGCGGTCATTCGGCACATTAATAAGGTGATTGACTGAAATGCTGCCGTCATGACAGGACATGCAGATCAATGATTCATCATTGACAATACGCGACACAGACAACCCCTGCAGGACACTCGAGAGCGTCACGCTGTTGTAGTGGGTAAAGGATGTATTGGAGGGGGTACTGTGGTTCCAGAGCGGCCCGTCGAGGATACCACCGTGCGGCGTATGACAGAAGACACAGATCTGATCCTCATTTGTGGCATAGAACGAGGAACCAGCACCGCCGATAGCCGGATCGACACCTGTCGCTGACAAGTTATGGATGGTATTCTCCACCTTGGCAAGCCCCCTGCCCCAGGCAACAGAAGCAGCAGTAAGTATCAGTATCCCGACAACACTACAAATCAAAACATTTCGATTGGTCCTCTTGGTCATTAATCCATGCCCCACGCTATAAGTTATAGTCAATACGCTCTTAAATTGATTAAGGTTTCTTACAGTAACGCCAGCAATTCCATAGCCGACTGTTGTGCTGCACCATTGGGTAGTGCCGATAGCAGCGTTGCTGTTGCATCTGCGGCGTCATCAAGATCGCCCGAGGTAACCAGTGCACCAATGGCGGCAACATCATCGCTTAACTGCGGCGCTTCGACAGCAACCAGCTCTGCCAGTTCGGCAACTTTATCGCTCAAGGCAGTAAAGAAGCTGGCAACCGGCTTATGGCTTTTACCTGCCAGATAGACGATCTTGCCGTTACTTTGCCCCGCCAGCAACTGCTTACCTGAGCCGTTCAAAGCAATCGGGAAAACGCCACTTAAATCGGCACGACGAGCTCTGAACCGCTGACCAGCTTGGTAAATACCGTCAACCTGCGCGTAAACAGTTACCTTGCCATTCACAGTCAGCAGCAGTTCCTGCTGGCCATCAGCATCCCAGTCGGTCGGGAAAGGAACTACTGCACCCTTCACCGAGAAGAGGACAACAGGAGCAGCCAGTAGCGGCGCAGCGTCATCGCCCTGGTTCAGGAATACGACAATCTGACCGGCCGCATTGCCGACCAGAAGATCCTTGGCACCGTCACCGTTGTAATCAATTACGGCTGGAGCTGCGCTGCCACTCACCGATATGGCACTACCGGCAGCCTGGATATCGGCGCCGCCACCAAAGGCCGGGGCTGCTTCGAGGCCGCTGTTAATAAAGAGCTTCACCGTACCGTCGGCCTGGCCGACGATCAGGTCTTTGCGGCCATCATTGTTCCAGTCGGCCACAAAAGGTACCGCATCCGGCATGACCGGCAGACCGAGAGAGATCCCTTTATCGAATCTGAGTCGACGGCGACCGTCTATCTGCATGTTTGCAAAAAGCGTGAGCTGCCCGGAGCCATCACCAACCAACAGGTCAAGTGTGCCGTCGTTGTCAAAATCAACCAGGAAAGGTGCCGCAGAACCACTTACGGAAAGTCCGGAGCGACCATTAATGCCTCTGCGGCGAGCCCTTAACTTTTTAACAGCCATGGCCGGCACCAGTTCGGCGTAAAGGTCAACATTAGCGTTTTCAACCAAGGTAACTTGGGCGACAAAAGGTTCGAAGCCGGTTCTCTCTACAACAACAGACAGAGTTCCCGGGGTAAAGTCGCGCAATTCGACGGGGGCAACTCCAACAGTTTGGCCGGCATAAGCATGGTTGCCTGAGAAGGAGACGACCGCATCCGGCATGTTGGCTGTAATAGTCAGGGCTGTCGTGTCATAAACAAATTGCCCGGTAGCACTCGGTTCAGAGATTGTCTGCTCATCATCCAGAGCTAATACGCGCCAGAAGTAGCTGGTGCTGTCAACCAGGTCGCCGTATGCGGCAAAGGCATCGATGGTCAAGGCCGTATCACTCAGAGTTGCTTCAGCAATAACCTGAGCAAAGGCTTCATCGAAAGCTATTTCAACCTGATAGGTAACATTGTTGTCATTTGGGTCGGGATCGCTGGAGGCACCCCAGGAGAGTGTATCCAGACCATCGATCGACTCACCATTGAGCGGAGCAATCAACTCTGGCACCGAAGGGGCTTCTTCAACAGCGTTAACAACAAAGTTTGCCGAAGCACTCACTGCTGAGGATTTATCACCATCGCTTGCCTGTACTGTCCATGAGAAAGCAGTATTTTCCTCTAGAGCGACATCGACCACAACGCTCGTGGTATCACCCGCTACCTCCTGCACATTTGCTTCAAACACCACCACACCGTCCTGAGTGAGCACGAAGTTGTAAATGAGTGAATCACCATCTTCATCGATAGCATTATTGATAGCTAGCACAGGACTTACTGTATTGACCTCACTCCCCGCAATGGGGCTCTGCTGAACCGGTACGGACGGGGCGTGATTTACATACATCGGATTCTGACCGCCATCGATACCGAAGATCTCGATACGGCCAGTGTCGCAACCGACAAACAGGCGGCTGTTGGCATCGTCGAAGATCACATCGATGACACTGTTCAGTTGACCAACTTCATAACCTTTCTGAGTATAAGCTCCCAGGTAGCTGAAGCCCGCACTGGTAACACGAATCTGCGACGACATGTAATCAAGAAAATAACCCCGACCTTGAGCGTCAAAGGCCAGACCACGGGGTGCATGCATAATAGGGGAACCGAAATTTGCGGCAGACGACTTAAGGTAGGAGACGGGGGCGTTCGCACTAAGATCGGCATTGATGGTAAATACCTGAACCTTACCATTTAAAGCTGAGCTGTCAGCGACGACGACCTTACCAGACGGATTAATCGCCATGCCGCCCATCTGCATAAACTGGCCGTCATTTGTACCAATCCCTCCGAAACGGCTCTGATATTGACCTGAAGCATTGTAGACCTTGACCAGCATCTCGCCAGCATCAACAACAAAGACATTACCGGCGGCATCAAGATCAATTGCCCCAGCCAAACCAAATTCCGGGCCACCTGCTTCAGCACCGGCCAGAGTCCCGACCACAGCCCCGGCCGCATCAACGATCACAACCGCCTGCTCGCGTGAGACATAAATACGGGTCCCACCTGGAGATACGGCAAGACCGCGGCCAGTCGCCTGCAGATCAAAGCTTTGCAGCAGATCACCATAAGGACTGAACTTATACACCTGCCCACCACGGGCATCAGCCACATACAGGTTGCCAGCTCCATCCAGGTCCATTGCGCCGGGCACCCGTAGTGTGCCAACCCCGAGCTGACCCAATGAAGTAAAGGTCGGCGCAGCAACCGCAAGAGTCGGGATGAGCCATATAACACCAAGCAACAGTGATATCACCGTAATAAGGCTGAATAGCGAGCGTGATCGTTTCATTGTGATGCCTCCTGCAGTAATAGTGCTGCCTGCATAAAGTCAAATATTGCAAATAGTTAACCAGCCTAAAGACAAACTTCCGTCATCAGTGGGGGAATGTTCGACAGGTTGTCAATGCAACCTTGGTACCAAGATTAATTTTGGTCTTTTGGCAGAGGGAAATGTGAATGTAAGTGCAGGCGGGTAAAACGGATCACCGAAAAGGGCAAAGCAGGTAAATCTCTTGCTTTGCCTCTACGGGTTTTCGGAGTGCTGCAGTCTAGCCCAAAAATCCAAACTTCTTCATACGGTAACGGAATGCGTCGATGCCGAGATTGAGTTTCTTGGCAGCTTTCGACTGGTTGCCTTCGGCAATCTCCAGGGATTGGCGGATCAACTCCCGTTCGACATCCTCGATATCTATCCCTTCTGGTGGGATGCGTAGATTCATTGGCCCGGACGCGACATCACCGGTCTTCGAGATCAATTCCCTGGGGAGATGTTCGAGCATAAGAGTCTCCTCGTTTTCGAGAATAATTGCCCGCTCAATAATATTGCGTAACTCACGCACATTGCCCGGCCACTCGTATTCTTCGAGAAACTTGCGCGCCATCTTGGAGACACCGACAACATCCTTGGCGAACTCTTTATTGTAATGTTGAATAAAGAATTCAACCAATGGCATAATATCGTCACGACGTTCACGCAGTGCCGGCAGATAAATAGGAATCACCTGGAGACGATAGTAGAGATCGTTGCGGAAGGTCTTTTCCTCTATCTTCTTGAGTAGCTCCTGATTAGTCGCAGAAACAATACGCACATCGACCGGGATCTCCTTGGTGCCGCCAACCCTGCGGAAAGTGCGCTCTTCGAGAACCCGCAGCAACTTGGCCTGCATCCCCATCTCCATATCACCGATTTCATCGAGAAAGAGGGTGCCGCCATCAGCGACTTCGAAAAGACCGCGCTTCTGAGTTTTGGCATCGGTAAAAGCACCTCTTTCATGCCCCATCAACTCACTTTCCAGCAGAGCTTCCGGAACAGCAGCACAGTTGATTGCCATAAAAGGCTTGTCCTTGCGCCCACTCTCCATATGAATGGCCCGGGCAATCAGTTCCTTGCCGGTACCGCTCTCGCCCTGAATCAGAACCGTACTGGCATCACTTGTCGCCACCTTGCGCACCATGTCGAGCACCTGCTTCATATGGCGACTGTCACCGATGATATTGTCTATGCCGAACTTGCTTTTCTGAGCGGAGCGCAAGTGGGCCACTTCCTTGCGCAGTTGGCGTGTTTCGAGGGCTTTCTTGACGATGATCGAGAGTTCATCAAGATTAAAGGGCTTATTGATATAGTCATAAGCGCCAAGACGCATTGCCTTGACAGCAGTTTCAAGCACGCCAAGAGCCGTGACCATAATCACCAGGATATCGTCGTCGATTTCCTTGACTTTCTCCAAGACTTCGAGACCGTCCATGCCTGGCAGTTGAATATCAAGCAGCATCAGTTCGGGGGCATCTTCTTGCACTCTCTTTAGAGCATCTTCGCCGCTGCCAGCAGTTACGACATCGTAGCCCTGTTTTTTCAGGGACTGCTCCAGAGACCAGCGAATCAGGTGTTCATCGTCAACGACCAGTATTCTTGTATTACGCACGTTCTTCCTCATTCATATCCGGCACAGCATCTTTGCTGACCGGCAGGTTAATGACGACCCGGGTTCCTTCACCAAGCCGACTTTTAATTTCAATGGTCCCGCCTTGCTGCTCCATGAGCTGCCGGCAAATCGCCAATCCCAAGCCGGTCCCTTGGATTTTTGTGGTAAAAAACGGCGCAAAAATGGACTCCAGATCTTCCGTCTTAATGCCAGGCCCAGAGTCACCGACCAGCACCCGCACGACCTGCCTGTCCTGCTCTTCGATAAGGTCTGTTTGCAGTAACAGTGTGCCACCACCCTTCATCGCCTGTATGGCATTAATGATGATATTAAAAAATACCTGTTGTAGCTGCTTCTCGTCAACCCAAACCGGCGGTAAATGGCGAGTAAATTCCTTACTCTGGTGCACATTTCTGGCTTCCGGGTGCTGACTGATGAAAAACATCGTCTTTTTGAGCAGATCGTTGGTGTCAACAAAGCTGAAATTCGGCTTACCGGGACGACCGAAGAAGAGCAGATCAGTCGCGGCCTTGTCCAGACGAGCGATTTGTTCAAGAACCTGGTTAATCACCTCGCGACGAGGATCATCTTCGGCGAAATCATCAGACAGCACAGTGATAGCGCCGCTGATCGCTGCAAGAGGATTCTTGATCTCGTGCGCGATACCGGCCGACATCTCACCGACAGAAGCCAGGCGGTCAACCCGTTCCATCTGCTGGTAATGACACTCTTGAAGTTCATCGTTGGCTTCGCGCAAACGGTTGACCATAGAATTGAAACTGACCGCCAGACTACTGACCTCATCTTCTCTCTCTGGCTCCAGAGTGACAGTCAAATCACCATTTTCAACCTGAGACATTTTGTCCGCCATGATCTTTAACGGCTGTCGGACGAAGCGATGGAAAATCAGAGAGACCCCCACGGTCAACAGCAATACCATGATTAACATGGTAAAACTGAAAAGCTGTGAAGTTTCCAGGAGCTGCGCTTCCATTTCGGCCAGCGAGAGATCAAGGTTCAAGATACCGATAATCTGGTGTCCGGTATCATGACAGGGCATACAACGTTTCCCGGAATAAATCGGCTTGACAACTCCCATGACCTCATCGCCAGTCGGGCCGCGAAAAATGTCATGTTGCTTGCCATTTAAAAAGATTGCCAGGTTATGAGGATCAACCCTACGGCCGATCTCACTCGGGTTCGACGATTTGAGCACACGACCATCGGGGTGAAAGATGCGCACGCCCGCCAGACGCTGGTCGCTGCCGACCATCTCCAGAATCGTCTGGACATCGCGGCCGTTGTCAGTTCTCATGGAGCTGGTGATAGACCGTTCGATCACCGACATCATCAAATCTGCGGTACGCAAGCTGGTATTGGTGATATGGGTATGCTCGCGCTGGATATGAAAAACCGTCACACCACCGATAGCGACAAGGAATAGCAGGAAAGAGAGTATGACAATCCGACCGATAAGGCTTTTGAAAAACATCGGGCTCCAGATATTAATGTCTTAAGATAAGCTGTGGGAATTTACGGCTTCGTACTACCCGGTACAGGCGTAAGAGGTTTCCTGGTTGTCTGGCTCCTCCTGGACGGTGCAAAGACGAACTCCCATTCGAGATAGGATTCTTTGTCTTTAAATGCGGCTAGTTCTGCAGGGAAACCGTCCTTACGGAAAGGCACAAGGTCGCTACTACTACGAACTCCGATGATTCGCTCTGCCGGATCTGTAACCAGCTCCCAAGCTTTGCCGGTCATAGGATCATCGTAGAGTTTACGCAGATGGCGCACCACACCCGGAAAGCGCGGGTCACGCAGCAGATGCTCAAGCTTGGCCGGTAGCATCTGCACCGCACCGTGCTTGACCGCATAATAACTGGCAATCGCCTGTTGATATTGTTGCCCCCGCCAAAGCAGTTCGGCCTCCCGTGCCCTCTGCATAGTACTGCGCCAGGACTGCCCGGCCATAGAGGCTGACAAACCCAGGATCACCACCATGACCAGGAGCAACAACAGAATCGCACCACGCTGGCTGTTTTCTGAAGATTTAACAATCATGGTGTTCCAACGGTGATCAGTGATCAGGTAACTGGTTACTAGAAGGCTGTCGGACTATCCATGACCCGGCTGCAAATCCGGCTGTCTGGCCCATATTTCAGCTCCTTTTCGACCAATAGCTATGACTATTAACCTCAAACGAGCTAAAATCTGTTCTCAAACTTCCGAATTTTCGCTACGGCACGCATAGTCCGACAGCCCCCTAGATTCTCCCTACTTCTCATCCCCCAGCAAATAAGAGAGGATCACTTCATCCAGGCTGCCTTCTACAGCTGAAGGAGGTGTTTTGGGTGCTACAGCAGGGGCAGTCACTGCGGCAGGTGGAACCGGGGCCGGTGGCGATTCTACTTCAACCCGAGATTTACCGAGTTTATCTCCCACCAAAGTCTGAGGAAGCGCTGTCTTTCCAGAGGTCTCTGCTCTGCCAGACCTATGGCGCTTGATCACGACATCGAATTCGCCCGATTTGAGACCACGCAGCATGTCCTTATGCTGCTCCTTCATTAACTCCTCGACAACCTGTCCCAGATTGTCAATTTTACCGATATCGGCGTAGGAAGTTTTCTTCGAAGCGAGGATTGTCCCGCCCTGATAAAGCAAGGTCACAATATTGGGGTTCTTCACCCCGCTATCCTCGGTCTGAATGTGGTAGACCTCGCCCTTGTAGCGAAAGTTATGGTTGAAACCGACGACCATCGGATCTGTTCTCCGTAACTATCCATGCAACTATTTAACGCCCATTCGCTACGCTCACTCAAGACGCAAAGGCGCTAAGCAAGGCGAATGCTGAGATTAAAACAAAAGACCTTTGACTCTCTTTGCGTTAAATACCCTTAGCCTTTAACCGGTTCATTGTCGCACAAGCAAAAACCCAGCGCAAGTCAGAGTCAGAGTCAGCGATTTCAGTGCCCTAAGACAGCCTTAACCTTAACCACAGCTTCAAGTGCATCCCTGGCATAGATATCAGCACCGATGCTGTCGGCATAATCCTGAGTAACCACAGCACCGCCAACCATGGTAAAGACTTTAATCCCGGCATCCCTAAGCTTGCCTAAGGTCACATCCATCTGCTGCAAGGTAGTGGTCATCAGGGCGGAAAGGCCGACGGCATCAACTTTCATTTCCAGCGCCACCTCAAGAATTCTGGCAGATGGCACATTTTTACCGAGATCAATCACCTCAAAACCGTGGTTCTCCAACAATGTACAAACGATATTTTTGCCGATATCGTGAATATCACCTTCTACTGTTGCCATGAGAATACGACCAAGAGAGGGGCCACTTTCACCGGCAAAGTTTTCTTTGATATAACCGAAAGCGGCCTGCATGGTCTCGGCAGCCTGCATCACCTGAGGCAGAAAGATGCGATTGGCAGCAAAGCGGCGGCCGACTTCCTCAAGCCCCGGCAGCAGCCCCTCGTTGCTGATCGTCATAACATCCAGGCCCTCTTCCACAGCGTCCTTGACCAGCGCCACAATACCTTCGCTGTCACCGGCGACAATCGCAGCGGCGAGTCGCTGACTAATATCGAGATGAGACTCCTGCCCACCGACAGCAGGGGCGGTAACCACGGTCTGCTCGGCGTAGTGGGCGATGTAATCTTCAGCCCGCACATCCTGACAGAGCAGCACCAGCGCGGAACGATAGACATCCATCATGCGCTCATCTTTGGGATTGATAATAGCTGCCTTAAGACCGGCCTCCAAGGCCATGGCAAAAAACGCCGAGGAAAGAACCGGGCGGGACGGCAGGCCGAAAGAGATATTACTCACACCCAGGGCTGTGGCGAGACCAAGGTCATCACGGACCAGGCGCAAGGCACGCAGGGTTTCGAGAGCCCGCTGCTGTTCTGCAGAAACGGTCAGAGTCAGGCAGTCGATCACCAGGTCCTGCGGCGGCAAACCCACGGCAAGAGCCGCATCAAGGATCTTGCTGGCAACCTTGACGCGTCCTTCTGCAGTTGCCGGGATACCCTTCTCATCGAGAGTCAGTCCTATAACAGCAGCGCCATAACGGCGGGCAAGCGGCAGAATCCGCTCCAGGCTCTTGGCTTCCCCGGTGACTGAATTGATCAAAACTTTACCGTCTGTGGCCTTTAAAGCCCGTTCAAGAGCAGCCGGATCAGAAGTATCAATAACCAGAGGGGCCGTGCAGGCACCACTGACTGCAAAGACAGCTCGCTCCAGGGCAGCGACCTCGTCAACGCCGGGTGCGCCGCAGTTGACATCAAGCAACTGTGCGCCAGCGGCAAGCTGAGCCGTTGCTTCACGACGGATATAGGCTGTCTTGCCGGAGAGTAACTCTTGCGTATAGCCTTTCTTACCAGTGGGATTAATGCGTTCGCCGATCAAGACGCACGGAGCCTCGCCACCGAACTCTGTCACAGCGCTCCGGCTGGAAAGAAACCCTCGCCGAGCTGGCGGTGTCCAATCATGAGGGAAGTGATCCAATGCGGCGCGCATAGCCCGGACATGCTCCGGAGTCGTGCCGCAACAACCACCGATAATCCGTACACCGAGGGCGATCAGGCGTTCATGATAGGCGGTCATCTCCTCGGGAGTACCGGGGAAAATAGTCTGGCCGTCCTTGAGTATCGGCAGCCCAGCATTAGCCTGGGAGATCAACGGCCGGGAGGTCCCCAAGCGCATTTGCGCGAGGACATCATGAATCCCGTCTATGCCGAGCCCGCAGTTGGTGCCGATCACGTCAACCTGCAAAGCATCGAGAGTAACTGCCGCAGCGATGGGAGGTGTACCGAGCACCGTACGACCGGCATCATCAAAGGTCATCTGGGCAACAATCGGCAGGTCACAGACATCGCGGCAGGCAATAACCCCGGCACGCAGTTCACGAATATCAAGGAATGTTTCAAAAGAAATCAGGTCGGCACCGGCTCCAGCCAGAGCGGAGATCTGCTCGGCAAAGATATCGACCATTTCATCAAAACCGGCATCGCCTACCGGCTCGACAAATCGCCCGGTAGGGCCAACTGAGCCACCGATAAACAGCTGGTTGCCGCCAGCTTTACGAGCCAACTCGACGGCACGGCGATTCAGTTCATCAACTGCACTATCCAGGCCATAATGAGCCAGCTTGGCACGATTACCACCGAAACTGTTGGCAACCAGGATATCGGCACCCGCCGCAGCATATTCGGCGTGGATGCCGGTCACGGCATCCGGCGCAACCCGGTTCATCTCTTCAGGGCAGCCTCCCGGCGGCAAACAGCGCTCCTGGAGCAGAGTCCCCATAGCGCCGTCTAGAACCAACACCCTTTCTGTGATTGCTTTACGAAAATCTGTCACTCTTTAACTCTCCCACTATATTCTCTCCACGGGAACTCTCTCCACGTGGGTAGATGATCATTTTCCAGTCGACATTAGTTCCTCTCCAACCAGGCTGCCCTCTTCCACTAAACTAAAGTCAGGATTTATCGGCTGGCGCAAATCGACGTGCCCCTTAAGCGTTGCGACCGGGACTCCCTCTACCAGGATCTGCACTTGGCGCAGATGTGGGAAATTAACCGCCATGGTATCGGCCAAACCATAGATCGTAAGTAGTTCACTCTGGGTTCCGCCCGGATGTGCAGCAATCAGTTCCTGGCTGAAATCAATGCTCACCAGACTATTTGTAACAGCAATACTGCGCAGCTCAACTGCCGTGGGGAAAATTGGCGCGAGATCACTTTCCGGGCCGGCAATCAACGCCCTGACCGTATCACTCAGGCAATCTTCATCCTGTTGGCATTCGCTGATCTCGCGTATTTCTGCAACCAGAGTCCGGCCGTCAACTGAAGCGAAATAGAGGATCACCTCTCGGTTCGACTGCGACGATGTTTCCACAACAATCGGCTTTTTGAGGGTAGTTTCACTGGTTTCAAAATAACCGACCAGCAGACCGATACAGAAAAGCAGAGCGACAAGAGCACCCCACAGGATCAGACGTTTACGCCGTGGTTTCTGCTGTGCTTTGTGTAGTTCATGATGATTTTGGGACATGATTCAATCCAGGTTCGGGGCATGATTTAATCCAGGCTGACCGTTTCAACCCCATGCAGTTCCTTTCCAAGAAAGGCTCCGCCAACCCGTTTGAAGCGGTCAGGGATATCGGTCACGAAATAACGTGGTAGTGGGGCGGGAGTTGTCTGACACAGCAACCGATACTCACCAAGCCGGGAAGCGACAGCCTTGGCTGTCGCCTGCGCGGAATCGACCAGCCTGACATCAGGACCAACAACCTCCTGCAACATTTGCTTAAGCAACGGATAATGGGTACAGCCAAGCACCAGGGTATCAATCTTTTTTTGAAGAAGGGGGGCAAGGTATGCATGGGCGGCAAGGCGGGCGACCTCATGACATGCCCAGCCCTCCTCAGCCAGGGGCACAAAGAGCGGACAAGCGGCAGCATGTACAACAACATCTGATCTGCCAGCCAGCAGGGCGCGCTCGTAGGCACCGCTGCGTATTGTCCCTTCCGTACCGATCACACCGATCCGGCCATTGCGGGTGACTTCCAATGCCCGCCTGGCGCCTGGCTCAATAACACCGATTACCGGCACCTGATAACGCTCCGCCAAACCATTGAGAGCAACTGCTGAAGCCGTATTGCATGCAACAACCAGAAACTTAACCCGTTGGTCGAGGAGAAAGCGTGCGGCCTCATGCGCATAACGCAGCACAGTCGATGAACTTTTTGTACCGTAAGGCACTCGCGCCGTATCCCCCAGATAAACGAGTGGTTCATCAGGAATCTGGCTACGAAGTTCCCGCAGGACAGTCAATCCACCGACCCCTGAATCAAAGATACCAATAGCTCGTTCCGGCACCGCTTCAGACCTCTTTTCCTTAAGTTCAAGCAGGGGGTTACTCTAGTGAGCGAGTAGGCAAAAGTCAAGGGATATGGCGGTTTTTTAGCCTTTGTCACATTGTAAAAAAATGATAAGATGCTCAGCGGACAGGCGGCCCATTGAGTTTGTCCATTGACAGGCTCATAGCTAGCTACCGAAGAGGCCCCAAATGGATTTTTCTTCAATTCTCAAGTTCCTGCAAAGGTTTGAAACCAGCAAGATCATGGCCTATGTCCAGACTATGGAACTCAACACAGTCATGGAACACCCCTATTTCCTGGCTGGCATCGGCTCTCTGGCAATCCTTGCCTATATCATGCGCTGGCGGCTGCTGCTGGTCACGGTGATGACCATTACCGGCTTCATTTACCTGCTCAGCTACACACTCTCCAAGGGGGTCTCTCTGGAAAGTGGCATGCCGGGAGACTCGCTTCTGGTACTGGTTGGCGGCGGCGCGTTCATTATTTTCCTTGCGATTTACATGCTTTTTATCCGAGGCGAATGACGCATGTTGCAGTGTTTGGTTGCTGATGTTACCTTGAAGATCGTTTTCAGGATTAAATCAGTCGTCAGAAAATGGCACTGACGTGAAAACGACAAAACACACTTAATTTCAAAACGACAAAGAACCTGGGGTCCTCATGGCTTTAGCTTTCAAAAAACGTGATTTCCTGCTGATCGGAATTGCTATATTAATCCTGACTTTTCTTTGGCAGGCACCGCCAGAGTCAACCAGCCGCGTGCCTCTAGATGATGATCATCGCCAGTTTCATGACCTCGTAAAAAGTGAAGGCAAAAAAGCCGCCGAAAAGTTCTGTGAAGAATGCCACAATGATGACAACGTAACCTTCCCTGAAGGGCATCCACCCAAAGCCCGTTGCCTCTTTTGTCACAAGATGGGGTCTTAACCCCCCTCTTCAAGCCAGATCGCGTTCAAAGGCGACGTTATTTCACCATAGCTGCTCACATTTTAGCCGTCACCACATCCAGACATAGTCTGATTTGCGGGAATATATAGCTGTATTTTCACCCAGTTATACAAGCAGAAGGGCATCTTAATACTTTTGGCACAGGCGTTGCTTTGCCCTTTGTAAGCCTGTAACGCAAGTAACGTAGGAAGGGGTTAAGAAAAATTAAGTCATGGGGTTCTTTATGCCGAAAACACTGAATAACAGGAAGACAGGAACACAAATCAATATTATGGACGCCTTACTTTATGTTCTGGCCGGTAGCTCCATGGCCATAATCAGCGTATCTTTCCTGCTCTGGTTACGTTTCTGAGATATTGGTTTTTACACCCTAAAACACGAAACCCGGCCTCTCAGCCGGGTTTCTTATTAACTATGGACAAGTCGCACCCCGCACGATAACCCGTTGCGCATAGCGGCCAGCAAGCTCAGCAAAAGACTGCACCTGTTCTGAGGAATAAGGGATGATTTCTTTTGCTTCCACACAAAGAGCATGCTCAGGATGGTACTGCTGTAAAACCCAGAGCGGCGTACCATTAATCAGCTCTCCCAATTTGACAATCACCTTCTCATCAACCCAACCGGGAACACAGGTCGTGCGGTACTCCAACTCGACAGACGCATCAGCACAGAGGCGCAGTGTCTCAACCAGCTTATCAGCGGGGACCTCACCCGAATGCAGCTCTGAGTAGCGTTCAGGTGTGGTTTTCAGGTCGATGGCCAGATAATCGACCAACTGTTTGGCAATCAATTCGGCGATGAGTTGCGGAGCCAGACCATTGGTGTCGAGTTTGACCTCCAGGCCCAGCGATTTGATTTCTTCGAGAAAGGGTAGCAAGCCACTGTTAATCGTCGGCTCACCGCCTGAGATAACAACTCCATCGATAAAAGCTTTGCGGCCAGCCAGATCGGCCAACAGGTCGGCAGGGTCCAGATCTGGACAGGCTGCTGGATCAAGCACCAAGGCAGGATTATGACAAAAAGGGCAGGTCAAATTACACCCGCCCCAGAACACCAGAGAAGCTATCCGCCCTGGGAAATCGAGCAAACTCGTCCCTTGGAAACCTTTGATACCCATTATGCTGTTACTCTCGTTAGAGGGACAGCCCCCATGCGGGGCCAGACTCCAGCCTCCAGCTCTTACCCTCTACCTTCTTCGACAACATACTCCTGGCGATCCCTAAACTCTGCCTTTTTACCTTTGTTCCACTGCTGAACCGGGCGGAAAAAACCACAAACACGAGAGTAGACTTCTGTTTTAGCGCTGCATTTGGTTGACATGTTTTTCTCCTTCATTTGATTAAGCGGCCTGGCCTTCGTGCATGTGCGGACAGGCGAAATGCTCGCCGGAGATGTAGCCGTGCTCCGGGCAAATGGTGAATGTCGGGCTGATGGTGAAATACGGCAGGTGGAAATTCTCGGCAATCCGCCGCACCATCAGGCGGGCACTCTGCCAGTCATCAAGTCTCTCACCGAGGAAACCGTGGAACACCGTGCCACCGGTATAGAGGGTCTGCAGGGAGTCCTGATGGGTGAGTGCTTCGAAAATATCGTCCGTAGTGCCAACTGGGAGCTGGGTTGAGTTGGTGTAATAGGGTTCGGCATCACCAGCGGTGATAATATTTGCATAGCGGGTTCGGTCAGCGCGTGCCAGACGGAAGCTGGTTCCTTCTGCCGGGGTAGCTTCTAGATTGTAGAGATGACCGGTTTCTTCCTGAAAAGCTTCCAGCTGGCTACGCATAAACTGCAGGGTCCGTACGGCAATACTCTTGCCCTCTGAGCTATCGACCCCTTGACCGATCAGGTTGAGCATAGCCTCGTTCATACCGAGCAGGCCGATAGTGGAAAAGTGGTTATCCCAGTAACGACCGCTACGTTCACGGATGCCCTGCAGGTAAAAACGGCTGTATGGATACAGACCTTCCTCGGTCAGACGCTCCAGTTGTTTACGCTTGATTTCAAAGGATTCGTAAGCCATACGCATTAACTCTGCGATCCTGGCAAAGAAACCAGCGATATCCTTGGCCTGGTATGCTGCTCTGGGCAAGTTGAGCGTGACCACACCGATCGAACCGGTCAAGGGATTGGAGCCGAACAGTCCACCGCCACGGCGACGCAGTTCACGGTTGTCGAGGCGTAGTCGGCAGCACATGGAACGGGCATCTTCCGGATCCATATCAGAGTTAATGAAGTTGCTGAAATAGGGGATACCGTACTTAGCGGTCATCTCCCATATCGGCTGGAAGCGCGGGCTGTCCCAATCAAGCTCTTTGGTGATATTGACAGTCGGGATCGGGAAGGAAAAGATCCGGCCGGAAGCGTCGCCAGCCATCATTACTTCACAGAACGCCCGGTTGAAGAGATCCATCTCCTCCTGAAATTCACCGTAAGTAGCATCCATCAGCTTGCCACCGATGATGATCGCCTCCTTGCCGATGTCGCGTGGCGGGGAGAGGTCAAGGGTAATATTGGTGAATGGTGTCTGAAAACCGACCCGGGTCGGCACATTCATATTGAAGATGAATTCCTGCATCGATTGGCGTACTTCGCGATAAGTGAGCCCGTCGTAGCGAATAAAGGGAGCAAGTAGAGTGTCAAAATTGGAGAAGGCCTGGGCACCAGCAGCTTCACCCTGCAAGGTATAGAAGAAGTTGACAACCTGGCCGAGAGCCGTGCGGAAATGCTTGGGTGGTGCGCTCTGGATCTTGCCGTAGGCGCCACTGAAGCCTTTGATGAGCAGATCCTTGAGGTCCCAACCACAGCAATAAACCGAGAGCATACCGAGATCGTGGATATGGAAATCACCTTCACGATGAGCATCAGCGACATAGCGCGGATAGATCTTGTTCAGCCAATAGTTGCTGGTAATGTTGGCCGCGATATGATTATTGAGCCCCTGCAGGGAATAACCCATGTTGGCGTTCTCATTGACCCGCCAGTCCTCCTGGGTGAGATAGGAATCCATCGATTCGATCGACTCCTTGATGAACGCCTTGGTTTCACGCAGTGAGGCATGCTGTTGACGATAGAGGATAAAAGCCTTGGCAGTTTTGGCGTGGCCGTTTTCAATGAGAATTTTTTCTACCAGATCCTGGACATTCTCAACCGTCGGAATACGCCCGTCCTTGTAGATAACATCCAGGATACCGACAACCTGACGACCGATTCCGGCAACCTGTGCCATGTCGGAACCACCGACAGCCTTGACCGTCTTCTGAATGGCAAAGACAATCTTTTCTTCCTCGAACGCTACAAGCCGTCCATCCCTCTTGCGAATAAATTCCAGCAAAACAGCCTCCCCCGGTCATGGCCGTACAGGACAGCCCCCAAAAACAAACACTTTTTGGAAATTATCACACAGCCTAAAAATGACAAAGGGAAAAAACACAACATATAGACAAAAAAACCCACCCTACTCACTACATATTGTGCAAAACTACGTGGACAGCCTGTGGATGAACTTATTACGGAAGCCGCTAAACAGGCAAGATTCTTGACCCACACAAAATTACCATGTAAAGATTCTTGCTATTCAGCACAATCTGAATTGCTTAAAAATAATGGCTGTCATCCCCGAATGATTCTATCGGGGATCCATGCTTTAAAGTCTGGATTCCCGATTACCCCCTCGGGAATGACTGCTTTTTTATCGCACTGAAGAGCAGAGCCTCAACATTTACCCACCTTGTGAGGGAACTATGGCTGAACTTGCCCGCTTCGGAATTTCCATAGATCAACAACTGTTGGACAACTTTGATCGACTAATCACCAGCAAGAGCTATGTCAATCGCTCCGAGGCAATCCGCGATATGATTCGCAGTGCGCTGGTCGAAGATCAGGTAGACCGAACTGACACCACCCCGACCATCGGCACCGTCACACTGGTTTACAACCACCATACCCGTGACCTCTCCGACAAACTCACTGAACATCAACACGCTCATCATGATGCCATAGTTTCTGCACTACACGTCCATCTTGACGCCCATCATTGCCTGGAAGTTATCGTAGTCCGCGGCACCGCTGCGCAGGTTAAACACCTGGCTGACGGGTTGATCGGCACCAAGGGTGTTAAACATGGCAAGTTGGTTTTGACGATGGCGGAACCGGAGATGGGGTAGGGGTTAGCTGAGGGTTGTGGGTTCTGTATGCACCGAAAGGATCAGTAGGGGCGAAGCAGGTGGAACGTTTACTTTGCCCCCATTTATCCAGCAGCATCCAATGCAACTAATTTACCATCCCATGCCGTTGCCTGAAAACGCGCCTTCAGCTTTTTCAGCCTCACATCACGTTCAAATGGCACCAAGGCACTATCCAGAGTCTCTACAGCATAACCACGAGCCGATTTTTTACTGACACACCAGAGACGAAAACCACTGCCGTCATCGTTCAGCCAGAGATAGACCTGATAGCCTTCCGGGGTAATCCCTTCCAGGTAATCTGAATCAAAGAAATATTCACTTTGGTCAAGAACTGTAAGAGAACGCGGGTATTCAGCATAAATAGCATGGTAACCGCGGAAAACTTGCTGATAGCTTTCGAGAACTTTGCTAATCGTTTCACGCTCTCCAAGGTCACGCTGCCTCTGCATGCGATCAAGCTGTTTGCCAGCAGTTGCGCCGGACTGAGTCCCTGGGTATCTGGCAACCAGATCAGTCAAAAGCTGTTCGGCCTGTAATTCTTTGCCCTGCTGTATCAGGCCTTCAGCCTGACTGAGCAACTTTTTACTATTGGCCTCATCAGAATCTCCACAACCGCCCAGCGCCAATGCAAACACGACCAGCAAAACAACTATAGACAGATAAACATGTCTCAGCACAATCATCCTCCCACAAGTTTATTTTTTGAGACTATTTGAAAAGTTTTCAAACCTTAACCGCCGCAAGAATAAAAACCGGGTTAAAAGCCTCAAACATCTTGTAATCGGTCAACGGCCTGGTACGCGAAATATTGACTGTGGTTACTTCCAACTCGTAGCCAGCATTCTCGAAAAACTCGGTGGCAGCCGTGAGAGTATCAAGGGTGACGGCATTAAGCACCACCCGTCCACCGGTCGACAAACGAGCGTCAGCCGCTTCAAGAATCTGCCAGAGATGGCCACCGGAGCCACCAATGAAGACACGATCGGGGTCTGGCAGGTCATCAAGACAAGCCGGAGCATCTTCTGCGACCAGGGTGATGTTGCGGGAATGGAATTTTTGCGTGTTTTCCTTCAAGTACACCAGACACTGGGGATTTCGTTCCACCGCAAAAACCCGCCCGTTGGGCATGAGATGATCGGCCTCAATACTGACCGATCCGGAACCGGCACCAATGTCCCAGAGAGTCATATCCTGGCGGAGGCGCAGTTTCGCCAAACTCACAGCCCGCACCTCTTCTCGGGTAATCAATTTTTTGACTGTAGCGAGTTCCTCGTCCGGAATTCCCATGCAGGGCCCGGCACCATCGCCACCGGCATCATACTCCTTAATCAGAATCAGAACATTCAAAGGTGCCGCCGGGATATCAAGCAAGCCCTTGAGATCAGTATGGGTAATCGCCTCTTCAGCAGTCCCCAGGTTTTCACAGAGGTAAGCGGTGTAGCCATCTCGCCCCCGTACGATCAGTTCATTGGCAATCGCCTGAGGTGTATTCACCTCATCAGTAAGGATTGCAATTTTGTCGTGAGCCACAACCTGGTCCACAGCACCTTTCATGCCACGGCCTTGGGCCGACACGAAAACTGCGTCATCCCAGGGTTCACGGATCTTGGCAAAGGCATATTGGACCGAGCTGACATTCGGCACAAACTCAAGCTCGGCTTGCGGCAGATTGCGCAACAGGTAACGACCGATGCCAAAGAAGAGTGGGTCACCGGACGCCAGGACCACTGCCGAGCCCTCACCTTTTGCCAGACACTCGACCACCGGTGCAAGGTTGGCCCCTGTCGTCAGGGTCTCCCCGGAAAAATCAGGAAAGAGCGCAAGCTGACGGGCACCTCCAATCAACATATCCGCTTGGTCCACCAGCTCCAGAGCCCTGCGGCTAAAACCTTCTTGTCCTTCGATTCCAGCACCGATGATATAGATCGTCTTCATCTGCTGATATCCTCCTTCTTACTTTTCGCATTGTCAAAATTGTCAAACAAGCTTGTAACGTTGCTCTTTATGACCTTCAACCTGGCCGTGCTGAGCCAGGTAAATCCATGTTCGTTGCATCATCGCCCTACTTACTGATTTTTATACAAATTTCCCAACAGGTCATTATATAATAGCACCGTCGATAAGATCGAGTGAACATTTCTAAGTCCAATTCGTACAGTTTGATATACTAACTGTGCAGAGCATGTCCATCTTCGGGTAAAATGCCATGAAAAAGATCCTTTTCATTGATGACGACCACCTTTTCCTAGAATTTCTCACCGACTATGTACGTGAGCGTTATCCCCATTTAGAAATCCTTGCCTACGACAACTCATTACAGGGTCTGGCCCAGATAAATACCGATATCGACCTCTTGCTGCTCGACCTGGAGATGCCAGGTCTCGACGGCAGCAAACTACTAGCTTATGCCACAGAAAAAGGCGTGGACAAAAGCCGCATCATCATCCTCTCGGGTCGAGAGGCCGACTACCTGCACAAATGCTTCACTATGGGCCAATGCCTGGCAGTACTGAATAAAAATGAGGCGAGACAGAAGGTGGTATTAGATATGGTTTTTGATGCTCTGGAGAAAAAAGCAAGAGAGTGAATATCTTGCTACCCTGAACAAAAAAGGTAGCCAACGGGCTACCTTTTTTGTTCATTCGCTTAGAGAGAGCAACTCATGTCCTCGCCACAGCACATCGGCGACTTTATTTTGCCGTGTCCATTCGGGCATTTCGAAACTTG
>Ga0256834_1000100_pt1 | contig 57593 bp, 56 predicted proteins | sample 4281140metaG_FD_190536 | JGI IMG/M metagenome (GOLD analysis project Ga0256834, IMG submission 190536) | Hydrothermal vent microbial communities from East Pacific Rise, Pacific Ocean - 4281-140 | ecosystem: Environmental > Aquatic > Marine > Hydrothermal vents | place: Pacific Ocean: East...
TCTTTTTTAAGTCCATGACGAGTAGTTGCCAGTTTTATAATGCGCTCTGCAACCTCAAGTTTATGCTCAACACTCTTTGCCATACCAACTTCATCGATGGTAAGACACACTAAAGCTGTTCCAAATTTCTTAGCCAGAGCACAAACCTCGTCAAACTTCTCTTCACCATCTTCAAGGTTCACAGAGTTTAAAATAGGGCGACCACCTATGTTTTTAAGTGCAGTCTCAAGACCTTTTACCTGTGTAGAGTCTGGCATAAGAGGGATGGAGATTTTTTGGTTGTACATCCCCATAACCGCGTTCATATCTTTAGTCTCATCCCGACCGGCAAAGCCGACATTGACATCAATTACATGAGCACCTGCACGAACCTGCTGTTGTGCAACTGAGAGAGTTCCCTCATAATCTTCTGCCAAAAGAAGTTCACGAAATGCTTTTGAACCCGTAGCATTACTACGCTCACCCATAAGCAGAGGAGCCGGTTCTTGCATAAGTGGTACTGTTGAGAAAAGTGAAGCAAGAGAGTTCTCTACACTTCCTGAAGGAGGTTTTGGAGTTGTGTTTTGTACTGCATTGACAAGTGCACGAATATGTTGGGGTGTTGTTCCACAACATCCACCAAGAAAACTCACACCATCATAGTTTAAAAACTCAAGTTGTTTTTGAGTGAACTCATCAGGTCCCATCGGGTAGTAAGTGTAACCACCACGGTTTTGTGGAAGTCCTGCATTGGCATGAACACTTATGGGTTTGTGCCATAATTGACTGAGCGTTTTGACATGTTTGAGAACCTGCTCGGGTCCTGTTCCACAGTTAAAGCCAAGACTTAAAATATCAAATGGCTCAAGTATGGTGGTGATGGTTGCAGCATCAGTTCCTATAAGCATTGTTCCGCTTAGCTCAATGGTAACAGAGACCATGATGGGAATATCTACATTTTTATTTTTTGAGGCTCTTTGGCAGGCATGAAGGGCTGCTTTGATCTGGAGTGGATCTTGACAGGTCTCAAGTAAGAAAACATCCACACCACCATCTATAAGTGCCTCACAAAACTCTGTATAACCCTCAAACATCTCATCATAATTGATGTGCCCGAGTGAAGGGAGTTTTGTTCCCGGACCAACTGAGCCTAAAACAAAACGGGGATGTTCAGGAGTTGAGAATTTCTCACACTCTTTTTTTACCAACTCCGCACCCGCTTTGGTAAGCTCATAAGCACGATGGCCTATCTGGTACTCATCGAGAACCCAGGAAAATGAACCAAAAGTGTTTGTTGTTATAAAATCTGCACCAGCAGTCAAATAGGCATGAAAAATCTCACTAAGTACTTCAGGAGCAGTCACATTAAGAAGTTCATTACACCCCTCATTACCTTCCCAAGCCTCTTTAGATATCTCATCATCTCTTTGTTGTAGTTGTGTGCCCATAGCCCCGTCTATAATCAAAGGGCGTTTTTTGATGGTGTTTAAGATGTGCTGCTTGACCAATATATTGCTTTCTAAATTAAGATAATTTTAGTTCATATTTTACCTCTAAAAGCCTTTAAAGATCCCAAGTAATCTAAATTGATATCTAATTTTCTAAATGCCAAATACTAGGTCAAGTTCTAAAATAAGTAGAGTAAAATATAAAAAATATATCTTGCACATTTTAAATATGCACTAAAATTTTTAAGTAAAACTACATAAAACATAGATAGATATCAGCGGGTTTTAGAGTTTTTTTGCTCTTAGCTCTCCTAAAAGATCTTTATAGGCTTAAAAAAGATAGAGTTAAGGCTTAGTTTGAATCTCTTTGTAATATTATTTGCGCTAAAATGCTAAAAAAGTTTAAGGGTATAAAATGAAGATTTCGCTCTCACATGTGCCACATATCTCCAATAAGATTGCAGTAGATCTTCTAGCTAGCAAGCTAGTTGTTATGACACATGGCTTAGATCCTGTGGTAGCAGAAGCAACTAAAGTGTTAGAGTATAGCTTAAAACAAGAGCGAGAGTTAGAGGAGAAAGTCAAAGATATCATCTATGATAATGAAGATGAGATTGACTTTTATCAAGCAGATGATAGGCAGCTATTTTTTATGATCAAGAAAAAGTTAGCTCCTGAGTTTGGTGTGATTTTATCATACGAGGAGAGATACTCTGACATAGCACATAAGATATTGGATGCAATTTATGAGGAGGATCTGATGGCGTATGATATAGATGAGAACCGACTTAAAAATATCATATATAACGCTATAACATCTTTTATAGCTAGCAATGAAGAGATACAAGATATCGTGTATGAGAAGATGCGCTCTTTTAGAGATAAGTTTACGCCTGGTACTGATGAGTACGAGATCCGTTTTGAAAAACTATATCGTGAAGAGTTAACACGCAGAGGTCTATCGTCATGACACCTGTATGGATATATCTAGAGAATGGGCTATTTTTAGAGGCTAAAAGCTTTGGTGCTAAGAGAACGGCTGTGGGTGAGATAGTCTTTAATACATCTTTGTGTGGCTATCAAGAGATAGTTAGTGACCCATCCTATGCTGGACAGTTTATCACCTTCACAATGCCAGAGATAGGCATAGTAGGAGCCAATGCTCAAGACATGGAGAGCAGAGGAGCTTTTGCTAAAGGTGTGATTGTACGCCAATACCATAAGCGATACTCAAACTTTAGAGCAGAAGAGTCACTAGATGAGCTACTTAAAAAGTTTGACATTATGGGTATTTGTGATATCGACACTAGAGCGTTGACTAAGATCTTGCGAGACGAGGGTTCTATGATGATGATCGCCTCAACTATAGTGAGTGATAAAGAGGAGCTAAAAGCACAACTACAGAGTGCGGAGCGCATAGAACAGATCAACTACATAGAGCAGGTGAGCACTAAAGAGCCATATCTTCACACTAGCGGAACATACGATCCAGTAACTTTTACCTACAATAAGCCAGCACCATCTCAAGCCAAGATAGTAGTTATAGATTTTGGCATCAAGCGCAATATCTTAAACGAACTAGTTCAGAGTGGCTTAAGTGTGAAAGTTGTGCCAAATAGTTTTGATGAAGAGCAGCTTATTGGGCAGTATAGAGATGGTGAGATAGATGGAGTTTTTTTATCTAACGGACCTGGTGATCCACTGATACTTAAAGATGAGCAGGTGAAAATTAGAGCTCTCATAGAGGCTAAAGTACCCATGTTCGGTATATGTTTAGGACATCAACTTTTGAGTATTGCACATGGCTATGAGACCTATAAGCTACCTTTTGGGCACCATGGAGGCAATCATCCAGTTAAAAATGAGAGTAGCGGTAGCGTAGAGATAACAGCACAAAACCATAACTATAATGTACCTAGTAGCATTAAAGAGATAGCCTCTATAACACACACCAATCTATTTGATGATACTATTGAGGGTTTAAGCTACAACAACTCACCAATTTTTTCAGTCCAACACCACCCAGAATCTAGCCCTGGACCAAAAGAGAGCGCTTACATATTTAACAAATTTGTAGAACTTATTAAACGGTAGTATTGAGTTGAGCAGTGTTGAGATAGTAGCCATTATATCTTTTGCTCTTTTAGGCTCTGTTGGACACTGTATTGGTATGTGTGGCGGATTTATAGTATCTTATACGGCTGCTAAGATCAAAAAAGAGACAACTAAGCTACATCAAGCAATATACCACTCTCTTTACAACCTAGGTAGAGTTAGTAGTTATGTTTTACTTGGAGCACTTTTTGGCTACTTCGGCTCACTTTGGGATATCAATCCACTTGTTAGATCTATCATGTTTGCTATTGCTGGTATTTTGATGATACTTATGGGTATCTCATTTGCTGGAAAATTAAAATTTTTGACATCTATAGAGATACCTTTAGCAAAGTTTGAGTGGTTTAAGAAGATATTTGTATCACAACTAGCATCAACAAGAGCATCAAGTTTTTATACTCTTGGTCTGCTAAATGGTCTATTTCCTTGCGGTCTAGTCTACACTATGTTAGTCACCGCTGCTACCACACAATCTGCACTGCTTGGAGCTACTGTTATGTTTATATTTGGTATATTTACTACCCCAGTGCTCTTCTCATTTGCCTTTATAGCGGGCGTATTATCTCAGAGTAGATGGCGAAATTTGATGATCCAGTTAGCAGCTATTGTAGTTATTATCTTTGGTGCTTGGACATTATATAAGGCATACTTACAGTATGATTATTGGACAAACGCAACTCAAGAGCAGAAGAAGAGTGATTCTGAACAGATGGGCAAGTGTGGAGCTGGCAAGTGTGGAGCTGGAAGATGCGGAATGGGCAAGTGTGGAAGTTGAATGATACCATTTTACACACTTTAATAAAAAAAACCTTAAATAATTCACCAAATCTACATTTTATGCTAAAACTTCAAATCTTTAAGATTTATCAAATGCTTCTATGGTTAATATATCGGTGTCAAACAGTCTCTAAAAACTGGTACCTGCGAAATTCTGCTTAAACTTTAGAATTTCATAGGCACCACTAATGGAGACATTGTACGCTTTGAAAATTTTAGGAGGCTTGTAATGGAAAACCGTCCATTGGAGTATGATTATACAGTTGCCAAATTATGGATGATTTCGGCAATTGTATTGGGCATTGTAGGGATGTTGATCGGGGTAATTTTAGCTTGGCAGCTTGCGTTTCCTGGTGTAAACCTATTGTTAGGAGAGGGGCTGGCTGAATATACAAGTTTTGGACGCTTGCGACCACTTCATACAGATGCTGTGATCTATGGATTTACAGTTAGTGGTATTATGGCTACTTGGTACTATGTTGGACAGAGAGTCCTAAAAGTATCAATGGCTGAGTCTAAGTTTCTTATGGTTACTGCTAAGATTCAGTTTTGGCTCTATGCTATTGGTGTTGTACTTATTGTTGTATCTCTTCTTTTTGGTCTTAGCCAAGGTAAAGAGTATGCAGAGTTTATCTGGCCAATTGATATCGCTATAGTTATCATTTGGGTACTTTGGGGTGTTCAGATCTTTGGTCTTATAGGGATCCGTCGCGAGAAGACAATATATATATCTATCTGGTACTATATAGCTTCATTTTTAGCTGTATCTGCGCTATATATATTTAATAACATGGCTATACCAACATATTTTGCTTCTGGTGGAATAGGTTCTATTTTTCACTCAGTATCGATGTATGCTGGAACAAATGATGCACTTGTTCAGTGGTGGTTTGGTCACAATGCGGTTGGATTTGTACTTACAGTTCCAATTATCGCTATGATCTACTACTTCTTACCAAAAGAGTCTGGTCAAGCTATCTACTCATATAAGCTATCACTACTTGCGTTTTGGGGTCTTGTGTTTACTTATGTTTGGGCTGGTGGACACCACCTAATCTTTGCAACCACACCAGACTGGATGCAGACTATGGGTTCAGTCTTTTCTGTAATATTGATACTTCCATCTTGGGGTTCAGCGATCAATATGCTACTTACTATGAAGGGTGAGTGGAATCAGGTTGCGACCAATCCACTTATCAAGTTTATGGTTTTAGCTTCAACATTCTATATGTTCTCAACTCTAGAGGGACCTATTCAGGCTATTAAGTCTGTTAATGCTCTTGCTCACTTTACAGAGTGGATTGTTGGACATGTTCATGATGGTGCTCTTGGTTGGGTTGTATTTATGATTATTGCTGCGATGTTGCATATGGCACCTCGTGTATATGGTCGTGAAATCTACTCAAAATCACTACTCAATACTCAGTTCTGGTTGCAGACACTAGGTGTTACACTATATTTTACATCTATGTGGATTGCAGGTATTACTCAAGGTATGATGTGGCGTGCTCACGATGAGTTTGGTAATCTAGCTTACTCATTTATCGACTCTGTTATAGCGTTGGAGCCATTCTATATTATCCGTGCTGTTGGTGGTACCATCTATCTGATTGGTATGTTTATCTGGGCGTACAATATGTACAAAACTGCTACTGCGGGTCGTCGTGTTGAGGCAAATGAGCTTCAAAACACTTCACCTATGGCATCATAAAGAGAGGGGGAAAATATGTTTCATTGGTTAGAAAAGCATCCGTTCTTTTTTGCTGTTGGTGTCTTTGTTGTATTTTCGTGGGCAGGTCTTATTATGATCTTGCCTACATTTACAAAGGCTTCTCAGCCATTAGTTGGCACTGTGCCTTACACAACTCTTGAGTTGGCAGGCCGCCATATTTATGTAGCAAATAACTGTAGTGGTTGTCACTCACAGCTTATTCGTCCATTTAAAAATGAGACAGATCGTTATGGCGATTATGCTAAGAGTGGCGAGTTTGCTTATGATCGCCCATTTCTTTGGGGCTCTAAGAGAACAGGTCCAGATCTTATGCGTGTAGGAAACTACCGTACTACAGATTGGCATGAGAATCACATGAAAGATCCTGCTGGAATTGTCCCAGGTTCAATCATGCCAGCATACCGCTGGATGTTTACAAAGTTAGCTGATCTTGATACTGCTTATGCTGAACAGCTTACAGTTCAAGCTGCTTTTGCAGTACCATACAATAAACCACTACCTGCTAAAGATGGTGGTACAAATATGGTCAAGCTTGCAGATACACTTGAAGGTGCAAAAGCTAGCGCACTAGCAGAAGCTAGAACAGTTGCTGCTGACATGAAAGATCAAGATGTAAAAGATCTAATAGCTCAAGGCGAAGTTCCTGAGATAGTTGCATTGATTGCATACCTAAATAGACTAAAATAGAGGTGAATTGTGGATATTGAGACATTTTCAGCGTATGCTTACTTCTTCTTAACCGCCTTTGTTGCGATTATGTTGTGGTGGTACATATACTACCTATATACTAGCAAAAAGAGAGGTGGACGAGACTTTGAAAAGTATGGTAAGATGGCTCTCAATGATGAGATCACAGATGCACCAGTAGAGAAAGTCTTAAAAAAAACTAAGACAAAAAAGCAGGAGGCTTAGATGAATAAGTTAGTATTAGTAGGTATTGTATTTGTAACACTTCTTCTTGGTGCTACATTTCTAATGCTTGGTGATGGCGTAGGTGCAAATGATACCATGTTACAGTTGGGGATCGCTGGTGCGGTCGCTATTGCAGTAATTTCTACATTTGTATCTATCAAATATATCCGTCAGATGCAGACAGATACTGCTAGTGGTGAATTAGCAGATGAGAATTGGGACGGAATTGGTGAGTACAAAAATGAGCCACCTTTTGGTTGGGCTATATCATTTTTAGCTCTTACAATCTGGGCTATATGGTATATGCTAGCAGGCTATCCAGTACAGTCATACTCACAGATTGGTGAGTATAATGAAGAGGTTGCAGAGCACGATAAAACATTTGCAGCAACGCATGCAAATATGGATGCGGCAACAAAAGTTGAGATGGGTGAGTCTGTATTTATAGTACAGTGTGCACCTTGTCATGGCTTGAGTGCAGATGGCATAGATGGTAAAGCGGCAAATCTAAATAAAAGACTTGATGCTGTAGCTGTTAAAAATGCTATCATTCATGGCTCAAACAACCACTTATTGGGCAGTGAGATGCCTATGCCAGATCGTAATGGTCTATTTAACGCAAATAGTGGAGCGCTTATCTCAGATGCTGAGATTAATGCTGTATCTGCTTATGTCTCTAATGGCATGAGTGGTAGTGGAGCAGATGTGTTTGCTGGTACTTGTGCAGGGTGTCACGGTAGTGATGGTAAAGGTATGGCTGGTGTTGCACCAAGTATTGCCAACTATAACCCTGAGCTAGTTAGTAACATCTTAGCTTATGGTAAAAAAGGCGCAATGGGTACCATGCCTTCATTTAACAATCTAAATAAAACACAGATTGAGGCGCTAGGTGCATATGTCACTAGCCTAAGCAGTAAGTAAAGGAGCATATAGTGGAAAACAGACATATTTTTGCGCTAGATGGTATAACTGGTATGCTAATAGCAGTAGTTTTACTGCTTAGTATTGTTGTTACATTTACAATCATGGGCATAGGAATTCAGCAGGCAAATGCTGAAAATTTCTATGAGCTTCAAGATGAAAAACAGATCAAGATGTTTGATGCAGGTAATGCAGCTCATCGTGTAAATGTAAACTAGGAGGCTTTGGATGAAACTTGATATGAACTTTATAATCACAGTAGCACTTATTATATCTGCTGCTATAACGCTATGGGCAGTTATTACTCCCAACCACCTCTATGTCGGTTAAGGACTCTTAATTGACTCTAAGGCGAGGGCTATACGCCCTCATAATTATCACAACCTTTTTTATCAATACACTACAGGCAAAATATCTTTACAATAATGATGTAATAGAGAATGAGAAATTTACAACTCAGATTGAAACACTAGGCGAAGATCTGTACCAAAAAACAGGTGTAAGTCTATACCTAATAATGAAAAAAGAGCTTAAAACTGAGCAGAGCATAGCAGAGTATGAGCGCTCTTTAGCAGATAAGTTGAAGCAACCATTTGTACTTTTAACATTTGTAGAGATGCAAAAAAAAGTAGATATATTTGCACGCCCTAAGTCCATGTATCAAGAGTTTGACAGGGTTCAAGTGTTGAGCCCAAGTGCAACTTTTATTGGAGCTGTAGCAAATGCTTTGATGTTTGCTAGATCTGCTGATGAGTTTAGCGAACTGCTGCAAAATTATGGAGGCACAATTTTGCCTGTTCTTGCACAAAAAGCAAAAGGCAAAGATATAGAAGCTAAGTATTCGGTAGCTATGTATAACGGCTACCTAGATATTGCAGACCAGATAGCCAAACATCACAATAAAGAACTTAAGGTTGGCACAGGTGATGGGGCAAGGTACTTTTTTTATATTCTTAGAGTGATCTTTTATGGTATCATCATCTATGCACTATATATGCTAGCTAGAAATTTTATACGCAAAAGAAGAGCTAAACATGAAGATATTTGATGAATCTGGACGACAGTGGCCTATATTTCTTATAAGCGCATTTGTTTTTATTGCTGCACTATGTAGCTGGACTGTTTGGGTTGCTGTTACAAATCCGGTGCATCTAAGCAGTGGAGAGACAGCAGGATATAAGCGATTTCAACACAGTAACAATGATACTATCTATGCCAATATAGAGTTTAATAAACGCTATAAAATAGAGTATATAACAGAGCAGTTTAAGAGTGATAATGCCACTATAAAACTAAAAGTAGAAGATGTAGATGGCAAGGCTATAGATGATGCCACTATAGAGCTTAGGCTTACTCACCCATTTACACATGAGCATGATAAAGAGCTTAGTGTGCTTAGTGTAAAAGATGGAGTCTACACATTTGAGCAGACTACACTTCCTACACAGGGTCGCTGGAATATCATTGTCAATATTCAGATAGATAAATACTACAGGATATTAAAACTTAAAGTTGATACTAGAAATAACTCACTGTTTGAGTACTAGAAGTATCTCAGTTTTACTTTAGCTGCAAGCTTATAGCAAAGAGATATACTGGCAAGTTCTATTTTATATAAGTAGTTTTATTATAGTTAAAGCCATAGTGACTATACTTATAGCAACGAAACCGCCGTAAATCTTTTATTTAAATTTTTGTGGCTGTTTTTTACAAAATAGGGTTTAAAAATGCAGCAGATTGATATGAGTTCACCGGAGTTTTTAGCAGAGTTTGAGAAGACTAAAAAGTTTACAGATAAAGTTAATAAACAGTTTGGATGGGTCTATAACCCAAATGATGATGTAAATGAGGGTGTTATCATGGGTCTTGCACGCCATAAGATGCTATATGGAAAAAGATTTTGCCCATGTTTTATGGTTGTTGAAAATGAAGATGGTAAACATGAGAGTGTTGATAATAGAACTTGCCCATGCAAACCAGCCATAGAGACAGAAGTGAGCGAGGATGGCAAGTGTCATTGTGGCATATTCTGTACGCCTGAGTATGCACGAACACACGATCAGTAACATCTATGAGTCAAAAGCGCTCTATACTTAAAAGCCAGTTTGGTTTTGTTGAGTTTAGGGCATTTCAAGAAGATGCTATAGATGCCATACTCTCGGGTCGAGATCTGTTGATGGTGCTTCCCACTGGAGGTGGTAAGTCGCTCTCTTTTCAGCTACCAACTCTTATGATGAGTGGCACAACAGTAGTTATCTCACCGCTTTTGGCACTTATGCAAGATCAGGTAAAAGCCTTAAGAGCACGAGGTCTTAGTGCTACTATGATCTCCTCTATGCAGAGCTCTTTAGAAAATAAAGAGAGCATTTTAGATCTTTACAATGCGGATGTGAAGTTTTTATATCTATCACCAGAGCGATTAAACACCGACTCCATGCGCCATATCTTAAGTGAGATAGATATTAACTATTTTGTTATAGATGAGGCGCACTGTATTAGTGAGTGGGGGCATGAATTTAGGGCTGATTATCGTGAGCTTAAAAGATTAAGAGAGTATTTTCCACTTCACAATATTGCAGCATTTACAGCCACAGCAACCCCAAATGTTCAAGACGATATTATCAGCTCTTTAGATCTAAGAGAGCCATTGAGACTACAGGGCAAAGTTTATAGAGAAAATCTTAAAATTAGTGCCAAACAGCGAGTAGGAAACGGTTACTCTCAGCTTAAAGACTTTATAGATGATCATAGAGATCAAAGTGGCATAGTGTACGCACTATCGCGCAAAAGTGTTGAAGCGATATCGCAGTACTTAAACTCTATTGGTTGTAAAACATCTGCTTATCATGCTGGCATGAGTGGCAATGAGCGTGAAGAGACTTTTGATGCATTTGTTAAAGATGAGATCAATATTATAGTAGCAACCATAGCCTTTGGTATGGGTATCGACAAGAGCAATATCCGTTTTGTTGTGCACATGAGCCTGCCTAAAACCATAGAGAACTACTATCAAGAGATAGGAAGAGCTGGTCGTGATACAGATAATGCCGATCTACTTCTGTTGTACAATAACTCAGACATCATGCAACATAGACGCTTTATTGATGAGGCTAACAACCAAGAGCATAGAGAGTTGATGATATATAAACTTAATGCTATCTATCAATACGCTACAAGTCAGAGTTGTCGTCATAAACAGATTGCTAGCTACTTTGATGATGTATTAGATGTGTGTCAGACTAATTGTGACAACTGTTTAGATCCTAACCCAGAGTCAGTACAGATTACAAAAGAGTCACAAATGCTTTTAAGTGCTATCTATAAAACAGATCAAAGATTTGGTAAAACATATATAGTAGATCTTGTTCGTGGCTCAAAAGAGCAGAAAATCTTAAGTAATGCTCATGACTCTCTATCGGTCTATGGTGTAGGCGCTCAGCGCAGTAAAAAAGAGCTCTTTGTTGTGCTAGATAGACTTTTTGAGATTGAAGCAATAGATACTAATGAGTTTGGAGGCATTATCATCATGACTATTGGTGTGGAGATTTTAAAATCCAAAAGGGATGTTTTTGTGCGAAAAGATAGATTGGAGTTTAAAAAGAGTAGATCAAAAGTCTCTATTTCAGAAGAGTTTAGATACGATAAAGATCTTTTTGAGTCCCTAAGAGAGTTGCGCTCTAGTGTGGCAAAAGATAACAAAGTTCCTCCATACATAGTCTTTAGCGACAAAACCTTAAAAGAGCTCTGTGCTAAAATCCCAATAACTAAAGAGCAGATGTTGCAGATTAATGGCATAGCAGAGATAAAATTTCAAAAATACGCAGAACCATTTTTACAGTTATTAAAAAAAGTACAAAATAAGAGAGGGTAGATTTTTGAGTGAGACTATCGCTAGAAATAAAAAAGCTTACCATGACTATGATATTTTAGAGAAGTTTGAGGCTGGAGTTGTGTTGTCTGGTAGTGAGGTAAAAGGCATTCGCGCCAAGAGAGTAAATCTTAAAGATAGTTTTATCAAGATAGTGCGCAAAGAGGCTTTTTTATTTAATGCTCATATAGGCAAGCTTGAGACAACTCACAGGTACTATGGGCATGATGAGCGTGCTGATCGTAAGTTGTTATTGCACAGACGAGAGCTCAATAGGCTAATATCAGCAGTACAAAAAGATGGATTAACCATAGTTCCACTCTCTATGTATTTTAATAGACGAAATATTATCAAGCTCAGCATAGCGATAGCCAAAGGTAAAAAACAGCATGACAAAAGAGCAGATCTTAAAGCAAAAGATATGAAAAGAGATATTGAAAGAGCATTAAAAGATATGTAATATAGAAGCTTTTAAAAGCTCACTCTGTACTAAAGCTAGACCTTGCCTTTGTTGTATTGTATCTATATTTGACAAAATCAATCAATTTACTTGACATAGTTCTGGTTTTATACTAAAATAGAGTTGATATTTTATAAAGGTGGTTGGTTATGGCATTACTTAGCTCTAAAAGCTCTTATGGTCTTGTGGCAATTTGTGAGCTTGTAAAGCACTATTATGGTGAGAAGCCAATTAAGATTAAGCAGATAGCAGAAGATGCTAGTCTGCCTAGAAACTATCTCGAACAACTACTCAATCGTCTCAAAAAAGATGGTTTTGTTAAGAGTGTTAGAGGTGCACATGGTGGATATCTGTTGGCATCTCATCCGTCAGATATTAAGGTTTTAGATGTAATCAAATCGCTAGAGGGTGATGTTAATGTTACAGATACACATACTACTAGCGCTGTTATGGAGCTATTTTACGCAGAATCTCAAAAGAAGCTAGATAGGATTTTTGATATGTCTTTGGAAGATTTGAAGTTTTATCAACAAAAAGTTGCTAGCCAATTAAACTATAGTATATAAGGAGAAATGATGACATACGCAAAAGATGTAACAGAACTCATAGGCAATACACCACTAGTAAAGCTAAATGTTCTTTCAGAGCAGACAGGTGCAACAATACTTGGCAAATGTGAGTTTACTAACCCAACTAGCTCAGTAAAAGATCGCATAGGTGCTAACATGATCAAGACAGCACTTGCGGACGGGAGTATCACCAAAGATACTGTACTCATAGAGCCAACAAGTGGCAATACAGGTATAGCTCTAGCTTCAGTTGCGGCAGCACTTGGCATGAGACTTATATTGACTATGCCTAGTTCGATGAGTATTGAGAGGCGTAAGCTTTTAGCAGCACTTGGTGCAGAGCTTGTGTTGACAGAGCCAGAAAAAGGGATGGGTGGAGCAGTTGTGGCAGCAGATGAGTTAGCAGCAAAAACAGATAATGCTGTAGTACTTCAGCAGTTTGCAAACCCTGCCAATCCGCAGATACATAGAGAGACAACAGCATTAGAGATCTTAAAAGATACTGATGGCAAGGTCGATATTTTCATAGCGGCTATTGGTACAGGCGGAACGATTACTGGTGTTGGTGAGATACTGAAAAAGCACAATCCAGATATCAAAATCATAGCAATTGAGCCGGAGAACTCACAAGTATTGGCAGGCAAAGGTCCTGGTCCTCATAAAGTCCAAGGCATTGGCGCTGGGTTTGTCCCAAAAGCACTCAATACCAATATTTATGATGAGTTATTAACCATAACTAATGAGGATGCTAAAGAGATGGCTCTAAGAGTTGCAAGAGATGAGGGGCTGCTAGTAGGTATCTCTTCAGGTTGTAACTTGCACATATGTGAACAAGTTGCCTCAAGAGAAGAGAATAGAGGCAAAGTGATTGTTACTATGTTGAATGATACAGGTGAGCGTTACCTTAGTAGCGGGCTATTTGAGTAGAGGTGTAGAGTCTGCTTTTAAGCAGGCTTTTTTTAAACAATATAAAGTTGAGTAAAAAGATAGATTTTGTATAGAATGGAGTTTAGGTTATGCATGAGAAGCCATATAGAAGTGTTGTTAAGACAATATCTTGGCGCGCATTAGGTACGCTAGATACTTTTATTATCTCTTTTTTTATCACAAGCGATACTGTTATGGCGGCATCTATAGCATCTATAGAGATTGTAACAAAGTTAGTGTTATACTACTTTCATGAGAGGGCTTGGAACAAGATATCTTTTGGGCGCATTAAAGAGACAAAAGATAATCTAAATTATCACATATAGGAGTGAAGTTGAGAGAGATAGAGCAGCTAAATAAGCGTTTTAGAGATGAATCTGCTCAAGATATACTGGAGTATTTTTTGAGTAGATATAGAGATAAGATTGTGCTCTCTACAAGCTTTGGAGCCGAAGATCAAGTGTTAACTGACATGGCGTTAAATATAGATCAAAATTTAGAGATATTTACACTAGATACAGGTAGGCTCTCAGAGTCAACATATAGGGTGTGGTCTAAAAGTCAGTTGCGCTATGGCGTTAAAATTGAGCCTTTTGTGCCAGATAGAGCAGAGCTAGAAGGTCTCATTGAGAGTGATGGTGTCTACGGTTTTTATGACAGCATACAGAAGCGTAAAGAGTGCTGTAGAGTTAGAAAAATTGAGCCTCTTAAGCGCGCTTTGAAGGGTAGGCAGGTCTGGATTACAGGAGTGCGTCGTGAGCAGTCACCAACTAGATCAGATATGGCAATTGTTGAGTATGATAGCACTTTTGATCTTATCAAAATCAATCCACTTTTAGAGTGGAGCACGGATATGATATGGAGCTATATCAAAGAGCATAACACACCATATAATGAGCTTCATGACATAGGCTATCCGAGCATTGGGTGTGAGCCTTGTACTAGAGCTGTAAAGAGTGGTGAAGATATACGAGCGGGAAGATGGTGGTGGGAAGAGCCAGAACATAAAGAGTGCGGACTGCACAGTAGGAGTAGCAGATGATAGATGAGAGAAGATTAACACATTTAAAACAGCTTGAGGCGGAGTCTATACATATACTTAGAGAGGTCGCTTCAGAGTTTGAGAGACCTGTTATGATGTATAGTGTTGGAAAAGATAGCGCGGTTATGTTACACCTTGCACAAAAGGCATTTTATCCAGCAAAAATTCCATTTCCTATGCTTCATGTAGACACACTTTGGAAATTTAAAGAGATGATAGAGTTTCGCGATCAAAGAGCCAAAGATCTTGGACTAGAGCTTATAGTGCATACAAATCCAGAAGGCATAGAGATGGGCGTAGGACCATTTACTCACGGCTCTAAGCTACATACAGACATCATGAAGACTCAGGCTCTAAAGCAGGCTCTAAATGCAGGCAAGTATGATGCTGTTATTGGTGGAGCTAGGCGCGATGAGGAGAAAAGTCGTGCCAAAGAGCGTATATTCTCTTTTAGAGATAAGTTTCACAGATGGGATCCAAAGAGCCAAAGAGCAGAGCTTTGGAACACCTACAACACTAAAATCAATCGTGGTGAGAGCGTGAGAGTGTTTCCTATCTCTAACTGGACAGAGCTTGATATCTGGCAGTATATCTACCTTGAGAGCATACCTATAGTGCCACTGTATCTTGCTAAAAAACGCCCAGTTGTTGAGATAGATGGTGTTGATATTATGGTAGATGATGATAGAATGCCTCAGGAGTTACGCGATAAGGCTGTAGAGAAGATGGTGCGATTTCGTACCCTTGGATGTTATCCACTAACAGGAGCAGTTAACTCAGAAGCTACAACCTTGCCAGAGGTTATACAGGAGATGCTCTTGTCTAGAACTAGCGAACGAGAGGGGCGTGTGATCGATAAAGATCAAGAGGGTGCTATGGAGAAGAAGAAGATGGAGGGGTATTTTTAATGAGTAGAGATCTTATAAGTGGTGATATTGAGAGTTACCTAAAAGAGCATGAAAATAAAGAGCTATTACGGTTTATAACTTGTGGTAGCGTAGATGATGGCAAGAGTACACTTATTGGGCGACTTCTGTACGATAGTAAAACAGTCTTAGAAGATCAGCTAAGTGCTGTTAAGAGTGAGAGTAAGAAGTATGGTACAACAGGTGAAGAGATAGATTTTGCACTTCTTATTGATGGGCTTCAAAGTGAGCGAGAGCAGGGTATCACCATAGATGTAGCATATAGATTTTTTGCAACAGATAGACGCAAATATATCATAGCAGACACACCAGGACATGAGCAGTATACAAGGAACATGGTGACAGGTGCTAGTAGCGCAAACTTGGCTGTTATACTTATAGATGCGCGAAAAGGGATACTCACGCAGACTAGACGACACACATATATAGCCTCTTTGTTGGGGTTAAAACATATAGTTGTGGCAATCAACAAGATGGATTTAGTTGAGTACAATCAAGAGAGTTATGAGCGCATAAAAGCGGACTATCTTAAGATGTATAGCGAACTAGATAGTGTTGATGAGAGTGTAAGTATAGACTTTATACCTATCTGTGCACTTAATGGCGACAATGTTGTAACTCCTAGCTCTTCTATGCCTTGGTATAAAGACAAAACTCTACTAGAGCTCATAGATACCATAGAGATATCACATGATCTAAATTTAGAAGATTTTCGTTTTCCTATCCAGTATGTTAATCGACCAAACCTTGACTTTAGAGGCTTTGCTGGAACCATTACAAGTGGCTCTATTAGTGTTGGTGATGAGATTGTAGTGTTGCCATCAAATAAAAGCAGTAGAGTTAAAGAGATAGTATTGCCATCAGCTCTAAGTGATCCTGAACTACTAACAGCTCAAAGTGCTCATGCTCCTATGGCTATAACACTAACTCTAGAAGATGAGATAGATATCAGTAGAGGCGATATGATAGTACATAAAAATGAGACTATCTTGAGCTCAAATGCTATTGAGGCGATGATTGTCTGGATGGATGAGAAGAGTATGGAACTTGGGCGTGAATATGAGGTTAAGCGCGCAACAACTACGCTAGATGCAACTATAGATGAGATTATCTATAAAAAAGATGTCAACAACTGGCAAAAACAGAGTGCTGAGAAGCTAACTCTAAATGAGATAGCAAGATGCAGGCTCACTCTAACACGCCAGATAGCTTGTGATCCATACAATAAGATTAAAGGTACAGGCAGTTTTATAGTGATAGATAAGATGACAAATAGTACAATTGCAGCTGGGATGATCATAGATGTAGCAGCGCAAGCAAGTATTAGACACCATACAGAGGCAGAAGTTGCGCTTAACGCCTATGTGAGGGCACACTATCCACACTGGGGATGTAAAAACATAGAGGCATAGATGAAAAAAGAGACAAAAGCACAGAGAGTAGAGCGGATCAAAAAAGAGAAAGATGGTCTTGATGTTATAGACACTATCTACACCATTGCTAAAGATGGCACACCTATAGATCCAGAAGATATAGATCGCCTAAAGTGGTACGGCATGTATACACAAAATCGAAACCTTCAAGATAGCGATGATGATACCCTATATCTTATGTTGCGTATCAAGATAGAGCAGGGTAGACTCAATGCCACTCAGTTAGCGGTGTTAGCAGAGATATCAGAAAAGTATGCTAGAGGTAGTGCAGATCTTACAACCAGACAAAACTTACAGTTTCACTTCATAAAACTTCAAGACCTCGTTGTGATATTTGAAAAACTAGATAGCTGTGCTCTTAGCAGTGTTATGGCAGCTGGTGATGTTGTGCGCAATACTGTTACCTGTGCTCTAGGAGCAAAAAGTGCAGACTCTTTAGTAGATGTAAGTGATACTATAGATGAGATCAATAGATTTTTCTATAAAAACAGAGACTACAGTAACTTGCCGCGAAAGTTCAAGATAGGAGTAAGTGGCTGCTCATGCCACTGCATGCCTCATGAGATACAAGATATCAGTTTTGTAGCATACAGAGATGCTCAAAGTAGCATAAAATTTGCTCTTTATGTTGGTGGTGGACTTGCTAGCAATAAGCGATTTGCAAGCTATTTGGGCTCTGTAGAAAAAGAGCAGATACTGCCTCTTACAAAAGCATGCGTGGAGATATTTAAACACCATGGCAATCGTGAGAAGAGAACAAAGGCGCGGGTTGGCCACATAGTGCAGCTCTGGGGTGAAGATAAGTTTAAGGAGACTCTTGAGTCCATAGCCTCAACCAAGATAGAGCGCTTAGATGAGCCAGAGCTTACTAGACATGCTAATCGACACCACAATGGCAAGAGCAGATCTGCTCTTGCTGCACGCACTCACATAGGCTGTACACTTTTTGGTGGTAAGATGGGCTCACAGATGCTAAAAGATCTATCTGCTTTGATGAAAAAGTATGACATAACAGACCTTCAAACTACAACACGCCAAAGCTTTATACTTTGTGATGTTGTAGATGATGTTGTAGATAGGCTAGAGAAAGATCTAGAGAGCATCAATATAGACTCAAAAGCCTCTGCATTTAGAGTGCATCATCAAGCATGCACAGGTGCAGATTACTGCAAGTTTGCCATTACTTACACTAAACAGCTCTCTGAAGATATAGCTTTACATCTTGAGCAGAGTTTTCCAGACTTTCAAGAGCCTATAACGATAAGTGTTAATGGTTGTCCAAACTCATGCGCACACCCAAATGTGGTAATGCTGGGGCTTCAAGGAGCATCTTTTAAGAGAGATGGTGTAAGTGTTAAAGGCTTCTCTTTGATGGTAGCTGGCAAACTAGATTCATCTTCAAGCCTATTTGCAAAAAAGACAGATATTAAGTTGATGCCAGAAGAGGTACCAGAGTATCTAAAGAGTCTTGTGTCAGAGTATAAGCAGAGTAGTTTTAGGAGCTTTGAGGAGTTTTTGAGCTCTAGTTTTGATCTATCTAGCTAAGAGAGCACTAGATTTATGGTAGATAAAATATATACCTTCTTTGAGCATAAAAACTACAAAGAGATAATGGTACTATATCTCTATTTCATGATCATTTTTATACTAAGTATCACTCTAATCATAGATATCTTAAGGGACTACTATCTCATTACCAGCATCAAAGTTTTTATGTTGGTGGTGCTAGTGTGTGGTAGCTATTTCTATAGAAGATCAGTATCACCATATAAGGTTGAGACCTATATAACACTACTTATTATCCTCTCTGAAATAACCCTAACAGTCATAGTCTTTAAGCAAGATTTTCTTGACTACTCTACAGTCTATCCTATGCTCATAACATTTGCAATCTTCTACTTTTATAGATTAAACAAAATATGGATCCTAACTCTCTCTCACCACCTGTATTGGGTTGGTGTCTACTATGTTGGCTATCTAAGCTATCAAGATCACCAGATACTTCATAACACTACTGCTATGGTTGGTATGGCGGTCTCTTATCTGTTTATGAATCTATTTGGGTCTGCTTATTATGTGTCGACTGATATCTATCAACGACAACTAGAGAGATCAAATGCCAAGCAAGAAGCTCTGCTAAAAGAGATTCATCACCGCATTAAAAATAGCCTCAATTTAGTATCTAGTATACTTGGTCTTCAACAACAACAACTTACGGCAGATAGCAGTAGAGATTGTAAAAAAGCTCTTGAAGATAGCAGGCTTCGCATCTCAGCTATCTCTTTAGTGCACAATACACTCTATAAAGAGGCAGACTTTGCTTCGATTAATTTTGCCTCTTATGTCGATAGTTTAAGTAGTAGAGTTTTGTCTGTTAGTCAAAGAGATATAGATCTTCAGATAGAGATAGATGATGTGTGGCTAGATTCAGATCGTACTTTGATGTTAGGCATCATTATCAATGAGCTACTTACAAACTCTTTGAAGTACGCTTTTGGTGATGAAGATAGTGGTAGTATTGTTATATCGTTTGCTGTTGAAGATGGTCTATATACACTTCTCTATCGTGACTACTCAGATAAGATAACCGACACTAAAGTGCTATATAGTAGCAGGTCGTTAGGCATTCGTCTTGTCAAGATAGCAGTAGACGAGCTTGATGCAGAGCTCTTTGTAGAGTGTTGTGGCGGACTTAGCTATAAGATCATCTTTAGAGTCTAAGATCTGCTAGATACCATGTATCCACTGCCACTTATGTTTAAGATAAGTTCACTATCTAAGAGCTGTTTGACTCTGAACATAAGTGATCTTAGAGTATTTTTACTCTTTATCTCACCCCAGACCTCATAGCAGATCTGTTCGCTAGAGACTATGTTGTCTCTATTTTTTACCAAAAGCTCTATGAGTCTTATCTTGCTTTTATTGAGAGGTATAGTCTGATCTAGTCTACTTAACCTCTTGAGTTTAAAGTTGTATCTATAGTGATTTGCTAGCTCTATCTCTTCTGAATGCTCTATCTTTTTACACTTCTTTGAGAGCACTACTGCTAGAGTAGCTAAGATCTCTATGTCGCGGTATGGTTTAAGTAGATAGGCGTCTGCTCTACTTCTAGCTGCAAGCTCAACCATATCTGCTCTTACATGAGATGTGAGATAGATGATCTTTGTATCTAAATTCTCCTCTCGTACACTAAGGGCTGCGTCACAACCAGTGGTCTCATCTTTTAAGATTATATCCATTAGTATGAGATCGGGCTTTAACTTCTTAGTTGCTGCTACTACTTCAGAGCCTCTGTTGAGCATCTTGATAACAGAGTGCCCGTTATCTTCTAGCAGCACTTTAAGATACTCAGCCGATATCTTATCATCTTCTACTATTAAGATTTTGTATCTGCTCATCTTTTTACCATCTGCTTATTATAACATAGCGCACTAATCGCCAGTAGTTCTTACACATCTATAGTATGCATTAAGTTTAAATGTGAGTAGTGACTTACCAGTTCTAAAATCTACTCCCCAGACCAGATCAGAGCTAATTGCGGCTGTTGTTGAAGAGAAGTAGATGCCAGATGTATTGGATTTAAATGTGCCATAGAATGCACTACCGCTTAGTTTATTGCGTCTTACTATGCTTAGGAGTTCATTGATATTTGGTAGCCTCCAGTCACCTTTTCCAGAAACATTTAGAACCTCACAGTTATCAATGGCTTGTGTAAAACTTCCACTTTTGGCCTCATCTCCAACTAACATGGGAAATCCTAACACGGTATGATAAGTTGCTGGATCCCACCACTGCAGGTTTGTTTTTGAGTGGTTTACAATATGATTACTAGAGCGAGTAAAGGTTTCAAAAAGAGGCATAGCTCTTTGTATACAGATTACTCTTCTCATCTTGGTATCACTACTTACAGACTCCACTCCTGTTTTTAGATCAAGAACATAGTATTTATCTACGGCACCACCTCTTGCATACCTAGTTAGTGACCAGGTCTTCTCTTTAAAAAATGAAGACTGTATTGGATCTGATAGTGCGTGTGCGACAGAGCTTCTGTCGATCAAGAGGTTGAGTTCATCTATGGATGGTAGTCTCCAAGTGGAGATTCCACCTTTAACTAAAGCAGAACATGTCGCTTGAGCATTTTCATAATTACGCAAACCATAAGCTATCTTAGCTATTTTTAAACCAGTCTTAGACTCTGTATATATACCTGTGTTGGCTATAAATAATCTTTGAATACCGCTCCGATACCATCCATCATCATGGTTGTAGTATGCTCTTGTCTGACCAGTAGTGATCACTTTGCTATCACCCTCTAGATTATTGATGCTGACTCGTATGTTTTTTGTTGTGGTGTGACTTGCATCGCTGGCACCCACTTTGATAAAGTAGGTAGCTTGCTGCTCATAATCTGGCTCCACCTTAAACTCTACAACTCCAGTTGAGCTGTTTATCTCAAAGCTATCTGTATCTGCTCCGCCCTCTAGTGAGTAGACTATGGTATCTTCATCAGTATCTGTGGCTATTACTGTAAAGGCGCTTTTTTGATTCTCATTAACCCGTATGAATGAACTTGGAGCTGTGATGATTGGTGCAGAACTCTCTGCTACATCTAAGATGGTTATGGTGATGTTTTGAGTTATGATGCTTGTGCCATCAGATACTGCTACTATAAAATTGTAACTACTTTTGCGCTCATAGTTTGGAGCTACCCTAAACCTAACAATACCAGTTGAGCGCTCTATGGTAAAGTAGCTGCAATCATCTAGTCTAACTCTTGGGGTAGCACTTCGTTCTCTAAGAGAGCATAAGCCAGCAAAAGAGTATGTGAGTGTATCGCCATCACTATCTGTAGCATCTACATCTATGGCAGAGCGTTGATTTTCATTTACGCTAGCAGTAGAGCTAGAGGTGATTTGTGGAGCATGGTTAACAGGTGTTGTAACTGTTATGGCTATATTTTGAGTTGTGCTTACAGAGCCAGCTGCTGCTTTGACGCGAAACCTATAGGTGCCAGCATCAACAACTCTTCTAAATGAGACAACTCCATCTGCATCAACAGTAAACTCAGATGCATCTGCGCCATCTAGTGAGTAGATGATGGTTGTGCCGTTGCTTACTGTAGCATCTACATTGATCGCAATCAGTGCACCTCTTACAACAGTAGCACTATCTGATGAGGTTATAGAGATTGTAGGTGTTGATGAACTGCTGCTAGTTGTGCTTAGAGCTGATGATCTACTAGATGATACGATACTACTAGTTGAACTTACGCTACTCATTGTGCTAGATGATGAGCTACTGCTAGTTCTACTTGAAGTAGATAGGGCACTATTTGAACTACTACTAGATAGAGTACTTGCTGTACTAGATGATAGGCTAGATGAGTCATCATCACCGCCTCCGCCAGATGATCCACCACACCCAGAGAGCATAAGTGTCACTAAGAGAAGAGTTAAGATACCATTTTTATAAAAGTTAGACATGTAGAGCTCCTTTAAGAGTTTTAATACTACAAGTTTAAGAGAATAAAATTTTAAAAAAGTTCTATTGGTCTGCTCTATTGATCAGATCTTGAGTGATAGCCAAAGATGCTCTGTAGCGTTTAGCACACTCTATATCATTGGTACTTTTGGCTTTATCTAGTTTAAATACACCATCACTACTTACAAGCAAGCCTGAGTCGTTAAAGCCACAAGGTGTCTTGTAGGAACGATATAGATCGTCACCCAAAGAGATGTAGCTAGCTTCTGATAGAGTAAGGTTGTAGAGAGTTGCAAATAGATCTTTATGAGAGCTTGCTACCTCTAAGTTGGGAGGTGATTTTTTAAGATGTGGCGGTAGATGGATATAAAATGGTACCTTTTTGCTCTTGTGGCGCATTATGCCCTCTATGGTGTTATTGTCTGCTGTGATTGCTACTACGCTCTTATTGGCTAGAGCAGTATCAGTTGTTATGAGATCTAAAAATAGTCCAGCTTGATCTAGCGCATACTGATAGTCATACAATCTTTTAAGGGCTAGGTCAATATCTGCTACAATATTGTGCTTAAGCTTTTTTGGTAGTAGAAGTGGCTTTGAGCTATATTTTGATGAGATCTCATATGGTGGATGGTTATTTGTTGTTAAGATAAAAATAAACTGTGGCGATGTTGCATTTTTTAATCTGTCATATACAAACTGATATGTATATCTATCGTACACCCCCCAGTCATGATCTTCTGTCTCTAGCCTCTCTTTAATAGCAGCTTTTCCATAGACACCATCAAACCCTTGTCGTTTAAGAAAAGAGCCTATATTTCGCCATGATAGATCTCCACCATACACAAAACTTGTCTCATACCCCTTATTTTTATAGACTCTAGCAGCTGCACTCTTGAAGTTAGTCCCCATAAGATTGCTTTGTGCATAGCTTATGCTGTTGGGTCGAGGTATAAGATTGAGTAAAAGTGGCTCTAACGAGACTATGGTTCCATTGGCTCCACTTATAAAATTATTGAATACTATATCTTTATCAAAATATTTTTTAAGTGAACGCAATATATCGAAACTATCACTCTGGTATTGAAGTATGTCGCTACCAAAGCTCTCAACCATAACCACTACTACATGCGGCGGATTTTGCTCTAGTATGTGCTCTTTTTTTGTCATGTGAACAACTGTTCTATTAGTATCTAAATACTCCTTATATGCGCGTTCTATATCACCACCGTAGCCCATCTGTTCAATAAGATTGTTGCTGTTCGATTTGGCTTTGTTGTAGTGTGAGAGAGCCTCTTTAAACTCAAAAACACCATTGCGTGCAGTAGCATTTATAAACTCATCTGAGCTGATATTTGGTATATCTTTTAAAAGTGGAAATAGTCCTATAGAGCCTCTAGCACCAAGAGCTATGATAACTACAGTACTGGCAAATAGTGCTATAGCCTGCTTGAGATTTAGCTGTTTTGGCTCTAGTCTGCTCTTAAATATAAGCAGTTGCACTATATAAATAGTACCTATTATATAAAAAATTGAAAAAAGTACAATATAGAAAATATTATAGTTTTTATATGCTATGTTTAAAAGAGCTGTTGTGTCATCATCAAAAAATCCAAAAATTAACATGTTGGTTCGTTCACCAAAGTATGAATAAAATGCCATATCTGCGCCCACAATAGCACCAAAGAGTAGGTATATAGATATAAAATATAGACAAATAACTATCTTGCTATGTCGTAAAGCCAATATGTGAGAGATAAAAATATAGACAACTGGCAAGATAGAAACATAACAGATTAGAGCTAGGTCTATGCGTAATCCAAGCCAAAAAGAGCTTAACAAGTCTAGCGTAGGTAGAGTCTCATACTCTGGCTGAAAAAGGAGAAAAAAGAGCACTCTGCTAAGTGTCAGCACTACAAGAGCTATGCTCTGTAGCTTTACAATCTGTATCAAAAGTGCTAGAGTGTGCTCTTTAGAGTTGCGCATTATATCTTTTTGAGAAACTTCGAGAGTAGTACTATGCGCACTTTGTTAACTCTACCTTCTATCTGTTCTGGATTTGATGTTAGTGTGATATTGCGTACCACGGTGCCTCTTTTGGCAGTAAAACCAGCTCCTTTAACCTCAAGATCTTTAATGATAGTGACACTATCACCACTCTTTAAGATATTGTTATTGCTATCTTTAGTTGGCTCTGTTGGTTCATTGTTACTACTACTGTTGGCTATCTCTAAGATCTCATCTTCAAGATAGAGCATATCTAACATGTCTTCTCTTTTAAGCCTTTTAAAGAGCCTGTAGCAGATGATCTGTACTGCTATGTTTTCACTCCACATGCTCTCATTGAGACAGTGCCAGTGAGCTTCATCTAGCTCATCTGAGCTATCTATTTGAGACCTACAGACCTCACACATTAGCAGATTAAGATTACTATCTACCTCATAAACATTAACACCATCTGTGTTGGCACAAAGCTCACATTTTAACTCTTGACTACTCATAATAACATCTCCTTAACTATTTTTAATCAGGTGGTCTATATCCACTATTTTTGCGTTTTTTGGCTAGCTCTTTATTTTGCTCTCTTTGAGCCGCATCTTGCAACTCTTCGTTCCCATCATGTTGTACCTGATTTAAAAATCTCTCTTCATCATCAAAGTGACCATTTTTAATTGCCCACATAACTGCTAGTAGCGATATGAGCCCAAGTGTAAGTGAGACTCCCATCATCATGATCAATACCCAACTATCCATTTTAATCCTTTCTGGCTATGTGTCGTAGCCTCATAGAGTTTGCTACTACTAGAAGTGAGCTAAGCGACATAGAGATAGCAGCTACTAGCGGTATGATATAGCCCGCCATTGCTAGCGGAATAGTAAGTGCATTATAGAGTAAAGAGATAGACAGATTTTGCTTAATGACTCTAAATGTTGCTCTTGAGAGCTTGATTGATCTATGTAGTGAGGTTAGTGAGTTGTTGAGAAGTACAATATCACTTACATCTATAGCTATGTCACTTCCATGACCCATTGCTATGCCTATCTCTGCACATGATAGAGCTAGTATATCATTAACTCCATCACCAGCCATGATAACTCTGTTGCCATCTTGTTGTAGAGCGTTTATGTAGTCTGCTTTTTGCTCTGGTGTTAACGAGGACTTAAACTCATCTACACCTACACTTTTTGCCACTCTTGATGCTACTTTGTCATTGTCTCCTGTGAGCATTATGACCTTAAGGTTAAGTGCTCTCATGTTAGATATCGCCTCTATGGAGTCATCTTTAAGAGTGTCATCTAGACCAAAATAGGCTACTACTTTAGAGTTGATTGCAAAGTAAAACTCTGTATGTGAACCTTTGGACTCTATGTCGATACCAAATTGGCGCATAAGATCTAAGCTGCCGCCTAAGAGAGTATCGCCACTATAAGTAGCCATTATGCCCTTTGAGCTAATCTGCTCCACATTTTGTAGTTCATACGCTGTATTGGTTGTGATGTGCCTACTAACACCTAGGGCTACAGGGTGTTTTGAACTCTTAAGAAGTGAGTTTAGAAGTGTGAGATGGTGGCTATCAAATGCACTATCTAGCTCCTCATGTACCACCTCCAGTAGACCTGTGGTTATAGTACCTGTTTTATCGAGCACAACTGTATTGATCTGTGCTAGAGTTTCAAGTTGTGCTGCTTTCTTGAAGAGTATACCATCTTTTGCCCCCTCTAAAACTCCTATGAGTGTTGCAACTGGAGTAGCTAGAGCTAAAGCGCAAGGGCATGCTATGATGATAACTGAGATACCAACCATAAAGGCAGTTTCAAAGTCGTGCGGGTAGAGCCACCAGGCTATAAATGTTATGAGTGAGAGTAGTAGTATGGCGGTTGAGAAGTGTTCTGATAATCTATTGGCTAGCTGCTCTATTTTAGGCTTTTTAGCAAGGGAGCGCTCTAGAAGATCTAGTATAACAGATAGTGTAGAGTGGCGAAACTCTTTTGTTGCTCTAAAGTGGATAATACCATCTATATTGGTTGTTCCGCTTATGATCTCATCTCCTACACATTTGTGTATCGCTCTGCTCTCTCCTGTAAGGCTAGACTCATCAAAACTACTCTCACCATGCACAAGTACACCATCAACTCCAGCTCTCTCTCCAGCCCTAAGGAGTAGTATGTCACCAACTGATATATCGTTTACGCTTATGCTGATCTGTTTGCCATCTTGTAATAGTATGGCTTGAGATGGTCTATGTTTATGTAGTGTGTCTAGTGTATCTGCTACACCTTTTCTACTTAAGACTTCTAAAAATTTGCCAACTAAGATAAATGTGATAATCATGATAACAGAGTCAAAATATGCCTCTTGATCGGTAAAGATTGTAAGGTAGATAGAGTAGAGATATGTTAGTGTGGCACCTGTTGCTACAAGTACATCCATGTTGACGCGTTTGCGCTTTATGGCGTAGTATGAGCCTCTGAAAAAGACCCAGCCACTATAGAAAAGCACACCAGTTGCAAGAAGCCACCCACCCACATTTAAGATAGTTCGCACATTTTGACCCATGCCAGAGAACATGCCAGCGTATTGTGCTGTTGAGATGATCATGATATTCATAAGTGCTACTACTGCTGCTACTATCTTAAGATAGTACTCTCTACGCTCTTTTTGAGCTTTTTGTTCCAATACGGAGCTATCGTATGCATAAGCATCATAGCCTATAGAGCGGATCATCTCTATGATGTGTGATAGCTCTATAACCTCTTGATCATAAGTGATTTTTGCTTTATTGTTTGTGTAGTTTATGTAGACCTCTACAACTCCATCAAGATTATAGAGTGCTTTCTCATTAAGCCAGACGCAAGCTGCACAGTGGATATGTTCAATAATGAGTGAGACTTCACAAAATCCATCACTATCTATCGTGACAAACTGCTCATAAAATGCTTTTGAGTCAAAATCACTACTTGGTGTGAAGTTGTGTAGCGCTGGACTTAAAGAGGTTTTCCCTAGCTTGTCATAGAAACTATCTAGTCCTGAGTCTTGAAGTAGATGAAATACACCTTGACAACCTGTGCAGCAGAAGTGATTTCCATCATCTTCTATCATTACGCTCTCGTTGAACTCCAGTTTACAGTGTGTGCAGCTTAGCTTAGACAACTTCAAACTTTCCTAATGATCTATTTTTTCTAATCTGTTCATGGGGAGCTATGATGCCACTCATACAGATGTAGACGCCATTGGCGGGTTGTGACGCGGCAAATCCTAATGCTAGACCGATATTGAGACTAGCTTCAGTAGGATCTATCTCATACGGTCTCATAGCACCTGTAAAGACTATGACTCTATCATCTACTACTTTAGAGACTATCTCAGCAGAGATATTTATGCTATCTGTACCGTGCACCACCACCAATACTTTGGAGGTATCAGCTTTGATGATAGAGGCTAGTTGTAGTCGATCATCATCTGTAAATTCAAGTGAGTCTTTGTAGATCATACCAGCGATCTCAACTTCATACGAGAGGCTCTGTAGTATCTGATCTATGGCGTTGTTGTCAAATGCTACCTCAAGCTCTCCACTCTTTTTGTTGTAGCGCTTGTTAAGTGTGCCACCTGTATTTAAGATCTTCATAGCAGCTCTTTTAAAGATCTGATGTTATAGCTATTGTCTAGTTGAGATGAGATGAGATAGTACTCTTTTAGACCCGCATTTTTAGCAGCTTCGATATCGCTACTGTTATCACCAATAAGAGTTGACTTTTCAAGAGATATATCTAACTCTTTAGCGGCTTTAAACAACATGCCAGCTTTTGGTTTGCGACATTGACACTCTTTATCTATAGTTGGTAGGTGCGGGCAGTGATAGATCTTGGCTATCTGCACACCTTTTTGGGCAAACTGATCTATCATCCACTCTGAGAGAGTATCAAACTGCTTTTGGCTATAGTACCCTCTTGCTATGCCTGATTGATTTGTTACAATGACGATAATATAACCATCTCTTTGGTACTTTTGACACACCTCAAATATCGCTTCGCAAAACTCAACATCTTCTATTTTGTAGAGATACCCTTTGTCAATATTGATAACTCCATCGCGATCTAGAAAGAGTGCTTTAGTCACAAAATATCTCTCTTTCGATAATGTCACACAGTATGTGACCTATAAGTATATGTGCTTCTTGAATACGCGGTGTTTGTGATGATGGCACCACAATCGATATGTCAGATATCTTTGCCATCTCTCCGCCATCTCTTCCTGTAAGCGCTACTGTTGTGATTTTTTTCTGTTTTGCGCTTTTAAAAGCATTTATGATGTTGCGTGAGTTGCCAGATGTTGAGATGCCTATAAAGATATCTCCGCTACTACCTAGACCCTCTAGTTGGCGTGAAAATATCTGATCATAGCCGTAATCATTTCCTATGGCTGTAAGTGCTGATGTGTCTGTGGTGAGTGCTATGGCACTTAAAGAGGCTCTATCAAATGCATATCTGCCTACAAGCTCTGCTGCTATATGTTGTGCATCTGCCGCGCTTCCGCCATTGCCAGCTAAGAGCATTTTGCCACTATCTGCATATATTTTAATAGATAGTTCGGCTACTTTTTGTATGTTGAGTAGAAGCTCATGGTTTTGCAGGAGCTCTTGTTTAGTCTGTATAGACTCTGATATCTGCTTTTTAATCTGCTCTATCATATCGACTTCCTAAGTTCTAATTGCGATATTGTACCTAAAGTGCGCTTCTAACTCCAATAGCGTACCATAATACAATGAGATTTAATACAAAGATTGCCAAGGAGCTACCGCGTGATAAGAGGTGTTGAAGCTTAGTTCTTGAACAGGTGTGCGTTTTAAAAGCTATGTATAGATGTATAAATGTGAAGAGGGTGAGAAGTATAACCATATAGATCTTATCATGCATCATGTGTGACAGATCTGAGTTATAAGAGAAGCGAAATACATCATTAAAACCGTGATAGAGATATAGGTATGTACCGCTAGCCCACAAAGAGAGTAGCCAAAAAGTCTCAAAATAGCCATAGATAGGACCTAGATGCTCATAGGTTTGCTTCTGTGCACACCTATCACGCAAGAGTATGCCAAGTGCAAACAGTAGAAGTGAACCACCAATCCAAGCAGTAGCTGACAGTATATGGATATATAAAATAATCTGCATTTGCAAGTTTAGTGTAAACCTCTATGATAGTTGATGATATAGATCAATGTTTATGCTCTATCTCTCTTAAAAAATCTCTATACTTAGCTTCTGTTTTGCCATCTGTAGCATGTTTGATACCTAGTTTACAAGAGCGCAAATAGTTACCATCTCTATGTGCAAAGTCTGTTTTTTTATGACAGACTTGCATAGCTTCACTAGCTGAGTTTTCTGAGTTGCTTGCGTATGAGTAGCCAAGAGTGTAGTAGTCATAGTAGCGCTCATATAGAGCATCATTGTGTGCATGTAAAGAGAGTGCTACTAGAGGCAGTAAGAGTAATCTCTTCATCTCTATATCGGTAGTACTCTGATCTTGTCAGAGAGCTTTGTTTTTAGAGATGACTCTATGGCATATAGAGTTCCTGTGCTAGAGCTAGCACATCCAGAACATGCACCAAGGTAGCGTATGTAGATATCTATATGTCCATCTGCATCTTTGATATCTATAATCTCCATATTGCCCCCATCCATGATGAGGAATTGACGAATATCTTCATCTATAACAGCATCAACAGCTTTGATCTTCTGCACAAGAGTCATCTGCTCAAACGGCATATCACTACCACCTTCTGCTGCATTTTGTAGCTTCTCAACATTGATCTCACGGCGTACATCTGCTAGTATGTCAACTAGATAGTACTCTCTATCTTCATGTCCACCTGGCTTGATGCAGCTCTTACAGAACCCACCCGCTTTTGTGTAGTCTGTAATCTGCTCTACTGTTGTAAGATCGTTAAGTTTGATCACTTCGCGCAAGGTTCCAAGTGTCACCCTAGCACACTCACACACTATGATCTCCTCTTCAAAGCTCTCTGCATCAACACCAAGATATAGCCCTGCTGCTTTTTTGATAACATCGTATGCCATAACTGAGCAGTGCATTTTTTGAGGCGGGACTGCTGGTGTATCTGGATCATCTCTTAGGGCTAACTCTACATCTATGTTGGTTATCTTGACTGCATCTTGTACTTTTTTGCCTATGCATAACTCAGTCATAATGTCTGATGAGGCGATAGCAGTACCACACCCAAAGCTTCTAAATTTTGAGTTTACTATGATATCAGTCTTTGGATCAATCTCCCAGTAGAGTCGTACAGCATCACCACAAGACTCTGCTCCAAAGTCTGCAACTATAAGTTTGTGTCCTCTGCTAGCTGCCTCATCTTCACTAATCTCACCTTGATGATTTGGGTTGTTCATCAATTTTGTCACTTTATCTGAATATGCATCCCATAAAGATTCACCCAATAAGTCATTTTTTGCCATCAATTATCCTTTAATATTACACTCAGCGGCTTCGCCACCTAAAGTTGGTTGTACTACAGCATATGAGCTAGAGATCGCTCTTAGTCTCTTAACTGCCTCTTGAGTTTTAGAGATTGTATACTCTACCTCTTCATCTGTTGTAAATCTGCTAAGGCTAAATCGTATACCTGTGTGCGCCAATTCGCTATCTGCTCCTATGGCTAACATAACTGTATTTGCCTCTAGATCTTCACTAGCACAAGCTGAGCCTGTAGATGCTCCAATGCCAGCACGGTTTAGGTCCCATAACATGCTCTCACCCTCAACACCACGGATTGAGATAAGAAGTGTATTTGGTGTTCTATGGGCTCTATCTCCAACAACAAATGAGTCAGGAATTGTCTCTAGTAGCTTATCTTCAAGATGGTTCCGTTTAAGTGCTATCTTATGAGAAGTGTTTTCAAGATCATCTGTTGCTAACCTTAAGGCTTCTGCTAGAGCTACTATGCCTGCTACATTAAGAGTTCCAGATCTACGACCACCCATGTGCTCACCGCCATGAAGTAGTGGTGAGAGAGATTGGGAGTTTTTGATATAGAGTGCACCTACACCTTTTGGACCATGAAACTTGTGGGCACTAAGTGAGAGAAAATCTACATCTATCTTGGATAGATCTACATCTATCTTACCAACTGCTTGAACAGCATCAGAGTGAAAGAGTACATCTTTGTCTCTACACACTTTTGATATCTCTTCAATAGGAAATATCATGCCTGTCTCATTATTTGCCCACATGATTGAGACCAGTGCTGTCTCATCTGTAATAGCTTGCTCTACAGTTGCTACCTCTACTACACCTTGCTCATTTACACCAAGATATGTCACTTTAACACCTTGAGTCTCAAGAAACTTACATGTAGATAAGATAGACGGGTGCTCAACTTCACTTACTATGATATGACTCTTGTCACCATTGAGAATTTTATCTATCCAGATTGACTTTAAGACCCAGTTGTTTGACTCTGTTGCACAAGATGTAAATACGATATCATCGTTATCTGATGCATTAAGGGCAGCGTAGACTTGATCTATCGCTTTGGATATCGCGGCATGTGTAGCAGTACCTGCGTCATGAAGTGAATTTGGATTGGCATAAGATTGATCTAGAAAAGGCAACATAACCTCTTTTACACTCGGATCAACCATTGTTGTTGCGTTGTTGTCCATATAAATTTGCATATTTCTCTCTTTCGTTAAAGAGGATAGAGTTTGTCCTCTTTTATTTTTTGTATCATAGAGCAACCATTGTTATAAAGTGCTTAATGATATCTGATACTTAAAATAGTTTAAGAATAGTCATAATGAGAAGTAGAGTAGATACTATGATTTATAGAGGTGTACTTAAGTTATTTACGCTATAATTCGCCACAAAATTTATACAAGGAGCACGATATGGCAAGAAGATGTGCTATAAGCGGTAAAGGTCCTATGAGCGGAAACAATGTTTCACACGCTAAAAATAGAACAAAAAGACGCTTTCTACCAAATCTTCGTACAGTTCGCATACAGCTAGAAGATGGTACAACTAAAAAGATCAAAATCTCTGCTGCTATGCTACGCACGATGAAAAAACAGTCATAAGCCAAGTCTGAGGCTTTGACTTGAATCTCATAGATAAGATTCGTTCAACTCTACATTGGGAGAAGAGTCCCACACCAGACCCCAGTATACTCCCAGAATTATATGTATTACTTAAAGCTTTTCGTCTACCATTAATCTTCACTGTACTTACCATGTTTGTGGGCACCATAGGCTATATGGCTATAGATGACTTTACCCTTATGGGAGCTATCTATCAGACTGGTGTCACTTTTACTACAGTAGGGTTTGGAGAGATTGAGCCCATATCTGATCTTGGCCGAATCTTTACTATTACACTCATTATCACTGGATTTGCACTATTTTCAATGGCTATAGGTATCATGGTCTCTGAGATAAACCGTGGAGATCTGCTAAAAATCATGAAGGAGCGAAGCATGCTTTACAGGATTGCTAGATTAAAAAATCACTTTGTTATATGCCATCACAATGAGTACACGGTTGAGGTGAGTAAGCAGTTGCGCCGTAGCCATATACCGTTTATTGTTGTAGATCCGCGTGCTGATCTTGAGGAGATTGCATTGGAGCATAAGTATCCATACTATCTACAAGAGGAGCCGCATACTGAAGTAGCAATGCTAAAATCTCACCTTAGCTCTGCTGATGGTGTTATAACTCTCTCAGACTCCATAGCAGACAATATCGCTATCATAGCCTCTGTTAGACTGTTTGAGAAAGAGCACTTTTTACCACGACCATATAATCTCATAAGCTCTGCTAACTCTGTTAGTGATGTTGAGAAGTTGAAAAAACTTGGTGCAGATACTGTGGTTTCACCCAAAAAGCTAACAGCTCAACGCGTAACATCTATGGCAACGCGTCCAGATATGGAGAACCTTCTTGAGGAGTTTTTGTTTCAGAGTGATATGCCCCTAAACATGGAGGAGATCTTTGTGCCAAAATATAGCTGGATGGTGCTAAATCGTATCAAAGAGCTACATCTACAAGAGAAAGCAAACATTAGTATCGTAGGGCTTATGAGAAAAGATGGCAAGTTTACACCGATGCCAAAACCTGATGATCTTGTAACTAGTGAGTGTAAGTTGCTAGTGATAGGCACACAAAAAGGTGTCTCTACAGCCAAAGAGATTGTGCGTGCTCGAAATAAGCCTCAAGAGTTAAAATATGTCTGAAATTAGAAAGATAGGTGGTGGAGTATGTGCACCATTGGGTTTTTTCTCAGATGGCATAAGTGCTGGTTTGAAAAGCAGAGGAGCAAAAGATCTAGCATTTATATACTCAGACTCACTATGTAGTGTTTCATATGTGCTAACTACCAACAAAATGTTGGCAGCTCCACTACAGCACCTAAAGTCTATGGGTAATTTTAAGAGCAATTTTATCCTTATAAACTCTAAAAATGCCAATGCTATGACAGGCAAGGCGGGGTTAAAAGATATAGATGAGATATTTGGTGATTTGTGTACCAAGTATCCAGATATCTCAAATCCTATCATGAGCTCTACTGGAGTGATAGGCGAGAGGTTGCCACTACTAAAGATCAAGAGTGCAATAGCAGATCTAGATCTTAAAAACCAGAACTCTACAGCTGCAGCCAAGGCGATAATGACAACAGACGCTTTTTATAAGATGGGAGCAGTTGAGGTGGTCTTAGATGATGGTAGCTCATTTAAGATAGGTGCTATTGCTAAGGGAGCTGGTATGATAGATCCATCTATGGCGACCATGCTCTGTTTTATAACAACAGATGCGGATGCCCCAGAGGATCTGCTGCAAGACTCACTTGTTAGAGCAGTTGATGGTAGTTTTAATGCCATTAGTGTTGATGGTGATAGATCTACAAATGATACAGTGTTGCTATTAAGTAGCAATAGAAGTGGAAGATTTGATCAAAGACTATTTGATAATGCTCTAGAGATGCTTATGTTAGAGTTAGCACAGATGATGGTTAGTGATGGTGAGGGGGCAACCAAGATGGTGACATACCACATTGTAGGTGCTGCTAATGTCACAGATGCTTCATTGGCAGCCAAAGCTCTTACAAACTCACTACTTCAAAAAACAGCACTCTTTGGAGAGGATCCAAATTGGGGCAGAGTAGCAGCGGTTATAGGTGCTAGCGGTGCTGAGTGCTCTGAGCGCACGCTTAGTATCTACTTTGATGATATTGCTCTATATGAGAGAGGTGAGATACTATTTGATGATAGAGTTGAGAGTATGGCAGCAGCTGTTATGAAGCGTGATAGATTTACAATAAGGTGTGATCTAGGGCAGGGAGATGCAGAGTTTAAGGCATATGGTTGTGATTTGGGACATGAGTATATAAAAATTAACGCAGACTATAGGACATAGCGTCCGCCAACAGCCTATCTTTTATAGATGCTTTTAAGCTTATCTATAAACACTTCACACTCATTTTGTAGATGTTTTAGATCTTGATTATTGTCTATAACCCAAGTTGAGAGCTCTCTTTTTTCATCTATCTTCATCTGTGAGTTTATGCGTCTAAGAGACTCCTCTTCGGTAAAGCCATCGCGTCTCATAAATCGCTCTAGTTGAGTCTTAGTAGAGGTGTATACAACTACAGATCTATCAATAGGGTATGAGTTGTTTTCAAAAAATAGCGGTATATCGATGAGGTATGGAAATTTAAATCTATCTTGCGCACTGCTTTGTAACTCTATCTCTTTGCGAATTAGAGGGTGTAAAAACTGCTCAAGTTTAGTCTTTGCATCTGCATTAGAGAAGATGAGAGAGCCCAATTTTTTACGCAATACTTTAGAGTTTGAGACAAACTCTGCACCAAATTCATCTTCTACCCAAGAGCTATGTTGATCTAATAGCTTGTGAGAGATAGTATCTGCATCTATAACACGCACACCACCAAGTGCCATCAAAGAGGCAACAGTGCTTTTTCCAGTAGCAATTCCACCAGTTAGAGCTATAGCGTACTCGTAAGCCATCAGTTTTTGATGACCCCTAGGTACTCTTTTCGTATGTGTTGAGGCATGGCAAAAGAGGCTATATGTATGTCACAGTTATAGTAAGATTGCCCATCTAACATATCACTTCTATGCAGATTAAGATCAGCTGTTGGGTGTGTGCTTCGGCTTGCTAAGAGAAGTGTCTGATCTTCCCATAGCTTATATGGCATAATAATCTTAAAAGTGGAGCCTAGTATGCCCATTAAGACCTCGTTAGCGCGCTTTTGAGTTAGCGATGGATGGATCATACTTACAACGCCATCATCACTTAGTACTCTTGATATGTGTGAAGCAACAACAGCGTCAACCTCCTCGTCACACACGATAACATCAAAGCTTTTTTCATCAACATCACTCAGTTTTTTACTATCTACTGATAGAGTATGTTGAATATCTCCATATCTATCTAGCTCACTTATAAGCTCTGCTGGATCTTGACTTATTACTAGCACTCTTGATGGCTCTTTGTGTGTACATAGTGGCACATGTACTATCATCTCGCTATAGGCTTTGATTTTCATATCTCTCTTCTTTTATGTTAGTTAGCGCGGATTGTAACATCTTTGGTTTAAATAGATATTACGGCGCTATATAAATTATCATTTTTTAGAGTTTAGTCTTGACTGGTACTCTTGTGGGTGTTTGCATACAGGACAGACCTTAAGTGCTTTTTTGCCACGATGTACATGTCCGCACACCTCACAGATCCACTCCTCTTGCTCATCATCACTTACAAACTCTGCGCCAGACTCTAGTCGATGTAGTAGCTCTTTGTACATATTTTCATGCTCTATCTCAACCTTGCCAATAGCATTAAAGAGTCTTGCTGCTTCACTAAAGCCCTCCTCTTTTGCAATAGCTGCAAAGTCTGGATACATGTGTTGATTCTCATAGCTCTCTCCTGCTATCGCCTCTTTTAGGTTGGCAACTGTATCACCTAGCTCTACACCATCTTTGAGCAGGTTGTGCATTTTTAGCTCTAATTTTGCATGCATCTTCTCGTTGTCTGCTGCGCGTTGAAAGTGTGCTGCTATATCTCTATAGCCCTCTTTTTGTGCCACTTTAGCAAAGTACTCATAGCGGTTTCTAGCTTGTGATTCACCAGCAAATGCCTTAAGTAGGTTTGTCAATGTAACACTCTCATCAACACAGACCATGGCGTTGCCACAGCAGACAAGCTCACCACCTCCTACACTCTGTATCTCAACTTCATTTCCACAGCTTTTACATAGGTACTTTTGGTACTTTTTCATCTTCAGCTCCTCTTGGTAGTTTCTTTTGTACATTGTATCAAAAAATGGGTACAATTTGACCATGAGAACAGTAAAAGGTTTTGGGAAAAACTATTTTAGACTTCAAGCGGTGCAAGCTTATAGCACATCCATCAATCTTGAGTCTATATCTAGTAGCATGCAGCATCACCAACATAGAGACATAGAAGTGTCTAGTGAGCTAGAAGAGCTAGAAGAAGAGAGCCCCATACACCTCGAAGCAAACTCAACAAAGGAGTGTGATCAGCAATGTTTGTCTATAGAGACTAACAGTTCACTCTTCTATAAAACCCCACCCCAAAATTATCTTCACAAAGGAACTACCTTATGAATAAGAGAGCCCTAAATATGGCAGCACTATTTGTAGCTGCTTCATCACTTAGTGCAGGCACGGTTGCACTTAAACCACTAACAGTTCTATCGTCTACTTTACAGATAGATGAACTTAGCGCACCTCAGTCATATGAGATATATGACTCAAATGATATAGCTAAAACATCAGTAAGTACTCTATATGAATTTTTAAATAACTACACCTCACTCAATATCACGCCATCATATGGCAATCCACTAAGTCAGCGTATAGATATGAGAGGCTATGGTGGCAATGGGTATCAAAATATTGTTATCAATATAGACGGTAAAAGATTAAATAATATCGATATGGTACCACAGCTTTTGAGTTCGATACAGCCACAAAGTGTAGAGCGCATCGAGATACTACAGGGTTCTGGTTCGGTAGTAGATGGTGATGGAGCAAATGCTGGAGTGATCAATATTGTCACAAAAAAAGGCAATCTAAAAGAGTTGACAATGTATGGTGGTGTATATAACACCTATGGTGCTCAGCTTAATCTATCTCACACAGATGAGCTTGTAAGCGCAACAGCGTCCGCTCAACTCTATAGCACAGACGGTGATCGCCATATAGATAGTGATCAAAATCGTAACAAGCAGCGACTTACTAATGGTCTGTTAGATATTGCAGTAACACCATTGGATGAACTTGAGGTTAGAGTTGGAGCAGCTATCTCAAGAGTTCAAGCATCTTATGGAGGACCTATGAGTCTATCTGAACTTAAAGAGAACTCCACACAGCCTGGATCTGGCTATGGTTGGGGTCCATCACCTAGTGAACAAAAGTATGATAGCGATAGATTTAGTGGTGGTGCCACATACGATATGGGTGAGAGAGTCTCACTCAATCTTGATCTCTCCACAGAAGATAAAACATCAAATTTTCTTACCTATAACTCTATCTATAAATACAACTACAAGACACTTCGTGCTACTATCGACTATAGAGGTAGCTTGTTTGCGCTACATGGCGGATTTGATATGTTTGATGGAGTTAGAGATGCTAAGGCATCAGCTTATAAAAATGCAAATGAGACTAGTAAAACAAATAGAGCTCTATTTGCCATGCTTAAAACTGGTTTTGGAGCACACACTTTTAAGCTTGGTGTTCGAAGCGAAGAGGTTGATTATGACTACAGTGATCAAAATAGTTCACTAGAGCAGTCCCATAGATTGAGTGCAGTTGAGTTTGGTGCTAACTATAGATTGAGCGATAAAAGATCTATATTTGTTAGTTATGCACATAGCTATCAGGCTCCAGATGTAGATAGATTTTTTAGTGGTGATGGTAAAAGCTCTAAGTTTAACGAGTTCATAGACCCCATGAGTGCCGATAGTTTTACGGTTGGCTTTAATCATATAGACAATACTCTTAAGTTTAAAACTAAGCTCTACTACACGCTCTTAAAAGATGAGATATACTACTATGCTGATCGATCATTTGTTGCATCAACCAATACAAATATAGATAACTCAACTAAGTATGGGTTAGATATCTATACAAAATGGCAAGCAGATGAGTTTTTAGCACTATCTTTTAACTACAACTATATCATCGCTACTATTGATGATGAGACATACAATGGTGAGAAGTTTAGTGGCAACACCCTACCTGGTGTTAGTGAGCACAATCTTAAGATGAACATAGAGTTGCAAGCCACACAAAATACACTGCTATTGTTATCGCAGACATATCGCTCAGGAGCATACGCGCTAGATGACTTTAACAATAGTTTTGAAAACAGACAAGATGCCTACTATAGCACAGATCTAACCATAAACTACACCCAAGGCAGGGTTAGTTACTTCGCTACTATAAACAACATATTTGGCAATACCAATAGCGTAATGGTAAAAGAAGATGTCTACTATCCAACAACACACACTACCACAGCTAAAGCTGGAGTTAAGATAAGATTCTAAATGAAGATCAAAATACGCAATTACGCATACTATAAACTTGCAAACTCACTCTTTGCAGGCCTTAGCATAGGAGCAGTTTTTACCATCTACTCTCCACTTGAACCGTCTATATTTTCACTTGGAGGAGTGTTGCTTGCAGTTGGTCTTTTGCTCATTGCTAGGCTCTATGGCATGCTAATCAAGATAGAGCGTTTTTTTATCATATCACTAACTATTGAGATTGTAATGCTTCTTATGGTAGTCTATTATCTATTGTCTGTATCTAGCTACACAACAGCATTGATTATATATCTGGGCTATCAATTTACCTTTGTTTTTGGTTCATACCTTATACGCGCAGAGACGCTATTTATAAAAAAAGCACCTCTCTTGGGCTTTGTAGATATCTATAAACAGATAGGGTACCTAGCAGGTCTTGCAATATCTTGGGTCTTCTTTCAGCTACTAAAGAGCCAGCAGATTGTATCAAATATTGATCAGATATATTACCTACACTACATACTATTGATAACTCAGATATCTATCATTATCCTTATGATTAAAGCATTTTCAAGATAGTTTCAATAGTACATTAGTTGTGATAAAATAACAATAATAACAACTAGCATCAGAGGAAATATATGACCTTTAAAAAGCCATGGGTTTATCTTAAAAAATTTCTGATTAAATCCACGCAAGCCAAGCCATATGCCAAGTGTTGCTTTTATAAGAAGGATGATTTGAAATGAGCTTAAAGAGTCATCTATTGGACCAAATACAACACTGATCATATATAGACCAGAAGCAACAGCGCTTAGTAGCGCATAGGGTACAACTTGTCGGACATGGATCATGATCGCTTCACGCGCTTTAGCACTCTCTTGCTGTGTTAAAGATTGACCCATTTTTGATAAAAAAAGATTATCTACAATCAAAAAACCAGCATAGATAAGTACCGAAAATATATGGATAGTATGGATTAGTAAATAGGTGATGTAGGTCTCCTTGTTTGTATCTTGTAGTTATATTATACATAAAAAAAGTTATTTGGCTAAGAAGTTTTGCGGTTTCACCAAAACCATAAAACTTAGGGTACAATACTGTTTATGAATAGAACAATAGAGTTGGGTTGTATCAATACATTGAGATTGGATCGTTTTACGGCTCCTGGAGCGTACCTTATGAGTGAAGATGGCTCTGATGTATTGTTGCCAAATCAGTATATATTAGATGAGATGCAGCTAGATGATCTTCTTGATGTATTTATATATACAGATTCAGAAGATAGGCTTGTGGCAACTACAGCTAAGCCTAAAGCAATGCTTAATGAGTTTGGTATGTTTGAAGTTGTTGATGTGGCAAAGTTTGGTGCTTTTGTTGATTGGGGTCTTCCAAAAGATCTACTTGTGCCAAAAAATAGACAGAAGAAACCATTTAAGATTGGCGATAAGAGATTTTTAAGAGTTGTAAAAGATACTCAAAGTGAGCGACTTATTGGTGTGGAGAAGATCGGCTCATACCTAAGTACAAATCCTAAAGGATACCATCAAAATCGTGAAGTTAAAGCTCTTATCATAGCATCAACACCACTTGGATTTAAGGCTATTGTTGATGATAAGTTTGAAGGTATGTTTTTTGCCAATGAGATTTTTACCGAAGTGGTTGTTTCCCAGACATATAAGGCTTTTGTAAAACATGTAAGATCAGATGGGCATTTTGATCTATCTATGCAGAAGATTGGTACAGTTGCAAGAGCTAGTGATGATACAGAGTCTATTATGCAGAAGTTAGAGCAAAATGGAGGCTCTCTTCCTTATAGCTCCAAAAGTGATGCCACTCTTATAAGCAAAAACTTTTTTATGAGTAAAAAAGCATTTAAAAGAGCTCTTGTTGTGTTGCAGCAAGAGGGTAAAATTATCTTAAAAGATAGTGGCATATATCGTGCCTAAACCCTAAAGTAGATATGATACTCAAACTTCTGCTCTCCCGTTTGCAGTCTTCCTTGTAGCTGCTGGACTGAGAGATGTAGTAGTCTTAAGCCAAAGCCTTCTTTGCTATCTGTATTGATCTCTTCACCAGAGTCTTTGTAGTGTAGCAAGTATCTATCAGCATCTTTTGTCAGCTCTATAGTAATCTCTCCTCTATCTTTGGGGAATGCGTATTTTAGTGAGTTTGTTATGAGCTCGTTGAGTATGATACCTAGATGAATGATGGTGTTGCTGCCAAAATAGATATTGTCAATATTCAACACTATATCAATCTTTTTAGTAGGGGTTAAATTGACGATATGTGCTACAAGTTTTTCTGTATATGTGTGAAAATTCACATTGCCTAAATCTTGACTCTGATAGAGCAGTTCGTGTACCAAAGAGATAGATCTTATGCGTAGAGTGTTTTGTTGAACAAAGTTCTGTATCTCCATGGAGCTAGACTCTGGAGCCTGTAGTCCTAAGATAGATGTCATAAGATTTAGATTGTTTTTTACACGGTGGTGAATCTCTTGAAGTAGGTATGTCTTCTCTTCATTAGCTTGTGCTAAAAGTCTATTTGCCTCCTCAAGAGAGTCATAAAACTGATTGGTAGATTTATGATAGACTACACTAAAGCTCATGGCAAAAAGAAATATGATGGATGTTACAGCAATAAATGCATCATTTTGAAGGTATGGATATAGCTCTTTATGGGCAAAACCATAGCCAAGCAGAAGTGCAAATAGAAGTAAAAATAGCGCACCATGTCGCATAAATGTTCTAGTGTTTAAGACAATAGACGCTGAGAGTGGCACAAGGATGATCTGTATGATCTCAAGTCCATACCCTAGATGGTATATATAAAAAAATAGAAAAAATGAGATAAACCAAAATAGCAGAAGAGAAGAGAAGTTCACATCATGTCGTCTCTCATAATCAAACATAATCAATGCAACAACAAGTATGGCAGCAACATCAAGCGCAGCAATTGTGTACTGCTCTACCCAGAACCTTAAGATGCCACCTATGGATGTGACAAAGAAAAATAGTGCAAAATAGCCATAAAGAAATCTCTCTTTTGGCTTTTGGTAGTGTTTTATATTTAACATATTACTGTTTACCTTTTTAGATAAAAAATTATAGCAGAAGACTTAAAACTCCAAGCCACCACCAAAACTACTTAAAAAATTTGGATCCACAAAGCCACTCATAGCACTCAAGTTTCTAAGAGCTACTACATCATCTTTGCTACTTATATCTTGTGGGCAGGCCGCACTACACTCTCCACATAGAGTGCACTCATATATGCCATCAGTTTGCAGTAGAGATAAGATCGGTATCTCATCTTTACATCTAGCGTCTTTGAGATATCTCAGTGCTCTTGTAAATGTAAATGGTGCTATAAAGTTGTGATTGACCTCATATACAGGACATGCACTAAAGCATGCCATGCAGAGTATGCAGTTACTTTGAAGCTTTGTTGCTGCTTCACTCTCTTGCGTTAGCTCTATCTTGTCTGATTGTGGTATAAGCCAAGTCTGTACCTTCTGATTGAAGCTTAGTGGATAGTGTGAATCTACCACAAGGTCACGAATCACTTTGGTGTTGCGCAGAGGCTCTATGACCTCGCCACCAACCAGTCTATGTGCACATGCTAATCTCTCTTTAGAGTCTACTCTAACAGCACAACTTCCACAGACACTAGAGCCACAGCTAGAGTTATATGATAGAGTGCGATCTAGCTCACTCTTGATGTACTTTAGAGCCTGCAGTAGGGTTGGGTTTTCAAGAGGGATCTCATACTCTCTTAAATTATCTCTTTTTATATAAATAGTCATCATCTACTCCATATAGTGTGCGCCACAACTACTCTCTCTTTTTAGTGCAGCTTGTATGATCTGTCTGCTTAGATAAAGAGAGTTTAGAAACTCTAAAAACTCTACTAACTCCGTGTTATAAGTCTTGTTAGTATCTAAAACACCCATCTGCTCTACTCTTTGACTCATCTGCTCTACTATTTTTAAAGCCTCTGTTAGCTTAGTTTTTGAGCGTTTTATGCCAACATGAGAGTACATTGTGCTATTTAAAAGTCTTCTCTCATGGTAGAAGTTGATCGTAGCATTCTCATTAAAGAGGCTGTCTATAAACTCTTTATTGTTTGTAAGATCTATGTCTGAAGTGATCTGGCTTATAGGTGCTTTGAGTGCATTTTCAGCAGCAATAGTTGCAAATACTACCAGCTCAAGCAGAGAGTTGCCACCAAGTCTATTTGCACCATGGACTTTATGGTTGGCGCACTCACCAGCTACAAACAGAGCTGTTATGGCTGTTTGTGTTTGGTTATCACACTGTATGCCTCCCATGCTATAGTGTGCTACTGGTCTAATGGGCATAGGTTTATCTACAGGATCTATATTTTCATATAGTTTTGATAGCTTGCGCTCTTGAGGCAGGTGTTTGTCTATAAAATCCTCTCCTAAGTGGGTTATGTCAAGGTAGACATCTTCACCATCAATCATCTTATCGTATATTGCTCTAGCTACCTTGTCGCGCGCATCTAACTCATCCGTGAAGCGCTTCATGTTGGAGTCTAGCAGATACCCACCCTCTCCTCTAGCACTCTCCGATATAAGCACAGAGCTATTTTTTAGAGCTGTTGGGTGAAACTGTACAAACTCTAAGCCATCACTCATAGCTCCTGATCTTAGAGCCACTGCTATGCCATCACCTGTTGTATTAGATGCGTTTGTGCTATACTCTCCATATAGACCACAGTAGCCACCTGTAGCTAAGATAGTTGCATTAGAGTGAAACTGCTGTAGAGAAGATGTTCTGATATCTAGCGTAACTACACCTCTACAGATACCATCTTCAACAATCAAATCTATTAACATCTGTTCACATACAAACTCTACACCCACCCTAAGGCACTGGTCATATAGTGTATGTAGTATCTTTAGTCCCGTGTAGTCTTGCGCATAACAAGCTCTAGCAGCAGATGCTCCACCTAGCATTCTCTGTGCTATAGTATTGCTACTATCTCTACTAAATGGAACACCAATCTTATCTAGCCACTCTATAGCTTCTGGTGCTGCTCTACACATAAGCTCTACCATTTTACTATCTGCTTTGCCAAGTGCTGATTTGAGTGTATCTTGTATGTGTAGCTCTACTGAATCTGCACTGTTTATGGCAGCATTGATGCCACCTTGCGCCATACATGTTTGTGAATTGGTTGGACGCTGCTTACACAATACGGTTACGCTAGCCCCAAGCTCTTTGGCTTTGATCGCAGCTACTAGACCAGCACCTCCAGCACCAACTATGATGATTTTGCTATTTTGCATTGATATACCCCATAAGCTCTCTTGTCGCCTCCATATTTTTAATCAAGAATCTTACCTCAATTCTCCTAGATGCATTTTTATCTTCTATGTTATCCAATACTATTGGTTCAGCGTATGATCTACCACTAGCACTAAGGTATTGTCTAAACAGCTTTTGATTTTGTGGATACTCTGTGTAGAGAAACTTCATCACGCTCATAGCACGCTCTTGTGATAGTGTTAAATTGTATAGATATGAGCCATCTGAATTGGTATGTCCTTCAATGATCACTCTATCTATCTGTTTTGCTATCTCTTTATCGTTAAGTAGCGTATCTATGTATCGCCCTAGTGTCTGCTTAAGAGCTTTTTGAGACTCTAGTTTTAAAGATGAGCTTCCCTGCTCAAATAGTATATTTGATGAGAGACTAAGTGCACCAGTGTGTGGGTTGATGCTCATGTTGGAGCCTAGTTTCTGTTTGAGATGTTGGACTACTTTAACTTTTATGCCTGTTAAGTTTTTAATTTTGATACGAGTTAGATTTAGATCTTCTACTACACTTTGATACTCTGCATTTTTAAGAAGAAGTATCTTTTGAAGAGCTTGTAGCTCTTGATCTTTAAGTGCCAATATATGTTTATTTTGCTCTTGAGTGATAGTTAAGTTATCTTCTGAACTCTTTAGCGCCACTCTTGTAGAGTTTAGATCTAAGTTTAGCACCTGTGTGATACTTAACATCTTATCTAGGCTCTGATCTTTTTCAAGAAGTAGATTTTTAAGTGTCTCTATCTCTTTTGTGCTTAGTTTGCTCTTTTGATGCTCTTTTGCTAGATCATCATTTAGTAACACAATAGTAGAGTTTAGCTCACCAACTTGACTCAAGGCTAGTTTAAGATTTTTACGAGTTTTTACAAGAGTGTCACTCTCTAGCTTCAGGTCTGTACGGATACTCTGTAGATCTTGACGCAAAAGTACACTTTTTACTACAATGGCACCTATAAGCAAGATAAACACAAAGAGTATACCCGCCATAAGATCAGCGTACGATATCCAAAAATTTTGCTCTTCAGAACGCTTGTCTCTAATCACAACTAGCTCTTATCTTTAAAGTCAGATATGATCTGTGTTGTCTGTTTATCTACTGCTTGTAGTGCCTCTTGAAGTTTTTTTAATACCTTCTCATCAAGAGAGTCTAGATGTCTACTTAAGTTCTCTCCTAGCCCATCTAGTTCTGATTTGAGTTTATCTATGTTGCCAACTACACCACTGTAGAGGTTTTCTATATTTTGAGCATTTAGGTTTTGAAGAGTTGTGTTGAGTGCCTCTACACTCACTGCTAACTCTTTAGCTACAGCTGCACTAGCGCCGTTTTGTACAGCAAGCTCTTGATGTTGTAAGTTTGTGGTTGTGCTACTTTGTGTTATGTTTTTTGTTAGCTCTTTTAGTGATGATATCATCTGTGCTAGTTCAGCTGTTAAATCTCTCTGTTGTAGTGCAAATAGATTGAGTTTCTGCCTGCTCTCATCTAGTATAATGCCTACCCCTTTAGCACTTGACAACTCCTGTTCTATAATCTGTTCAAACAGCTCCATTCTCTGCTCTAGAGTCTTGTTGAGAGAGTTGGTAAACTCTGATGATGCGATATTGTCAAAAACATAGTTTAACCTCTCATAATTTTCTAAACTTTTTCTAAAGTAGACCTGTTCAACCTCCTCTTTTTGCCAGAAAAGATCTGCTGTGTCGTATTTGATAGTGTTGATGTCTAAGTCTAACTTACTAAGACCACTCTTCTCAAAAAAGATCCACCATATAGAGAGAAATATACCATATATAGAGATATAAAATGCTGTTCCAACACCACCTAAAAGAGTTGATATCTCATGCTCTAGCGCCTCAGAGCTCTGTGATGTAAAATCTGGCATAGACATAGCAATGCTTATAAATGTACCTAAGATACCAAGAGTTGGAAAGATTCCAGATGCAACTGATGAGAAGTTGTCATTGCGCATTGTTAGAAGATGGTTTTGTAAAAAATCATCAATTGACGCAGATGCTTTTTGAATACCACCTATATCAAGAAGATTTCTGTTTATAAATTGCATCAAGTCTTGTTGGATATTTAGAAATCCAGATCTAAATTTACAGACCGCATAATAGGCATTGTGCTTCATAAAAAATAGATATATAACAAATATAGCACTAAGCATGACAATGCTATGTAGTTCAACCCTAAAGTTCAATACATCTAAAAATCCCAAATAGGCAAAAATTAGTAAGATTAATGGTAGTGATACAAGCCATATAGAGCGCAAAATACAGCTTTTGCCCCTTTTTGTAATCTTGGCAGTAAGCTCTATGAATTTATCTTGAGTAACCATTTTGCCCCCTTCTTATTTGTGCCATGTTACTTTAAGATAGGTAAATAGCTCATAAAGCTTACTCTGGTATAATACATCTCATGACAACAGTTCTTCCAACATCTAGGGCTATTAGAGAACAACTTTTAGAGCTTAAAAATAGCAACCAACTTATAGATCGCTTTATCACCATAGGTGACCTATTTGAGCGTGCTGTTATGGTTGATGAGCTACTGGTAACCGATGATGATCATAGGGTATTGATGCTGCTTGATGCCTCATCTTTCGATAGTTTTCAAGAGCTACATATAGAGCGTAATTTTTTTACATTTATACGCAATAGCAGATATATTTTTGGGCTATACAGAGAGCTATTTTTAGAGCTTGTTTGCATAGAGAAGCTTGAGCTAGAAGATACTTATGAGGATGCTGTAGAGCATGTGCAGATATTGATACATCTTTTAGATCGATATAAAGAGATATGTAAAATACAAGGTGTAGTTGATCCTATATTTGTGCCAAACATATATAGACTCAATAAAGAGTGGGTAGAGGGGCTTGGGGTCTTGATGCTAAAAGAGCAGGGCTATTTGAGTAATTTTGAACTAAAAGTCATAAAGGAGATGGCTGCTATTATACCTGTATATCTAGAGTTCTATGCAAATCAATTCAATACTAAAATGCAACAAAAACTGTCTCAAATGGGTCTTGATATTAAGAGCGGGCAGGTGTACACCATAGATCTCTCAAATCACACCATATTAGATACTAAGCCATTTCAGTTAAACACAAATATCTCATGTACCCCGCTATCTAGCGTATTGTTGCAGGTGGCTTTTGTAAAACAGAAGATTTATGAGATGATAAAAGAGGGCATAGAGGCTCAAAATATAGTCGTTGTGCTTCCTTATGAGCATAGGTGTGAGCTATTAAGAGAGTTTGATGATGGGTATTTTAATTTTGCCATGGGGTATGCGCTACAAAATTCTCATTTTGTACAGATATGTGAAGCCCTTGTAAGCTATGCGCAAGATGGAGGAGTTCAAACTGAGGCGCGCATTAAAAGGTTAAAAGTTTTAGATGCAAAAGAGTTTCTTAGTAGGTGTAGCACTAAGAGTACGCCAGATGAGTTTTCTCTATTGGTGCACACGCTACTAGAGCAGGAGAGTAGCGATGAGGTTAAAGAGATTGTGCTGGAACAGCTATTCTATTTTGAACAGCTACTTCTTAAGCTAGATAAGCAGCCTCTTTTAAGTCTTATGAGGCTCTTTATAAATCGTCTAAAAAAAGAGAGTATTGATGATATTGGTGGCGGAAAGATTACAGTCATGGGGTTGCTTGAGACAAGAGGGTGCCGTTATGATGGAGTAATTATCATAGACTTCAACGACTCTTTTGTGCCTCATAGAAGTGAAAAAGATCTATTTATCAATACCGCACTAAGAAAGAGTGTAGGGCTTCCTACTTCAAGAGATAGAGAGGATCTGCAGAAGTTCTACTATCATCAACTCATACATAGCGCCCAACATGTAGAGATAGGTTATGTAAGTAGTGAAGATACAAAGCCTAGTAGGTTCTTAAAAGAGCTTGGCATAGAGCCTAAAGTTGGGTATAGTGATACAGCTTATGCTAGATTGCTATTTTCATCAAGCCCAAAAAGAGCAGATAATCAGCGATCAATAGTTGAGCACTATGACTTTGCTAGCAGGGCATTATCAGCAACTTCACTAAAGATATTTTTAGAGTGTAAGAGAGCATATTATTACAGATATATTCAGAAAATTAGAGAACATGAGATTGCGCAAGATATGCCAAAAGAGCATGAGATGGGCAGTAGACTTCACGCTGCTCTATATAAAGTCTATAGCGCAAAAGATCACTACAGTAAACCACAAATCCTTAAAGCAGATATAGCTAAAGCACTAGCATCTGTTATAGGAGAGAGTGAGATTGAGAAGTTTTTAAGTTCGGTATGGCTTAAAAGATTAGAGAAATTTTGTACTCTTGAGATCGATAGGTTTAGACACTCTAGAGTCTATCTTTGTGAGAAACAGCTAAATTTAAACTACGGCAGACTAAGACTAGAGGGTCGCATAGACCGCATAGACATAAACTCTGATCTGCTAGAAGTGCTAGATTATAAAAGTGGCTCCATTACCACATATAACAACAAGAGCGTTGAGAGTGCTACAGATTTTCAACTAGAGTTTTACTACCTTTTAGCATCAACGCTCGGTGAGGTGAAGATGTCTGGTTTCTATGATCTTCAAAACTCATCTATCATTACTGAGCCACTATTTGCAAGAAAATTAGAGCTATTAAAAGAGCATCTATCTGCTCTAAATCAACCTCAAGAGATCTCATTTGATCTGTGTGAAGATATCAAACAGTGCAGATACTGTCCATATACCAATCTTTGTGATAGGGTAAAAGTTTGAGTAGGCTAGAGCCATTTGAAGCACTTAGGGCGAGTGCTGGAAGTGGTAAGACTTATGCCCTTGTTTCACGGTATGTGGCGCTACTGCTTCGTGGTGTAGATGCTGATGAGATGCTAGCGCTCACATTTACCAATAAGGCTGCCAATGAAATGCATGAGCGTATAATCAAGACAGTAACCCTATTGCCAGAGTGTGATGAGATTGCACTGATTGAGGAGCTAAGCGGATTAAGTAGAGCGAAGATCATAGATCAGAAAAGTACCTTATTGCAAAAGCTACTTCGATCCAATATGCGTGTAATGACGATAGATAGCTTCTTTTCAACTATTGTAAGAAAATTTGCACTTCACGCTTCACTGATGCCAGACTACTCAACCTCTGGCTCGGAACATAAGCTAAAAGTATTGAATCAATTTTTAAAATTATGTCATCTTGAGGGTAGTAGTGGGGCTCTTGTGCAGATGATGTTAATGCAGCGCAAAAGTGTAGGCAGTATCGTAGAACTTTTGGATGCTCTGTATATCAAAGAGCCGGAGCTGAGGCATTTGAGCTACAAAAATATAGACATAGTCCCCTATGAGAGTGCCATCATGAGTGAAGCTACTTGTATGCAACAGCTCTTTAGAGATAAAAATCTTCCGCTTTCAGCAGCAAAAACTTTAGAGTTTAAGAGCATACAAGAGCTTTTAAAGAAGAGTTGGATAACCAAGCCGAGTATGAACTACTGGAGTTTTAAAAAGTTTTATGAGCCGCAGATGGATGATCTGCTCCATAAGCTCCAAGACAATATAGTGTACTATTTAAAAGCTAAAGAGCAGACCTATTTTCACAACCTTCTTAAGCTTTTGAGTATCTATAAAAGTGCAAGATTGATGATATCAAAAAGTCAAAATGCCTTATCGTTTGATGATGTCAGTACGATAGCATACTATCTACTTCAAGAGCGTATAGATAGGGAGTTTTTATATTTTAGACTAGATGCAAAGATATCACATCTACTTCTGGATGAGTTTCAAGACACCTCTGTGTTGCAGTTTGAGATTTTGCGTCCAATTATTGATGAGATATGTTCAAATAGAAGTGAAAATATTGAAAAATCACTATTTTTAGTAGGAGATACAAAGCAGTCGATCTATAGGTTTCGCGGCGGCAAAAAAGAGCTCTTTGAAGCAGTGACCAACAGATATAAATTATCACAAAAGAATCTTACAGTTAACTACAGAAGTTCAAGTAGCGTAGTTAAGTTTGTCAATGATACATTTCGTGATAAAATCAATGGCTACATAGATCAAGAGGTAAATGAGGGTCAAGTGATAGGGTGTGTAAAAATCACTCAAACAGATGAGATATTGGAGAGTACGCTGTTAAGTGTACAGAGATTACTTGAGCAAGGTGTTGAACTAAATGATATCGCCATACTGTGCATCAACAATAAAGATATAGCCGCTATAGATGAGTGTCTACAACTTAATGGCATTGCTACAATCACTCAGACCACTAGACTACTGATAAATCAAAAAAGCATTAGAGCTATGATTGAGTATCTAAAATATTGCTACTTTAAAGAGTCGATATACGCTTACAACTTCTGTGCTATTGTCAATATAGAGCAGCACTTACCAGCGCATGCAGATATCAGAAAAAAGAGCATGATGCATATCTTGAAGAGTGCTATAGAGAAGTATGGGTTGTTTTATGATGAGATGGATATGGTGCTATTTCTTGATGCTATAGATAGCTTTGAAGATATAGATAGTCTTATTTTTGAGTATGAGCATCTACAGGCAAAAGCCTACAGCGCATCTATCAAAGGTGTGCAGATTATCACTATCCATAAGTCAAAAGGTTTAGAGTTTAAGGCAGTTATTTTGATGGATAGGCTTGGCAAGAAAAATAACAGAGGTGATGATATCATCTTCTCCTATGATGGCATACACCTCAAGTCTCTACACCTTAGAAGTAAGTTGCGACTAGAGCTAGATCCGCAATATCAAGAGATACTTCAGGATGAGCAGAGACTGCAACTAGATGATGAGCTCAATACTCTTTATGTGGCAGTTACGCGAGCTAAGGAGCATCTATATATCATCAGCAAAGCCAAAGACTCTCTATTTGAGCCACTAAAACTAACAGAGACAGTACTTGGTAGCGAGATAGGCATCAGCAGCGATCAAAAGAGTAAAAGTAGCATACTAGAAGAGATAGAGTATCATCCACTTACATTAGGCTCACAGCAGGAGCTACTTCAACAGGAGAGACAAAAACAGAACTTTACCGCTAAAAACTATGGTGTAGCTCTACACTATACACTAGAGATGATGAACCAATTTAACTCCAACTCTCTAGACTTTGCCCTACAGGCAACAGCAAATCGTTACGGCACAACAGTGCAAGTTGGTGCACTAGAGTCTATGCGCAGGCGCATAACATCACTCATATCTTGCAGACAGTTCAATACTCTTGTGCAAGATGCTAAAGTACACAAAGAGCAACCCATAACATACAATAAAAAACTATACTACATAGATCTTCTTATTGAGAGGACAGATAGATGGATAGTTCTAGATTATAAAAGCTCATTAACAGATAGTCATAAACATCAAGAGCAAGTGCAACTATATAGAACAGCCATCTGCTCTATAGTAGGCATGCAGACAGATGCATACTTATGCTATCTTCTCGAAGATGAGGTAAAAATAGTACAAGTTTTACCAAGGTAGTTATGAAATGCTCAAGATTCAGTAGCGCCCATCTAACAGCCTCTTTTTTATCTACACAACCAACACCTCTACCTTAAGGGACACACTGTCCTTTTAATGGATTATGGAACAATTAACAGAACACTTTGTCCCATTAATCCCCATTTCAGTGAAAAAAGGACACTTATTTTTTAAGCATACTGACATAAAAATCATAATAACATTAACAACTATGGTAATTTGACACATTATCGATAATTAACAGACATTTAGTGTGTCCGTTAATTTGTATATACGGAGTTATTATGATATAGTGTTCCTTTGATAAATAGTTAGCCAAATAATGAGGGAATCATGAGTAGTTTTGGGTATCCAAAATACGGAAAGAGGCAAAGAACTGGTAAATCTGGTGAGTCATTTGTAGATTATTTTGTACACCAAATCTTGGGTTGGATATATCGCCCTGTCCACCAGGAATCAGATTTTGGGATTGATGGCTATATAGATATTGTAAATAACGGAAATGTAACTGGCCAAACTATTGGCGTTCAAATTAAGTGTGGTGATTCCTATTTTAATAAAAAAACAGATGGCCTAATTAGATATGAAGGAAAGAACAAGCATTTAAACTATTATACAAATTCTAATACCCCTATTATTTTAGTTGTGCTGAATAGTGATTGCAGTGAAGGACAATGGGTTGAATTTAATCCTAGTATTACATCACCATGTAAGTATGGCTGGTGGATTGAAGTGCCAGATAATAATTCATTAGAGGTACAGGCAAAAAACAAATGGGAGCTTATTGCTGGCCCAGCACCTGATAATACAGAACAACTTGAACAGTCTTGGAAAATAAATAATACCTTAGATGAATGTGACTTTGGTGTATACGTAATTCCAAAAGAAGATGTTCTATCTTTAGATTATTCTGGGATCAAAGATATAATAAATAGGCTGTCTCGAAATAAAAAAGCACTAATAAATAATAGGGGTACACTTGAGGTCTTAATTGATGGATTTAACACCGATCCAAGAGAGGCATATGAAATACCTGAAGTCAGAAACTGGTATTGCGAAAGTATAAATGTAGGCATTCCTTGGTTTTACTTCTTAGGTGAGCAAGCTAAAGGGATGGGCTTAACAGTTCTTCTATTTTCATGTTGTGATATTAAAGTAAAATCCAAAGAATCTGGTAATACTTATGTTGAAATACAAGATCCTGACCAAGTAATGGAGTGGCTAAATCATAATTTTAACAATCTAAATGAATTTACTGATGAAAAAGTTATTCCAGAAGAAATTAACAAAGAAATGTCAGAAAGAGCTTTTTCTATTGTCCGTGGAAAATTGCAATAAAAATGGTTAACAAGCAAATGGTATCAACAAGTTAAGAAAAACAATACAAAATTAGAAGAAATATTAGATCAATATTTTGATACAATTTATATAATAATTACTGAAAATGATAAAGTTGTATTACCTACCAAAATGTCAAAAAACTAACAACCATATACAAAGTACAACAAAACGGAGAAAAAAATCCGTATCCCCAACCGACATTTTGGATGAGCAAAGAAACTTGCTATCATGAGAACTAGAAAAACGGTTGTGAGCAGATACAGATTTTTTTACTCGACCGTTGTGTATTAAAGTCGAAACAGATATAATAAAAGGAACGATATGGGGAATACATATGGAGTGCGATTCGTGCTCGTTATAAAGTTAATTATAATCTACCTATTTACCCATATTGTTGTATAGCATATGAATTTAAATCAATTAAACTCATTAGACATAATCTCAAAAAGTTTTAATATACCTTTAGAGTTTTTACAATCTATCTCCAAAAATCTAAAATCTAAAAAATATATTGAACTTTTTGATATACCTAAAAAAAACCAAAAACGCATAAAAAAATATAGAGAAGTCATAAAAATCAATAGTCCATATAATCTATTTTATAAAGAATTACTACACATTATAGAACAAGAAATAGAACAGAATAAAACTTTTTTTATCAGTAATATAGCACATGGATTTATCAAGGATAGAGGTGTATTGACAAATGCCAAACAGCATTTAAATAAAAAGTATTTATTTAAAATTGACATCAAAAACTATTTTAAATCAATCACAAAAGAAAGTATAAAAAATGTTTTTTTAAAACTTGAATTTTCTAAAGATGGAGCAGAAATTTTTTCAAATTTATGTACATTTGAAGATATATTATATGAAGGCTTTAATACCAGTCCCATATTGGCAAATTTGTATTGTTTAAATTTAGATTTAGAACTTAAAAGTTTAGCTGATGAATATAAAGTAGGAATAAGCAGATATAGTGATGATATAACTTTTTCATCTGATAACAATAGTTTTCCGCCACTAAATGCTATTAAAGATATTTTTGATAAATATAATTTTAAAATAAATGAAGAAAAAACTATAAGTTTAAAATATGGACAACCTCAATATGTCACAGGACTGAGTATATCAAATAACAAATATCCAAGAGTTCCCAAAAGAATGAAACGAAAAATTAGGCAAGAATTATACTATCTAAATAAATATCCAGAAAACTATTTTAATATTGAAGATGGTTATTCACAACTTAGAGCTATATATGGGAAGATTGTTTATATACTAGGAATTGAAAAAATATTAGGTAAAAAATACCAATCAGACTTTATAAGTATATTAGAAAAAAATAACATATATTTAGAAGATCTTTATATGGATGCTTCACAAAAAAAGAGTGGTATATTTACATATCATTACATTGATGAAAGTGAAACACCTGATAAAAAAACATTGATTTTGTCACTTATTTCAATAAATGGAGATTTTTTAAAAAATACTATTTCTGATAAATTAACTTTGTTACAAAATGACTTAGTTTCAGACCTAAGAAATGGACTGACTGATAATCAGAAAAGCAAACTTTTTCATTATTGTGAAGATAATATAATGGTGAAAGAAAGATATATACCAATATTGAGAGAGTTAAATATAGAAGCACAAATAATGTTTAAGTCTGAGCAAAGGTCAATGGATAAACTAGGTAAAGGAGTCTATCAAAAAAACTATTATGCCTTATTTAATAGTTTGATGAAAAATGTATTAAGAAGATACAAAAACAACACTAACATAATCACGGTTGAAGAAAATTCTAAAATTCCACTAAAAGAACTAGAAAAAATTGTTCAGATGAGAGATAGTTTTTTCCCAAATACAGTAGTAAAAAAAAGTGGGAAAGATGATATTTTATTGTCCATTCCAGACTATATTTTAGGTATAGTAAGAGATTGTATGAAAAAGAATTTTTCAGAAAGATTAAGCAAATTAAAAAAAGAGCAAACACTAAAAGAAAATACAAAATTCTATGAAATTTCAGACAAAATAAGGTTAATTGCAGATTTAACTAATAATCAGTTTTTTACTCGACAAAATAATAATAAGATGGATTGCTTAAAATTAAACAGTTACATACACAACAAAACAGAGTAGCCAATAAATTATAAATATAATAGGTGATTTTGGATAGAATACCATAATAAAGGATTAGTAGAATGAGTATAATAACAATACAATATTTTAAAGAATATAGAAAAGAACTAGGTTTTACAAATCAAGGTGATGTAAAAAAGTTTTTTGCAGGAAAAGATATAACACCTACCGTAGATTACAATTATATTGAATTATTAAATACTAGACTTATTGAAATAATTAAAAAAATAAATTCATTGGTTTCAAACGAAATTAATTTTAATAATATTGATGAATTTTGTACAAATAATGTAAATGTAGTTTTCGATAAACTAAAAGATAATAATATTATTCAAAGATTAAATAATCAAGGAAGAAGACCTGAACAAGTATATTTTTCATGGATGAGAGGTTATATAATTTCAAATTATTTTTTAAAAGCACTAAGTAAAATATTTAAAGTAAGTCTTGACAATATTTCATTAATTGGAGATGATGATTTAGTAAATATCGAATCGTTCAAAAGAACACCTACAGCTGATTTAGAAATTTTATTAAATAATGGTAATAAATTAAGAATTGAAGTTCAATCTGGTTTTGTTGGTGTTAATGATATTAAACAGCATAAAGTATTAGAAGCAAAAAGAATTTTTCAAACAGAGGGTATATCATCTTTAGCAATTCATTTTGATCTATTTAATGGTCAGGTAGCATTTATAAAGCTAGATGAAATAGAAGATGATAGTGTAAATTGGATTACACGACAACAGATGGAAGGTCAAACTGTTTTTAATATAGACCAAAATTATTTTACATGGAAACTAACTGAAATACCTCCATTATTAGAAGATATATTCCAGAGTTAAATATGATAAGTCAGAAATTTAAAGCTTTAGATTTATTTGCAGGAGTGGGAGGTCTTAGTTATGGATTTGCCCATGATAAAAATTTTGAAATTATAGCAGCCAATGAAATTTTATCAGATATGGCACAAGCATATTCTCTAAATCATCCAACTGTTAAAATGTATAATTGTGATATTAAAGATTTTGGTATTAAAAATCTTTCAGAAGACTTACAAATTAAAAAAGGGGATATCGATTTAATTGTTGGTGGTCCACCATGTCAAGCATTTTCAACAGTAGGAAAAAGATTAATTGATGATCCAAGAGGTCAACTTTTTCAAGAATACTATAGAGTTTTAGAAGAATTAAATCCTAAGGTATTTTTATTTGAAAATGTTAAAGGTCTTTTATCGATGCAAAAAGGTGAATTACTAAAAACAATATTATCACTTTTTAAATCATTAGGATATAAAGTTAAATATGATATTTTAAATTCAGCAGATTATGGAGTACCACAAATTAGAGAAAGGGTTATAATTATTGGCACAAAGTTAAATCAAGATTTTAAATATCCAGAACCAACACATTCAAATGAAAATAATAATATTTTTAATCAAAATTTAAAACCATATTTGTCATTATCGGAAGCTATTAGTGATTTACCTTTTATCAAAAGTAATGAAGAAAGTTTTGAATATAACAGTGAACCACAAAATAATTTTCAAAAATTAATGAGATTTAATGCATCAAAAAAATTAATGGATCATAATGCACCAAAAAATAATGATAAGTTGGTAAAACTTATGGAATGTCTACCTGATGGTGGTACACCAGCAGATGTTCCTGAAGAATTACGACCAAAAAGTGGATTTAAAAATACATATTGTAGATTATGGTGGGAAAGACCTGCTCCAACAATTACAAGAAATTTAAGTACACCATCATCTTCAAGATGTATTCATCCTAAAGCACCAAGACCTTTAACTACAAGAGAAGGGGCAAGAATACAATGTTTTCCAGATGATTACATTTTTTATGGGTCAAGAAGTTCTAAAAATTTACAAATTGGTAATGCTGTTCCTACTTTTTTATCAATTGCTTTGAAAGAATCAATTAAACGGCATTTAGAAACAGACAACAAAACCTAGCAACGAACACTAAAGTGTCGTTGTAGTCAACCGTTATACGATAGAGGGTTGATATATGGAAAAAATCAAAATTTTCTTTGTTATTATTGTTGGAATACTTTTAATTCCTTTCTATGCAATACGTTATATTTTTCAGGGTATAAGTCTA
>Ga0256834_1000101_pt1 | contig 57580 bp, 44 predicted proteins | sample 4281140metaG_FD_190536 | JGI IMG/M metagenome (GOLD analysis project Ga0256834, IMG submission 190536) | Hydrothermal vent microbial communities from East Pacific Rise, Pacific Ocean - 4281-140 | ecosystem: Environmental > Aquatic > Marine > Hydrothermal vents | place: Pacific Ocean: East...
AAAGAGCTAGGGGAATTCAAGATACTGAATATTTTAAGCTTAAAATTAGACAGTCATCTTTAAAAGATGACTCGTCAATGTTCTATGCTCAGCATCCTTTTTTACTCACCTAAGCGGTGAAGAGCCAAAACTAAAGTCACCTCATTGGTGATGAAGCTTTTTCTGGATTTTCTAGGTGCATCAAGGATTTGTGCTATCATTGTATTTCACTATAGGGATTAGGGTTATACTTTAAGGAAATAGGCAAATTCACTGTTCTTTGTATAGCCTAATGATTCATATAAAGCTTGAGCGCGCTTATTGTCAGCAGAAGTTTCCAGCCCAATGCCTTTAGTGTGAGTTTGGATAGCGTGTTCTTTGGCTTTATTCAATAACAATGTGCCGATACCAGATGAGCGCAAATTGGGTGAAACAAATAAATCATTTAAAATCCAACTGCGTTGTACTGAGACAGAAGAAAAATTGGGAAATAACTGGGTAAAACCTAAATAATCACCTTGTTCATTTATAGCATAAAAAATAACACTTTCTTTATTATCAAAACGTTCGGTAATAAACTCCAGTGCCAACTCATAATCATTGGCTTGCTTATAAAATACCCGATAGGCATTAAAAAGATGGGCAATTTCTTGCAAATCTTTTTGCTCAGCTTGTTTAATTTCAATTGTCATTCTTTCATCACTTTTACTTGCCACTCTTCTTTTAAAATACCATAACGAATACTATCATAATATTTTCCTTGCCACAAACGACATTTCCGCATACAAGCTTCCTGTTGCATACCGAGTTTTTCAGCCAACTTCATCATGCCAATATTCGCCGACCAAGTAGTTAAACCTATCCTGACCAAGTCCATTGTGTTAAATAAGTGATTAATCCACAATACCAGCGCTTGCTTGCCGTAGCCTTTGCCCCAATGTTCTGACTCATAGATACAAAGCCCAATCTCTAACCAATTCGACTCCTCATGTTCCCAATAATAACAGGCATCACCAATTAAATCACCATCAAGAAAAATCCCTGTCCTATTGGATAAGTTATGCTTAACCACAAACTCATCAAGAGCCACCCGCTTTAACGGAAAATAAGGAGCGTTAAGCTTTTTCCACTCTGGATCTTCTTCGTCATAAATAAGATGCCAATGTTGTATTTTTTCAAACTTATTCAGGTCTTTAAGGCTAATCACTCCTTTCTTCATTTATTCAAACCCATTTGAAAACATATTACAACTGTAACCTCCATCATTAATAGTCCAATTATAGTTGTTAACTAAAAGCCAACGTGCACCAACTGCTAATGGATCACAATACTGAGTGGTTCCAACATTCAATGATAAGCCAGCATTAACATTTTGTCCTGCAAAATTAATGAGGATATCATCGTACAATGGTGTAGGTATCGATATACCATAAAAAGCACCATCTATATTAAGAAGACTACCAATATCCCATTTATCAATATCAATTGGAACATTTGTAGAGCGATCGTAAATATGAGACATATTAGTGACAGAGGAGGTATCCCACTCACTTGTATCTATTGATAAATTTTGCGACCAATTTAACATATAGCTCATATTGGTCACTGATGAAGTATTCCAGTTACTAGTATTAATAGTTGTATTTTTACTACCTTCAAACATTGTAAACATACTCGTCACAGATGAGGTATTCCAACTACTAGTATCAATAGAAAAGTCTACCACTCCTTTAAACATACCCGTCATGTCAGTAACTGATATTGTATCCCATTGGCTTGTATCTAAAGTTAAGTTAATACTTCGATCGAATATATGCTGCATATCTGTGACTAGCGAAGTATTCCAACCATTAGTTGCAATAGATATGTTCTGGCTTCTTTCAAACATATGTTGCATAAATTTTAAAGAAGAAGTATCCCAGTTTGATGTATCAATTGTTGCACCAACAGTTTCTTCAAACATATATGCCATGTTCTCAACTAGTGAAGTATCCCAATCAGTTGTATTTAAGGATATACCATCATAATTACCACTGAAAATTGAGTACATGGTAATGACAGATGAGGTATCCCAAACACTTGTGTCAATATTAATGTTTTTAGCATGCCTAAACATAAAATTCATATCAGTTACAGATGAAGTATTCCAATCACTTGAATCAATTAATATATTATCACTGATGTAGAACATATCACTCATATTAGTAACAGATGAGGTATCCCAACCATTACTGGTTATTGATGTATTTATACTGTATTGAAATAAACTATTCATGTCTGTTACTAAAGATGTATCCCAGCCTGATGTATTAACAATTAAATCTTTACAACCATAAAACATCTCACTCATATTTGTTAACGAAGAGGTATCCCAAAAGCTAACATCAAGACTAACATTCGACAATCCGCTAAAGATACGACTCATATCTGTAACTGATGATGTATTCCACGAGCTAATTTTTAATTCTATATATTCCAAACCATTAAACATTCCATTCATGTCAGTTACTAAGGATGTATTCCAAGAATTAGCATTGAACCGTGTTATTCCAGAGCTTTCAAACATTTTACTCATATTTAATGCTGATGAAGTGTTCCAAGAGCTAATCTCAGGATTTGCAAAGCGTGCACTTTGAAACATATTCTGAAAACTAGTCACTTCAGAAAAATCAGGACTATCTGAAGCTGAAATAAGCATTTGATTAGCACCTCTAAATGCATTTTTCATTGATTTCCACTGACTAGTCCCCCAGTTATTTAAGAGCAAAATTTTTACTCTATCTGAAGGACTTTCCCCAAAACTAATTGCAGGAAACCCCATACCAGTAGAATTATCATGCTTTATTGCAATGATATGAGTACCATTGGAATTATAGTTACATGTGTAATCTGATTGCACGGCTGATGCCTCTAACACACCATCGTTGTCACAATCAATTGAATAGTTATATCCACTTATTGCAAAGTTTGTAGCAATAGTAAAAGAATCTCCCTGAATGGTTATAATTAAATCATCTGGATTAGTATTTTTACAATACTTTCCTAAGTCACTAATGCTCCACCCTCTATTAATTAATATTGCTCTGGCATTTTCTGCTGTTGTACTGCAGTATTGAGAATAACTAGCATTTAAAGTTACATTATTTATGAGGCTGTCTTGTGACAAGTTCAGCAAAAAAGAGTCATACTGAACTGTAGGTATTATCATTTTATCAAAAGCACGATACATATTGCTTAATTGAGGCAAATGCCATTGACTAATATCAAAACTTACATTTTTAGACTCCGAAAAACTAAAACTCATGTCTTCTAAGGATTGTAGATTCCATATACTGGTATCAATTTCTATATTAATTGCTTTTCTAAATATATCTCTCATTGTAATTACAGATGAAACATCCCAATCACGTGAATTTATTGATAAGTTTACTGCATAGGTAAACATTAAATTCATTGAATATACCTGAGAAAAATTTGGTGTGTCTAAAGCATTGAAAACAATGTTTCTTGCTTTAAAAAACGCATAGTCCATATTTTTCCAATGGCTAGTACCCCACTGATCTAACGAAATAAATTTCCTAATATCTGTATTTGGTTTAAAATAAAGTGCAGGAAAGCCATCACCCGTCACAGCATCGTGAATAATACGAATGGTGTATATACCTGCTTGCGCATAATCACAGGTATAAGCACCCGTTAAACCACTGGCCTCAACAATACCATCATTATCACAATCTACTGCATAGTCATAAACCTCATCGGGATTAATGGGTAGAGTAAATTGATTAAGATTCGAGACACCATAGTTATCTGATTTTATGGTGATTATAAAATCATCGGGTGATGCATATGTGACTTGTGTGAAAGCAATTAATATTAATAGTGCCGACAGGTTTTTCATAAGGTATCCATATTCTAGTGACGTGATTATAAAGGGTTTATTCTTATCTGACAAGATTTGAAGCGTAGTCTAAACCACGAATTCTCATAATTTTAATTTCATCTTTTACTGTTAAAATTAAATATTGTTTTCAATAGCGCAATAATCAACTACATGGCTATGTACTTAACTCCTGTTCCACCTTTTAATATGTGGTTAAGTATTTTAGGCTATTTAGGGTTGTTGGCTTTAGCCAACCTTTTCAAATATTGACTAAACTCAACAACCCATTTGAATTACTTAAAAGTAACACACTGATTTACAATAAATTTTATAACATTCTATGGCTCTTCACCGCTTATGTGAGTAAATAAAGGATACGAGTACAAACTTAATCTACTGTAATATAAGGTTTACCACAACTTTATAGCCAGAAGAGTAAATGAGTACAAGTATCCCCAAACATATTTTAGGTATAAACGCCCAAGTACTCATTGTTGATGTAAATCCATCTTATTAGATTGTTTTAATGATAACAGATTTTCCTTAAATTCATCAGGTTTTTGTCTGAAAATTTCTGGTTTCAACTAACACCACAATTCCTCATCAGTTTCATCGGTAAACCGTGCGACCACAAACAACCAATCGGATAAGCGGTTTAGAAACACAAGTAACAGAGGATTAAACTCATGAGTTTGGTTGACTGCTACCAAAGTACGCTCAGCTCGACGGCAGATACTGCGAGCCATGTGAATGCGTGCGGTAAGTTCACTGCCTGTTGGTAAGATAAAGTTTTTGAGCGGTTTCAGCTGCTTATTGTAGTTTTCGACTAGGCCTTCAATTTCTTCTATGGCTTGCTGTGAAATTAATATTGAACCCTCTAGGCACAAGTCTCCACCGACATTAAATAAATTGTGTTGTAAGTTATTTAATTCTTTGTCTAAGTCTTTGTTATTGCACACCACTCTAGCCAGACCAATGGCACTATTAAATTCATCAATTGTACCAATCACTTCAATTATTTCATCTGCTTTGGAAACCCGTTTATTACCCATTAAACCTGTTGTTCCATCATCACCTGTTTTGGTGATAATTTTACTTAATCTATTACCCATAAAATGTCCGATTTTATTTGTTTATCGCATGAACTTTTAGTATAGTTCACGCAATTTAAAATTAGCAAGAGAGTACGGTGAAAAAAACTTATTTACACCAAGCGCATATTGATGCTGGCGCAAAAATGGTTGATTTTGGCGGTTGGGATATGCCAATCAATTATGGTTCTCAAATTGAAGAACACCATGCTGTGCGACAGGACAAAGGCATGTTTGATGTTTCACACATGACGATTGTTGATTTAAAAGGTCCTGAATCTGAATTATTCTTACTTAAAATTCTTGCCAATGATGCTCGAAAACTCACTGATGGCAAAGCACTTTATAGCACCATGCTAAATGAAAAAGGCGGAATAATTGATGATTTAATCACTTACAAACGCGGTGATAACAATTACCGAATTGTGGTTAACGCTGGTACGCGAGAAAAAGATCTTGCTTGGTTTGAAAAACAAATCAAGACTTTTGATGCCAGCATTACAGAACGTCCAAAAGTTGCTATGCTTGCTGTGCAGGGTCCCAATGCTATAACCGCATGCCTTACCGTTTTACCTACAGATATTGCTACAACGTTATCAACTTTGAAAAAATTCTGTGCTATTGATGATGAAGGTTATTTTATTGGTCGTACTGGTTATACTGGTGAAGATGGTGTTGAAATTTTAGTACCCGAAGACAAAGTCATTGATCTTTGGAATAAGTTAATTGAAGCAGGTGTTAAACCTTGTGGTCTTGGTGCTCGCGACACTTTACGTTTAGAAGCGGGCATGCACCTTTATGGTCAAGACATGAATGAAGAAATAACGCCTTTAGAATGCGGTCTTGGATGGACTGTTCGAAAAGAGGATTTTAATTTTATTGGAGCCGATGCTTTAACGGCTTTAAGAACCCAAGGTATTACAAAGAAAATGACTGGCGTTGTTTTAACAGAACGTAGAATTTTACGTCACAATCAAGAGTTGGTTGATGAAAATGGTTTAACTGGTATAATCACCAGTGGTTCGTTTTCTCCTTCAGCCGAAGTTGCCATTGGCATGGCTATTGTTGATAAAAACATGGGCAAGAATGTTAAAGTTAAGATTAGAAAGAAAGAATTAGCTGTTAAATGTATAAAATTGCCATTCGTACGTAATGGTAAAGTATTAATTGAAAAATAAAAGAGAACTATTATGAGTTATGTACCTGATAATTTTAAATACGTAGAATCCCATGAGTGGATTGAAGTCCTAGACAACGGCAATGTCCGCATTGGTGTCACAGAACATGCACAAAGTTCATTAGGTGATATTGTTTTTGTTGAATTACCTGAAGAAGATTCTTACGCAACAGGCGATGAATGCGGAGTGGTTGAGTCGGTTAAAACAGCTTCAGATATTTTTGCGCCGTTAACCGGAACTGTTGTTGCAGTTAATGATGCTTTAGAAGATGCGCCTGAACTTATTAATGAAAACCCATACGATGATGGCTGGATTTTTGAAATGACAGTTGATAATGCTGATGAATTAAAAGATTTAATGACAGCAGAAGAGTACCGCAATTCGATAGAAGACGAAGAGTAAATTAATTACTTTGATTTAACTACAATATAAAGAGAAAATACATGCCATTTATACCACATACCAGTGATGATATAAAAAACATGCTTGATGCCATTGGTGTCGAAAAAATTGCAAATCTATTTGATGAAATTCCAAAAGAGTTACTTATCGATGGCTTAACTCACGTGCCTTCACAAATGAATGAGATGCAGGTTTCACGTTTTATAAAAGACAAATCACGTGTTGACCATTCTTTAAAATGTTTTGCTGGTGGTGGTGCCTATGAACACCATATTCCTGCTGCTATTTGGCAATTAGCCACTCGTGGAGAGTTTTATACCGCTTACACGCCTTATCAAGCAGAAGTTTCGCAAGGTTCATTACAAGTCATTTACGAGTTTCAAACCATGATGGCAAAACTCACTGGCATGGAGGTCAGCAATGCATCTATGTATGATGGTGCATCGGCTTTGGCTGAAGCTGCTTTAATGGCTGTAAGAGCCAACCGTAAATCAAAATCTAAAGTCATCTTAGTTCCACGGACTGTCAACCCAGTTTACCGCGAAGTGTTACACAATATCGTACACAACCAAAACATTAAAATAGTGGATGTTGATTTTGATACTACAACGGGCAAGGTTAGTTTGGAAAACCTGTCTCAATACAGTGACGAAGACATCACCGCTTTAGTTATTCCACAACCGAATAATTTTGGCATATTTGAAGATGTCGATGCTTTAACCGATTGGGCACATGCCAAAAAGACGTTTACCATAGCTGTAGTCAATCCTACTTCCCTTGCTTTACTTAAAGCACCGGGTCAATGGGGCACAGATGGTGTTGATATTTGTGTTGGTGAAGGACAACCTTTAGGCGTACCATTATCATCAGGCGGTCCTTATTTTGGATTTATGACAACAAGACAAAAATATATTCGCAATATGCCCGGTCGAATCGTTGGAGAAACCACTGATTTAGATGATAAACGTGGTTACACCCTCGCCTTTCAAGCCCGTGAACAACATATTCGACGAGCAAAAGCCACGTCAAATATCTGTACCAACCAAGGATTAATGGTCACGGGTGCAACTATATATATGGCATTATTGGGTGAAAAAGGCTTAAAAGAAGTAGCCACTGTTTGCATGCAAAACTCTACATACCTGAAACTGAAGCTTAAAGAAGCAGGCATCCATGTTTTATTCGACAGCCCAAATTTTCATGAACTGGTTATACAAACTAATAAAAATACACAAGAAATTATAGATGCTTTAGCTCAGCAAGAGATTATAGCAGGTGTTAATTTGTCTAACTTTTATCCCGAGTTTGGTAACATAATGTCAATCTGTGTAACTGAAACAAAAACTCAGCAAGACATTGATAATTATATCAAATCTTTATGTGACTATTTAGCGTATTAATGTTTAAATTCAAGGCTTTGATTATTAAACACTAACTCCGAAGCAATACTTGAAGATATATCTTATTTTTTACATGAGCTTATATTAACCCTGCAGTATATTACTGCACTACAGAGGTATATGCATAACTAAAAACGGTGGGAATGTAGCCCACATTGGCTATTTTTCCTCTAAAAACCAAACTATAGAATGGTGGTTAGTCATTTTTTGGATTTGCTAGGCGTGCTAAGGGCTTGTGTTCTAACCGTGTTTTCTATATCGGGATTTGGGTAGTTTATAAAGCCAGAAAATAAGTCTAACAAATAAAATCAATTCGCTTGGGTAAACATTTCAATGCCATAGGCGCAACACCAAGTAACTCACCATCCATATCAATGGTCACTTTTCTGTTATCTGTTGGTTCTACGGTAATTTCTTTAAATCGATGGTAGCTAATATTGGGATGTATCAGCTTTTGGCATTTTTTGAGGTTGCCAAGATTCTTTAAATAATCATATAAGCTAATATTACCAACAATTACTACGGTGAACATGCCATCATCAACTTCCGCATCGGGTGCAATACCTAATGAATTACCAAAATATTTGGCATTGGCTACGATTAAATTGAGTGTCTTACCACTCCAAATAAAGTCTTCGGCAGTTGCTTTGAGCTGGCATTTTTTATAGGTAGCGATCGTTGCTGTAATGGCAAGAAAATAAGTTAGTTTACCACTGAGCCATTTGGGCATTTTGGATTTTTTTTGTACCACTTCTCCTCCCATACCAACATCGGTGACATTGATGAAAAAACTCACATCTGTTTTATCTTCAAAAGTGTGGTAATTAATCCAACCAACATCAACCATTTTTGATGAATTATTGTCGATATTATTGATTAAGGTCTCAACACTTTCCTCTTGATTGACTGATTTGATAAAATCATTACCACTACCCGCAGCATAAACACCGACTTTTATTCTGCCAATAGCATCCCAATCATAATCATCAATCCCTTTGCCATTGCCTTGTTGGTAATAAGAAATAACCCCATTAACGCCCTCATTGAGCGAGCCATCACCGCCAACAAAGATAAAACAATCAAAACCTGCATCTAAAGCTTTATGGCACAAGCCCGTAAAATGCCCTGCATAGTTGGAAATAAATATTTGCGAGTCATAAGCAGAAAATTTATTGCCTATAACATCTTTGATTTTTTGAAATTTTCGAATGGAGCCGTTGATTAAGATTGCAATTTTCATAGATAAAAGTTTAAATAATTTTAACGTATTAGTCTAGCATTAAAATGAATAAACAAAAACGCATCGAAATATTTGAACGTTTCAAACACATCAACCCACATCCAACCACAGAGTTGGAATATTCTTCTCCCTTTGAATTACTGATTGCGGTCATTTTATCTGCGCAAGCCACAGATGTAGGTGTTAATAAAGCCACTTCACGCTTGTATAAAATAGCTAACACACCCAAACAAATTTACGATTTAGGTCTAGAAACACTTAAAGATTACATCAAGACCATTGGCTTGTTTAACACCAAAGCTCAAAACGTAATGAAAACTTGTAAAATTTTAATCGACAAACACAACTCCATTATTCCTGACAATCGTAAAGATTTAGAGGCCTTACCTGGCGTTGGTCGCAAAACAGCTAATGTTGTTTTGAACACAGCATTTGGTCAACCCACTATGGCAGTTGACACTCATATTTTTCGCGTCTCAAGACGCACTAAAATTGCTCATGGTAAAGACGTTTTACAAGTGGAAAAAAGCCTGTTACGCTTAATCCCTGAAGAATACCTGATGGATGCTCATCACTGGCTAATTCTTCACGGACGTTATACCTGTAAAGCGCGCACACCAAACTGTCAAGAATGTATTATTGCTGATTTATGTGAGTTCAACCAAAAAACCTAAACTTTTTTAGTTGATTTTATAACCTAATAAGGTTATAAAGATAATTCAATTCATGTAAAGAGAATTATCAATGATTAGCGTACCTGTAAGAAACTTTGTGGCAATACTATTTTCCCTGTTAGCATCATCGGCTTGCGTAGCGAACCAACCATTAGAAACCGCCACAAATAGAGGTATTGTTCCAGTTTCGCACTTTGATATATCACCTCCACTAAAATTCATTGCACCCGCAACACCGCTGGCTAAAATGCAAAAAGGTGGCCTTATGATTGACCCCAATGGATTTGATAAAGGCAGTTATGGTGTTCAAGATGTTGATTCTATAGTTCAAGAGACAAAAAACATTAATACTATTTCACCTGTTGCTAGTTTTGATGGCATTCCTAATGTTGCAGGGTTTTCACCACCAGATCCAGTGGGGGCTGTGGGTTTAAATCATTATGTCGTCATGACCAATGTGCATTTTCAAATCTTCAACAAAGATGGTTCTACAGCCATGGCCGCAGCCGCAAACAACACCTTATGGACTGGATTTGGTGGAGCTTGTGAATCACAAAATGCGGGTGACCCAATAGCATTGTATGATCAAATCAATGACCGTTGGTTACTTTCTCAATTTACTTCTAGTGCAGTAGGCGGTGAATTTTTCAACTGCGTTGCACTGTCTACATCTGGTGATCCAACAGGCACATACTACCGCTGGGCATTTACTACTGGCAGTAATTTTCCAGATTACCCTAAGTATGGTATTTGGTCAAATGCTTATTTAATCAGTACGCGTGAATTTGCAGGCAGCAGCTACGCAGGAGTTGGAGCTTATGCCATTCATAAAGATGACATGCTCAATGGTGTTGCTGCACCACGAATGATTTCATTTTTTGCAAATAGAACAAACCCTTTCACTGTTGGTGATGGTCTTTTACCTGCTGATATTGACGGCAACACCTTACCTCCTGCTGGCGCTCCTGCTTATTTTGTCGGAACTCAAGATAACGGTGGCCCATATAGTGCTCCTTCTGATGCTTTAAACTTATGGAAATTTGTTATTGATTTCGATACACCTGCCAACTCAAGTTTTACCTTAACTGATGTTTTAGCTATTACACCTTATGACACCATATTTACTTGTCCAGGCGGAGGTAGAAGTTGTTTACCACAACCTGGCACCAGTAATTTGATTGATATTCAATCTTATAGACAACGCCCATTGCATCGTTTAGCTTATCGCAATTTTGGCACACATGAATCCTTAGTGACGAATCAATCTGTTGAGGCCGAAGTTGGTGTTGCTGGTATTCGTTGGTGGGAGATTCGCAACCCAAATACAACCCCAATAGTTTATCAAGAAGGCACTTATGCCCCCGGTGTTACTGATGGAACCGACCGATGGATGGCCTCAGCTGCTATGGATGGTGAAGGTAACATCGCATTAGGTTATAGTGCAACAAGTACAACAGTTTTTCCAAGCCTTTGGTATACAGGAAGGCTTGTTGGTGATCCTTTGGGACAAATGACTCAAGGTGAAGGATCGATTGTTGATGGCGGTGGTTCACAAACAGGCAATCAACGTTGGGGCGATTATACATCTCTCAATATAGATCCAGTTGATGACTGTACCTTTTGGTATGTCAATGAATATTATATTACAACAAGTAGTTCTGGATGGCAAACTCGAATAGGGGCCTTCAAATTTGATGAATGTGGAACTCCTGGCTTTTATTTAACAACAACACCAAGCAGCCAGAGTATTTGTACCGCTGATGATGCTGTATTTCAGGTAAATGCAGGTTCTATTGCTCTCTTCAATAGCCCTGTTACTTTAACTACCTCAGGACAACCTATTGGTTCTACAGTAAACTTTTCCTCTAACCCAGTAATGACATTACCCGGCTCAACCAACCTAACAATTAGTAATACCGCTGCTATAACTGCTGGAGTGTACCCTATTGACATTAATGGAACAGCTACTGGAGCTGCTAATAAAACCAAAACTGTAACACTAACAGTATTTGATTCTCTTGCAGATCAAGCAATATTAACTCTGCCAGTAGACAGTGCAGTTAACCAAATTTTCAGACCTGATTTTACCTGGACTGCTAATAATGCAGAGTCTTATTTATTTGAACTTGCTACAGATAATAGCTTCACGCAAATTGTTGAATCTATTACAACAACAGCCAATGCCACCTCAATTTCAAATGATTTAAATTCCAATGCAACTTATTATTGGCGTGTTACTGCAACCAATGCCTGTGGAAGTGGTACGGTATCTGCTGTTTTCTCATTTTCAACACAAGCTGCACCAGGAGATTGTGCAAGCGGTTTTAATACAGTAAGTACATACGCAATTGATTTTGAAAGCGGCAGTGCTGGCTGGAGCTCTCAAGGAACGGGTGATACATGGCAGCTATCAACAGTCAGACCTCACAATGGAAACAGCTCATTTCATGCATTAGATCCTACTACAGTCAGTGATCAAGAGTTAATATCTCCAGAAATAACACTCCCTGCTGGTAACAGTAATTTAACTCTCCAATTTTGGAATTATCAATCAATGGAATCTCGCAATGCAACCCAATGTTGGGATGGCGGAACGTTAGAGATATCTACAGACAATGGTACTTCTTGGTCACATATTCCTAGTTCCAAAATGTTAACAGACCCTTATAAAGGAGCAGTTTCAGGATTAGGTGGTACTGATGGATGGTGTGGAGATCCGCAAGATTACATCAATTCTGTAGTCGATATTGACAATTTTGCAGGTCAAATAGTAAGATTCAGGTTTAGGCTTGGCTCTGACACATCCCAAGGGCGCGAAGGTTGGTATATAGATGATATTAAGGTTCAAAGCTGTTCACAAGCAACACCTGAAATTACTGTTACAAAAACTGCAACCATTACAACTGACAATGGCTTCTCTGGAGAAGCTGACTTAAGTGATGTTATCACTTATAGCGTTAGTGTGGAAAACACAGGTGGTGTCATATTAGACACCTTGGTGGTTACTGACTCAATGGTCGGCATCTTAACCTGCACACCAACAGCTTTAACCCCAGGTGAAATCGCAACATGCACAGATTACACCTATAGTGTTCAACAAACTGATATAGATGCAGGTGGCACACTTGATAATAGCGTCGATGCTATGATGACTGATCCATCAAATACCTCAACCTATATGAGCAGTGCATCGACTCATACGATAATGAACTTTTCTTTGTTTAAGGATGGTTTTGAATAGTTTGTACTGACTTAAACTAACTCACCTAAACGACAAGGCACAATTTGCCTTGTCGATTTAAAGGAGGAGATAGCAACTTTTAAATTCAGCACACAAAGTTGTACCTTAGGGTTGATATGAATAACTACAGATATATTAACCAACTAATTGCTAATTAATTTATGTCATTTCTCTTATAACTTTATACCCAAATCCCGATATAGAAATGCGCTTGATAGTGCAAGTAACTGATGTGCATAGGAAATCCAGAAAAACTAAAGTCACCTCATTGGTGATGAAGCTTTTTTTGGGTTTTCTAGGTGCATCAAGGACTTGTGCTAGCATCGTATTTTCTATATCGGGATTTGGGTTATAAGCAAAAATCAAATTACTAGAATAATACTCGCTATTTCTATGGCTTTCCTAGACTTTTAACATACAACTCACTTATAGTGCGCGCCGCTCGTATTAACTCTATCTCAAACGCTTTTCGCTCAACTACTAGGAATAATCAATTGATATCTACTGCTAACATCACCATGCAATTCGGCGCTGAGCCGCTTTTCGAAAACATTTCGGCAAAATTTGGACAAGGCAAGCGCTATGGTTTGATTGGTGCCAATGGTTGTGGTAAATCAACTTTTATGAAAATTTTAAGTAGAGAATTGGCACCGACTTCAGGCAATTTAACCATAACACCAGGCTTTACCGTCGGCACTTTGAGTCAGGATCAATTCGCTTTTGAAGAGCATTCGGTGATTGACGCAGTGATAATGGGCGATGCAGAGCTATGGAAAATCAGCCAAGAACGCGATGCAATCTACGCAAACCCAGACATGAGCGAAGCCGATGGCATGCGCGTGGCGGATTTAGAGACACAGTTTGCTGAGATGGATGGTTATACCGCAGAAAGCCGAGCGGGTGAAATATTGCTAGAGGCAGGTATTGCAGAAAGTTATCATTTCGGTCTTATGTCACAAGTCGCACCGGGTTGGAAACTGAGGGTATTACTGGCACAAGCATTGTTTGCCAATCCTGATATTTTGTTACTTGACGAACCAACCAACAACTTAGACATTCACACCATCAGTTGGTTAGAAGGTGTATTGAATCAGCGTAAATGCACCATGATTATAATTTCTCATGACAGACATTTCCTTAACGCTGTTTGCACTGACATGGCCGATATTGATTATGGCGAGTTACGTATTTATCCCGGCAATTACGAATCTTTTATGGCTGCCTCTTCACTCATTCAAGAACAGTTACTCTCTGGCAATGCAAAAAAAGCTGCAGAGATGGAAGAGCTACAAGGATTTGTTAATCGTTTTTCTGCCAACGCATCAAAAGCAAAACAAGCTAGTTCTCGTGCTAAAAAGTTAGAAAAAATTAAACTAGACGAAGTTAAATCATCCAGTCGAAGAACACCAAACCTTTCCTTCAAACAAGACAAGAAACTTCATCGCCAAGCATTGGTGCTAGAAGAACTGGCCGTGGGATATGACGGCGGCGACTTGTTTAAAGGCGGCAATCTAATTTTGGAAGCAGGAGCCAAGCTGGCAATAATTGGTGAAAATGGTGTCGGCAAAACCACCTTATTGCGTTGTCTTATTGATGAACTACCTGCCAACCAAGGCATTGTGAAATGGTCAGAAAACGCCTGTTTTGGCTACTGTCCGCAAGACAGCACAGTGGATTTTGATTGCGAACTATCGTTATTCGATTGGATGTCGCAATGGCGCACACCCAAACAAGATGATTTAAAGGTTCGTGCCATGTTGGGTCGACTTTTATTCAATGAAGATGATTTTAATAAAAAAGCCAAAGTGTGTTCTGGTGGAGAAAAAAACCGATTATTGTTTGGTAAACTGATGATGAGCGATATTAATGTGCTAATCATGGATGAACCAACCAACCACATGGATATGGAAGCGATTGAAGCATTGAACAATGCCCTAAAAGAATGGGATGGCACTCTACTTTTTGTCAGTCATGACAGAGAATTTGTTTCTTCATTAGCCACCAGAATTGTCGAAATCAAAGATCATCAAGTAATCGATTTCCATGGCACTTATGAAGAATACCTTGCCAATCAAGCTTTGTACTCTTAAAACAAAAAAAGTAAATATGTGCAGTCATATCTGTAACGGTATTATCTTATTAGGGGGTTATGAGTTTAGTGTATTAGGAGTTTCTTTGTCTATTGAGCTCTAAACTTTTTGGCTTGCGCCACAGCTTTGCTGTTTAAGGAACACAGAGATTCACAGAGTAGGCACGGAGTTACACAGAGAAAAATGGATATTTAAAAGTTTTAACGCTGAAAGAAGCGGCGGTGAAACCATCCGCTTGCTTGTTTTGTTAAGTGTTGTTTACGCACGCTCTTTAATTTCGTGATGCTTACCCATATACCAAATATGTAGATACTCGGGGTCAATTCGAATTTTAATTGTTGGTTCACTGACAGTTGATATAACATCATACTCATAACCTAGCGAATCTGGCGGCTTAATTATTTGAGCCACCCCAGCATCGAAACGAATGTGATTACCTTGCTCGCATTGAAGGCACAGACACCAAATAGTTTTTCGTTGCGGCCACGAATAAAGGCTTGCTTCAATAGCATGCTGAACCTCAAAACCCTTGCTGCAATGGATACACTTAACAACTTATTATATGTGCATTATTGCCATATAACGTTGTATTTTTGTTATTAATTTCAATAACTTTCATGGATTTAATCATATCACAGCCCTTTTCAACTTAAAAGATAAAACCGTAAGTGGGCATACCCACCTTATTTGATTCTGTAATCCACCCAAAAAAAGTAGTGTTTCAAAGCTTTACTCATTACATGCATTTATTTTTTTAACACTGTGGTATGATTCATTAAGAGAGCTAAAAAGTAAAGCACCAACAAATAAAAGTAAACTAGAAAATGTTAATCCTACAAATTTCAATTGGTTTTCAGTATATGTAAAAAATGCAATAACAATGACTAGCAAGGCAAATAGACTAACAAACCAACTGAGAATAGTTACACTCCATCTACCCAAATGATTTTTCCAATTTAAAATAATTTTGATTTTGGAACCATCAAGCTTATATAGAGAATATGCTATTTTTAAATCATACCAACTAATATCATTTTGATGCTTTTGATAAAATTTCAGTAAGGCTGAACGCATTTCTTTATTTGCATAAATCCCATAGTATTTTTTAAATGTATACTTTTCAATATACTCTTTGATTAATTCATTTGATTCTTTAGTTAGTTTTTCACTTTCAAGAAGATTAAGAGCTTGATCAATATCTTTACTTTTTCTTTCACTGAAATGAGCAAATATTTTGAATGGCTCTTTTTTTAAAACATAGATTATTGCTAGCATAATAAAGCCTACCCAAATATTACCTAAATTTACACTTTCTATTAAATGGTCTATCAGTTTATTCATTCACCATCCTCCTCTAACTCCTTGCTCACCAGTAATTTAAAGATGCACACTTTTGCTTTTATATAACAAAACAAGTACGCTTTAAACCGTAAGGTGGGCTTGCCCACCAATTTAATACTATTAATTTATCGGAATTTCTTAAACACTGATGGTGGTTAAGCCAAGCTTACTAAATTAAATCTTCATACGAATTAACTACGCAGAACATGGTAAAGTGAAAAAAGAAGCTAATTATAATCTTTCGTTTAAGATTTTAGCTTTCTCGGTATCAAACTCAGATTTCGTTAGAACACCAGAGTCAAGTAGTTCTTTTATCTTTTCAAGATTATCAAATTTTGAGTTGTGACTATTACCATTTCCAAGTTTATCCTTTGTTTTTATTGATTCACTTTTAATGATCGTTGTACCTTCACCTGATTTAAATGTTTTGTAAGCGACAAACCAAAATAAAGGCAAAGTAAAAATCCAAAAAGGCACTATTAACCCCAAAACAAAACAAACTACCGTTGATATTTTTATTGTGTCTTCATTACCAGATATTACAGGCTCTGAGTGATTCTCTTCAATTTTCATTATAGTAACACTCCTCCCAAAAATAAATAAAACAACTTAACATATCTGTATTCACATGGTCAATGAGTTGAGCCAACAAAATCGATTCAGGTCTTTAGGTTACTTGTAAACTTTATTCAAAGCCCTGTGCTATAATCTCGCTCTTTTATCAGGTTAAGATTCATTGGAAGTTGTTCAATTAAAAGTTAATAAAAGCCAAAAAGATTTTAAAATCAACAGTCCTTTTGAGCCAGCAGGTGATCAACCTACTGCTATCAAGAAATTGACCGAAGGTTTTGAGGCTGGGTTAAAGTCGCAAACATTGCTTGGCGTGACTGGTTCTGGTAAGACTTTCACTATTGCTAATGTTATTCAAAATGTACAAAAGCCAACCATGGTGATGGTGCATAACAAGACTTTGGCTGGGCAGTTATTTAATGAGTTTAAAGAATTCTTCCCAGATAATGCGGTAGAATATTTCGTTTCTTATTACGACTATTACCAACCTGAAGCTTATGTGGCCGCATCAGATACTTACATTGAAAAAGATTCATCCATCAACGAATATATAGAGCAAATGCGCTTATCGGCAACCAAGTCTTTGATGCAACGCCGTGATGTGATTATTGTTGCCACTGTTTCGGCTATTTATGGTTTGGGCGATCCACAGTCGTATTTGCAAATGGTTATTCCATTAAAAGTTGGTCAAACAGTTGAGCAACGCGCTTTTTTGCATCAATTAACCGAACTGCAATTTACCCGCAATGACTATGAACTTGCCCGTGGGACTTTTCGTGTCCATGGCGAAGTTATTGATATTTTCCCTGCTGAGTCTGATAAATTGGCTATTCGGGTTGAATTATTTGATGATGAAATTGAAAAGTTAAGCTATTTTGACCCATTAACAGGCAAAAAATCTAGTAATGAAAAAGAACTGACCATTTTTCCAACTAAACATTTTGTCACTCCACGAGACAGAATGATTAATGCCACGATTACTATTCGCGAAGAATTGGTTGAGCGTTTGAAACAATTAAATGACGACAATCAATTGGTTGAAGCACAACGCTTACAACAACGCACCAATTACGATTTAGAAATGATGATGGAGCTGGGGTATTGTTCTGGTATCGAGAACTATTCACGTCACTTTACAGGATTGGAAGCTGGTGACCCACCACCGTGTTTATTTGATTACCTACCTGATGACGCTTTGCTTGTCATGGATGAATCGCATGTGAGCATTCCTCAAATTGGTGCCATGTATAAAGGCGATAGATCTCGTAAGGAAAATCTTGTTAATTATGGCTTTCGTTTACCTTCGGCATTAGATAATCGACCGCTTAAATTTGAAGAATGGGAAGAACGCACACCTCGAATGATTTTTGTGTCAGCCACGCCTGCCAAATACGAAGCGGATAATGCCTCGCAAATCATCGAGCAAGTGGTGAGACCCACTGGTTTACTTGATCCAGAAATTGAAGTGCGGCCAGTTGGCACTCAAATTGATGATTTACTATCCGAAATCAATAAACGAATAAAAGTTCAAGAACGTGTTTTAGTCACAACCTTAACCAAACGTATGAGTGAAGATTTAACCGATTATATCTCTGAGCATGGCATTAAGTGCCGTTATTTGCACTCGGAAATTGATACCGTAGAACGCGCCGAGATTATTCGTGATTTACGTCAAGGTGTTTTTGATGTGCTTATTGGTATTAACTTATTGCGTGAGGGTTTGGATATGCCTGAGGTTTCATTGGTGGCAATTCTCGACGCAGATAAACCTGGATTCTTGCGTTCAGAGCGCTCTCTGGTACAAACAATCGGTCGAGCCAGTCGAAATGAAAAAGGCAAAGCTATTTTGTATGGGGATAAAATCACCCCTGCGATGGAATATGCCATTGGTGAGACCAAAAGGCGGCGTGAAAAGCAAATCGCATTCAACAAAAAACACGGCATCACACCAACCACGGTTATTCGTAAAATTCATGACCTCAAAGATGGTTTTGTTGAGTCCACCACAACCGATGACAAGCCACTGTTTAAAGTAGCTGAATCAGAAGGAAAATACAATGTTAATTCGCCTAAAGATTTGGCTAAATTAATTACTAAACTTGAGAAACAAATGTTTGCTCATGCCAAGAATCTTGAGTTTGAAGAAGCCACTAAATTACGCGATGAGATTGAGCTCATCAAAAACACTCAGTTTATAGGAAGTTAACCAAAGCTAGCGATGCACACTAATTATCAGCTTTTAAACCTAAACTAAGAACTTTATCAGAAAGTTATCAGAGTTTTCTCAGAATTCAAAAATTCATTTTTTGTAAAATAAAGTTTTACTTATTATGGAAAACAACTGATGAAGATAATAAACTTTAAAAAACCCTTAATCATTATTGGGCTAATCATTAGCATAAACATTTATGCTAGCAATACAATTTGCGATGCAAGTGGTTGCGTTATTACCGTTGACTGGTCGATTGATGAAGAACCACAACATAACCTGCACACCTGTGACTATACACAAGGTGCTGCAACATTCTTTCCCGACACAACTGGACCTGGAGCTGGAAAATGTACATTTAGACGTGCTTTACGTGAAGCTGGAGCACGTTCTGATAATAATGCCTGCCCAGGTTGTTCCCCTATCTTAATCCGTTTTACTGGACTTAATGGCACCGATGGCAATGCAGATGATGCCAACTACGATTCTGCAAGTGATCAATGGGTATTGCCTATGAATAGCTCTGGAACGGCAAGTTTTTATGGTTTAGAGCCGCAAGCGTTAGACCTTGTTGGAAATATAACCATTCAAGGACCCGCTATAGATGTCTTGAACGGTGAAATGCCAACCATAATAATTGATTCAGGAACAACTTTGGACATAGAACTTAAATTTGTTACCATAGAAAACTTGGGGTTTATGGGAGGACAAAGTATTCATTGGAAACAATCTGATGGTCTTTTTACCAATAACACTTGGGGATTAGCTCCTGATGGAGCATCTATTGAGTTTGATGACATGGTAGGAAATACTGATAATTTAGCAGGCAATCATGCTATCTTTACCACGCTTTTTGCCGATCGTATGACAGTAGATGGCAATGTCATGACAGGCGCAAGCACTTTTGCGGTAGAAATTAATTCGGGCACCTCAGATGTAAAAATTATCAATAATTTAATCGGCACAAGAATCGATGGCAAAGTTCCATCAGTACCAACCAACCTTAACTGTAGAACATTCACCAATATCAATCCAGTAAATCCACCAATTGACCCAGCAGAATGGTTTGGTGGAGCAGGAATTTCAGCCAGTGGGACAGGTTTACTGATAGAAAACAATGTTATTGCTGGATTACAAACTATTCACAGCACTTTTTCCACACCTCCAGAAGCACTAACCGTTTTTGGTCGGTTGCACACCGTGCAAAATAATATTATCGGTAAAGATTTAACAGGCAACGAAGTCGGCGTTTGCGGGCAAGGCATTAAACTATCAACTGCAACAGATTCACCAGAGGTGCATAATGGACATATGATAATAGACAATGAAATTTACTTCCCAAAAAATGGCTTTGAGAATACCAAAGGAGCTATACTGTGGGGGGATACTCACGTCAATGGCTTTAAAGATGGGGGCAACACCATTCGCCGAAACCTTGTAAAGACAGGTTTAGAAAAATACATTGAATTTAGTGGCAACCTAATGAGTGTACAAAAAAGCTTTGAACCAGCGGTGATTTCATCAGTTAGTGGTGTGAATATAGCGGGTCATTCGCACCTAAGCAATATTTTTGGTGACCCAAGTCCGTGTCCAAACTGCATAATAGATTTTTATCAAGATAATGGTAACACAGTAATGGATGCTTTAGAACATCTTGGCTCGACAGTTGCTGATGGCAATGGCGACTTTAACTTTACCTTAAGTGCGCCTTTAGCCAATGGTTTTGGCATTCGCACAACTAGCACCACAACAGCTGATAACATCATCCCAAGCACATGGTCTGGGACCACTTCAGAAATGTCATCTGAAGTTTATGGCATTAGCATTTCAGAATTAATTTTTAACAATGGTTTTGAATAAAAGCATTATCCAAAAATCAAAATATTAACCCTGAAAAACCATTTTCAGGGTTAATAAAATGTAAAGTTCACTCATCAACACAGCAACTATCAAAAACTAACAAAACCCAATGAAACCACGTGCTATTACACACTTTATAGGGTTTTAAAACCCTAAGCTCAGAACTTTTCAGGAAGTTATCAGAATTTCATCAGAATTCAACTCACCTATTTCTCTATAATAAGTACTACATTTATTTAAAGGAAACTTAATTAATGAAAAAATATACAGTTATTTTCATGCTGATGATTCTTAATACATCATCAGCCCAATTTGTTATGAAAAAACACACGATTAACAGCGGTGGTGGCAATACCATGTCAGGTGGCAACTTTACATTAAAGTCTAGCATTGGGCAAGTCGATGCCAGCAACACCATGACAGGCGGTACATTTGGATTAACTGGAGGCTTTTGGCAACCATCAGCACCGACCAACACAACAGAATTAATTTTTAGCAACGGCTTCGAATAGGGGAAAACCATGAAAATCATACAAACTTTATTATTTACACTCTTTTTTATCAGCACTAGTGCTTTTAGTATACCAGCTGGTAGTGGCTTTAGTTACCAAGGACAACTAACCGATGGAGGCTCTCCTGCCAATGGCAATTATGACATTATCATCGATGCTTATAAGCTATCCTCTGGTGGGTCGGTGTTAGCAACACAGTCTTTTATAGCCGTCACTGTCAGCAATGGTTTAATAAGTATTCCGCAAGTTGATTTTGGCGATGCTCTTTATGATGGTGATGAAGTGTGGCTGGAGGTTTCAGTCAGAGTTACTGGTGGTGGTCCATTTACTCCTTTAATTCCGCGCCAACGCATGGCTGCAGTACCTTATGCAGTGCAAGCAGAGTTTTTAGCTAGTAATGATGCAAGTTTTGGCGATGTTCTTTTTCATAATGGCATGAACTGGATAGCAGAGCCATTTAATACACTATCCAAATGGATTGTTTCAAGTGTCAATGATAACATGCGTACCAATGGCATGGTTGGAATCAAAACTAACCCATCAGATACCTTACATATAGTCGCACCAATAGGGGGTGAAAATCCATTTAGGGTGCAAGTTGGTTCTTCAACTAAATTAAGGGTCAATAACGCCACAGGTGGTGTGTCAATCGGAGCCAACTCCACTCCTCCCATAAATGGTTTATATGTTTCTGGTGATTCCAAACTCAATGGTAATATCACACAACCGGCCTCTGCAAATGGTTTGGTTAAATACATGGTATCTGCTTTTTGCACAAACGGGTCTATTGGAGGAATCTTTACTGGCCCAGCTTTAATCAATCAATCTGTCAATAATGTTAACCAAGGAGTTATTACTATTTCCGATGGCTCTAGTGCTGCCGAATGCCTTATAAGTTTCCCCTCCGAGATTAGGTATTGGCAAACATCTGTAATAGGAACTGACCGTAATGCAGGAGTAAATTGCACCGAGTATAGCTCCACTAGTTTATACTGTTATGGCGTAAAACCAAGCAATGGTAATCGCAAGGTTGTCAATTTCATGCTAACAGTCTATTAACGCACCATGCGGCAAAGGTTCAATACCGAAATAATGCGCTAAAGTCTGTCCCATATCGGCAAACGAGTTTCGTTTGCCGATATTTTTTGGCTTGATATTTTGTCCAAAAAACACCACTGGTACATGTTCACGTGTGTGGTCTGTTCCTTGAAATGTTGGATCACAACCGTGGTCGGCTGTTATTAAAGCAATATCGTCTTTGCCCATTAATTCTTCTAGTTCCGGAATACGCTTATCAAATTCTTCAATAGCACTGGCATAACCTGCGACATTGCGGCGGTGTCCAAAATGGCTATCAAAATCAACAAAGTTGGCAAAGATAAGTGTTTTGTCATTTGCCACTTTTAACTCATCCAACATGGCATCAAATAATTCCATATTGTCTTTACCTTTGACGCATTTGCTAATTCCTCGACCTGAGAAAATATCATTGATTTTTCCAACAGAGACCACTTGACCACCTTGAGCGGATAGTTTATCAAGCAACGTGGGTTCAATCGGAGGTGTAGTTAAGTCGCGGCGGTTGGCGGTTCTGACAAATTCTTCAGGTGCTTCACCCACAAATGGGCGTGCGATTACACGTGTTATGTTTAACTCTTCTGTTAAACCTTTAGCAATGGTACAGATTCGCATGAGTTCATCCAAACCAAAGTGTTTTTCATGTGCTGCAATTTGAAATACCGAATCCGCCGAGGTGTAACATATTGGTTTGCCCGTTTTGATGTGTTCTGCTCCCAAGCGTTTTATGATTTCGGTTCCGCTGTCGTGGCAATTTCCTAATATCCCTGGCACTCCAGATAATTTAATAAAGTCATCAATTAAAGGTTTAGGGAAACACGGCGTAGTTTCAGGGAATGTTCCCCATGCAAAAGGCACAGGCACTCCAGCCATTTCCCAATGACCACTGGGTGTGTCTTTGTCTTTTGAAACTTCCTCTGCATGACCATAAGCACCCTGCACTTTTATGTTTTCATCTACACCTGCCATTGGAGTACCACAACTACCAGCTAAAGCATGGGCCAATCCTAACCGTGTTAAATTTGGAATAAGTAAGGCTCCACTGCGTTGCTTGGTATCGCATTTGCCCTCAAAGCAGGCTTGAGCGATATGCCCTAAAGTATTCGTTCCTTCATCGCCGTAAAGATTTGCATCGGCACTGGCACCAATACCCAAAGAGTCCATCACTAAAATTATTGCGCGTTTCATAAATTTTCTTCAACCAAAATATCTGGATATTATAAGACCTTAACTTATTTAAACCAACCTATAAAAATATGAATTTATTTTTGAATTTTCAAGACTTGTTTTTAAAAAAATAAATTCTTATATTGAGGTCGTTCAATTAACTAATAATTTATAGGAGAACTTAATATGAATACAAAGAAAACTTTAACCTCAATTGCTTTAAGCAGTTTGCTTTCAATGGGAACAATCTATGCAAAAGAAAGTCAAACCGCACAATCTGAAACACAAAAAAGTGTGCAAAAAAGCATTGATCAAAAAACACAGGACATTGCCAAGGATAAACGAGATTCATTAGAAAATGACGCTGTTATCGCCTTATCAAAAACAGCTGAAGCACTTAATGCTCTTGACAATAATGACTCAAAACAAGCACTGTCACTATTATCAGAAACTATTGGCAAATTAGAAGTTGTTGTTTCAGCCAAACCTGAGCTAGCATTGGCTCCTGTTTTAGTAAATATATCAGCATACGACATTGTCATTGATTTACCCAGTATTTTAGAGGCCCAAAGGGTTGCCACACATTTACTGATTGACGGCGAATTTCAACAAGCCAGAAAAATCATTGAACCCATACGTAGTGAAATGGTTGTGACCACAACTTCTTTACCTTTAGCGACCTACCCTGATGCGATTAAAGCTGTCGTACCATTGATTAAGGACGGCAAAAATGAAGAAGCCAAACAAGCTTTACAGACAGTAATAAGTACTGTAGTTGTTGACGAAGAGGTTATCCCCTTACCAGTATTACGCGCACAAATGCTACTTGATATTGCAGAAACAAAAGCTAAAATCAAACGCAGCAAAATAGAACAAGGTGAATTAGATGAGTTATATGGTGCTGCTATTTATCAATTAGCCTTGGCAGAAGCTATGGGTTATAGTGATGCACAAACGTATGCAACATTTGCAACTGAAATTAAAAAAATTCAAGCAGAGACTAGCAACAAGAAAGTTAGTACAGGCTTTTTTGATAAAATAAAAGAAATGTTGAATGGCTTTGGGTCTAGCAATTCATCCGATAGTTAACTTAACGCAAAACATCATATTTAATATTTAATATTTAATATCTAATAACAAAGGTGTCTAGAAATGGGAGGCACCTTTGTTAAGAAACAATTACTTTTATTACTTTAGGTGATAAGAGCGGCTGTTCAGAAACATTAATATACTTTAACAGATTTTTTTTTGTCTTATCTGCTTGCTCTTGAGTATTTGCATGAACAAATGCCAGTGGCTTATCCAACTCTACTTTATCACCAATATGGCAAAACTGACTAAAACCGACAGAATAATCAATAGCATCAGTTACCATTCTTCTACCACCACCTAGTTCTACAACACCCATTCCTATCATTCGTGTATTCATTTCGGCAATATACCCAGTTTGTAGTGGATAAATGGGCTGAATAATATTGGCTTTGGCTAAATACTTGTCAGGATTTTCCATTAAATCATTAGGTCCACCTAAGGCAGATACCATTTTAGCAAAGACTTCTGCGGCTTTTCCATTAGCTAAAACAGCATTGACTTTTGCTATCCCTGCATCAAAATCCTTAACAAACCGCCCTTGTACTAACATTTGCGCACATAAGGTTTCAACCAGTTCATGCAAAATTGGCTCTTGAGTTTTTCCTGTTAAATAGTCAATAGTTTCTGCTACTTCTAAGGCATTGCCTGCACTATAGCCAATTACTTGACTCATATCGGTTATAATCGCCGTCGTTTTAACACTAGAAACATCAACAATGGCTTGAGCCAATTCTTTGGCATCATCTAAATTTTCCATAAAAGCACCACTACCCGTCTTGACATCCATTACCAATCCGTCAAGACCTTCTGCTAGTTTTTTAGAAAGAATTGAAGCAGTGATTAATGGAATGCAATCAACCGTAGCGGTGATATCACGTGTGGCATAAAAGCGTTTGTCAGCTGGTGCTAAGTTGTCCGTTTGTCCAATAATTGCACAACCGATATTTTTGACTGTTTGTCTAAACAATGTATTATCTGGCGTGGCATTATAACCAGGAATGGCATCAAACTTATCTAAAGTGCCGCCCGTATGTCCAAGACCTCGACCTGATATCATTGGTACATAACCACCACAAGCTGCCACAATGGGTGCAAGCATCAAGCTAATTTTATCACCCACTCCACCCGTTGAATGTTTGTCTAATATTGGTCCATTTAGATTCATATCAGACCAATCCATAACATCACCAGAATTGACCATGCTTTGGGTAAAATCTATACGTTCTTGTGCATTCATGCCTTGAAAAAATACTGCCATTGCAAAAGCAGCAATTTGCCCTTCACTGACTGTATTGTTAGCAATACCTTGGATAAAAAAGTCAATTTCCGCTTGTGAAAGTACTTTGCCATCGCGTTTGTTTTTTATAATTTCTTGGTTTAAAAATGTCACAATATGCGCCCTATTAGGTGTTTTTTTGGAAGCCTACTTTGATGTAAAACTCCTGCTATCACCACACAATCTCTATTGTATTGATAATAAATCATATGGCTTTTATAAACAAAACCATAAGCCGTATCATGAACATCTGGTTTCTTGACACCCAGCAAAGGATTTTTCTTTATAAGTTGAATTGTTTTGCTCATGTCCATTAAATATTTATTGGCTTGATTTACGCCCCATTTTTTTACTGTGAATGCCCTTATAAGTTTTAAATCTTGTTTAGCCAGGTCATGAAAAATCAGCTTCCTCATTCGTCAAATTTGCCTGCAATTAATTTCTCAAAAAATTCTTCCGCATCATCAACAAATAAACCATTTTTTATGTCATCATCAACTTGTTTAAATCTATTTTTTAACATTTGCAACTTAATTTCTTCCGAAGCTTCATAATCTTCAATAGAAACAACAACAGCCGTAGCTTTGCCATTTTTATTAATTTGTACGGGTTCTTTTTGAACTTTCATCAGTAATTCACCAAAATGTGTTTTGGCTTTGTTTGCGTTTAAAACTTCCATCAGTGACTCCAAATCGTTCGATTCGTTTATTTTAAACGATATTTTAGAATTTAGCTATAATTTTGAATAAACTCAGTGAGTATAGTTTTGAAATTACTGGCTGCTTTATTGGCGTATTTCATGGTTTGCTCGTGTGACAATTCACCATCATCCATGCCTGCGGCGTAATTAGTTATGACTGACAATGCCAAGACTTTCATTTCTTGTTGTCTGGCAATAATAGTCTCGGGAACGGTTGACATGCCCGCTGCATTGACACCCAACACACGCAAGGCATTGATTTCAGCAGGGGTTTCAAATTGTGGTCCACACATCCAAGCATAAACTCCCTTACTCAAGTGTATGTTATTGTCCTCTGCAATGGCATGAATTTTATGGCGTAAATCTTTGTCATAAGCATTAACCATATTGACGAATCGCTCATTACCAGTTTCTGAAAACAAGGGTGAAACACCTGTAAAGTTGATATAATCATTTATAACCATGACACTACCAGGTCCTGCATTTGTATCAAGTGAGCCAGCAGCATTTGTCAATATAATCATTTCACAACCCAATTCTTTAAAACAGTGAATTGGCACCTTCATGGCTTCGACTTGTGCATTTTCGTAGTAATGTACTCTGCCCTGCATTGCTATTATTTGAACGCCACCTACTGTACCAAGAATCAATTTTCCTGCGTGACCTTCAACCGCAGAGATTGAGAAACCTTCGAGTTTATCGTAAGAAATTTCGGCAATTTTTTCTATGGAATCTGCAAATTCACCCAAACCAGAACCAAGCACAAGAGCAATTTGGGGATTAAAATTTGATGTAATTGATTGTATGTATTGAGTACAGTTCATATTGAGTCTTTGTTATTATTAACCATCATTATAACTAATTCTCAAAGTCATTGCTAAAAAGAATTCCTAAATCAATAGCACAGGATTGAATTTTTACTTCATCAATATCCCACCCATCAAAACCAACAGCTCCATCAGTTATCAATCGGAAGCGTAATTGAATGGTTTTTCCTGCATAATTGTCAAGATTAATTATAGACTCCAAATATGTCTGCGGATTACCACACCACGCATATTGCCCAGGTAACAGGCTGTTAGACTGTAATGGACCATCGTATAAGTCAGTAAGTAAACGATTATTTGGAACTGGAGCAAATGTCACTCCATCATCAATTGAAACCTCAACAAGCCCTCCGTCCCAACAAGCAGATTCACCATTAGCTTCTATATCTTGGGCATTATCAAGATGTAAAGTTAAAGTGTTGTGACCTGATGGCATTATGATTGCAGGTGAGGTTAACACCGTATCAGTCTGACGAGGAACATCGGTAATATGCCAATGTTGTAGCCCTGTATTTGGGTTGCTTGTTGCTAACTGCCAAGTATTTGAGCCATCAATTGAAGTTGAACTCCAGCCTTGAGTACCATCTTCAAAATCATAAGCTTGTATTATTTGTGGAGTAATGCCTGTCTCACATTGCCCGGGCAAAGGTGCAGAGGTGAAACCTCGAACTGCTGAAACCACTCCACTTCCACAAACATTTTGTGTCGTAACTCGCCAATAATATTGTGCTTCAGGCTGGAGTGACACTTTTGATAAATACGAGGAGGAACTTGTGGTATGTGACTCAACAATATTAGCAAATGAAGCATCTGTTGCTAGTTCAAATAAATATGAAGAGCTATTGTTTGTCTCTTGCCATTGGAATGTTCTAGACAATGTTGAGACTAATGTTGCAACATTAATCGGCGATTGCAATTGTGCTGTTGAAGGAACACCATCAACAACATCCAGTTCTAATGCAGTAGCAAAAACCAAACTGGCATCAACACTATCGGTAGCAATTAAGGTCATCAGATATTTTCCACCCGTGACACCGGCTGCCAAATTTGAGACAGTTAACTGACTGCTTTGTATAGGGTTTATTACAGGATTAACCGAAAAATTACAATTAGCTCCGCTGGGGCAGCCTAAAATAGATAGATTGGTCGTGGCTGTAAAATTTCCTGTTAAACTCAAATCAAATGAGGTGCTGTCATCTACTGTGCAAACTGTTTGGGCGGGGTTGTTTGTTACTACCGAAACACAATCAGGAAAGTTAAATGAAGCAATACGCGTATTCCAACTATCATCACCAGTAGTTTGAATGTATTCTGCCGACATCCAAAAACGACATTCATCAACAGGATCGACATTCATAGACGAATAATCTCCCCACCGAAAAGTCGAGGTTTGCACGCCCGTGCCTTCAATCAAGGATGCTTCATTACGCATTTGCCCTAAAGGTTCATTAGCACGACGAGAAGTAAACCGTGTACCTGGATTGATTCCATTATCGGCATCAAGCACATTATAAATCATACCAATATCGCCTTGTCCGTTCATAGCTATGCTAGACATCCAACGGTGAGTATCATCTGGTGCATAGGTTCCTTGTTGATGCATATACCATTGCCCTGCTCCGCTTTTACGCATTTCAAACCATCGTGGTGCAGCGTGGTCACCTACAGCTAGAGCATCAACAGTCCATGAACCTAACAAACTTTCGTAGCTACCAAAGTTACGGTAAACAAATCGTTGCATCGGCCACCAAGAACCACTATCGATTTTGACTTCTGTGCCTGCTTGCTCTAAGCACCCACGGGCAAACAAGCCACAAACTGTCCAGTTAAACTCTGCTATTTCTGGTGGTTGAAAACTTTTAATTAGATTAAATGTCGATTGTGAAGGAAAATCCCAATCGACTTTAAACTCATATAAATCAATCGAATCATTGTCAGGAGCGGGGTCAGAAAAATAGTCATCACCACCATCAATCATGGTGTAAAACAAACCACCACTACCTTGCCTTGGTGTTAAAGAGCCATCACTATCTGCCGGCAATAAAAAATTAGCATAGCCTTGAAAAAACTGTGCTTGTCTTGGAATATTTCCTGCTAATAAAGACTCTCTATCAATTGCATAAACATCATAACTATTGGGAGCACCAGAATTAGTTCCCATAAAATAGGCATTGTTTCTATCATCTGCCCACACACCTAGCTTGTAATAATCGGGTGTTCTCTGCGTGGCTAATTCATAAAGATAATACGTCCCCAAAGGGTCTGAACTTGTAGAAACTGCAAAACACACACTTTGTGCACCGCTTATTGCAAACTGACTTAAGACATATCGATCGGCTTGTTGGTCATATAAAACAATAGCATCACCATTGTTATTATCCTCGCACGCACCACCAAAACCTTGCCATAATGAATTGGTATTGGATGGACCTGCCAACAAATTGCCTGTTTTATCGTAAACAGCAAAAGCCAAATTAACCATTTGAATATAATGATTTTTACCAACAGTCCCTGCCACATCTGGAGGAGAGCTGTTACTCAATTTATTCAACCCTTCAAAACTAATGGTCGCATTCGGTGTTGCACCTGCTATTGCCTCTGCTTGCTTAGATTTACTTGCTAAGACATCATCTTTATCATTAACATTGCTTGTCCCATACCTTCTTCCATCTTTTGCAAAAGCAATATTTTCATCTTCATCACTCTCATCAACAACTTGAGCCGCAGGTTTTACAATTGGCAAACTCACTAGTGGTTGGCTAATTACAGGTCCTTTTATTGGCAAGACAAATGGAGATTTAGTGATTGTTGATTGATTATCTTGCTTACTTGCTGTTAATGTGACAGCTTGAAATGCCAACAAGTTTGAATAATAACTATCCATTTTTGAAGAACCACTAAAATAAAATGGATTAGCTTGCAATGACTTGACTGACTTTATTCTGATTAGAGGTGAATAAACCTGTTTATTAACACGAATTTCAAGAGAGAACTCATCAAATTTTTTACTAATTTTTTGAATCTTTAAGTGGTTTATTTTGCCAATTTCTAGTTGGAATTTACCTTCTTTGAAAATAGTGTCTGTTATTAATTCACTGTAAAGACTCTCATTATTCACACTCAACAAACGGATACCCACATCAAACTTTCCATTTAATGGTTGGTTTTGGCTGTCATTTAACGAGTTTGAATAAATGATTTTTGCCGTGACAGTGTGAACAAACAAAAATGTAATGAGAGTAAATATAAACTTCATTGAGAAAACAATAACCAAAATCAATTGCATTTATACTAACAGAGCAATGCTCCCTAGGCAACTTTATATAAAAACAACCTACACGAAAACAGTGTAGTGTAGGTGTTTTTATTTTCCCCAGTCAAAATACATTTACCAACTAACGAGTGTTGGCTGTTTACTATCAACTACTTGCCATTGCCCTTGAAACCATAGATTGTTTTGCATGCTTTCATCAATATAATCTTTCCTAATTTGCAATTGCCCTTGCATCTGCCGTAAATAAACTCGTATCACCACCTGGTAAGTAACATTTAACCCCTTAGCAATTAATTCTGGTTCTTGAGATAGTTGCAGTGAAGATACTTGTGAGAAATCATAGGTAAATTTTTTCTCTATAGCATTAAAAAAAATAAAGCTTTCAAACTCATCTTTAAAAATCAACTCCACGACGGGAGGAATAATATCAACATTGAAGAAACCTAAATCAACATCAGTTCCACCACCCACACCTGTATTTCCTCCATCATTAATCGTCAGAGTAATTAAATCAGCATTGTCGCCCATATTACCTAATGCCCCAGTGTATTGAATATTGCCTGGCACACTTAAATAAGCATTAATATCATCTATACTGCCTTGTAATGTAACCGAATTTGTTGGGCTGTTACTAATTGTTAATTGTGTAGAGGTTGCAGGAGTAAGAGTGGCTATATTGGCTGAGTGTGTTAATAGAGTTAGGGTCACATCACCCAATCCTGCATCTAAATCCGTCAACGTAATCGTGGACAAATTCAAAGTGCTGGCTAAATCTTGAATTACTGTAACATCAGTTGGTAGTCCACTGATAGTTGGATCTAGGTTTGTACATGTTGCATCAGCTCCGCCATCGGTAATACTCCAGTTATGGTCATGAACCAAGATATAACGAGCAAGTTTTGCAAAAGTGGAGCAGTATTTGCTATTTCCTCCATGAAAAGAAACATTATCCTTAACACTTTGACCTGAAAAATTTAGCAGTATAGTCTCGTAATCAACTGTTGCTAAGGTAACACCTGAAAACATATTTATCATATTAGTTACTTGTGTAACATCCCAACTACTGGTATCAGGATTCGCCACTAAAGTATTACTAAACATTCCCCCCATATTTGTTACCATTGAAGTATCCCAGTTACTAGTATCAGGATTGGCACTGTTTGTGCTTAAAAATAGAGCATCCATTCGAGCAACCTTTGATGTGTCCCATAAACTGACATCGGGATTAGCAACATCTGTATCTCTGAACATCCACCGCATCGTTTCTACTTTAGAGGTATCCCATAAACGAGTATCAGGATTAGCTACTGTTGCTAAAAAAAACATGTTTGACATATCTGTAACATTTGAGGTGTCCCAGTATTTAGTTTCAGGATTTGCAAGTGAAGCTCTCTGAAACATTGACAACATTGAGCCAACACCAGAAAAATCTGGTATATCTTTAGCATTGTAAACCATGTTGTTAGCTCGTATGAATGCATAGTTTGTTAATAACCAGTGTCCAGTACCCCATTGATCCAATGAAATTATTTTTGCCTGATCATGATTAATAGTCGCTCCAGCAAATGGAAAAGCGGAAAATCCATTATGAAATCCTGGATGGTTTTTAATTCGAATTGTATAAACTCCAGGTCCTCCAAGAGCACTATAATCACACACAAAACCAGCGCCAAGAACTGTCCCCTCAATCACACCATCATTATTACAGTCAACTAAATAAGAGTATTGGTATGTCGGGTCAATTTTGATTAAATACTGCGTATCAGGAGAGACTCCAGCAATTGTTGTATCAACAGTAAAAACATAATCGTGTTCAAGAGCCGTATCCGCACAAAGCAAGCCATCATCTATTGTCCAACTGCCACTGGATAATAGATAAGCACGGGCATTTTGGGCAGCTTGAGAGCAATACTGACTATTACCACCATGAAAGACCACATTAGCTTGTGTTGTTTTATGAGCAAATTCAACTAGTATTCTATCGTAATCAACAATAGGCAATGTCACGGCACTAAACATTCCAGTCATATCCATCACCTGAGCAATATCCCAACTACTCACATCTGGTCTAGCCAAATAAGCATGACGAAACATAAAACTCATGTCATCAACCAAGTGTGTATTCCAAAAGCTAGTATCGGGAGTAGCAACTTCTGCCTCGTTAAAAAGGCTTTTCATACTAATGACCATTGATGTGTTCCAAGATTTGGTATCAGGATTAGCAAGTAAAGCTCTTCTGAACATACTTTCCATTGTTGTTACTTGAGAAAAATCAGGAATATCAGTGGCGGAAACAACCATATTTTCTGCGCCATAAAATGCCCTTTGCATATTGGTCCATTTACCCGTTCCCCATTGTAAAAGTTCAATTACTTTCAACCTATCAAAAGTATTGTTGAAATTAATACTAGGAAAACCATCACCTGTTCCTGAATTGTCTTTTATGCGTATGGTATAGGTTCCTGCACCTGTATTTAATCCAGTGGCAGAATAATCACAATCAAAATTCCCCATCACCCCAGTTGCTTCATCCACACCGTCATTATTACAATCAACATTATAATTATAAGTCAGCGCACCTTTGGTTGGTATGCGGAACATTTCAGCAATGGTGAATCCTGCATTGTCTGTTTTGACTCGAATGACAAAATCATCTGATGATGCAGCATTGGTTTTAGAAATCACCATTAAGAACAACAAGCAATAAATTACATTTTTCATATTCAGTTTTCAATTATATTTTAAAAACCAGATTATATAACTTACAACAAAATAACTTATGAGCAGGTTGTGATGATTTTATGAACAAATAATGAATTTACTTCAGAGTCTTTGGTTTTAGTGATGTGTTTGGCATTTTTAAAGACGTCCATTAATTTTATGGAAATATTTGCATCCATCGGTTACTATTATCAAATCAAAATAATCCAGTACTTTTTAAGGCTTAACACCAATTTATAACACATGATTTACCAAATAGATAATCAACAATACGACAACCAAACTGGATTTATTCATAAAGACAAGCAAAAAATAAAACTTACCAATATTCAAAAAAAATTATTGGACTATTTCTTAAAAAATCCAAATAAAATCATTAATAAACAAACTTTAATTGATGAAGTGTGGAACACTATTGTTTCAACCAATTCAGTTAATCAAGTGGTTGTGAAATTACGCAGTTATTTGGAACAAGATAGCAGTAATCCCAAGATAATTATTACACACTTTGGTCAAGGCTATAGTTTTGAGCTCAACCTTACCGAAGAAGAACCAAAAGACACCTCCAACAAAAACAAGCAAAGTCCAAAGTCAATTAAGAAAATCCTTTGGGCTTTTCCTATTTTGCTTGTTTTAGGTTTAATATGGCTTACCTTATATTCGATAAATCATAAGCAGCCAGACAAACAAGTGCCAAAATATAAAAAGGACAAACAAATTATTGTGTTATCCACAAAGTTTGATGACCAAATAGATAAAGTCGAACAATCTGGTTTCAGGCAATTTATAAAATCGGCAATCACTATTTTTAATCATGATGAACAAACACTGTATGACGATACCAGTCTAACAACTAAACAAAGTCTTGAAAAGCATTTTAATATCGAAAAAGAATTGCTCATCGTAAAATCAAACATCAGCAAAAAAGACGATATTTATCAATCGGTTATTGAGATTACTGATGGCATCAAAACCATCAAAAAAACCACAATTCAAAGTAAAAATCTATCCGCTTTGATGAATGGACAAGTGGCATTTATTGCTCAACATAATAATACATCACAAAAAAACTTTATTAATTCAAACCAAAAACTACTGAGTGCGCTTGGTTATAAAGACATAGGAGACTTTGCCAATGCACAAAATTTATTAGAAGAAATTCTCGATAAAAACAGCAAAAACATGCAAGCACGTCTAAGTTTAGTAGCGGTACTTAGTGAACAAAACAAACTAGAACAGGCACAATCTCACCTTAACACCTTACAAACAGCAACAAAGCAACAATCTATTGCGGCAGAAATTCAACTAGCACAGGCACAGATTAAATTTAAACAAAAAAAATACCATGAACTAATAACTGACTTAGTACTCTTTCAATCGCAAAATTTAGATTTGAACAAAATCCAAAAAGCCAAAATCCAAATTCAAATGGGCAATGCCTATATCAAATTAGGAGACAACAGTAAAGCCTTAAAAGCTTTCAAAACAGCAACAATAGCTATTGATGAACAACTTAATCCATTAATATATGCCATGAGCTATTTTGGGCAAGGCAGCGTAATGATAACTCAAAAGGTGGATGGTTCTGTTGCAGAGCTTTTCCAAAAGACCATAGGATACGCACAATCCGCACACAACCTAAGATACCAAATTCTCTCCTTGAGTAAGCTAACGCATATCTACTTTAATAGCTACCAGTGGGACAAAGCCATTACGACAATAGAAAAATCCGTTGATTTAGCCGAACTTGCCAACGATAAAGAAAGTCAAATTGATGGCTTGAGCAGTTTAGTGGAAGTTTACAATCAACGTGGATATTTCACCCAAGCATTTGCAATTAGCAAAAAAATCAAACAACTCGCACAAAAACACCAATCCGATAAAGCTCAATTAATTTACCTCTTCCATGATGCAGTTGCTGCCATGAACACCTTCGACTGGCAAAGAGCCAAACAGCGCATTGAAGAGCATTATCAACTCTCGCTAAAAACACATAACTATGCCTATTTGCTCAACAATGCCTTTTTAACCTTAGAAATACGCTTACTCACTCATGATTTAGATGATTTCATCGATATTTGGAATCAACGTGTTACCTTTATTAAGGAAAGTGGTTTTGAACGTATACAAGTTTATATGGATTTCTACCTCGCTCGTTATTACAAGCAGAAAAAACAGAGCGAAAAAGCACTCTCCTTATTAAAAGACATTATTTCTCAAGCCGATAAAAACAATGACATCAAAATAATAGTCGATGCCAAAAACCAACAAGCAGAAATATACCTAAAAACTGATGCCAAAAAATCATTAGAAATCCTCAATTCACTAGAAAAACACAATCCACACCCCAACCCTTACCTCGAGCTCAAAGCCAAAGCCTTATCAAAATTAGGCAAAAAAACACAAGCATTAACCTTATTAAATCAAGCCAAAATAGCCTATAACGAATCTTGGACTGCAGAAAATCAATTAATGATGGACGAGTTACAAAGTGAAGTGAAATAAAAAGATGGAAAACCACCTTAATTAGAGTGATATAAACCCAATCTTTGCCTTTAACTGGTGTATGGCATTTGTTTAATCACCTAGCCAACGTACCCAACTCCATCCCACGCCATTACCCGCAACCTTTAAGGTGAATTCGACAAGAATAAATTTCTCAACTTCAAAGAAAACGATTGAATTACGATAAAAAGTTTATAAAAACTCTTTTATTTGTAATTTTTGTTGCAATTTTGCATTATTTGCAAATATAATTGCAAACATGCAAAATAAAGAAAACATACCTAATCGTTTAAAGTCAGCAATCGCTACAACTGCTGTAAAAATATTCAGTCCTCTGGTACGTATTTTATTGCGTAACGGTATTACTTATAAAACTGCAGCTCAATGGTTACGTTGGACCTATGTTGATGTAGCTAATAAAGAGTTTAAACTATCAGAGCGAAAGCAAAGCAAATCAAGAATTGCGATACTAACAGGCTTGTCACGTACTGAAGTTGATCGTTTGATAAAGTCTGAACACCCGCATAAAACCACTGCTATTGATCAGTATCACCGTGCATCAAGAGTGTTAGAGGGTTGGATACATGACCCTCTATATAAGGATGAAAAAAACCAGCCTCTTAGTTTGCCTTTTGATGGACCTGCACCATCATTTAGTAGTTTGGTTGAAAGCTATTCTGGAGGTGTACCACCTCGTTCTATTAAAGATGAGTTGCTGCGTGTTCAAAGCATAGAGGTATCTGCAAGTGGTACAATAAGCCTCAAAAGCACATACTTTGTAACCATTAATGATAAAGACACGCTTTATCAGTTTGGAATGTTAGGGTTTGCCACTAATACATTGATAGATACCATTGATTATAATATGTATCAATGTCCAGACCCAAAGAAAACTCACCTGCAACTTATTGCCAGTAACGACAATATACCTATTGATATTTTAGATGATATAAAACAAAAACTTCAAGATTACGGCAGAAAATGCGTAGTAGATGCAGACAGTTATATGTATGAAAAAACAAGTGAGCAATTAAGTCCTGAACGAGTCAAACGAGCAGGCATTAGCGTTTATTATTTTGAAGATAATGAATCCCGAGAAAACAATTAAAAATTTAATGAATATTAAATGAACATAATTATAACTTAATTTAGTTCGAGTCAAATACACCCAATATATAACCAACAATTTACAGTAGAAGAGAATTATTATGAATACACAAATGAAACAAAAAGCAACTAAATACAAACAATCGATATTGGTATTATTGTTTGTATTGTTAGCCATGCCGTCACAAGCCGTAGTTATTACCAAAAGTTTTACAGGATTATGGCAACAACCAGATCATGAAAGTCAAGGTTTTGACTTTCAAGTAATTGATCAAAATGGTCTACCACAAGCACTAACTTATTGGTATACGTATGATACTGAAGGCAATCCAATGTGGTTGCTCGGTGTTGGTGATATTACGGAAGAGACAGTAAGCATGGATTTAATGACTGTTACTGGAGTTACTAATTTACAAAACCCTGACCCTGCAACACGCACCGAAGTTATTTTGGCAACAGCTTTCTTTACATTTGAAGATTGCAATAATGGCTCTGTAGAAATAGTACCAACTGCGATAAATAATCCAGGAACCTCAAACTCCATCAGCGGTACTGGTGGAATTGTTCGCATTCAGCGTCTAACATCGGTACAAGGAGAAACTTGTAGTGGTGGAATTTCAGATAACACCACAGCACAAGCCGTGGATGAAGAATATCAACAATTTATGGGCAATACAGGTGTTTATCCAAATGGTAATGCACGCTTTGAATTTGAACAAGACAGAGAAAATACAGAATTTGAAGTTGAAGTTGAGAATGTCCCCGTTGGTAGTTATAACCTTAGTGTTGAAGGAATAATTAGAGGTCAAATTCAAGTTGTAAACACTAATAGTGGCACAGAGGGGAAAATTGAATTTGAGTCGCCAGTCGTCGCACATAAATTACTGTTAATTTTTGATCCCCGTGATAAAGTTATAGAAGTGCTTGAAGGTAATACGGTTCTTTTTAGCAGTGATTTTATTCCAACATCAGGTGGAACAAACCCTCCCCAAAGCAGTGGAGCACCACCTTTTGCAAACAACCTTGAAACTAAAGTATTTTTCAATAACACGGGTGTTATTGCATCAGCTAGAGGCGAGGTGGAGCTTGAACAAGAATTAAATGAAGTGGAATTTGAAGTGGAAATTGAAAATGTACCTCTAGGTAGCTATAGCCTCTTCATTGACGGTGTAGAAAAAGGAATAATCAGGGTAATCAATGATGATGGCGGTCAAGAAGGCGAGCTAGAGTTTCGTTTTCCAAGTGAAGTAGGTAAGCCACTACTAAACTTTGACCCAAGAGGGAAATTGATAGAAGTTCGTCAAAATGGCAACACTATTTTAGAAGTTGTGTTTTCTGTAGGTGCTGGAGGCGGAACTACGCCACCGCCGCCATCATCAGGGGGCAGTCCAGGAGCTGGTACTCCACCATTTGCTAATGATATAGAAACCAAAAGGTTCTTTAATAACACTGGAGTTATCGCATCGGCTAGAGGAGAAGTGGAGCTTGAGCAAGAGCCAAATGAAGTTGAGTTTGAAGTGGAGATTGAAAATGTACCGCTTGGTAACTACACACTTTTTGTTGGCGGCATTGAAAAAGGAATTATTACAGTATACAATGACGATGATGGTACAGAAGGTGAGATCGAATTCAGTTTCCCACAAGAATTCAACCATCCACTACTTGATTTTGATCCAAGGGGGCAACTAATAGAAGTTCGCCAAAATGGCAACACCATTTTAGAGGTGCTTTTCTAAGTATTATTTATTATTAACCCTGCGGTATAGTACCGCAGGGTTGATAGTCTTTATAATATCTTTGATACGAGTAAAGCGTTGCATTTCAACACTTCAAGCTTCTAAAAATTTGATTAGTCACACTGAGTATCCAATTTAACCGAAAAGCCAAAACCTTATCAAAATCAGGCAAATAAATACAAGCATTAACCTTAATACATCAAATCAAACCAAACTAGCCTATAACGAATCTTGGATAGCAGAAAATCAATTAATGATGGATGAGTTACACAGTTTACAGAGTGTGAAAGTATTCTGATGACGAGTAAAAATGGCATAAATTTCACTACTTTTCGTTGAAAAACTTGGAATTAGCCAGCTAGTCACGGCGTTTTCCGCCTCAATTAGTGATTTTTCTACTCATTTTTCTTTCGTCCCATAATACTTTCACACTCTGTTTAGTTTGCACCCTCAAATGAAGTAAAATAAAAAGGTGTAAAACCACCATATTATTTTGAACTACTACCCAAATCCCGACATAGAAACACGAAATAGAGTGCAATCACTTGGTACGTATAGCGAATAAAAAAAATACGTTGCCACCTTATTGGTGATTAGTCATTTTTTGGATTTGCTAGGCGTGCTAAGGGCTTGTGTTCTAACCGTGTTTTCTATATCGGGATTTGGGTACTATAAAAAACCACATACTAAGGCAGCTTAATTGAAGTAGTATAAACCCAATCTTTGCCTTTGACTGGTGTATGGCAAGCTATACACGATTGATTAATATCATTTTTATCACCATAAGGAACTTGCTTATCACCAAGCCAACGAGCCCAACCCCAACCCGTTCCATTACCAGCAAAGCGTTTAGAGTCTTTAAACATAAATTCGGCATGAATGAATTTCTCCTCATTAGGGGCAATAGCTGTAGGCCAATTGTCTTCTTGTTTTTGTTTATAAACCAGCTTGGCAATAATTGTACCATTAGGCCATGGATTTGTTTGACCGGAACGACTCGCCTCAATAGCAATATCATTACCTAGAATAATTCGCATACTGGTAAGATCAAGGCGATGTGATGCTGACAATACACGCCAATCTTTGTAGTTCTCAGGTATCGCAATACCATTAAAATTGGCTTTAACTTTTGATGTTCTTTTCTCTACTGATTTCTGTGTACAGGCAGCACTTAAAACTAATGTAGGAATTAGAATAGTTATCCTTAGGGTTTCTTTTATTGTATTATTTTTCATATTAATTCTCTTAAAAATTTGCAGCTATCATGGGTTGAATAGCTCTGACATCCAGGCCTTCTTTCACGCCAGTGATAGCAAAGTTATACTTATGATTTCCCCAATAACTCACTTGAGCCAATTGAGTGTTATAAAAGTCAGGATTTTTTGGTGCATCTTGACTTGGGTTTTGGGTAATAATAACGGTATAACGCTCACCCTTATCATCGTGATACATCAACTGTACACTTTTGCCTTCCTGCAAAACCAAATGCCTTACACCAACCAACTCCAGTCCTGCTTGCTCTAAATCTGGAGGCGTAAAAGTGTTAGAAACATTTTGTTCTTTATCAAAAGCTAAGGTTTGTATTGAACCATCCAAACGTAGCTCTGGAGAATATTTGAAATGGGCTAAAGCCGCTTCTTGAGCAAAAGTTGATTGCCTATTAAATGAATTAAAATTCAATATTAAAAAGGAAACCAATAACCCCATTGCAAAAGCTGATGCCGTACGCCATCGGCTAGAGATAGACTTAGTCGGCTCCTTTACGATTTCTTTTCTCAAAAAAGCAGAAGTACCAAAATGTTTATCGAACTCTTTATCTAAACAGGTGTATTGGACGATTCTTTCTCTAATAGCAGGTTCAATAGCAATTCTATTTTCTAAATCTTCTTTACGCGAGCCTTTTAAGTACCCATCTAGATACATCTGAATTTCACTATCGGTTAGTTCATCTACTTTATTTTTGCTCATATTTCATCTCCACAATATTTGTGTATTTGTATTTTTTTTTATTTACCTCAAAAACCTGACGTAATAGACTTCTAGCATGGTGCAATCTTGACATGACTGTTCCTGTTGGAATCGACATGGTTTTTGCTATTGTTTTATAATCATAACCCTCAATAGTTGCCAAAACCAAAACTGATTTGAGTTCTGGTTCAAGCATCGCAATTGCTTTATCTAAGTCCATTAAGTGATTGATTTCATATTCTTGATTTATATAAGACTCTAAATATTCTTGGTGATTATCTTCACCAAATTTTTTGCTACGTATTCCATCAATAAAACTGTTATACATGATTTTCAACAACCATGATTTTAAATTGACTGAGCGCGTAAAACGATTGAATTTTACCCATGATTTTTCAAAAGTATTTTGCATCAAGTCTTGTGCATCATCTGGGTTTTTACATAAATAATTTGCATACCTTTTTAAATCTGGCATATAAGTCAATATATCTTCTCTTTTTACAAACCTGAATTCGTATAATAAGTGCAACTCCTCCTGGAGTAACAAAACAACGTCAACGTAGAGTGCGCTCACACCCATCAACAGTCTATCAGAACCTCGACAATCAGAAGGTTTGAATAGTAGCGACAAGGCAATGCCATGTGCCTACAATTTCATCTCAAAACACCACTTTTGGCACATTTAATCACACTTTTATTTTGTTATAATTATTGCTAAGAAAACACGGAGAATGACATGGCTAACGATTCAAACAGTTTAACTGATAGATTAGAAGTCGATTTATTGCGGTCGATGATAGTTATTATGACTGTTGCTTTTTCGATGGCTTCTTTTTTGGCAGATGGTAATCCGTATTTGTCTGAGGAAATTGCTTTGTGGATTTATTTTATTGCGATTTCTCCGCTGATTTATCTTTTTACTTTGAGTATTAAGGACTTTCCTAAATTTACTTTGGCTACTCTTTTCGTATTTCTGTTACTGGCTGGGGTTATTTATAGTTTTTACAATCATTCTAAGTATGATAACTCCATTGGTTACAAGGCTTTCTTGCTTGTTGCCCACGCTTATACTGTGCTGTATTTCTTCTATAAAGCAACCCAAATATTGAGCAAAGAGAATGTTGTTTTTGAATATAATTCAGCCAAAGATAGTCCGAACAAGTCAAACTCGCGTAAATTGGCAAGACGTCGTAATCGACGAGAGCATTCGCGGGCTAAGAATTCGACAAGGATTAAATCGGGACAGTATCGAGGGTAGGTTTAAATGGTGCTATTTAAAAATCAACCTATTTAATATTGAAACAAATACTTCAAAAAATTCGTCATTCCTGCGAAGGCAGGAATGACCGCAGTGGAATTGAAATGCACAAGGCAGTGCTTTGTGCCTACATTTATTTTGTTTGAGGTTACAAATAAAAAATGTTAACTGGCTAACGTTTTAAAACATTTTTGCTGTTAAACTATCAGCATGAAATTTTTATTGCTTTTGCTTTTTTGTTTGCCTTTATCTATTTTGGCTACTGATTATTATGTTGCCGTTGATGGTGATGATGCAGCCTCTGGTGTGGCTATTAGCTCACCTTGGAGGACTATTAGTTTTGCTACTTCTCAAGTAATTGCCGGTGATACGGTATTTATTAAAGCTGGTGATTATGGTGGTGAAAATATTGTTTTAACAGTCAATGGTAGTGCTGGCAATCCGATTACCTTTGAAGGGTATCAAACCATCCCTGGAGATAATCCACAGAATAATTATGTGGTTGGAACACTACTTGACCCTTCGATTATGCCAACGCTTAATGGTGGTGATAGAACCACTGGTATTGCTATTGAGCTAACCGACAGAAGTTATATTGTGTTTAAAAATTTTCAAATTCATGATTACAGTGCAGGTATTTACGCACATGCTGCCACACATTCTGTAGTTGATAACATTACCGCCATTACTTTGGGTGATGTCAACAATAATTACTCAGGTGTCGGCATTGTTTTTAGCTCTTCAACAGACAGCAATACCATAAAGAATTGCCTTGTCTACAATGCGGCAGCTGAAGGGATTTCTGTTGCTGGCAATAACAATTTAATTGATAATTGCAAGGTTTATTGTGATGACAATCAAACCGTGCATAGTTCTACCGATTATTATATTGTGCTTGCTGGCAACAACAACCACGTCAAAAACAGTTATGCGCAGCGTATTGGCAACCTTGAACATGGCGGGCATGGCATTGGCTTTAAGGACTTTGCACAAGATAGCTTAATTGAGGACAGCACCAGCGTCAATATGGCTGGTAGCTTTTATTTTCGCTACAGCCCTGTGTTTAATAATACCATTCGCAATTGCCACGCTAAAGACAGTGATGAAAGCTTGCTAATGCGTGATGGTGCACACCATAATACTTTTGAGAATTGCACGGTGGATAATGCCTATTATGCCATTGTGTTTTATGATTCCATGGGCGAAGATGATGGCGCGCCTAATACAGCTGAGGCGAATGTAATTAAAAACAGCTTGATAACCAACACACGTCAAGCCGTTATTGCTTTTCACCAATACAATCGACCATCGGATGTGGTTAATAACCGCATTGAAAACATTACTATTGATAATGCTTTGTATTTGTTTCATTCTGGCAGAGTTAATATCAACAATTCCATGACCAATAGTATCGTCACCAATGTGGCTAATTATTCTATTGGCAGTGTCGCTTTGGATTTTAGTTTCGATTACAGTAATTTCTGGACAAATGGTTTTACAATACCTGTTGGAAGTGGCAATTTAGCGGTTGACCCATTATTTACTCAAGCTGGTAGTCACTACATTTCGGTAAACTCACCCATGAAGAATGCAGGCAATCCAAGTTACATTGCTGATGCCGATGATGTGGATATAAACGGTGATAAGCGAATCATCAACAGCATTATTGATATGGGTGTTGATGAGTATAATGAGTTTATTATGTCGGATAGTTTTGAATAAAGGCAATAATACTTGCTCAATGAGTGCTTATTTGAAAAAATAGCTCATCTTTAATCATACTTCCAATAATATGCCAATAATCACAGCTCAAGACATCAGTTGCCAACGGGGGAACTTCCTGTTGTTTAAGCCTGTGTCTTTTTCATTGGATTTTGGTCAGTCTTTACTCATCAGTGGTCCCAATGGCATTGGTAAAACAACTGTTTTGGAATCTATTGCGGGTTTACGAGGATTGCAACAAGGAAGACTTAGCTTCAAAGACCAAGACTTATCGAAATTTAAAGATGATTGGTTTGAGAATTCACTGTATATTGGTCACAAAACGGGCAATAAGAAAGAACTTAGTTGTTTGGAAAACCTTCGCTCATTTCTACAGATTCAAGGCATTGAAGTATCAGAGACGCAAGCAGAAGACGCTTTGGAAAGTGTTGGCTTGGCAGGATATGAATACCAAATGGCTGGCAGCTTGTCCGCAGGACAGAAGAAACGCTTGGCTTTGGCGCGTTTATTGTTAGTGAAATTTTCCGTGTGGATATTGGATGAACCGTTTGTTAATTTAGATGTGTCGGGTTGTGATTGGTTGTTGGGCATTTTGGATAATCACATCAAAAACAAAGGCATTTTGATTATTACTGCCCACGACAATAAAACCATCAAAGAAAAGGTCACTAGCGAACTAATTTTGGAGTCAGTGGGTTTATGAAACCATTTTTAGCTTTAGTCAAACGTGATTTAACCTTAGGATTACGCCGAAAATCACAAATATACCAACCACTGGTGTTTCAATTATTGGTTGTTACTATGTTTCCATTAGCCTTAGGCAGTGGCGCAAAAACATTGGCACTGATTGCACCGGCGGTGATATGGATTTTGGCTTTATTGGCAAGTTTATTAACATTAGATCAAATTTTTAAGAACGATTATGACGATGGCAGTGTCGAATCGTATGTATTGACTTCCTACCCTTTACCGATGTCGGTTATGGCAAAGGTGTTAGCTCACTGGTTGTTGTCAGGTTTGCCTTTGGTGCTATTTTCACCAATTATTGGCGTGTTATTGCACTTACCTGCTTCATCTTATGGCATTTTGATGTTGTCTTTACTGATAGGAACCCCTATGTTTAGCTTTATGGGTTCGATTGGTTCCGCTCTAACAATGTCTCTAAAACATGGAGGCTTGTTATTAACCATCTTGGTCATGCCTTTGTTAACACCGGTTTTGATATTTGGCGCTAGTGCGGTGGTTGAGAGCTCTTTGGGTAATTCCGCATCGCAGCCCTTGTTGTTGCTTAGTGGATTATTGATATTAAGCATTACATTAATACCATTTGCTGCAGCGGCGGCAATAAAAATAAATTTAGAGTAATTTTATGCACAAACAACTCGTTATTTCTGTAAGAACAGGAATTACATGCAGTCACAAACAGTGTATGATGCGAGTTATAAATAAATTAGATTCCTGCCTTCGCAGGAATGACGAAAAGTTATAGAAGGAATGACGGTAAATTAAATATGCACAAACAACGAACAAATGCACTTCTAAGGTTTTACCATAAACTTGGTTCACCCCCTTCGTTTTATCGAATCAGTGGCTATTTTTTAAAGTGGCTATTATTAATTGCTATAGGACTAACAATCTGGGGTATGTATGACGGTTTAGTTTTAGCTCCTGCTGACTACCAACAAGGCGATAGTTTTCGTATTATTTACGTTCATGTTCCTGCTGCTTGGATGTCCATGTTTATTTATGGCATTATGGGTGTTTGTGGTGCTATTGCCATTATCTGGCGCATGAAAATGGCTGAAGCCGTGATGCTTGCCTCTGCTCCCATTGGCGCGTGGTTTACTTTTATTGCTTTGGTTACAGGCTCTCTGTGGGGCAAACCTATGTGGGGAACTTGGTGGGAATGGGATGCACGCATGACTTCCGAGTTGATTTTATTATTTTTATATATTGGCATTATGGCAACCTACTCGGCTTTTAGCGAAGATAGCCGTAAAGCTGCTCGGATGGCGGCATTAATTGCGGTTGTTGGGGTTTTTAACGTGGTCATTATTCATTATTCGGTTCAATGGTGGTCTTCTATCCATCAAGGCAGTACTGTATCATTGATGGGCAAGCAACACATCACTTGGGATATGTTACGCCCTCTTTTGGTTATGGCCTTTGCGACAAAGTTTTACTACGGCTATTCCATGCTTAAACGCGCTCGCATTTACTTACTTGAGACCGAAAGCCACAAACGTTGGGTACAGGATATTATTACGGAGAAAAAATCATGAGTGAGTTTTTTAATATGGGCGGCTATGCCTTTTATGTTTGGACTTCGATTGGTTTATTTTTCCTTGCTATGCTTATTGACTTTATTAGCTTAAGCATGAAAGAAAAGTCAGTTAAGAGAAATATCCTTTCATTTTTAAGAAGAAAAAAGAACAATAAGTAAGTATTTTCAATACAGATTTTTTGCATTAAGATTAGCTTGATCAGTGATAAGCAAATTTAAAACATTTAACAATCTAACAACACCCCTGTTAAATAAAATGGTATACTATTATTTTTAATTGAATAATATACAATCTATCACCATGGAAAAAGCTCAAAAAATATTAAAAGAAGTTTTTGGTTATTCTGAGTTTCGACACCACCAAAAAAAAATAATACAGACCGTATTGGCAAGAAAGTCAGATGTACTTGTTTTAATGCCCACAGGCGGTGGAAAATCGCTTTGTTACCAAATCCCTTCACTTATCATGAGAGGCACTGGCATTGTTGTTTCACCCCTAATTGCGCTCATGCAAGACCAGGTTGAAGCTTTACAACAGTTAGGTATAAAAGCTGATTTTATCAACTCTAGCCAAACCGTCAAACAAACAAAAGAGGTCAAAGAAAGACTCTTTAACGGCGAACTGGATATGCTCTATCTTTCACCTGAACGTTTGTTGAAAGACGAGACAATTGAATTATTGCAGTCTATTGATATTTCACTATTTGCCATTGATGAAGCACACTGCGTATCCGAATGGGGCCATGATTTTAGGCGAGTATATCAAGAACTCAAAATTCTCTCCAAGGAATTCCCTGATGTGCCAAAAATTGCCTTAACTGCAACAGCAGATGAAAAAATTAAAAAAGAAATTGTTAAGCAGCTGATTTTAAAAGATGCCAAAACTTTTGTTAATAGTTTTGATCGCTCAAACATTTATTATGAAATTACTGAACGTGACAGTGGCAACCAACAGTTGTATGATTTCATCAAGAAAAACCACCCTAACGAAGCAGGCATTGTTTATTGTCTATCTCGTAAAAAAGTAGAAGCAACTGCTGATTTCTTAAACAAAAAAGGACGCAAAGCACTGCCTTACCATGCGGGCATGAAAGCCTCTATCCGTGCTGAATACCAAAAGAAGTTTTTAGTTGAGGACGACGTTATTATTGTTGCAACTATTGCATTTGGGATGGGAATTGACAAACCCAATGTGCGTTTTGTAGCTCACTTTAGTTTGCCAAAAAATATCGAGTCTTATTACCAAGAAACAGGTAGGGCTGGTCGTGATGGACAACCATCCAATGCCTGGATGGCCTATGGTTATCAGGATGTAGTGTTATTACGACAATTCATCACTGGTTCGAATGCCGAGGATGCCCATAAACGGGTATTAAACAACAAACTGGATTCACTGATTGATTTATGCGAGCAAAGTTCATGCCGTAGACAAACAATTTTGGGCTATTTTGGTGAAGAGCTAAAAGAACCATGTGGTAATTGTGACAACTGCAAAAACCCTCCAGAAAAAATAGATGTAACAGAAGCGGCGCAAAAATGCTTATCTGCCGTACACCGTACCGAACAACGCTTTGGTATGATGTATTTGATCGATGTTTTATCAGGTAAGGACGATGAAAAAATCAAAAAGAATGGACACGACAAAATTTCCGTTTTTGGTATTGGCAAATGTGAAACAAAAACCTGCTTAAGGACGATTTTTAGACAGCTCATCACCCATCAATATTTGTATGTAGATGAAGATCAGTTCAATGCGTTAACACTGACTGATAAATGCCGAAATTTATTAAAGGGAAAAGAAAAATTCTTTATTAAAAAAGAAACCAAAAAACCAAACTCACCTATTTCAAAAGAAAATGCAAAACCAGCATACGAGCTTAAAAACTATGACTTGCCTTTATGGGATGCACTAAAAGAATTGCGCACTGAGCTGGCTACAGAACAAGGTGTTCCTCCTTATATTATTTTTAGTGATGCTTCCATGTTACAAATGGTCAAAACTCGTCCAGGAGATCATGACCAGTTTAAATACATTACTGGAGTTGGTGAATTTAAATCTGAAAAGTACGGTGGGCGCTTTTGTGAAGTGATAAACAAATTTGCCAACCAACAAAAAGTCAATGCTCGGTTAAGTGGTAATAGTAAAGAAACGATTTACCTCTTCAATCAAGGCAAAACAGCAGATGAAATTGCACAAGAGCGTGACATAAACTTGAACACAGTTTATTCGCATTTAGCTGATGCAGTTAAATTTGGCACTTTAAAAATTACAGATGCAGTGGGGTTACCACAAGATGAAATTGATGAAATTATCCAAGTAGCAGAAATATCAGGCTACCTAGAAGACAATAAACTCAAACCTGTCTATGAAATGCTTGATGGTGAATACGATTATGGCGTACTACGATGCGTATTAGCAGGCCTTTCATCGCATGATTAAAAAACTTATGCTCATTGCCAAAGGCGTGGCAATGGGAGCAGCAGATGTTGTCCCTGGAGTTTCTGGTGGCACAATCGCTTTATTGACAGGAATATACCCGCGTTTAATCAATGCCATTACTGGATTGAACATTCACTCATTAAAAGCCTTAGCAAAGGGGCAATTTGGTAAATTTTGGCAGGCAATAGATGGTTGCTTCATTTTACCATTGCTTATTGGAATAGCTTCGGCCTTTTTAGTGCTTGCTCATCCGATTAAATATGCCATCGCCGCCCACCCTATTCCGACTTGGTCATTTTTCTTTGGTTTAATTATTGCCTCAGCTATTTTAATCATTAAACAAATGAAAGACAAAAAGCCCCTCAATTACTTATGGCTTATTCCTGGTGTGTTTGTTGGATTTTGGATTGGAATACAAACATCCATCCCATTTGGCAGTGATAATACTGCAGTGCTAATTGCTGGAATGCTGGCTATTTGTGCTATGATTTTACCAGGTATATCTGGCAGTTTCATATTGGTTCTCTTAGGCATGTACGAAGTGTTGATTAGCGCTGTTACAAACAGAGAATACAGCACCCTATTTATTTTTATTTGTGGTGCTATTATTGGCTTAATTTTCTTCTCACGAGTCATCAAAGCGGTGTTATCAAAGTTTTACCAACAAACTTTATTCTTTTTAAGTGGTTTGATGCTAGGTTCACTCACCAAAGTTTGGCCATGGGAAATTACCGTACATAGCCATGAACAAGGCATGAATCATACCGAAACAATCACTAATGTTTTACCAATGAGTTACCCTAACCCAATGACTATGACTGCCATTTCTATGGCTTTATTTGCCATTGTTTTGGTTTTTACTATTGAGTATTTAGGTAGAAAATTAAGCTACAATCAATCAGATTGACAACATATTTTATCAACTTGCAATAAATGTTCTTGAATTTGACTTTCTGTTAAAAAACTACCCGTAAATGAATTTTTCACCAATTGCACAATATCATCTTCTGACAAATCTAAAGCATCAGCTATGGCAAAAAAATTATCATTAACATAACCTCCAAAATAAGCAGGATCATCTGAATTAATCATTGCATTAAGACCTTTATCAAGCATAGTTTTGATTGGATGCTTTGTTAAATCATCGACCACTTGCAATTTAAGGTTAGACAATGGGCAAACCGTTAAGGTTAGGTTCTTTTGTTTAATATATTCAACTAGTTTATCATCTTCCAAACAACGATTTCCATGATCGATTCTATCGACCTTAATCACATCAATAGCACTCCACACATACTCTGGCGGACCTTCTTCACCGGCATGAGCGACTTTCAGCAAACCTAATTCCTCTGCTCTTTTGTACAACCTACTAAACTTTTCCGGAGGGTGACCCATTTCTGAAGAATCCAAACCGATGGCCTTAATTTTATCAAGATGAGGAATCGCTTGTTCTAAAGTCTCAAGGCATTCATCTTCACTCAGGTGACGCAATAAACTAAATATCAAAAAAGAAGAGATACCAAGCTTAGATTGACCATCACTTAGCGCTTGATGAATACCATTTATCGCCGTATCAATGGAAATACCACGTTCTGTGTGTGATTGTGGGTCAAACATGATTTCGGTATGTACTACATTATCAGCTTGTGCTTTGAGCAAGTAAGCCCAAGTTAAATCATAATAATCTTGCTGTTTTTGTAAGACATTAACACCTTGATAATAAATATCCAAAAACTCTTGCAAGTTGTTAAACTCATAAGTGGCACGTAATGATTCGACGCTATCATGCGGCAAGTCAATATTATTACGTTTGGCAATGGCAAACATCAATTCAGGCTCAAAACTACCTTCAATGTGTAAATGTAATTCAGTTTTTGGTAATTTTTGTATTAATTGTTGTATTTTGTTCATGGTTTTTTTGTGATGGCTTAGAGGGTATAATAACGCGAAGTGCTTTTTTATACAATGGCAACTCTATCCATTTGTAGATTAGAAGACTTATTATAACAATCATAATCGTATAAGCAACAAAACCCAGTCCAGCAACATGATGAGAGACCAATGCATCACGAAGTCCTGAGGTATACAACATATTAACGAAAATAATATGCACTAAATAGAGTGAATAAGAGGCATTACCTATTTTCTTTAAAGCCCCTTTAATGACCAATTTTTTATTGACTTCTAATGACAATAATACCCACATCACACTGAATCCAAAAACACCAAATGTCACAATTCGCGTCCAATTGTTCTCTATCGTTATGGTGACACCAAAGTACAAAGAGACTATGGCAATAAGTATAAGAATAGGCACATACCTTAATTGTGAGTAGTACTTTGTTAAAGAAAACAAGAAAAACCCAGCGAAAAAATCCAGTAGAAAATGCGAAAGCAAGAAATTCAGCCAAGTCACTTCTAATGATGAGGTTAAAAACATTTTGGCAACCACAGCAACTGACACAATAGCGAAAGTCATTAATACAGGAAGGCTAAATGCCAATAAAAGGGCAATAATGAGGTAAAAATACAATTCATAACTTAAGGTCCACGAAACACCAAGCAATAAATTTTGTGGTTCAATAGAGGTTAAAAAAAATGAATGGAGCAAGTCAATATTTTCAACAAAATCAGGGGTGTAGATTGAATAATAGATCAAGGCAAAGATAAATATAGGCAAATATCCCAGATAAATCCTTAAAAATCTTTTAGTGATAAATTGTTTACCAGATGAAAAATTTTGTGGTAAATTTTGAGTGGTCTTTGCCATCACAAAACCACTGATAACAAAAAAAACATCAACACCAGCATAACCGTATTGAGCAATGGATTCAAAGACTACATTTGATAAGCCCATGACTCGAAAATGCGGCAACAGGTGAAAGATAACGACCAAAAAAGCCGCTATTCCTCTTAATGCCTGAATATTATTGTACATTTTCGTGAACTTATTTAAGCTTCAATTGATAACACACCCGTTTTATTTTGCTTTTAACAAAGTCTGGTGAAATGCTTTTTTGAGTTAAGTCTTCTATTTTAAAATACTCGTTCAATTCTTCATCTAAGATAAATTTTTTAAAATTATTGGAAAAGATTATCGTGCCATTTGGATTCAAGACCATTTTGCACGCGAGTAACAATTGCTTGTGGTCACGCTGCACATCCCAATCAGTATCACGAGAATGAGAGTTTGAATAAGTCGGTGGGTCAACAAAAATCCTGTCAAATTTTTGTTTGCAATCGCCCAAATATTCCATCACATCACTGCGTATCAACTTATGACTAAAAACATTCATGCGATTTATGCGAAAATTTTCTTGTGCCCAACTTAAGTAGGCTTTGGAGGTATCGACACTGACGGTTGAAATAGCTCCTCCTTTTGCTGCCGCAACCGTAACACTTCCTGTGTAACTAAATAAATTAAGAAAGGCTGTACCCTTTGCATTTTGCTGAATATACGATCGAATCCAACGGTGGTCAATAAACAAACCTGTATCGAGGTACTTTTCTAAATTAACAATATATTTTCTATCCTCTTCATGCACAATAATATCAGTGCTATCAACTTGTTTGTTTTCGTATTGGAAGTTACTGCTTTGTTTTTGGCGGGTTTTGATATGGACTTTATCGTTTTTGATATTCAGCGCCACTTGAGCACCCAAAATGGCATCCTCTAAGCGTTTTTTCGTTTTCTTTTCAGGAATAGTATTGGGTGCTTTGTACTCTTGAATATTAATGTGTTCATTATAAACATCAATGGCAACAGCGTATTCTGGAATATCTGCATCGTAAATTCGATAAGCATTTATGTCTTCATTCTTTATCCATTTTTTCAAGCGACTCATATTCTTCTTAATACGATTAGCGACCATTTGAGCTGTTTCGGGTAAGGCGTGCTTTTGTCCTTCGGGAGAGTTGAGTTTCTTTTTAGCTTCAATATCAAAAGTTATCAATGTAATAGCCAAATCACCATTCATCAATTGCCATGATTTTTTCGCGCGAAACCCAAGCATAAAACCTTGGCTCTTGGCATATGTCATAATGGCTGCTGTGCTTCCCAAAGCTTTGTTTGCCATCCATTGCCCGAGTTGGCGCCATGTGGCATCAACATTTTTCTTTAAACGCACTCCATAGGGAGGGTTGCAGACAATCAAGTTATTCTTTGCTGGAATATTAAAGTTATCAAAGGTCTTGTATTGGCATTGAATCTTGTCTTCTGCATTAAGTTGGTAAGCGTGTTCTTCTGTGATTTTGACCGAATCTTTGTGGTGATCAGCACCTATTATTTGCCCTTGGAAATTTTCAACTCCTGCAATCATACGAGTTTTGGCTTCAAATAAAAGCTCATTCCATTTATCTTGGTTAAACTCACTCCAAGTCTCCACAGAGTAATGCGGATTAGTCAAACCTGGGGCAATATCACACGCCATCAAATAGCCTTCGGTTAAAAATGTTCCAGAACCACACATGGGATCGATAAGATTATAGTTTTCCTTAGAAAGCTCTGGCCAATTGGCACGAATCAAAACCGCTGCGGCTAAATTTTCTTTCAATGGTGCCTTGGTTAAACTTTGGCGATAACCACGCAAATGCAGAGAACGTCCTGAAATATCTTGGTAGACTAATATTTGATTATGCTTTAAAACCACACTAACGGATAAATCTGCATTGCTCTTGACAATATCAGGTCGCGAATCATTGACTTCACGCAACCGATCACATATCGCATCTTTAACGACTTGAGAGGAATATTGTGTGTTGCGTAGTTCTTTATTGGTGCCTTTAAAATTAATAGCCAGCGTCTGTGGTGTATTGCGTACTTGATTTTGCCAGTCTGTTTTATAAATGGCATTGTACAAATCTTCTGAATCGTTAATTTTGATTTGATTAATCATTACCAATATTCGATTAGACAAACGTGACCATAACAAAGTTCTCATCAAGACATCAGGGCTTGCAAAAAACACCACTCCTGATAATTTTTCAGCAACATCTTGAGCACCTAAAGAGATTAATTCATCTTTTAAAAGCAACTCTAAATGCTTTGGACAACTGGCATAAGCTTGGTGTAGGTTAGACATGGCATCGTAACTAAAGTAAGTAAAGACGAATTATAACACCATTATTTACTTCACAACATAAAACTGTTATTCACACAGGGCTTTATTGCATCTTAGGATCAAAAAATTCATCAGATATAGCCGTTAATTTTTGATTGTTAATAAGCCACTGACCAAACTGATTATTTGGATAAGTCACTTCAATGGTTACCGACAATTCTTGTGGTGTAGAGAAATCATAATTTATAAAACCACTTTCTTGATTAGTTGTTTGTCTAAATTCGCAATTCGGACAAAACCCAGTATACGATAACAATGTTATTTGCCCAGATGCATTGTTACTGGCATTGCCTAATGACCAACGAGGGTCACCGTTTTCATCGTAGTAATACATTATCATTACAATGGCATCGCCCTTAGTGTTGACACTGATGCCCCAGCCAGAATCTAATGGATTATAAAAAGAACCTGTAAATTGTTTTGTCGTGGTTTGATTGGAGATATTGAGGTAGGAAAATGGTTCAGAACCTTCTCTGTCACTGATATTCCAAACAAACAAAGCATTTTTAGCATCTGTAAAATCTAAATTCACCTGCCCAACTATTTCAGATGATGCTATTCTTGTTGCTTCATCCCAACTAAAAGTCAATAAATTAGCTTGCCAATTTTCTTGATAAACACCTGAGGCTATATACCATGTTGGTGTTTCATCATCATTATAAGTATACCAAATCATGAATAATCTATCGCCTGCAATATGTACATCTATTCCATGCCCACTTCTTTGCGGGTTAAATCATAGCCCAGTTTTTGGTCTTATTTGAGTTGAATTTGCATCTGTTGGATTAGAGCCTTTGGCAATTTCATCACTATCACTGATGCCATCACCATCTCTATCGAAAGCTAGGCGTTGACCCAAACCTTTTGGTACTAGTGTGTATGTTAGGGTGTTTGTAAAAGTTGGTGTAGCCATTAAGCCAACTGAGCTAATACTTTGATTATCTTGACTAAAAAATGTATCATCATTGGCACTGAACAGATAATTATTACCATTACTGGCATTAACAATTAAATCAACTTTACCACTTTGCGCAATCGTGACTAATTCATCGACCCGTGCATTGCTTTGAGTCGCTTGAGTCAAACTGACTTGTTGTCCAACACCTGCATGTGTGTCTTGTGATTGACCAGGCGTATTTCCCAATGGAATATGGCCATTGTCTAATTCGGAACCAGAAAAAGCCATCATCAAAGCAACTAAATCAGCCACCTCTTGATCAGAGTCTACACCAAAAGCCGGCGCACTTAAGAAACGTGAAACCGAATCAATAGCACCATCGTGTAAAAAACCAAACCCAGATAAAGATTGCGTTCGTGACATTTCAAATCCTACTTTTTCATAGAGGTTCCTTAACTGTGGTGTTTTGATGGATTTTTGCGTTGAACCATCGACACTAACAATACCCAGATGGTTGGCATCAAAAGGACCAAGTGGCATGATTTCACCCCCAATACTGGCATTTATAACACCTAACTTTAACTCACCATTAACAGCCATTCCTGTTGGAATAGTATGGCAAGAACCACATTGAAAGACATTATCAAGCAAACCTAAATTAAATAATTGTAAACCATTTTGAGGATTGCCAGAACCCAGTGGTTGACCAGCGTCCGAAAAACGCCCGGAAGTATAATGGTTACTTAAATTTATGTTCTCAGGCAATGTATTATCACTATTTCGGTAGGCATTGGGTGGAAAGGTAATAGTAGACAGCATGGATTTGAATTGAGCCATTTCTTGACTTGATAACAGAGTGTCGTCACCATTTATCGACATGAATGCGCCATTAAACTCCTCTATTCCATCTCTGTCACCACGCCAATGAAAAGGTTCATGTCCAATGATGTCTTGAAAAGTTTGCGTCATCATTGGTCCTTTCATTGGGTGAAAATTTTCACAATTAAAGATGGAAACAGCCGAAAAATCGGTTTGGCAATTTTGATTGAATTCTTTCATCTCTCCTGAGGGATCACCCAAATCCCAGGACAATTTATCCATTCGAGCATCCACATGGCAGGAGGCACAGGAAGCTTGTCCTAATCCAGATGTCTCATGCGTGCTGTATAAAAATTTTCGCCCTTCCACAATTGCTTCAGGTAAAGGATTAAATAATTGCACTTTGTTTAATTCCAATTTGTTTTGTATATCAATTACCGATAAACTGGCTTCAAAATGATTCCACGCATACAGTCGATTATTACTCTCATCCAATGCCAATCCAGTCACACCTTGACCTGCTTCTATGCGTCCTTTGCGATTTCCAAGGGAATCAATAACGATAACATTATTCGAACCCATCCCCGAGACATAACCTGTATTGCCATCAGCACTCCAGACAATCCCGCGTGAATCGCCAATTGATTTGTTGCGTTCAGATTGAGCAATAGTTGAACTGCTGTAATTTAGATGAGAATTTAAATCCACCACCTGTGGCTGTGAAAGGTTATTGAGAGATACCACGCCCAGTTTAACTCGAACAAAAGTTCCATTGAGATTGGGCTCATACCTTATTTCATTGGTCGCATCTGTTCCAACCAATGTTATTTGGTTTTTAGCCGAATTAAAACCCATTGCCATACCAATATTCATCAATCCTGAGACGTAACTCACTGCATGAGTTTGTGTATTTATGACCGTAATATCATGATCCAACAAAGTCCAGCCTTCAACTCCTCCTGATAGAGCTGCTTGATTACCCGAAACCATAGCAGTCCAATCCTCACCGTTATCATCGAGCCAACGACCAGTAATGTCTTGTTTAATAATTAAAGATACTTTAGGAGCAATGGGTAAACTTGGATTCATTGCAGGAAAAAATCCCACCCCATTATTAGGTGGAGGATTTTGTCCTTGGTACGGAGAAGGGTCGCGATTAACGGGATTGCCTGGAAATCCTAAGACACCATCAGCTTCATCTAACCCACCCGACATAATAGTGGTTTTGTTTCCTGATTCAAAACTAGCAACATAGACTTTACTGCCATCAGCACTAACAATCATGGCACGAGGGTCTTCTGCCATGACATCAATGACTTGTGCAGGACTTGTTAAATTTGTGGTATCAAATACCATGATTTGATTGACTTGTGAACAACTTACAAAAGCTTTGTTATTTGCAAAAACAACATCAAAGGGTTCATCATTGGTTTTTAATGTTTGTTTGATTTGACGGCTATCGAAATCAACGATGGTTATTGAATCAGAGATGTGATTAACCACCCACAATTCATTATTATTTTTAAATCGTACTGACACTGGATCAACGCCCACTTTAACATGCCCAAGTCGAATAGGATAACCCAAAGAAACATCAAAAAGCTGAACACGGTTATCTGCCGTGTGTGAAATAGCAAGTCGCGTTTTATCTGGAGACAAATCAAGCACGTGAACAGGGTGATTTTCCCAGTTAACATAAGGTAAGCTATGGGCGCTTATTTGCCATAAAAAGAAACAAAAAAATGCAACGAACCGTATTAGAATATTAGTTTTATTAAAAAGCATATAAATCCCCAAATCCCGATATAGAAAGTACGATGATAGCACAAGTCCTTAATGCACCTAGAAAACCCAGAAAAAGCTTCATCACCAATGAGGTGACTTTAGTTTTTCTTGATTTCCTATGCACATCAGTTACT